>Ga0209611_10000310_pt1 | contig 67167 bp, 60 predicted proteins | sample S1TSphgellanicum_3_FD_187693 | JGI IMG/M metagenome (GOLD analysis project Ga0209611, IMG submission 187693) | Host-associated microbial communities from peat moss isolated from Minnesota, USA - S1T2_Fc - Sphagnum magellanicum MG (SPAdes) (version 2) | ecosystem: Host-associated > Plants > Peat...
TGGCGGAGGCCACTTTGTGGCAGGGCACGTCGAACTGCTCGAGGAAATCCACCGAGGCCTCGTCCCAGGGCGACGCGAACCAGGGAATGCCCTTTGCCTTGCAATGCGCATCGATTTGCTGGTACTGCGCCTTGCCGAATTCGAGGCCGCGCTTCAGCTCCCCGTTGGTGTCGCCGAACGGACTCTCGCGCGGACGTTGGAGCTCTTCGGCGCTGAAGACCACTTCGACGGTGCGTTTCTGGAACTTCACGGCATTGCAGCCGCAGGCAGCCGCCACATCGATCAGTTTCTTGGCGATGCCGATGTCACCGTTGTGATTGATCCCGATCTCCGCGACGACGAAGCATGGATTCCCCGAGCCCACCGTCCGACCGGCAATTTGTACGTTCATATGATTCTCCTCGAAGATTGGCCGTCTAACGCGCCGCGCATTCCCCGAACGTGCGTTTCGGCCTTCATGTTGACATCGATTCGGTCATTCGTACCCGGTACCATGCCGCAGTTCGCGCGATGGCCGTCACGGGCGAAACGTCGGAAAACGCCGATCTCGCGTTGCTCGCGCGCTGCGTCCGGAATCGGCATGTCACATCAACCCCAATTGCTCTTCCAACGCCTTGCAGAGCATATGACCAATCGCGATGTGCATTTCCTGGATCCGCGCCGTCACTGAGCTCGGCACCAAGATCACGGAATCGCACAGATCGCCCATGGCGCCGCCGGTGCATCCGGACAATCCCACCGTGTGCAGCCCCATGTTCCTCGCGCGGCGCAATCCGTTCAGCACGTTTGCACTTCGGCCCGACGTGGAAATGGCGAAGGCCACGTCGCCCTTGCGTCCGATGGCCTCGATCTGACGCTCGAATATGCTGTCGTAACCCAGGTCGTTGGCGCAGGCGGTGAGTGTCGAGGTATCGGACGTCAGCGCGACGGCGGCGATCGGCGCTCGATTGCTGCGGTAGCGCACCACGAGTTCAGCGGCGATATGCTGCGCATCCGCCGCGCTGCCGCCGTTGCCGAACAGCAAAATCTTGCCCTCCCGGCGCACGCTGTCCTCGAGGATGGACAGCACGCTGCAGAACCCATCCGCGGCGCCCTGAGCGGTTGACTGCGCGGTCTGCCGAAGTTCATCCATCTCGGCGCGCCATAGTTCGCGTGCCCTGCGCTCGGTCTCTTCGGTGGATCGGATTGTCTTCATGCTCCCATGAACTCGATGATTTTGTCGGCACTGAAATCCAGCATCGCCGTGCTGAGTCCCGGATAAATGCCGATCCAAAAGGTACGCGCCATGATCTGGTCGGTCACGTCCAAGCCGCCGCTGACGCGAAAGCTTCGGCCGCTGAAGTAGGGCTGGCGGGTCAGATTACCGCCGAACAGCAGTCGCGTCCCGATCTTGTGGCGATCCAGGAAGCCGGTCAGCTGTTCGCGCGTTTGCTTTGCCTGCGGCAGCAATGTGATCGGAAACCCGAACCAGGAGGGATCGCTCGAGGGTGTTGCCTCGGGCAGCAAGAGACGGTCTGCAAGGCCCGCGAGCCGCGCCTTGAGATGCCGGAAGTTGCGCCGTCGAGCGTCGATGAAGGATTCCAGGCGGTCCATCTGGGCGAGCCCGAGCGCCGCCTGCATGTCCGTGATCTTCAGGTTGTAGCCCAGGTGCGAGTAGGTGTACTTGTGGTCGTAGCCCGCGGGCAGGTCGCCCAGGTGCCATTTGAAGCGCTTGCCGCAGGTATTGTCTCGACCCGGGGCGCAGTAGCAATCGCGGCCCCAATCGCGGATCGATTCGATCGCACGCCGCAAGCGGTCGTCGTCGGTGAACACCGCGCCGCCCTCGCCCATGGTGATGTGATGCGCGGGATAGAAGCTCAAGGTCCCCACGTGACCGAAGGTGCCGACCTTCTGGCCGCGGTAAGTCGAACCGAGTGCGTCGCAGCAGTCTTCGACCACCCACAGATCGTGGCGCCGGGCCACTTCCATCACGGTATCGAGATCGAAAGGATTGCCCAGCGTATGCGCGATCATGATCGCCCGGGTCCGGGGCGATACCGCAGCCTCAATACGCGACGCGTCGATGTTGTAGGTCGGCAGCGTCACGTCGACGAACACCGGGGTCAGGCCGTTTTGCAGCGTCGGATTGACAGTAGTCGGAAAGCCCGCCGCGACTGTGATCACCTCATCGCCCGGCCGCAGCGCGCGATCGCCGAGCAGAGGGGAGGTCAATGCGGTCATGGCCAGCAAATTCGCCGACGAGCCGGAATTGGTCGTGCGCGTAAATTTGCGCCCCAGATAGGCAGAGAGCTTGCGTTCGAACGCATCGTTGAAGCGGCCTGCCGTGAGCCATCCATCCAACGAGGCCTCGACCATCAGTTCCAGTTCTCGGGCGCCGATCACCTTGCCGGCCGGCGGCACCGGCGTTCGCCCGGGAACGAACGCCGTTGCGCCATGGGCCAGATCGGCGTAGGCACGCGCCTCCAGCGCACAAAGCGCTCGATGCACGCGGGCAAGGGCCTTCGTTTTGAGCGATCCCAAGGACTGTTCGCCGTCGATGAATTGCCACCCGACCCTGTCCAATCGCAGCCAACCCGAGATACCGCCCGACTCGAAGTCGGCGGCTTCGAGCGCAACACCGACCCCCGAGCCAAGCTTGTCGGCAGCAACGACCGGAGCAACGCGAATGTGGCAATCGGCATCCACGTCCGACAGCGCGATCATCGGCTGCCCCCCGGACGCCAGGAACAAACTGCCGGCCGAGAGCAGCGTATCCAAGGGCACAACCTGTGCGGGCGATTCAATGTTGGCCACGGCTACCTCGGTTATTGCAACGCGTGCGGCGACTGTGAATGGCGGAGCACTCCGCCCTTCTTCAGAAAGGCCGCCTGGTTGAAGCACGAATCCTGCCCCTGCGGTCCCGTCGGCATCTGGCTCGGGGGCCGCATAATCCGGCCGATCGCTTCGCCGCCGAGCCGCGCTACGTAATGCGGCGGGTACGTATCGCAGCTCGCCCCAATAACGGTTGCCTGCTTATTGATCGGCCAGGCAGGCAGCAGGATCGCTCGTGCGATTTCCGCTATCGGGGTCATCGCACCGATGATCAGCAAACCCGAAATGATGGCCTTCTGGCGCCCGCTTCGGCTGTCCGTATTCTCTTCGAGCAGCACTCGACAGGTGGCGATCGTCAGCACGGCGAGACTGGGGATGGACGCCCGCATCACCAAGTCGTTGCCCGGACCGAAGGATGCAAAGGGCAAAACGGCCAGAAACAACAACGCAATGATGACGTCGCTGGAGCGGCGCATGGCCAACACCGCTGCACCGATAAAGCCCACCTCGAGAAGGAAGAACTGCGCCTGCTGCAGCAGGTTCAGCCCCGTTTCGGCGGCGGATTGAGTCACGAGCGGCAGGCTCCTTGGAATACGACCCAAATCGAGAGCGAGGTAGGCCGCGACGACCATGCCGACGACGAACGCCGGTGCCCACACGGCGGGATGCAACAGCCGCAGCGAACCCTCTCGAATCATCGTGCTGCCCACTCTCCAAGCGACGAACGGCACCAGGCCGATCGCCGTCAGCGGCGACCACGATGCCACGGCCACGAATAGGATCGGCAACGTCGCGTCGAGTTGCGGAACACGATTCGCTCGGTACAAAAGCCCGATGAGAAGCCATCCGCCCAAGGCATGGTTGGGAACCCAGAACAACTGCGTCGTCATCGAAGAGTATTGATAGAGTTGGGCCCACCATTCCAGGTGGGTCGTGATGTTCCAATCGGCGCGAAAGCGGGGCCCGTCGTTCAACAGACAGCCGATGATGTCGAGCCCGCTGAACAACACCACGATAACGGCTGCGAGGACCGTGTTGCCTCGGCGCGAACGGGTGAGGGACAAAACTTGTATCAGGAACAATGTGGCACCTGCCGCCGTCCACGCGAGGATCGCCAAGTGAGCGCCGGACAAACCGACAGCCTTGCCCACCAGCGCGGCGGGCAGGAAGAAACCCAGCGATGCGCGCAATAGACTTTCCCGGCCGTCCAGCAAGCCGTAGCCCACCGGCCAAGGGGAGGCGACCAGATCGTGCAAAACCGCGTCGCGGAGGTGCCAATCGGAATTGGCGAACACCCAGTGATCGGTGCCGCCCAGCACCGCCCAGGCACAGCCCACCGCAACGGCGACGCCCAATTGCAGCCACGTTACCTTGAATGAGCCCCCGTTCTTGGGCCATGGGGCGAGCACTGGTCTCAATGCGTAGGCGGCACAGGCGACCAAGGGCAGCGCGGCCCACCATTGGAACCAGCCCCCCAGGAACAGAAACAAGGGCAGGCACAGGTATGCGATCGCCGCTCGATCCAGCGCATCGAAGCACGCAGGCTGGGCTTTCGGATCGATTGGGCTGAACATCGCGGGAAAACTAGCAGATTATGTCGTACCGTGCCGTGCATGGGTCTCAGCAATGTCGTTCACGCCGCTGGCCCCGAGCGCCCATGCCTGCCAGGGCAATATCTTCAAGGCGAACACTGGCACGGCGACCGAGCGGCACAATGCGGCCAACTCATGCCCCGCGAGCGCGACACGCATCGCCAGGAAATCGACGCCGGCGCTCGCCGCGAGTTCGGCGTCGGCGGCACTATCGCAAAACACTCCCCGAAGGGGTCCGGTGTCGCCGGCACCCGCACCGTTGAAGGCCTTCACCATCCCGCCCGTCGAATCCGCGTGCACCGGCTGACTGTCCTCCTCAGCCCCACAGCATCCCTCCGTAGCCCCGCGCCCCAACTCTCCTGTCCCGTGTCCCACCCCTGCCTCGCGCATTGGGTCGCCAATCGAGCCGTAAACGCGGTAAACAGCCGTGGCTGTATGCGTCAGCCTCTCCGGCAGGCGCAGCGCCCGCACGGCGGGCTTGTCCGCCGGTAACAGGTCCGCCGCCGCCAGCTCGTCCGCGGAGCACCAACGCAGGGGTTGTCCGTCGAGACCCGCGGGACAGCCCTCGTAACTCCTCACCACCCACAGGTCGAGCAGGATCTCCCGCGAAGGATAAGAGTGCCGCACGCGAATCAGCGGCCTCGGATGATGGATGGTGATCCCGAGTTCTTCGCGCAATTCCCGTGCCAGGCCTGACGCGCGCTCCTCGCCCGGCTCGAGTTTCCCGCCGGGGAATTCCCAGCCGCCTGCCAGGTGTTTGCCGGCCGGCCGCTGCGCAATCAACACGCGGCCGGCCGAGTCGGTCACCGCACCGGCAACGACGTGAACGACGCTGCGGCTCGCGGCGCTCAACCGCTCGCTTGCTGCAGAGCGCCGTGGCAGTGTTTGTACTTGCGGCCCGATCCGCACGGGCAGGGCTCGTTGCGGCCGACTTTGGGCACTTGGCGCACGAACGGCGCCGCGGGCGGTGCCGCCGATCGGGGCTCCATTTCCATGACCTGGCCGCCGGCCGGATCCGGCAGCTCAGCGCCGGCGGCTTCCGCCAATGCTGGAGCTTGGATGGGCGAGATCGCCTCGGCATGCTGCGCCTGCAGCGCCCGCGCGAGGCGCCGCTGCCTTTCGAGCTCTTCGCGCTCGATCTCCTCCTGGCTGCGCACTTGGATCTTCGACACCGTCGTCACGGTGTCGAACTTGATGCGATCCAGCATCGCGGAAAACAGTTCGAAGGCTTCGCGCTTGTATTCCTGCTTCGGGTTCTTCTGGGCGTAGCTGCGCAGAAAAATTCCCTGCCGCATGTAGTCCATCGCCGCGAGGTGCTCACGCCAGTGTTGATCCAGGGTGCGCAGCATCACTTCCTTTTCGATGTAGCGCATCACCTGCGGGCCGATGCCGGCCTGCTTCTGGTCGTAGGCCTGCTCCAATGCCGCGACGATCTGACCGCGCACTTGCGAGCCGTCGCCGGCTTCCTCGGCCTTCAGCCAAACGTCGATCGGCAGCGCGGGCCCGAATTCCCGTTCGATGGCTTGCGCCAAGCCGGGTACGTCCCATTGCTCTTCCGGTGCGCCGCCCGGCACGTATTGATCCACCAATTGCGCGACCACGTCCTCGCGGATCCCCTTGATGGCCTCGGACACATCCTCGGCGCTCATGAGATCGGTGCGCTGCTGGTAGATGACGCGCCGCTGATCGTTGGCCACGTCGTCATATTCGAGCAGCTGCTTGCGGGCATCGAAGTTGTGCTGCTCGACGCGCCGCTGCGCCCGTTCGATCTGCCGCGTCAGCATGCCGCTCTCGATCGCCTCGCCCGCTTTCATGCCCACGCGGGTCATGAGCGCCTTCATGCGCGTCGGGTCGCCGAAAATACGCATCAGATTATCTTCGAGCGACAGATAAAACCGGCTCGATCCCGGGTCGCCCTGGCGCCCGGAGCGGCCGCGCAGCTGATTGTCGATGCGCCGCGATTCGTGGCGCTCGGTGCCGACGATGTGCAAACCGCCGGCGGCAACCACTTGCTCATGGCGCTTGCGCCAGTCGTCGTGGATCTGCTTCAGCTCGCTTTCATTGGGGTTCTCGAGCGCGTCGATCTGCGTCTGCGGGCTGCCGCCGAGCACGATGTCGGTACCGCGGCCCGCCATGTTGGTGGCGATGGTGATCGCGCCGGGGCGGCCGGCCTCGGCAACGATGTGCGCTTCGCGCTCATGCTGCTTCGCGTTGAGTACTTCGTGCGGAATGTTCGCGTTTTGGAGCAGCTTGGCCAGCCGTTCCGAAGTCTCGATCGACGTGGTACCGACCAGCACCGGTTGGTCGCGCTTCACGCAATCCTGGATGTCCTCGAGAATCGCCTGAAACTTGTCCTGCTCGGACAGGAACACGAGATCCGATTTATCCTTGCGGATCATCGGCTTGTGGGTCGGGATCACCACCACTTCGAGTCCGTAGATCTGCTGGAATTCGAAGGCCTCGGTGTCCGCCGTACCGGTCATACCCGACAATTTCGCGTACAGGCGGAAGTAGTTTTGGAAAGTGATGGAGGCGACCGTCTGGTTCTCCTCGCGGACCTTCACCCCCTCCTTCGCTTCGACCGCCTGGTGCAGGCCATCCGACCAGCGCCGTCCCTGCATGGTGCGGCCGGTGAATTCATCGACGATGATCACCTCGCCGTGGCGCACGATGTACTCGACGTCGCGCTTGTACAAGGCATGCGCGCGCAGCGCCGCATTCAAGTGATGCATGAGACGGATATTGGTGGCGTCGTACAAGCTTTCGCCGTCGCGCAGCAGACCGATTTCCGCCATCAACTCCTCGACCTTCTGATGCCCGTCCTCGGTGAGGGTGGCCTGCTTGGTCTTCTCGTCCACGGCGTAATCGCCGGGTCCGTCTTCGGTCTTCTGCCGGGTCAGGCGCGGGATCAACGCGTTGATCTTGAGGTACAGCTCCGTGCTCTCTTCGGCGGGTCCGGAAATGATCAGCGGCGTGCGCGCCTCGTCGATCAAGATCGAATCGACCTCATCGACGATCGCAAAGGAGAGCTTTCGCTGGACGCGGTCTTCCAGGCGGAACGCCAGGTTGTCGCGCAGGTAGTCGAAACCGAATTCGTTGTTCGTGCCGTAGGTGATGTCGCAGGCATAGGCCGCGCGCTTCTCGTCGGGTGACTGCGCATTCTTGATGACGCCGACGGTGAGGCCGAGGAAACGGAACACCGGGCCCATCCACTCCGAATCGCGTTGCGCGAGGTATTCGTTGACGGTGACCACGTGCACGCCGTCGCCGGTGAGTGCATTCAGGTACGCCGGCAGCGTGGACATGAGGGTCTTGCCCTCGCCGGTGCGCATTTCGGCGATCTTGCCGGCGTGCAGCGCGAGACCGCCGATCAGCTGCACATCGAAGTGCCGCATCCCGAGCCGCCGGCGCGACGCCTCGCGCACCAGCGCGAAGGCTTCGGCGACCAGATCGTTGAGCGGCGTGCCGGCCGCAAAACGCGCTTTGAGCTCCTGGGTTTTGTCCGGAAATTGCTCGTCTTGCAGTGCGGTGAGGCCCGCTTCGAGCGCATTCACCGCCGCGACCGTGCGGCTGAGTTCCTTGACCAGGCGCTGGTTACGGCTGCCAAATACTTGCGTCAGAAGCTTCCACACGCGCAGGGTCCTTGAGAAAACTCGTTATTGTACGGATAGACCTGACGTGCGGGAAATCGTTTCGAATTCAAGAGCCCAAGCCAGGAGCCAGTCGGACCTGGCAGCCTGTCGGAGTTAGGGACGTCGTCGCTGCGGTGGAACACACGCCGGGCCCGCTGTGGTGGCCGCGTCTTTTCGTCGCTGCCGCGGATGCAACCCCCTCAACGCCCCAACGGCCTCAACGCGTCAACGATCCTCGCCGATGAAACGCAGCGGATCGACCTGGGTGCCGTTCTTCAGCACTTCGAAGTGCAGATGCGGTCCGGTGGATCGTCCGGTCGAACCCATGAGGGCGACTTCCTGGCCCTTGCGCACCATGTCGCCCGGTTTGACCAGCACCTTCTCATTGTGGCAGTAGCGGGTTGCGAGTCCATTCCCGTGGTTGATCTCGACCGTTTCGCCGTACCCCGCGCGTTCGCCCGCAAAGGTCACGAGGCCCGCGGCGACCGACGTCACTTTGGTGCCTTCGGGTGCGGCAAAGTCGAGGCCCTTGTGGACGGCAGAATAACCGGTGAAGGGGTCCGCCCGGCGGCCGAAGTACGAAGAAATCCACCCGTCCTGAACCGGTCGCCCCTCCGGATACACCTGCTTATTGAGCTCCCGCGTCAGAATCAAGTTCTCCAGCACACCCAACTGCTGTTCGCGGCTCGAAAGCTGGCCCTGAAGATCATCGACCATGGCGGTGAGATTCGGGATTTGCACGGGCTGACCATCGGCGCCGCTGTCCGCGCCGCCCAGGGGCGGAGGGTTGGCGAAATCGAATTCGCCGTCGTCCAGATTGGCCATCCGGGTGAGGCGCTTGCCTAGCGCATTGACGCGGATCACGTTGGCGTTCATCTGCCCGACGCGCAGCGCCAGCGCGTTGACCTTCTCTTGCAGCACGCGCCGCAGATCCTCGATCTGCGCTTGCTGACGCAGCAGGTCCGCCGACCAATTGCCCAATTGATTGATGGGATTGACGCCATGGCGCGCGCCCAAGCCGAGTCCGATGGAAAACGCACCGCCCACGATGAGCAACGCCATCAGCGCCGCCGCCGACACCACCAGCGGATGACGCAGGTCGAATTGCTTTACCCGCCCGGAATTGCGGCCGACAAAAATGACATTCATAAAACGATCCTGACCGCCATCGCGCTGCAAATCGGTGCGCCACTACCCTAAAGGGTAGACTATGCAGAAACCTGACCCGAAACAAGGATTTCCGGATGGGTTGCCTGCCATGCCAATCGCCGTGAATGCACAGTAATGCAAAACCCCAGAAGTGTCAGTGACTTAATGTCACGAACCGGAAACAAACTCAGCTCGCTCAAGGTCCGCTCCGCGGAGCGGGCCAGGGTGGTCGACGCCGTACGCGCGGCCCTGCCCGCCCGGCTCGCCCTGGCCGTCGTCAGCGCCGGCGTAAGCCAGGGCCGATTGACCATCGGGGTGGACGCTGCCGTGTGGGCATCGCGCATCCGGTATTTCTCCGAAGCCGCGCGCAAAGCGGTGGGCCCCCTCGGACTCGAGGTCATGGGCGTTCGGATTCGCGTGGTACCGCCCATTCCGAGCGAGTCCGGGACGACATAATGTACTGATGCTTGGTATCAGCGCGGATGTTTCGACAACCGAGGAGCGGACCGGTGGGCCCCGGATGCTCGATGCCCTGGTGCCGCTACTGCTGTGTGAGGTGTTCTGGACCCTGTCCCATGGCTACCGGGGGCTGTTTCACGACGCCCGCCTGTACACCTTGCAGGCGCTCAGCCGCTTGCACCCGGGTTCTCTCTCGCAGGATGTGTTTCTGCGCTTCGGCTCGCAGGATAGCTTCACAATATTCAGCCCGCTCTACGAGGCCTTCATCCGGCTTTGGGGCCCCGATTGGGCAGCCGCGCTGCTCACGCTGGCCTCGCAAGTCGCACTCTTCGCCGGTGCGTGGTTCCTGGCGCGCTCGGCGCTGGCCCCCCGGCTGGCGCTGCTCGGTGTCGCGGTGCTGGCCGCCATTCCGGGGGACTACGGGACGGATCGGATCTTTGCCTGCGTCGAGCAATTCCTCACGCCCCGCATGGCGGCGGAGGCGCTGGTGCTCGCCGCCCTGGCCGCCGCGCTGCGACAGCGGCATTGGCCGGCGCTGACGCTCCTGTTGCTGGCCGGTATGCTGCATCCGCTCATGGCCGCCGCCGGCGCCGCTGCGCTGGTCTGCCAATACGTGATCGCTCCGCGCCCGCGCGCGGGCGTCGCGATTCTGGGCGCGGCAACCCTGCTGACAGCCGGTTCCGCGTTGCTCGCGCCATCCTTGATGTCATTCGATCCGCTATGGCTGCAATTGGTGCGCGAGCGATGTCCCTATCTGTTTCTGTCCAACTGGACCATCGATGACTGGGGCCGCGTCGCCGTGACGCTCGCGACCCTCGCCGTCGGCGTCAGGAGGCTGCCCGGCGATCGAGCGCGCCTGCTCTGCCAGGCCGCGCTGCTGACCACCGCCGGCGGCCTGCTGCTCTCATTCATAGGCTGCGATGAACTGCATCTCGTGTGGGTGACTCAATTGCAGCCATGGCGCTGGCAATGGCTCGGCATCGCGACCGCCGCGCTGATGTTGCCCGCGATTCTGCAGACCTGCGCAATACCGGAGCACAGAGGCCGGATCACCGCGCTGCTGCTGGCCGCCGCGTGGATCTTCGGTGATAACGCATTTTCGCTGTTCAGTGCCGTCGCGGCCGTAGCGTCCACGGGCGCTTCGCGGTGGTTCAAGCCGAGCGAGACGCGCTGGATCGTCTTTGGAGCCCTCGCCCTGCTTGCCCTCGCACTGGTCTGGCGCATCGCGAGCAATCTCGTGTTCACGGACGAACATTACCTCGAGCTGCAGATGCCCCGGTGGCAACGGCTCGCCATTAGCTTCGCACACGACGGCAGCGCGCCGCTCGGCGCCATCGCGCTGGCGTGGTGGCTGATGCGCGCGCCCGGCGGCCGCATCGGCCTCAAGGCCCTGGCGCTGCTCGCGGCCGCCGCCGCTTTGGCACTCCTGCCGCAGACCTGGGCGCAATGGACCCATCGGGAGTTTCCCCCCGAGCGCATCGCCGACTTCGCGCCGTGGCGCGCCGCCATCCCGCCCGGCGCGCAGGTGTTTTGGCCCGACTCGCCGTTCGGGGCGTGGCTGCTCCTCGATCGGCCCAGTTACCTCTCGCCGATGCAGAGTGCCGGCATCGTGTTCTCGAGAACGACCGCGCTCGAACTGCAACGCCGAGCGCTCGAACTGCAATCCGTGATCGCTCCACAGGAATTTCTGAGTTGGGCCTCGCCGGGTCCGCGACTGACGGTGCAACAGCTTCTAGGCGCCTGTCGGCTCGCGGTGTTCGATTACCTGGTCACCGGCGCGGACTTGGGGGTTCCGCCGCTGGCCATCATGGCGGCCTCGGGGGAGGACCTGCGGCAAGGGTCCGCGGGTCTCGCGGGCGAATTCGCGGGACCGCCGGGCGCAGCGGAGAACCCGCCTGCTTCCGCCTCAGGGGAATACAATCCTCTGCGGTTGTACCGTTGCGCGAGTCACCCCGCCGACGGCAAGTAATGCGTGGGGCGGCCGCGCCAGGCACGTCGCAAATTGACTTCGGCGTTTCAGCCAGCCAGCGTTCAGGTGGCGCGTCCGGGTTGGCGGCAAGGCGGGGCCCGCCTTCAAGCCCGGGCAGCCGCCGCGGCCACGTAGGAGATGGGGGCGTCGGCCAGACTCTCGAAGGTCACTTCCTGCCATGCGCTCTGCCGGCTGATCAGCGTGCGCAACAGTTTGTTGTTCAATCCATGGCCGGATTTGTAGCCGCTGAACTCGCCGATCAAGCTGTGTCCGAGCAGATACAGATCGCCGATGGCGTCGAGAATCTTGTGCTTCACGAACTCGTCCTCGTAGCGCAAGCCGTCCTCGTTCAGCACCCGATAGTCGTCGAGCACGATGGCGTTATCCAGGTTGCCGCCGAGCGCCAGATTGCGCGCGCGCAGGCTCTCCAAGTCGCGCATGAAACCGAAGGTGCGCGCGCGGCTCACCTCGCGCAGGAACGAGGTGGTCGAGAAATCCATCGTCGCGACCTGGGAATGCTTCTTGAAAGTCGGGTGATTGAACTCGATCTCGAAGTTCACCTTGAAGCCGTTGTACGGATCGAAGCGTGCCCACTTGTCGCCGTCTTCAACCTGCAGGCTTTCGAGGATGCGCGTGAAGCGCTTGGGCACCCTCTGCTCCTCGATCCCGGCCGATTGCAGCAGGAACACGAAGGGTCCGGCGCTGCCGTCCATGATGGGGACCTCGCCCGAACTCACCTCCACCAGGGCGTTGTCGATGCCGAGGCCCGCCAGCGCCGACAGCAAGTGCTCGACCGTCGAAACTTTCACGTTGCCGCGCTGCAGCGTCGTCCCCATGGTCGTATCGCCGACGTTCTCGGCGTGCGCCTTGATATCGACCGGTTGCTCCAGGTCGGTGCGGCGAAAAACGATTCCGGTATCAGGGGCCGCCGGCCGCAGGGTCATGAGGACCTTTTTGCCCGTATGCAGCCCCACTCCGGTGGCGCGTATCGAATTCTTGAGCGTTCTCTGCTGCAACATGAAATAGAAAACCGGGCTATGTAACGTGACAAAGGTACCACAGGGCACCCGAAATGCCTGAACTAGGCATTACTTGTGAGACTGGATCTGGTCGAGGAGCGCCTGGTAATCCTCCGTAGGATGCAGACCGACGGCGATTCTCGCCTCGGTTGTCGCCCTTTCCCGGTCGCCGAGAGTGAGGAACACCTTGGCCAGGTTGTAATGGGCGACATACGATCGCGGCCGGGCTTCGATGGCGCGCTGGAAGTCCTGGGCGGCTGCGCTGAAATCCTGGCGGACGACGTCAGTGTAGCCCAGCGCTTCCAGGATGGCGCCGTTGCCCGGTTGTTCGGCGGCGACGCGCTCAGCCAGCGATCGCGCCTCCGCGATCCGGCCCATCTTGATATAGCCCCAGACGATGTGATCCCAGCGCATGGGCGGCGCCGGGTTGGCGCTGCCCAGCGCAACCGACGCGGCGCCGAGGAGTCCCGCCGCCCCCCCGAGGACGAACACCTTGGCCTTGCGATTCTCGAGGACATCGGCCGTAAGCCGTTCGAGCCACACACCCGAACACAGCGCCAACATCGGCAGGCAGTGCAGGCGAAACCGGTCCTCAGCCCAAAACAGGACCACCGTCAAGATTGAAATAACGATGGGTACGGCCACAATCCCGCCGCGCCGGTCTTGAGATATGAGCCACAGCAACCCGACGATCCCCATCGCCAGCAGCCACGGCGCCGGCGCCGGAAGCCAGCGCAGCACCGGCGAGAACATGGCTTCCTCCGGCAATGAGCGGTTGATGGGAATTTCGGTGGCGGACAGAAACTTGACCGCCTTGCGCCCCATATCGCGCAGCACCAGGGCGGGATGCTGCCGGATGAACTCGAGCGCCTGTGCCTCCCAGTACTGATCCACTTGCGGCGGCGATAGCGTGCGCCCCTCACGCCGGGCCGCTTCCTGCGCGTAACCCCGCCAGATCTCGCCGGGATCCAAATAGCTCACGAAATCCGGGATCCAGATCGCCGAGTCGGGGTTGCCCTCGTTGTACACCTGATGCAGGACCACACCGCCGTTGTGCGGCAAGGGCGAGAGGCTGCCGTACGCCGCGTGGTTGCGCAACGACCACGGCAGCACCGCGAGCACCACGCCGCACACGATGAGCGCCGCGTTGCGCAGCCACGTCGCGCGGGATCGCGCGGCGCCGAACCCGGGTAGCAACAGCGCCATGATCGACATCAGCAGCAGAGTCGACCGCAACCCGATCCCGATGCCGCAGTAGACTCCGAATGCCAGCCAAACCAGTTTTCGCTGCGAGCGAATGGCGACAAGCGCCGCCGCCACCCACCAGGTCATGAACGCGGTGACCCACACCTCCTTGAGCAGCGTCGTACAGAACAGGATGGCAGTCGATGCCAATCCATAGAGTAGCGCGCCGTAGAGGCCGGCCCGGCGGTGGCCCAACGACGCACCGATGACCACGAGACCGAAGGCGGTCGCCGTATCCAGCAGGCATTGCAGCGCGTAGACGGCAAACAAGCTGTCGCCGGTCAGTTTGAAAACCGCGCCCAGCAGATATCCGTAGGCGGGGTCCATGAAAGTGAACTCAGGGCTGTCCTGACCCACGCCGGCAGCCACCGCTTGACCGAATCGCAGGTAGTACTCTTCATCCGGTCCGGGCTGGTAGCGCAGCGGACTTTGCATCGCACTCGAGAGTTGCGCGAGCCGCAAGCCGAGCGCGAGAGCCATCGTGCCGAACACGACGATGCGTCTCGGCGGCAAACCGGCGCCCGTGGGAGACGGCCGGGCGCCAATTTCTGAAGTCAATCCGCCTGCCGGCGCAGAAACGCCGGTATGTCCAGCAGATCTTCCGTTTCGACTTCGCGTGTCCCCTCGCCCATCACCCGCTGCCGCTGCACGGTGGGCTTATCCAACATGGCGTAGTCGGTGGGCGCCATGGGTGAGCGCGGCCGAACCACCCGCATGGTGAGCGGCGGCGCGATCGCCGCGGCAGCCGGCAGCGGGGCCGCCCGCGCCACGGGCTTGCCCAATCCCGTGGCCACCACCGTGACCCGGATCTGGTTGGCCATGTCGGGATCGATCACCGTCCCTACGACCACCGTCGCCTCATCGGAAGCGAACTGCTTGATGACGTTGCCCACTTCCTGGAATTCGCCGATGGACAGGTCCATTCCGGCGGTCACGTTGACGAGGATGCCCTGCGCGCCCGCGAGATTGATGTCCTCGAGCAGGGGGCTCGAGATCGCTGCCTCTGCCGCCTCGCGCGCCCGATCCTCACCCGCCGCGCTGCCCGAGCCCATCATCGCCATGCCCGTCTCGGACATGACGGTGCGCACATCGGCAAAATCGACGTTGATCAAGCCGGGCCGCGTGATGAGTTCGGCAATGCCCTGCACCGCACCTTGCAGCACGGTGTTCGCCGCCTTGAAGGCGTCGAGCAGCGTGGTGGTGCTGCCGAGCACCGACAGCAGCTTCTGGTTCGGAATGGTGATCAACGAGTCGACGAATTTCGACAGCTCCAGCATGCCCTGATCGGCCACGCGCGAGCGCTTGTTGCCCTCCATTTCGAACGGCTTGGTGACCACGGCCACCGTCAGGATGCCGAGTTCCTTGGCGACCTGCGCCACCACCGGAGCAGCGCCCGTTCCGGTGCCGCCGCCCATGCCGGCGGTGATGAACAGCATGTCGCAGCCCTCGATGAGCTCGATGATGCGGTCCCGGTCTTCCATGGCGGCCTGCCGGCCGACCTCGGGATCGGCGCCCGCGCCCAAGCCCTTGGTGATGTTGCAGCCGATCTGCAGCGCCGTGCGCACCTTGGAGTGCTTCAACGCCTGCGCATCGGTATTGATGCAGATGAAATCCACGCCCTCGAGGCCGGCTTGGACCATGTGCGAGACGGCATTGCCGCCGCCGCCGCCCACGCCCAGCACCTTGATGATGGCGCTTTGACTATACGAATCCATCAGTTCGAACATTCCAGTACTCCTTCGTTTATGAACACTCGCCGTCCAACGCATCGCGTTAAAATTAAAAATTGCCTGCAAACCAGGCCTTCATCCGCTCGAACACCGACTTCATCCCGCCGCCGAGCAGCGGCGCCGGCGCATGCTGCATCTCCAGGTTGCCTTTGGCATAGAGCAGCAGCCCGACGCCGGTGGCGTGAATCGGATTGCTCACCACCTCCGCCAGGCCGCTCACGTACTGCGGAATGCCGAGACGCACCGGCATGTGGAACACCTCCTCGGCGAGCTCCACGGCGCCCTCCATCTTGGAACTGCCGCCGGTGAGCACGATGCCGGTCGCCACCTGCTCCTCGAGGCCGGCACGCCGCAGCTCGTCGCGGATCAAGCCGAACAATTCCTCGTAGCGCGGCTCGACGATCTCCGCGAGGGTCTGGCGCGCCAGGCGCCGCGGCGGGCGGTCCCCGACGCTCGGCACTTCGATGGTCTCGTCGGGGTTGGCCAGCTGCGACAGCGCGCAGGCGTACTTGATCTTGATGTCTTCGGCGTACTGCGTCGGCGTGCGCATGGACACGGCGATGTCGTTGGTGACCTGATCGCCGGCGATCGGAATCACCGCGGTGTGGCGGATCGCGCCGCCGCCGAACACCGCGATGTCGGTGGTGCCGCCGCCGATGTCGACCACGCACACGCCCAGGTCCTTCTCGTCCTCGGTGAGCACCGCGTAGCTCGAGGCGAGCTGCTCGAGCACGATGTCATCGACCGCAAGCCCGCAGCGCTGCACGCATTTGACGATGTTCTGCGCCGCGCTGTCGGCGCCGGTGACGATGTGCACCTTGGCCTCGAGGCGCACCCCAGACATGCCGATCGGATCGCGGATGCCTTCCTGGCTGTCGATGATGTATTCCTGCGGCAGCACGTGCAGGATCTTCTGGTCGGCGGGGATCGCGACGGCCTTGGCCGCGTCGATGACGCGCTCGACGTCGCCCTGCACCACCTCCTTGTCCTTGATGGCGACGATGCCGTGGGAATTGAGGCTGCGCACGTGGCTGCCGGCGATACCGGCGTACACCGAGTGAATCTCGCAGCCCGCCATCAATTCGGCCTCCTCCACCGCGCGCTGAATCGATTGCACGGTGGATTCGATGTTGACCACCACGCCCTTCTTCAGGCCGCGCGACGGATGACTGCCGATGCCGATGATCTCGAGCGCGCCGTCGGTCTTGATTTCGCCGACGATGGCGACCACCTTGCTGGTGCCGATGTCCAGCCCCACCAATAGATTTCGATCGGAACGCTTCGGCATTTCTGTCGGCCCTACGCGTCGGTATCTTGCTTCGGCGCGGCCGGGGCCGGGGCCGAGGGATTGCGCCAGCCGATGGCGAAGCCGTTCGAGTAGCGCATGTCGATGTAGGCGATCTCGCCCAGGCGGTGCGCGACCACTTGCGATGCGGTGCGGATGAAGCGGTCGATGCGTGCGTCGACGTCGCGCCTCCCCAGGCGCACCGTGACGCCGCTGTCCAAGTCCATTTCCCAGGCGCCCCGCTCATCGAGTCGCAGCGCGGCGATTCGCAGGCCCGCCTCGAGCATGCGTCCCTGCAGCGACAGATAGCGCTGCGCCACCTGCGACTCCGTGCCGTCGGGACCGCTCAGGCGTGGCAGTTCCGCCGGCACATGCGCCGCGGATCTCACGAACAGTTCGCCGCGCGTATTCAGCAGACCCGACTCGCCCCAGCGCGCGGCAGCGATTTGCTCGGTCACGGTCACGCGCAGCCCGTTGGGCCAGTCGCGCTGCACGCGCGCATGCTCCACCCAGGGCAGCGCCTCCACCGCGCGCTCGATGTCGTCGAGGTTCGCCGACATGAATCCCGCCCGGCTGAAGGGCGCCACGGCTTTTTCGATCTCCCCCGGGGAGACGCGCTGGAAGCTGCCGTCGATCGAGACGACGCGCACCGGCCGGTCGAGCGCCCACGTGAGCGCCGCCAGGCCGGCGGCCAGCACCAGCAACAGTCCGGCGCGGCGCGCCTGCAGGCGCCACGCGACGAGGAATCGGGGCAGGCTCCACGGCTGCCTCTGCACCTTGGGTTTGTTCTTGAAGCGGTTGCGCCTCAGCAGCCGGTTGAGGTTCATTTGCGCACCCACAGGCAGCTGCTCTCGAACACGCGCGACGCCAAAAGGTTCATTTGCGCTCCCGCAAGAAACTGCTCTCGAGCACGCGCCATACCAATTCGTCGAAGTCGAGGCCCGACTGGCGGGCGGCCATCGGGACCAAACTGTGATCGGTCATGCCGGGCGTGGTATTTATTTCTATGAAGTAGAATCGCCCGTCCGCAGCGTCGCGCATGAAATCGACGCGGCCCCAGCCGAGGCAATCCGTCACCCGGAACGCCGCCAGCGCGGCCGCCTGCAAGTCGGACTCGGCCTGGGCGTCGAGCCCGCTCGGACAGTGGTACTGCGTGTCGTCGCGAAAATACTTGGCTTGATAGTCGTAGAACTCGGTGGCGGGCTGGATGCGGATCGACGGCAGGCCGCGGTCGTGCAGCACGCCGACCGTGTATTCATCGCCGGTGACGAAGCGTTCGGCGAACACGATGGGATCGACGGCGCGCGCTTCGGCGTAGGCGTCGGCCAGTTGCGCGGCGTTTTTCACCTTGGTGATGCCGACGCTCGAGCCCTGCGAGGCGGGCTTGACCATCAGCGGCAAGCCGATGCGCGCGAGGGCCGGCGGCAGATCGGCCGGGCTCTGCAACACGGCGTACTCGGGCGCCACCTGGCCCGCGCCGACCACCACGCGCTTGGTCTTTAGCTTGTCCATGGTGAGCGCCGAGGCGAGCACGCCGCTCCCGGTGTACGGAATGCCAAGCCACTCGAGCGCGCCCTGCATCAGGCCGTCCTCGCCGCCCGGTCCGTGCAGGATGATGAACGCGCGGTCGAAGTGCTCGCTTACCAAATCTTGCAGCGGCCGGTCCTTCGGGTCGAAGGCATGCGCGTCCACGCCCCGGCGCAGCAACGCCGCCAACACCGCCCCGCCGCTCAACAAAGAGATCTCGCGTTCACTGGAGTCGCCGCCCAGCAGCACCGCGACCTTGCCGAATTCCGCGGCCGAGGCGGCGCGCCGCAGACCGGGCTTGAGTATCAACAAGCTCATGCCGGCACTCCCAGCATGCGCACTAGCATCGACAAGCTCATGCGTGCTGCCACAATGCGGATCAGTGCCGACAGGCTCATGCCGGCACTCCCACGATGCGCACTTCGGTGTGGAGCTCGGTCCCATGAACCTCGGCGACGCGGCGCTGCACCTCCACGATCAGCGCCTCGACGTCGGCGGCACGCGCGGTGCCATGATTGATGATGAAGTTGGCGTGCTTCTCCGACACCGACGCCTCGCCGATGCGCAGCCCCTTGAGCCCTGCACTCTCGATCAGCCGCGCGGCGTGATCGCCGGGCGGATTGGTGAACACCGATCCGCAGCTCCATTCGCCGATGGGCTGCGTCAGCCTGCGCTTGTCGAGCAGGTCGCGAATCGCCTCCGGACGAACGCCGGGCGTGCGTTCGAACTCCAGCCGGGCGCCGATGAAGCCCTCGTGCGCCGGCCCCGTCACGCGGCGATAGCCGATGTCGTACTCGGCCGCGGCGCGCGTGTGCCGCACGCCCGCGCGATCCAGGACGTCGACGTCGATGACGTGGCGCCAGGTCTCGCCGCCCCAGGCACCGGAGTTCATGGCGAGCGCGCCGCCCAGTGTGCCGGGAATGCCGGCGAAAAATTCTGCAGGCCCCAGCCCCCACTTGACGCACTGTCTCGCGATGCGCGCGCACGGCACGCCGGCCGCCGCGTAAATCCGGGTCGCGCTCAGCCGCTCGAGCGCGCCCAGCGCGCCGTGGGTCGAGATCACGGCGCCGCGGATGCCGCCGTCTCGCACCAGCAGATTGCTGCCGAGACCGATCCACAGCATCGGCAGATCCGGCGGCAGCTGCCGCATGAAGGCGGACAGGTCCGCCGCATCGCGCGGCGTGAAAAACATGTCCGCCGGGCCGCCGACATGCCACGAGGTGTGCTTCGACATGGGCACGTCGAGCAATACCCGTGTGGCGAATTCAGGCGCCAGACCCACTCGGCCCCGCGCGTTCATGCCGCCGCTCCCGCCGCCGACCGGCTGTGTATGGCCTGCGCAAGCGCGCTGATCCTGCGCCGCGCTTTCATGCCGCCGCTCCCGCCGCGAAGCGGCTCTTCAGGTCCTGCGCGACGGCGCCGATGCTGCCCGCTCCCAGGGTGAGCACCACGTCCCCGTCGTGCAATATGGTGCGCAACACTTCAGCCAGTTCGTCGACGCGCTCGACGAACACCGGCTCTTTGAGGCCGCGCGTACGCACCGCGCGGCAGATGGCACGGCCGTCTGCGCCCGCGATCGGGGACTCGCCGGCCGCATACACCTCCGTCACCAGCAGCACGTCGCACTCGCTCAAGGTGCGTGCGAAGTCGTCCAGCAAGTCGCGGGTGCGGGTGTAGCGGTGCGGCTGAAAAACCATGACCAGCCGCCGCCCGGGCCACGCTTGCCGCACGGCATCGAGTGTCGCCGCGATCTCGGTCGGATGATGGCCGTAGTCGTCGACGATCAGGGCGTGGCCGCCCGCCCAGTGAATCTCGCCGAGCTGCTGCAGGCGCCGCTCGATGCCCTGAAACTGCGCGAGGGCGCGCTGAATCGCCGCCGCGGGTATGTTGAGTTCGGTGGCCACCGCGACCGCCGCCAGCGAATTGAGCACATTGTGGCGGCCGGGCAGATTGAGGGTGATGTCGATTGCCTCGTGGCCCTCGCGCACCACCCGATAGCTCGATCGCAGTCCGTCGCGCACCACGTCGACGGCGCGCACGTCGGCGTCGGGCGCAAACCCGTAGGTGACGAACGGCCGCGCCACCCTGCCCTGAATGCTGCGCACATGCTCGTCGTCGTTGCACAGCACCGCGAGTCCGTAGAACGGCAGGTTGTGCAGAAAATCGACGAAGCTCTGTTTGAGGCGCGAGAAATCGCCGTCGTGCGTCGCCAGGTGATCATTGTCGATGTTGGTGACGATCGAGATCATGGGCTGCAGGTGGATGAACGAGGCGTCGCTTTCGTCCGCCTCGGCCACCAGGTACCGGCCGGCGCCGAGCCTGGCGTTGCTGTCGGCGCTCTTGAGCCGCCCGCCGATCACAAACGTGGGATCGAGCCCCCCCTCGGCCAGCACGCTCGCCACCAGGCTCGTGGTCGTGGTCTTGCCGTGGGTGCCGGCGACCGCGATCGAATAGCGGAAGCGCATCAGTTCGCCCAGCATCTCGGCGCGCGGCACCACCGGGATGTGCTTCGCCAGGGCCGCCGCGACCTCCGGATTCACGCGGTCGACGGCGCTCGACACCACCACCACGTCGGCGTCGCCCAACTGCGCGGCGGCATGACCGATAAAAATAGTGACCCCGAGTCGCGCCAGACGTTCGGTGACCGCATTGGCCTTCAAATCCGAGCCACGCACTTCGTAACCAAGATTCAGCAGCACTTCGGCAATGCCGCCCATGCCGCTGCCGCCGATGCCGACCAGGTGAATCTGGTGGATTCGGCGCATGCGCCCGTCCATGGCTCTGCGCCCGTCCATGGCCCTGCGTCCAGTCATGCGTTCGTTCATGCGTACGCTCCGGCGATGCACAGGTGGGCGAACTGCGCGGCCGCGTCCATGGCTCGGCGCCCGGTCATGCATTCGCTCATGCGTGCGCTCCGGCGGCGATGCACAGGTCGGCGAGCTGCGCGGCCGCGTCGATGACCCGCGAGCCACGCGCGGCCTCGGCCATCCGCAGCAGCTGCGCGCGATCCCCGACCAGCTCACCGATGGCCGCGGCCAGGCGCTCAGGGCTGAGATCGCGCTCCCGGATGACGCGCGCCGCGCCCGCCTCGACCATCACCTCGGCGTTCCGGGTCTGATGATCGTCGGTGGCCGCGGCAAACGGCACGAAGATCGCGCCGAGTCCCGCCGCCTGCAGTTCGGTGACGGTCATGGCGCCGGCGCGGCACACCGCGAGATCGGCCCAGGCATAGGCTGCCGCCATGTCGTCGATGAAGGGCGTGACGTCCGCGTCGACCTGCGCCGCGGCGTAGGCGGCGCGCGCCGCGTCGAGCCCGCGTTCGCCGGTCTGATGGCGCACTTCGGGCCGAATCGTGGGGTCGACGCCGGCGAGCGCCTGCGGCAGGATCGTGTTCAGGCGCAGCGCCCCCTGACTGCCGCCGACAATCAGCAGGTGCGGGCGCGGCCCGCGCCCCGCGAAGCGCGCCCGCGGCGCCGGCAATGCGGCGATGTCGGCGCGCACCGGATTGCCGATGGTCCTTGCGTGGAACTGGGGACCGAAACTGCCGGGGAATGCTTCCAGCACCAGCGTGGCGAGGCGCGCCAACCAGCGGTTGGTCATGCCGGCTATGGCGTTCTGTTCGTGGATCAGCAAGGGAATCCGCAGCAGCCACGCGGCGATGCCGCCGGGACCGCTGACGTAGCCGCCTGCGCCCAACACCGACCGCGGCCGTACCCGGCGCAGCACCCGCGCGGCCTGTGCCACGGCTCGCGCGATGCGCCACGGCGCGAGCAGCAGCGTGGACAGACCCTTGCCGCGGATGCCCGCCACGCGCACCCACTCGATCGGAAAGCCGTTAGCCGGCACCAGCCGCGACTCCATGCTGCCGGGCACGCCGAGCCAGATCACGCCGACACCGCGCTCGCGCAGCACCCGCGCCACCGCGAGCGCGGGGAACACATGGCCGCCGGTGCCGCCCGCCATGATGAGGACGGGCCGTTCCACAGTTGCGGCCTCGCTCACGGGTGCACCTCAGTTTTCATGCGCCCCCGGCATGCGCATCACCGCGCAGAGAGACGCACATGCACCCCCGGCTATACGCATCACGGTGGAGCGATTCATGCGCCCGGCTATACGCATCACGGCGGAGCGATTCATGCGCACCCCGGCATGCGCATCACCGCGGAGCGCGAACTTGCTTTGACCTCGTGATGGATCCGCAGCACCGCCCCCAGCCACGCGAGGCTGATCAGCAGGCTGCTGCGCCCGTAGCTGAGCAGCGGCAGCGTCAAGCCCTTGGTCGGCAGCACGCCCATGTTGACCCCGATGTTCACCAGCGCCTGCAGCCCCAGCCAGACGCCGAACGCCAGCGCAAGGTAGGACTGGAAGCGCAATCCGGCGAGCGCCGCCATGCGCGATATCTGAAACGAGCGCCACACCAGCGCCATGAACAGCACGATGACGCCGACGACGCCGACCAGGCCCAACTCCTCGGCGAGTACCGCAAACACGAAGTCGGTGTGCGCCTCGGGCAAATAAAAGAGCTTCTGCACGCTGCTGCCGAGGCCGACCCCGAACCAGGAACCGCGGCCGATGGCGATCAACGACTGCGTGAGCTGGAAGCCGCCGTTGAAGGGATCGTCCCAGGGATGCAGAAATCCGGAGATGCGTTTCAGCCGATACGCGGAGCTGAGCGCCAGCACCACGAATGCCAGCGCCACCGCGGAAATCAGCAGGAAAACGTAGCGCAGCCGTGCGCCGGCGACGAACAGCACCGCGAATCCGCTCGCGAACAGCACCGTGGCCGCGCCGAAGTCGGGCTCGCACAGCAGCAGAAAGGCGGCGACCACCAGCGCGGCCACCGGCTTCACCAGTCCGGGCAGGGTGGTTTCGAGCTCCGCGCGCTTGCGCACGCAGTAGCTGCACACCCAGGAGAGCACCAGCACCCGGGCGAGTTCCGACACCTGAAAATTGACCGGGCCGACCCGCAGCCAGCGGCGGGCGCCGTTGACGGTGGCGCCGATGCCCGGGATCAGCACCAGCAGCAGCAGCAGCAGCCCGACGCACAGCAGCACCGGGCTGTACCGGTCCCAAAAATCGGTGGGCACCCGCGTGACCACCCAGGCGAACATCAATCCGGCGGCGCCGAACACGAACTGCCGCTCGAGGAAATAGAACGGATCGTGCAGATCCCGCGCGGCGATCGACATCGAGGCCGAGGTGACCATCACCAGGCCCACCAACAGCAATCCGGCGCCGAGTCCCAAGCTGACGAGATCCCACGCGAACGGCATGCGCGTGCGAGCGCGAATGCCCTGCGACAGCGCGATGCTCATGGCGGAGCCCCCGGAAGAGCGCGCACCGCAGCGGCAAACACCTCGCCGCGCTGGCCGTAGTCGCGAAACATGTCGAGGCTGGCGCAGGCCGGCGACAGCAGCACCGTGTCTCCCGCACGCGCGGCGCGCAGCGCGGCGAGGACCGCTTGCGGCATCGAGTCCACGGTTTCCGTGCTGCACGCGTCCTGCACGGCAGCGGCCACAGCGGGGGCATCCTTGCCGATCAGCACCACGTGACGCACCTTGCCGCGAAAGGCTGCGGCCAGCGGCGTGAAATCCTGGCCCTTGCCTTCGCCGCCCGCGATCAGCACCAAGGATCCCGGTGTCCCGGCGACCGCCGCAAGGGTTGCGCCGACGTTGGTGGCCTTGGAATCGTTGACGAAGCGCACGCCGGCGACATCGGCGATCCATTCCGAGCGGTGCGGCAGGCCGGGGAAAGCCTCCAGCGCTTCGAGCATCTTCGGCATGGGGAGGCCGACCGCCTCGCCCAAAGCCAATGCGGCGAGCGCGTTCGCGGCATTGTGCAGCCCCGCGATCTTGAGGCGCGCGGTATCGAGCAACGCGGTGCCGTGATGCGCCAGGAAGACCTGCGCGCCCCGGTGCAGCAGCGAGAAATCGGCGCGGCGGCCGCCCGGCGGCGCGGCGGCGATGGAGAACGTCACGGTGCGCGAGCCGCCGGCCATCGCGGTCACCAGAGGGTCGTCGGCGTTCAGCACGACGGTCGCCGCGTGCAGCAGAATCCGCGACTTGGCCCGGGCGTAGGCCTCCATCGAGGCGTAACGGTCCAGGTGGTCGGCCGTCACGTTGAGCACCGCCGCCGCCTGCAGACGCAGCGAGGAGGTGGTCTCCAGCTGAAAGCTCGACAGTTCGAGCACGTACAAATCCGGCAGCGGCCGTTCCAGGAGATCGAGCGCCGCCACGCCGAGGTTGCCCCCCGCCAGCACGCGACGCCCGGCGGTTTCGGCCATGCGCGCCACCAGGGAGGTGACCGTGCTCTTGCCATTGGTGCCGGTGATGCCGATCACCGGCGCGCGCACATTGCGTGCGAACAGCTCGACGTCGCCCAGCACTTCGATGCCGCGGTCGAGCGCCGCCCGCGCGATCGGCTCCTCCAGCGACACGCCCGGCGAGAGCAGCAATTGCGTGGCACCGTCGAGCAGCGACAGGTCGAAGCCCCCGAGCTTGAGGGGTGTGGATTGCGCGAGGTCCCCCAATTCGGCGAGGCCGGGCGGCGTGCGGCGCGAATCGGTGGCGCGCACCGCGATGCCGTGCTTCGACAGATAGCGCACGCATGACGCGCCCGTTTTTCCGAGACCCACGACGACGCTGTGCATCAGCGGATCTTCAAGGTCGCAAGACCGATCAACACCAGCACCACGCTGATGATCCAGAAACGCACGATGACTTTCGGCTCGGCCCATCCCTTGAGTTCGAAATGATGATGAATTGGCGCCATGCGGAAGATCCGCTTGCCGGTCAGCTTGAACGACGCCACCTGCAGCATGACCGACACGGTCTCGAGGACGAACACGCCGCCCATGACGAACAGGATGATTTCCTGGCGCACCAGCACGGCGAGCGTGCCGAGCGCAGAGCCGATCGCGAGCGCGCCCACATCGCCCATGAATACCTGCGCCGGATAGGCGTTGAACCACAGGAAGCCCAAACCTGCGCCCACCAAGGTGGCACTGAAGATCAGCGCCTCGCCGACGCCTGGAATGTAGGGGATCTGCAGATAGGTCGCGAACTTGAAATTACCGGTGACGTAGGCGAACACGCCGAGGGCCGCCGCCACCATCACCGCCGGCATGATGGCGAGGCCGTCGAGGCCGTCGGTCAGGTTCACGGCGTTGCTGGTGCCGACGATCACGAAGTAGGACAGTGCCACGAACCAGAACGTGGACATCGGAATCGCCACGGTCTTGAAGAACGGTACGTACAGGGAGGTCTCGGCCGGCGATTGGCGCAGGTGATGCAACGTCATGATGGTCGCGAAGCCGATGATCGATTGCGCCAGGTACTTGTAGCGCGCCGCGAGTCCCTTGGAATTGCCGACCACCAGTTTCAGATAATCGTCGTAGAAGCCGACCAGGCCGAACCCCAGGGTGGCTCCCAGCAGGATCCAAACGAAACGATTGGAGAGGTCAGCCCACAGCAGCGTGCCCAACACCATGGCCACCAAGATGAGGCCCCCGCCCATGGTGGGCGTGCCGGATTTTTGCAAATGCGATTGCGGACCGTCGCTGCGCACTTGCTGCCCGATCTGATAGCGGCTCAGCATCGCGATCATCGTCGGCCCGATGAACAGCGCCATGGCCAGGGCGGTGACCGCCGCCAGGATGCCGCGCAGCGTGAGGTACTGGAACACGTGAAAGGCGCTGTAGTATCTGGCCAGGTATTCGGTCAAGTTCAGCAGCATGGCGCTAGCCCCCTCTCGTCTGCGGCGCCGGGCCGCCCGCTAGCGCCTGCACCACCCGCTCGAGGCGGTTGATGCGCGAGCCCTTGATGAGCACGACGACGCCCGGCGCGAGCTCCGCCTGCAGGCGCCGCGTCAGGGAGTCGGCGTCGGCAAACCATTCGGCGCCCGTGCCGAACGTCTCGACCGCGCGTGAACTCTGCGGTCCCAAGGCGAACAACCGTTTGACGCCGCAATCGCGCGCGTGCGTGCCGACTTGGGCGTGGCTGTCTTCGGCGAAATGGCCGAGTTCGCCCATGTCTCCCAGCACCAGCCATTTGGCACCCGGCAGCTCACGCAGCACGTCGAGGCCGGCGCGCACCGAACTGGGGTTGGCGTTGTAGGAGTCGTCGATGATCCAGCTGTCGCGGATTCCGGCCTTGAGCTGCAGTCGCCCCGCAACCGCGCGAAAGTCGCCGAGGCCCTGCGCGATGTCGTCGAGCGACGCACCGGCGGCGGTGGCCGCGGCGGCGGCGGCCAGCGCATTGCCGACGTTGTGGGCACCCCCCGCCTTGAGGAGGATCGACCGCTGCCCCATCGGACTTTCGAGCAAGAACCGCGTGGCGAACTCGCCGCGCTCGATGCTCTGTACGCAATTTTTCGCCGTGAAATCGGCGGCGGCCCGCACGCCGAAGGTCACGACGCGGCCCGCGGCGGCGACGCCGCGCCAGTAGTCTGCGTAGACGTCGTCGGCGTTGATGACGGCGGTCGCGGAGGGCTCGAGGCAGGACACCATCTCGCCCTCGCCCTGGGCCACGCCGTCCAGGTTGCCGAAGCCCTCGAGATGCTCGGCGCCGGCGTTCGTGATCAGCCCCACGCTCGGCCGCGCGATCCGCATGAGCTCGGCGACATCCCCGATGCGATTCGCCCCCATCTCGATGACGGCGCTGCGATGCGCGCCCTCGAGGCGCATCAGGGTCAGCGGCACGCCGATGTGGTTGTTGAGATTGCCGTGGGTCGCCATGCACGGCCCCATGCGCGACAAAATGGCGGACGTCATCTCCTTGGTGGTGGTCTTGCCGTTGCTGCCCGCGACCGCGACGATCGGCAGCGTGAAGCTCGAGCGCCACGCGTGACTCAGGTGCTGCAGCGCGCGCAGCGCATCGGGTACCACGATCTGCGGCACGGCATCGGGAACCAGACGCTCCACCAGGGCGCCGACGGCGCCGCGCGCCGCGGCCGCCGCGACGTAGTCGCGGCCGTCGAAATTCGGTCCGCGCAGTGCCACGAACAGCGCGCCCGGCGCAAGGGTTCGGCTGTCGGTCGCGACTGCGCCGAAGGGCCGGTCGTCACCCACCAACTGACCGCCCATCACCGCCGCCGCGTCGTGCAAAGTGCGCTTCATGCGCCCCCCTCGAGGCAACGCAGCACTTCGCACCGATCGTCACCCGGCTGACTGTCGCCCGACCGGCCGCCGCCCGCCATCGTTGCGTCGCACGGCGTGCGCTTCATGCCGCCGCTCCCAGGCAACGTTGCGCTTCCAGCCGGTCGCTGAAGCTGCGCCGGGTGTCGCCGTAGATTTGGTAGTCCTCGTGTCCCTTGCCCGCGATCAGCACCACATCCTCGGCTCGCGCTTCGGCGAGCGCCGCGCCGATGGCCTCGCCGCGGTCGTTGATGACGCGCACCGGGCGCTTGATGCCGCTCACGATGGCGCGGGTGATGAGTTCGGGATCCTCCGAACGCGGATTGTCGTCGGTGACGATGATGCGGTCCGCCAGTTCGTCCGCCACCGCGCCCATCAGGGCGCGCTTCCCGGGGTCGCGGTCGCCGCCGCATCCGAACACGCACCACAGCAGACCGCTGCAGTGCTCACGCAGCGCGCTCAATGCCTTCGCGAGCGCGTCCGGCGTATGCGCATAGTCGACCACGGCTGTCGGCCGATCGGGCCTGCCCGGCTCGATCACTTCCATGCGGCCGGGCGGCGGCACGCAGTCGGCCATTGCGCTCGCGGCTTCGGCGAGCGACGCACCCAGCGACAACAGGCAGGCAATCACCACCAGGACGTTCTCGGCATTGAAGCGCCCGAGCAGCCGGGTCGCGACGTCGCACTCGCCGAACGCGCCGTCGACATGCATCGAGACGCCGCGCGCGTTCAGCGTCACTGCGCCCGCGTGGACCGAGCGGTCGGCCAGCCATCCCGAAGCGCCGTTGCCCAGCCAGATCGCGGTGAGCGGAACGCGGCCGGCGTAGCGCTGCGCAAACTCGCGGCCGAACTCGTCGCCGACATTGACGATGATGTGCTCGAGGTCCGGCGCCGCGAACAGGCGCGCCTTGGCGGCGCCGTACGCGGCCATGGTGACGTGATAATCCAGGTGGTCGCGGCTCAGGTTGGTGAAGGCGGCAGATCGGAAGCGCACCCCCGCGACGCGCTCTTGATCGAGTGCCTGCGACGACACCTCCATCGCCACGTCGCGCACGCCGGCGGCGCGCAGCTGCGCGAGTTGCCGATGCAGCGTGACCGCGTCGGGCGTGGTGAGCGTCGGCGCCGCAAGTGCGGCGATGCGCCCCCAGCCGATCGTACCCATGTACGCGGCCTGCGACCCCAGGCGCTCCAGACATTGCGCCAACAGATACGCGCAGGTGGTCTTGCCGTTGGTACCGGTGATGCCTGTGATGCGCAGCTTCGATGAGGGCCACTTGAAGAAACGGTCGGCGAGGCTGCCCACCTTCGCTTTGAGGCCCGGGATCGGGGCTGCGAACACGGTCGCCGGCAGCGACGGCGGCTCGACGTCGGCGCACGGGTCCCACAAAATCGCCGCGGCGCCGCGCGCGGCCGCCTGCGCCGCGAATTGCAGACCATGCACCGTGCCGCCGGGCAGCGCCAGGAACAGGCTGCCCGGGGCCACCTCGCGGCTGTCCAGCGTCAGATCGCGCACGCTGCGGGAATCCTCGAGCTGCACGCTCGCGATGCCATCCAGCAGCCAATTGAGCGCCACGCTCATGTGCTGCCGCTCATGCGTTTCCGCGCGGCGATATCGTTCATACGTTGTTGCTCGGCGTGGGGCTCATGCGTTTCTCATGCGTATGCGTGTTGCTCATGGCGTGCTGCCCATGGGGCATCACTCGTCGATGTCGCTCCTGGTTGTCGCATCTCGTGTGTCGGTCATGGGCATCGCTCGTCGATATCGCTCGTCGATGTCGCTCATGGGGAGTTGGCCTGTACCAGCGTCGCCGCGGGCGCGTTCTGCAGATCGTCGGGCGGCACGTCCATCAGCCGCAGGGCGCCTGACATCACGCTCGCGAACACCGGCGCCGCCACCGTGCCGCCTTGAGCCAGTCCGCCTTGCTCCAAATCCCGGCCCGGCTCGTCGATCACCACCACCGTCGCCAGTTTCGGATGCGACGCCGGCACCAAACCGGCAAACACCGCCATGATGCGGTCGGTGGAATAGCCGCCTGCGATCGATTTGAACGCGGTGCCGGTCTTTCCGGACACCCGATAGCCGATGAGCGAAGCGCGCGTCGCAGTGCCGCCCTTTTCCACCGCCTGCTCCATCAACTGCACCAGCGAGCGGGCGACGGCGGGATCGAGGACCTGCTGTCCGGGTACCGGGCCCGTCACACGCTCGAACGTGATCGGATGCCGCATGCCGCCGGCACCGATGGTGGCGTAAGCATGCGCCAACTGCAGCGGTGTCACCGACAATCCGTAGCCGTGCGACATGGTCGCGATGCCGATCGGGCGCCAATGCGCATAGTTGCTGAGCATGCCGGCCGATTCGCCGGGATAGCCGCTGCCGCTCACCTGGCCCAATCCCAATGCCGTCAAGGTGCTCCAGATCTGCTCGGGCTGGAGCGACAGCGCTATCTTGGCCATGCCGACATTGCTTGATTTGGCGAGAATGGTGGCGAGATCGATGACGCCGAAGTTGTGTTCGTCCTCTTCCACCTTGGTGCCGACTTTCAGAAACCCGGGCGACGTATCCACCGTGCTGTCGGCGCGGTATTGGCCGGAGGCGAGCGCAGCGGCCATGACGAACGGCTTGACGCTCGAGCCCGGCTCGAAGATGTCGGTGGCGGCGCGATTGCGGTACAGCGCGGGCTTCAGCTGCTCGCGGTCATTGGGGTTGTAGGACGGCTGGTTGACCATGGCGAGCACTTCGCCGGTGTCGACGTCGACGACGATGACGGAGCCGCCGCGCGCCCGGTACTCCTGCATCGCCGCCTTCAGTTCGCGATACGCCAGGTACTGAATCCGCAGGTCGATGCTGGTGACGAGGTCCTGGCCCGGCCGCGCCGCGCTGATGCTTTCGACGTTCTCGACGTGATGCCCCTGCATGTCCTGGATGACGCGCTTGGCGCCGTCCTCGCCGTTCAACAGCTGCTCGAAGCCGAGTTCCAGACCCTCCTGCCCCTTGTCGTCGATGGTGGTGAAGCCGACGATGTGTCCGGCGACTTCGCCGGCGGGGTAGTAGCGCCGGTACTCGCGCAGCAGGTAGACACCGGGGATTCCCAATGCCTTGACCTGCGCCGCCTGTTCCGGCGGCATGTGCCGCGCCAGGTACAGAAACTCCCGGTCCAGATTGCTGGTGATGCGCCGCGCCAGCGATTGCTGATCTTCCTGCAACGCCTTGGCGAGCCGCGGCAACTCATCGATGTTGTCGTTGATCTCCTGCGGATTGACCCAAACGCTGTCGACCGGCGTCGAGACTGCGAGCGGTTCGCCATTGCGATCGGTTATCGCGCCGCGGTGCGCCGCGATCTTCACCACCCGCATGGAGCGGTCGTCGCCCTGCTTGGCGAGAAAACCGTGATCGAGCAGCTGCAGTTCGACCGCCCGCCCGACGAGGCCGAGCGCGCCCAGCAGCACGACGCCCAGGATCAGCCACGACCGCCAGCGATAGCTCTTTACCTGCGCGTCCTTGTCGGCCGGGCGCAATTTCACGGCCGGACGATCCGCACGTCGCGGGTTTGCGGCAGGATCATCTGCAGCTTGGAATTGGCGACCCGCTCGACGAAGGCGTGCGAAGACCAATAGCTTTGTTCCAGCTGCAGACGTCCCCACTCCATGTCGAGTGCGTCGCGCTCCGCATTGAGCTTCTCCAGATGTACGAACACCTCGCGGGCTTTGTGCCGCGCATAGATGACCTGCACGGCGGAGCCGAGCACGGCAAGCCATAACAGCGGCATCACCAGTGGCCAGAGACGGCGTTGCTTCACGCGGCTTCTCCTTCGGGCAGACGTTCGGCGACCCGCAGGCGCGCGCTGCGTGCGCGCGGATTCGCGGCCGACTCCTCCGCATCCGGCGCCACGGACTTGCCCAGCAACCGGAGCTTCGGGCGTGCCTGCAGCGGAATGTCGGGCAGCCCGGCATACATCGGGTCCGGCTGCGCGTGGCGGCGCATGAATTGCTTGACCCGGCGATCCTCGAGCGAATGAAAACTGATCACCGCGAGGCGGCCGAGCGGCGCCAGGCGGGCGAGTGCGGCGGCGAGCGCGGCGTCGATCTCGGCAAGCTCGCCGTTGACATGGATGCGCAGCGCCTGAAACACCCGCGTCGCCGGATGCTTGTGGCGCGGGCCCCGGGTGTGCGCCACGCGGGCAATCATCTCGGCAAGCTGCAGGGTGCGTTCGAACGGCCGCGCCTGTCGATCATCGACGATGGCGCGCGCAATGCGCGCCGCCAGTCTCTCCTCGCCGTAATCTCTGAAAATGCGGATCAGTTCCTGCAGCGAGGCGCCGTTGACGACGTCGGCGGCGCTGGCGCCGACTCCGCTCGTCATACGCATGTCGAGCGGCCCGTCCTGCATGAAGCTGAAGCCGCGCTGCGCGTCGTCGAGCTGCGGCGACGACACGCCGAGATCGAACAATATGCCGTCGAACAACAAGCCGGGTTCGACCTGGTCGGCGCACAGCGCGAGCGAGGAGAAAGGCGCCAGGAAGATCGTCACGCGCGGATCGGATCCGAAGCGCAACCGGGCGTCGTCGACGGCCGTGGAATCACGGTCGAGGCACAGCAAACGACCATTCGCCATGAGGTTTTGCAAAATCGCCCCTGCATGTCCGCCCCGACCAAAAGTGGCGTCCATGTAGGTGCCACTCGCCCGTATGTTCAATGCCGCAAGTACCTGGGAAAGGAGTACCGGCGTGTGTTGCCCTGCCGTGCCGCTCACCACGCCGGCCGGCTACAGCGAAAAATTTTCAAGTTCGCCCGGCAAGTCGGTTGCGCCGTCGTCACTCGCCAGCCACTCATCGCGGCGCTCGTTCCAGCGCGCCTCGTCCCAGAGCTCGAACCGCGTGCCCTGGCCGATCAGCACTGCATCGCGGGTCAAGAGGGCGAACTCGCGCAACTTCGGCGGCAGCAGCACGCGTCCCTGCCCGTCCAATTCCAGGTCGGTGGCATGTCCCACCATCAACCGCTGCAGGCGCCGCGTCTGCGGGTTCATCGCGGACAGGCGCATCAGCTTGCGTTCGATTTCCTCCCAGTCGGGCAGGGGATAGATGAGCAGGCACTGGTCCTTGTCCACCGTCACCACCAGCTTGCCGCCGCACAGCTCCAGCAGCCTTTCGCGATAGCGGGTCGGCATGACCATGCGGCCTTTCGAATCGAGCGTCAGTGTGTTGGCACCCCGAAACATCGTTGGATGGGCCTGCGACCCATTCTCTCCCACAATTTCCCACTGGGGCGCCACTATAGGGACGCACGTTATGTACTGTCAACGCCTTAAGTTAAAAAAAACTCGCTCGGACAGTGACTTAGGTCACATTTTGCGGAGCGTGCGAACGACTCCGTCGGGAGTTTGTTTTGAATCAACCTGTTAGGGGAGCATTCGACAGAAAAGAGTCGGCCATAAGCCGGGTTCTGTCGTGGACAGTCATTCCTCTGGGATGCGCGTCGCCGCGCAACTCAAGCGACCTACCCGGAAGCCCCATGTGAGCCACATGGTGCGGCCGCAAGCACCGCGTACTTCCCTATTTGGTCTTGCTCCAGGTGGGGTTTGCCGTGCCACCGATGTTGCCACCGGCGCGGTGCGCTCTTACCGCACCATTTCACCCTTGCCGGCGCCGCTTGCGCGGCACGTAGGCGGTATCTTTCTGTTGCACTTTCCGTGGGCTCGCGCCCCCCAGGCGTTACCTGGCACCTTGCCCTGTGGAGCCCGGACTTTCCTCCATGCACCTGCGGAGGCACACAGCGACTGCCTGGCCGACTCTAGGGTGTGCACCATACGCAGATCCGCCTATGAATGCGAATCCGCCTCCTTGAGGTGCAGCGCACGCTTGTAGGCTTCATTGCCGCGCACTTCGGTGATCTGCGCCGCGAGACGCGCCGCCTGTTTGAGAGGCAATTCCGTCAGCAGCAGAGACAGAACCCGGTCGAGAGCGCCGCCGTGCCCGTCGGCGCCCGCGCCCGGCGCGTCTTGCGGCGCGCCGCCGATCAGCAAAACAACCTCGCCGCGGCCGAAATCAGCGTCGGCAGCGGCGCGCGCAGCCAGCTCCTCGAGCGTGCCGCGATACGTGGTTTCATGCAGCTTGGTGATTTCGCGCGCCACCGTGGCGGGGCGCCCGGCGCCGAACGCGTGGGCGCAATCCTCGAGCGTCTCGCGGACCCGGTGCGGCGATTCGTAGAACACCAGAGTGCGCGTCTCGGCGTTCAGCGACTTGAGCCGGCTGCGGCGCGCCGCGGCGCGCGCCGGCAGAAATCCCTCGAAACAAAAGCGGTCCGTCGGCAGCGCGCCGATCGACAACGCCGCAATGGCGGCGCACGGCCCCGGGATCGCGATCACCTCGAAGCCGGCCGCCGCCGCCGCGCGCACCAATTCGAAGCCAGGATCGCTGATCGCCGGCGTTCCCGCATCGCTCACCAGCGCCACCGATTCGCCGCGGCGCAGATACGCGAGAATCTCGCCGCTGCGCTGCCGTTCGTTGTGCTCGTGCATTGACAGCTGTGGCGTGCGAATTCCGCAATGCTGCAACAACCGGCCGGTGTGTCGCGTGTCCTCGGACGCAATCACCGCGACCCCCTGCAACGTGTCCCGCGCCCGCAACGACAAATCTCCTAGATTGCCGATCGGCGTCGAGACCACGTACAGCCGCCCCGCGACGCCGTCAGCCACAAGTCAGGACCGCGCACAGCCGCCCCGCGAGGCCACTCGAGACCGCGCACAGCCGCCCCGCGACGCCGTTAAGCTTTGTCGAGACCGCGTACCGCCCCGCGACGCCGTTAGCCACTATAATCCTTGCCGGTATTTAGTTTGAGGAGTTCAAGCGTATGGCAGCGATCCCCCGGCGTCCACGCCTGCCGCGCTACGCCGTGCTGGCGGTTTCTCTGCTGGCTGCGTGCAGCCTCGTGAAACAGGAACAGGTCCCCGAGGACCGGCAGGCACACGCGGTGCGCCTCGCGCAGGAGGGAAAACATGCGGAGGCGGCGGCAGCGTACTGCGAACTCGCCGCTCTGCAGCCGGCCGGCCATGACAGCTACGAACTGCTCTGCACCGAGCAATGGTTGGCGGCCGGCAACGCCGCGGCAGCGAAGCAAGCGTTCACTCAGGTATCGCCCGACGCGCGCACGCGCTTGCCGACCGAACGCGCCTTGGTGGCCGCCGAACTCGCGTTTGCCGAGAACGACGGCGCCGCCGCGATCCGCGAACTTGACCAGATCCCGGTGCCGACGGGAGCGGATCAGGCGCAGAACTACTGGTGGATTCGCGGCCGCAGCGCATTTCTGACCGGGCATCCGGTGGAGGGTACGCGGGCTCTGGTCGAGCGCGAGCGCTGGCTCGCGGATCCTGGCGCGTTGCGCGCGAATCGGGCGGAACTGTTCAATCGGATACGCAGCGCCGCGGACCGCGGTCAATCGCTCAAGGTCCCGCCCAAGACCGACCCCATCGTGGCCGGTTGGCTGGACTTGGGACCGGTCGCCGCCGCGCTGGCGCGGGATCCGATGCGCGCTGCGGCTGCGCTGGCCAACTGGAAGCGCCTCTACCCCCAGCACCCGGCGAACGACAGCGTCGCCGCCGTGGCCGCGAACCGGATTACCGCCGCGACGGAATTTCCCGATCAAATCGCCCTGCTGCTGCCGCTCTCCGGCCGCGCCGAAGCGGTCGGCGTCGCGGTGCGCGACGGCTTCATCGCCGCTTATCTCGAGCAACCTGCGGCAAGCCGTCCGCGCCTCAAGATCTACGATGTGGCGGCGGAGCCGGTGGGCACTGTCTATACGCGCGCCATCGCCGACGGGGCGGCCTTCGTGGTCGGCCCGCTCACCAAGGAAGACGTCGCCGCCGTGCTGCCGCTGAGTGGTGCACGCACCCCGGTGCTCGCCCTGAATTTTCTCGGCGACTCGATGAACACGCCGCGCAATTTCTATCAATTTGCGCTGTCGCCGGAGGACGAGGCTCGCATCGTCGCGCGGCGCGTGGTCGCCGACGGCAAGCTCGACGGGGTGGCGATCGTCGCCGGCAACGACTGGGGCAGCCGCGTCGCCGCGGCCTTTGCCGATGAGCTGTCGCATCTCGGCGGACACGTGCTCGACAGCCAGCGGTTCGAAACCAGCCAGGCCGACTTCAGCGAGGTCATCAAACAGGTTTTGCAGGTGCGCGCGGTCAAGGGCGAACCCTCCACGCACCGCACCGACGCGGCCTTCGTATTCGTCGCCGCCGGCAGTGCCGGCGCCGCGCGGCAGATCCTTCCGCAATTGAAATTCCACTACGCGGGCGATGTGCCGGTGTACTCCACTTCGGATAGCTTCGATCCGGACTCGAACGCGAACCACGATCTCGACGGCATGCAGTTTCCCGACATGCCGTGGATGGTCGCGGGCGACCCGGTCACCGCCCAGATCCGCGACAGCGTGCGGGCCGCCTGGCCGTCGCGAACCGCGCGCCGCGACCGCCTATATGCGTTCGGCTTCGATGCGTACCGGCTGGTGCCGGCACTGCGCGCGAATTCGCCGTCCGAGGCGAGTGGCATCTCGGGAGTGACCGGTCGCTTGCACTTGGACGCCCATAACCACATCCGCCGCGAATTGGATTGGACGCAAATCAAGAACGGGGAGCCGGCGCTGTTGAGCGAGGGCGGCGTGCTGCCGACCGTCTCCAACTAATGATGCGATTTGAGCGTCCCTGCTTGCGTCAGGCCTGCTTGCGTCAGGCCTGCTTGCGCAAGGCCGAGGTCTGTCCCCCACCGCCACATCGGCTTTGACGATGCGGGTCGCCTGACGGGGCAGTGAGTGCTAGAGGATGGTGCGCGAGCGGAAAATTTCCGCCAGATTCACTTGCGTGTGCATTTGCCGCAGCGCCGCCTGCCAGCGCTCCGTCCCCGTGCAGAGCTGCCCAATGGCGGTCGTCGAGGCCTGCCAGTGGCGGACCATCGCGTCGATGCCATCGGCAATGAGGTCTTCGCCCAGTTGCAGGTGCTGTACGACATGGTCGAGTGCGGAGTTCATGATGGCAATGTAAACCAAGAATACGAAGGGTGAAAATGTCGTCAAATCAAGACAGGAGGCTTTTTAGCTCGTGCGCTTTGCCAACTGTCTCGCCCGACGACAGAAGGATCGAGGGTTGACTGCGTGGACCAAAGATCGGGGATGCCCGCTGGAAAATCGGGGTACTTACACTGCAAGACTCGCGGATGGCCGCAGAGTTTCATGTGCGTCGCCGAGGGCGATGAATATTTTTTTATTTTTCTTGGTTTATTGTCATGAACGCAGCAGTTTCTGTGTAGGACGGCAGGCGGCACCCCCTCCAGACTGCGATGCGTGGACATTGGCCGGCTGGAGCGCGGCGCCGCGGCTGAACGCCTCGCGGCGGCCTACCTGCAAGCGCAGGGTCTGACCGTAATCGCGCGCAACTTGCGCTGCCGCGTCGGGGAACTCGATCTCGTGTGCCTCGATCGCGACATCCTCGCCATCATCGAGGTGCGCCAACGGGCGGGCGGGGATTTCGGCGGCGCGCTGGCCTCGGTGACTTGCCGCAAGCAGCGCAGAATCGCGCGCGCGGCGCGCTACTTCTGGCAAAGGGAAGCAGCCTGGCGGCGCTACCGCATGCGCTTCGACGTCATCGGTATCTCGGGTCTGCCCGAGGCCGCGCATCAACTGGAGTGGATCAAGGACGCGTTCAGGACTTGAACCGGGTGCAGCGCTGGCCGCTGTGGGGCAGCGCGACCGCTATCAGGCTGGCCGCGTGCAAGCGCCGGCCGCTGCTAGGCTTTTGACCGCGTGAGCGCCGGCCGCTGCGGGCTACTTGACCACCTGTAGCTTGGGTCGCTTCGCTTTGGGGGCGCTGTCCCCCTTGCCGGTGGACGGGCTCGCGGGCGGTCCGTCGGAGGGATCGGGATCCGCGTCGCCTTCGGGGAAAATCATGCCCTGGCCGGTCTCGCGCGCGTAAATGCCGAGGATTGCGCGCACCGGGACGTGAACCGCGAATCCGGTACCGCCGAAACGCGCGTCGAAGCTCACGAAGTCGTTGCCGAGTTTGAGCCCCTGGGTGGCGGACAAACTGACATTCAGCACGATCTTGCCGTCCTTCACGTATTGCCGCGGCACGTTGACGCCTTCGGCGCCCGCGTCCACCACGATGTGCGGGGTCTCGCCGCTGTCCGAGATCCATTCATGCAATGCGCGCAGCAGGTAGGGGCGGCGCGGCTTCAATGTCGCATGCCTCTTTCCACGTCGGTCAAACTGGCACGGAACGTGGAGCGGCTGAAGATCGCGTTCATGTACTTCAAGATCGGCTGCGCCTGCACCGGCAGTTCGATGCCGTAGCTCGGCAAACGCCACAGGATCGGCGCGATGCTGGCATCGACCAACGAAAACTCGTCGCTCAGGAAAAACGGCTTCGCCTTGAACACATCGGCGCTCGCGCAAATCGCCTCGCCCAACACCTTGCGGCTGTGGGCCGCCGACTTGCTCTGCGGTTCGATTTCGATATCGTGCGCCAGCGCGTACCAGTCGCGCTCGACGCGGTACAACGCCACGCGGAACTGCGCCCGGGTCACGGGGTCGATGGGCATCAGCGGCGGGTGCGGAAAGCGTTCGTCCAGGTACTCGATGATGACGCGGGAGTCGTACAGCACCAGATCCCGGTCCACCAGCGTCGGCACGCTGTGATACGGATTGAGGTCGAGCAGATCTTCGGGCAGGTCGTTGACGTCGACATTGACCAGTTCGATGGTGATGCCCTTTTCGGCAAGCACCAAGCGCGTCCTGTGACTCCATGGGTCGGCAGGCGCGGAAAACAGGGTCATCACCGAGCGACGTGCCACGCTATCTCCTAAGAGCCGAGACAAACGGGAACCCCCGCCGCTGCGTCAGTGGACGTCCTTCCAGTACTCTTTCTTCAGCAGGAAGGCGAACACAAAGAACACCAGCAGAAAGAGTGTCACGAAAACACCCATCGATTGGCGTTTCGCCTTGATCGGCTCACCCGCATAATCGAGAAAATTCGCGATATCCCGGACAAACTGATCATACTCCTCCGGCTTCAAGGAACCGGGGGTCATTATATCCACTCCCACCAGGACCATCTTGGCGCTGCCGTTGCTGTCCGGCTCGTTCTTGAAGACCGGCTTCTGCAAGCCTTGCAGCGTCTGCAGCACGTGCGGCATGGCAGCGCCCTGCAAATACAGATTGTTGACGCCCCAGGGTCGGGCCTTGTCCACATAAAATCCCTTCAAAAACGAGTACAGGTAGTCCACGCCACGCGCCCGCGCCATCAACGAGAGATCGGGCGGCTGCTTGCCGAACCAACCGACCGCATCCTTCGGCATCGCCGAATTGATGGTATCGACGGCCTTGTCGGAGGTGAACATCAATTTGGCCAGTTCCGCATCCGGGATCTTCAAGTCCTCACCCAGACGGTTGTAGCGCACGTACTTGAGTGAATGGCAGCCGGAACACCAATTCATGAAATTGCGCGCGCCACGCTGCAGGGATTCGATGTTGTTGATGTCCGTGCCGGACTGCAACAGCGGGATTGCCGACTCCTGCGCCAAGGCGGAGCCTGCGCCCAGCAGCGCCATGGTTATCAACGCCCACGTTCTAAGCATGAAAGGTAACCCGTTCCGGCACCGGCTTGACGCTGTCGATTTTCGAGTACCAGGGCATGAGCAGGAAGAAGGCGAAGTACAGGATCGTGCACACTCTCGCCAGCATGGGGTAGATGCCCGACGGCGGCTTCAATCCGCAGACACCCAAGGAGATGAAGGACAACACGAGGATCGCCAGCATCCCTTTGAAGATCGGACCCCGATAGCGGATCGAGCGCACCGGCGAGCGATCCAACCACGGCAGGAAGAACAGGATGAGCACCGCCGCACCCATGACCAGCACGCCCCACACCTGGGTTCCCGCGAACGAGGGCACGGCGCGCAACATGGCGTAGAACGGCGTGAAGTACCAGACCGGCGCAATGTGCGGCGGAGTCTGCAGCGGATTGGCCGGCTCGAAATTCGGCGATTCCAGGAACAGACCCCCGAAAGTCGGCGCGAAGAAAATCACGCCGCTGAACAACAACAGGAATCCCGCCAGGCCGACCGTGTCCTTCACGGTGTAGTAGGGGTGAAACGGGATGCCGTCCAACGGGTGGCCCTTGGCGTCCTTGTACTTCTTGATCTCGACGCCGTCGGGGTTGTTGGAGCCCACTTCATGCAGCGCCATGAGATGCGCGATCACCAGGAACACGAGCGCCAACGGCAGCGCGGCCACGTGCAGGGCGAAGAAGCGGTTGAGGGTGGCGTCCGCGATGTAGTAATCGCCGCGGATCCATTCCACCAGTCCCGTACCGATGTACGGCAGGCTGCCGAACAGCGAGACGATCACCTGGGCGCCCCAGTAGCTCATGTTGCCCCAGGGCAGTACGTAGCCCATGAAGGCTTCGGCCATCAGCAGCAGAAATATCAAGCAGCCGAATATCCAGATCAGCTCCCGCGGCTTGCGGTGCGATCCGTAGAGCAGCGCGCGGAACATGTGCAGATAGATGACGATGAAGAACGCCGACGCGCCGGTCGAATGCATGTAGCGGATCAACCAGCCCCAATCCACGTCCCGCATGATGTATTCGATGGACGAAAACGCCTCCGCGGAGGAGGGCTTGTAGTTCATGGTGAGGAATATGCCGGTCACCAGCTGGTTCGCCAGCACCACCAGCGACAGCACGCCGAAGTAGTACCAGAAATTGAAATTCTTGGGCGCGTAGTACTCGGCGGCTTGTTCCCGCCAGAGCTTGCTCAGGGGGAAACGTTGATCGATCCAACCAAGGAGCCCGCTGCTGCTCGTGCCGGCGGAATTAGGTGCTTCGGCCATCGCTCAACCTCTGTAACTTAAGCTGTCTTGGGGGGGGCGTCGACGCCGATGACGACGCGTGCGTCGCCCGCGAATGCGTAGGACGGAATCGTCAGATTCTTCGGCGCCGGCATGTTCTTGAATACGCGGCCCGACAGGTCGTACTTGGAGCCGTGGCACGGGCAGTAGAAGCCGCCGGGCCAGTTGCCGCCGAGGTCGACGCCGGCCACCTGAAACGAGTTGTTCGCCTCGAACGCGCCCAGCGGCGAGCAACCGAGATGCGTGCACACCGCGAGACCGACCCAATACTCCGGATTGCGTGCGCGCACGGCGCCGCTCGCCTTGATGTAGTCGGGCTGCGTGGAATCGTCCGACTTCGGATCGGTGAGCATGGCGTCATGGTTGCCCAATTGATCGATGATGCCTTTGACCCGCCGCACGACGAACACGGGTTGGCCGCGCCATACCACCTTCAACATCTGTCCGGGCTCGAGTTTGGAGGCGTCCACCTCGACCGGAGCTCCGAGCGCCTTGGCGCGCTCGCTCGGCTGCCACGAGGACAGGAATGGAATCGCGATGAATGCCACGCCTACCGCGCCGGTGCCGACGGTGGCCGCCGTCAACAGGCGCCGCCGGCTGTGGTCGACCTGATCACTCATTGCGGCGCTCCCGCAGTCTCTCGGCCCGTGCAATCGCTTTGTTGACAAATCTTCACTTAAACCCCTCTGGCGTCAGAGTTTCCGAATGAATATTGCGGGCGCATTATACACGGATCAGTGGAATTCCCTTACGGGTACGACGGCGAAATCAGGTAAGCGGTGACTTTGCAGAACACGCGAGTACTTGTCGGTTTTCTGGTCAAAGCCGTGGTGGTCGGCCTCGCGGCCGCGTTCCTCGTGGTGTGGTGGAATCCCGCATTGTTGGGAAAGAACGCCATGCCGGTCGCGCCTCCCGCCGCCCCGTCGCCGCCCGCCCGTCCCATGGCGGCGATGCAGAGTTTTGCCGACGCGGTGGCGCGAGCGGCGCCCGCCGTCGTCAATGTGTACACCGCCCGCGTGGTCACCGAGCGCACGCCTTCTTCGTCGCTCGATCGGTTGTTCGGCGATTATTGGCCGAGTTATCGGCAGCGAGTCGAGCGCAGCCTGGGATCGGGCGTGATCGTCGACGGCGACGGCACCATCGTCACCAATCAGCATGTGATCGCCGGCGCCGATTCGATCCGGGTGCAGCTCACCGACGGCCGCATCGCCGATGCCACCATCGTCGGCCAGGACCCCGACACCGATATCGCCATATTGCATCTCCACATCGACAAGTTGCCCACCATGCCGGTGGGCCGCTCCGACACCCTGCGCGTCGGGGACATCGTGCTCGCCATCGGCAACCCGTACGGCGTCGGACAGACGGTCACCCAGGGCATCGTCAGCGCCACCGGTCGAGGCCAGCTGGGTCTTGCTACATTCGAGAACTTCATTCAAACGGATGCAGCCATCAATCTCGGTAATTCCGGCGGCGCCCTCATCGATGCGCAGGGCGATCTGGTCGGCATCAACACCGCGGTGCTGAATCGCGCCAATGGCGGACCCGAGGGAATCGGATTTGCCATCCCGGTGAATCTGGTGCGCGGTGTGATGGAGCAAATCTTGACGCACGGTCACGTGGTGCGTGGCTGGCTCGGTTTCCTGCCACAGGACTTGACCGATCAGCAGGCCGCGCAGCTGGGGATCGACTCCGGAGGCGGCGTCGCGGTGGTGACCATTTATACGGACAGCCCCGCCTATCAGGCGGGAGTACGGCCGGGCGACCTGGTGACGGGCCTGGGCGCCGATCCCATCCGCAGCTCCCAGGATCTCATCACCCGGGTGGCCGCGCTGCAGCCGGGATCCCAGGTGGAACTCAAGGGGCTTCACGGCCGCCGCGCGTACACCGTCAAATTGAAGGTGCTCGAGCGGCCGATACGCGCGGCGGAGCCCGGATAGCGGCGCGGCCGCCGCCCGACGCGCCCGACGCCCCGTCAAGCGCGAGCGCTGGAGCCGGATAGTTGCGCGGCTTGGTCACACGCGCCGCCGTCGTGCGCGCGCGCCGGAGCCGCATGGCGGCGCCGACGCGTGGTCGGCCGCCGCCGGCCGGCTTCAACCGGCGCGGGCGCTCGAGCCCGGGGTGCGGCGGATCTTCGCTCCGAGTTGCTGCAGCTTCTCCTCGATCGCCTCGTAACCGCGGTCGATGTGGTAGATGCGCTCGATCTCGGTGCGACCATCGGCAACCAGACCGGCGAGCACCAGGCTGGCGGAGGCCCGCAGGTCGGTGGCCATGACCGGCGCCGCGGTGAGCCGCGCGACTCCCTTGATGATGGCGGTATTGCCCTCGAGCCGGATCTCCGCGCCCATGCGGCGCATCTCCAGCATGTGCATGAAGCGATTCTCGAAGATGGTTTCGATGATGGTGCCGACGCCGCTCGCGACCGTGTTGAGCGCGGCGAACTGGGCCTGCATGTCGGTCGGGAACGCGGGATAAGGCGCGGTGCGGATGTCGACAGCCACCGGCCTGCGGCCGCGCATGTCGACTTCCACCCAGCTGTCGCCCACCCCCACCTCGGCGCCTGCTTCCCGCAGCTTGGCGATGACCGCGTCCAGATGTTCGGGCCGCGTGTTCTTGATGCGGATACGGCCGCCGGTGATCGCGCCGGCGACCAGGTAGGTGCCGCTCTCGATGCGGTCGGGCAGCACTTCGTACGACGTGCCGTTCAGCCGCTTCACGCCTTCGATGACGATGCGGTCGGTGCCGGCGCCGTGGATCCGCGCGCCCATCGACGACAAAAAATTCGCGAGGTCCACCACTTCCGGTTCGCGCGCCGCATTCTCCAGCACCGTCTCGCCGTCCGCCAGCGTCGCCGCCATCATCAGATTCTCGGTGCCGGTCACGGTGACGGTCTCCAGCACCAGCCGCGCGCCCTTCAGGCGCTGCGCGCGGGCGCGGATGTAGCCGTTCTCGATGTGGATATCGGCGCCCATCGCCTGCAGCCCGGCCACGTGGATGTTCACCGGCCGCGCACCGATGGCGCAGCCGCCGGGCAGCGACACGTCGGCGCGGCCGAAGCGCGCCAACAGCGGACCCAGCACCAGGATGGAGGCGCGCATGGTCTTCACGAGTTGATACGCGGCGAAGTATTCCTTGATGGTCGATGCGTCGACTTCGATGCGCATCTTCTCGTCGATGGTCACGGACACGCCCATGCGTCCGAGCAGCTCGATCATGGTGGTGACGTCCTGCAAGTGCGGCACGTTCGACACCGTCACCGGTCCGTCCGCCAACAGGCAGCCCGCCAAGATGGGCAATGTGGCGTTCTTCGCCCCCGAGATGCGGATCTCGCCCTCGAGCGGGATCCCGCCCTGGATCTGCAGTTTATCCACGCGCCAGGCCCGCGTATTCCTCCGGCGTGAAAGCCTGCAGGGCGAGCGCGTGGATCTCGTTGCCGACCGCCTCCCCCAAGGTGCCGTAGACCAATTGATGGCGCAGCACCCTGCGCTTGCCGGCGAACGCGTCGGCAATCACCACCGCCTCGAAATGCACGTTGTCGTCGCTCTTGACGAGTGCCCGGCTGCCGGCGAGCCCGGCCTCGATGATCTGTGCTATCTGTTGTGGATTCATACCCCGTCCTCGCTCCTACCGGCCCGGTCCTCGCTCATTGCCGCAAGCTTACGCCTTCGAGCACGCGAGATTCTGCAACCGCTGTATCATTCGCGCATGATTCTCGAGTTCACCGACGAAGCTCTGGTCGATCTCGGCCGCCAGGCGCTCAAGGTCGAGATCGAGGGCTTGCGCGCGCAGCTGCCGCGTTTGGGAGCGGAGTTTGCACGCGCCTGCCGCATTTGTCTTGCCTGCCGCGGCCGGATCGTGGTCACCGGCATGGGCAAGTCCGGGCATGTGGCCGGCAAAATCGCGGCGACGCTGGCCAGCACCGGCACGCCCGCGTTTTTCATGCACCCCGGCGAGGCAAGCCACGGCGATGTGGGCATGATCACCCGCGATGACGCGGTGCTGGTGTTGTCCAATTCCGGTGAAACCGAGGAGATCCTGACGATCGTGCCGACGATCGTGCGTCTCGGCGTGCCGTTGATCGCATTTACCGGCAATTCGAAATCCGCGCTGGCGCGCCTGGCCGGCGTGCATCTCGACATCGCCGTGCCGGCGGAGGCGTGTCCGCTCAATTTGACGCCCACCGCCAGCACCACGGCGGCGCTCGCGGTGGGCGATGCCTTGGCGGTCGCCCTGTTGAAGGCGCGCGGCTTCACCGAGGATGACTTCGCGCGCTCGCACCCGTCCGGGAGCCTGGGCCGGCGTCTGCTGCTGCACGTGGCGGACGTGATGCGCACCGGCAACGATGTGCCCACCGTGCGCGCCGGCACCCCCTTGGCCGAAGGCCTTCTCGAGGTAACCCGCAAGGGGCTCGGAATGACGGCCATCGTCGACGACCAGGGGCATGTACTCGGCGTCTTCACCGACGGCGATCTGCGCCGTGCGCTCGATGCGTCCGCGAACCTGCACTCGACCCGCATGGATGAGGTCATGAGCCGCCAGGCGAAGACGGTGCGCCCGGCGACGCTCGCCGCGGAAGCCGTGCATCTCATGGAAACCCATCGCATCACGTCGCTCATCGTGGTCGATGCGGAGCATAAAATCGTCGGCGCGCTCAATGTGCACGATCTGCTGCGCGCGGGTGTGGTTTGAAGGCGCGTACGGCCACGCCGCTGGCGCGGATCGAACTGGTGGTCCTGGACGTCGACGGCGTGCTCACCGACGGGCGGCTGTACTTCGCGGCGCGCGGGGAAACCCTCAAGGTGTTCAACGTCCGCGACGGCCACGGCATCAAGCTGCTGCGCCACGCAGGCGTCGCGGTGGCGGCGGTCAGCGGCCGCCGCTCGGGCGCGGCCGGGGCGCGCATGCGTGAACTCGGCGTGCCGCTGGTGCAAGGATGCGGCGACAAAGTGGCTGCGCTCGAGCGTCTGACACGACGCCTCGACATCGACCCGCTGTGCTGCGCCTGCCTGTGCGACGACACGCCCGATCTGCCGCTGATGGCGGCGGTCGGCGTGGCGTGCGCCGTCGCGGATGCGCATCCCGTGGTGCTGTCCGCCGCCCATTGGGTCTCGCACGCGAACGGCGGCCACGGGGCCGTGCGCGAACTCTGCGACGCCATCCTGCGCGCGCGCGCCGGATGACATGCTGTTCCGATTCGTCACCGTGCTCGCGATGATCCTGCTGTGCGGGATCACCTGGATCTTGAGTTCTCCGACGCGCGGACCGCAGACGCCCGGCGGCGGCAAACAGCCGGACTTGCCGGGCTACTACTTGAAGAACGCGGTGCTCACCGACTATGACCTTGCCGGCGAGCCCGGCATCCGCATCGAGGCCGAGCGCATCGATCAAATTGCGCACGGCACCGAAGTGGCGCTGTACAACGTGCGGGTCGCCTATCAGCCGCCGCACGGCGAGTCGTGGACCATGCTGGGGGATACGGCGCACGTCGAACCCGGCGGCAAGGTGGTCGACGTCACCGGCAATGTGCGCCTGCAGGGCGACGCCACCGGCCGGCAGGTGGCGCCGGTAATCCACACCGATCACCTGAGCTACAACGTGGCCGAGGCCGTGGCGAGCACGGCGAGCGACGTGCGCATCGACTTCGCGGCGCATACCTTGACGGCGCATGGACTCGTCGCCAACTTGAAAGACCGCACCATGCGCCTAGAATCGAAAGTGAATGGCCGCTTCCACCCCTAGGACTCCCGGCGCCCTCCTCTGGTGCGCGCTCGTGCTGACGGCCTCGCCGGCGATGGCCGCGCACCTGTTGCAGCAGCAGACCATCTCTCTCGACGCACAGTCCTCCGAATTGGACTACAAGAACAACAATCTGGTGTTTCGCAAGGTGCGCATCGCTCAGGGAAGCATGTCGGTCGCCGCCGATCAGGCCCAGGCCACGGGATTGGACTTCGACGACAGCCACTGGGTGTTCCGCGGCAACGTCAAGATCACGATGAACCAGGGACAGCTCCTCTCCGACGTGGCGGAGATCACCTTCGTGAAACAACTGCTCTCGAAGGCCGTCGTCAACGGCGATCCCGCCGCGTTCGAGCAGCACATCGCGAAGACCGGGAGACTCGCGCGGGGGCACGCGGAGTCGATCGATTACGATGTCGCCAAGGGGGTGGTGCATTTTGCCCGGAATGCGTGGTTGAGCGACGGCGTGAACGAGATCCGCGGCGAATCGCTGCGCTACGACGTCGTCGCCCAGAACATCGTCGCCGAAAGCGCCGAACAGGGTTCCCAGCGCGTGCATATCATCATCACGCCGCCGGCGCATCCCAAACCATGAGCGTATTGCGAGCCCTGAACCTCGCCAAGAGTTACAAGTCACGGCAGGTATTGCGGGATTTGTCGCTGGAGGTCGAGAGCGGCGAGGTGGTGGGCCTGCTCGGACCCAACGGCGCCGGCAAGACCACGGCCTTTTACATGATCGTCGGCCTGGTGCGCTGCGAGCAGGGCGAAATCTACCTGGACAACCGCGATATCGGCGGATTGCCGATGCACCGCCGGGCGCAGCTGGGTCTCGGCTACCTGCCGCAGGAGCCGTCCGTGTTCCGGCGGCTCACGGTGGCGGACAACATCATGGCCATCCTGGAGACGCGCCCGGGGCTCGATGACGGTGGCCGCACGGCACGCCTCAAGGAGCTGCTCGGGGAGCTGCACATCGGCCATGTCCGCGACAGTTTGGGCTTGAGCCTGTCGGGTGGCGAGCGCCGCCGCGTCGAGATCGCGCGCGCCCTGGCGGCGGATCCGCGATTTATCCTGCTGGACGAGCCGTTTGCCGGCGTCGACCCTCTGTCCGTCGCCGATATTCAACGGATAATCAAGCACTTGTCCGGCAAGGGCATCGGCGTATTGATTACGGATCATAATGTACGCGAGACCCTCGGGATCTGCGGCCGCGCGTACATCGTCAGTCAGGGGAGTGTGCTGGCCTCAGGATCTGCGGATCAGATTCTTGCCAACCCGCAGGTCCGTGAGGTGTACTTGGGTCAGGATTTCAAACTGTAGGCTTGGACGCGGAAGAACTTATGTTGAAGCCAAGTCTGCAGCTCCGCATCGGCCAGCAACTGACTATGACGCCCCAGTTGCAGCAGGCGATCAGGCTGCTGCAGCTGCCCTCGCTCGATCTGCAGGCACACGTGCGCGAGACGCTCGAAACCAATGTCATGCTCGAGGCCGAGGAAGAGGGCGCGGACATCAGCGGCGAGGCGGTGCGCGAGCGCGAAGAGGCGGCGGAGGGCAAGGACGAGAAGTACGCCGAGCTTGACGGCAACACCACACCGAGCGAGCAGCGCGATGAGCCCGAGGTGGAGATCGCGGACGAGGCCTGGGGAGAGCAAACCAGCGGACCGTCCGACACTCCGTGGTCCGGAGACGACGACCGCAGCACCGACTTCAGCGACCAGCACAGCCAGACGCTGCAGGAACAGCTGATCGAACAGCTCGAACTCGCCAATCTCTCCGCCATCGACATGGCGATCGCGCGCGTCATCACCGATGCCATCACCGACGATGGGTATCTGAAGGACGAGCTCGAAGACATCCGCGCGAGCCTCAAGCCCGAGATCGAGGCCAGCACGGCGGATGTCGAGCGGGTGCTCGCCGCGGTCCAATCGCTGGAGCCGGCCGGCGTCGGCGCCCGCAACCTCGGCGAGTGCATCGCCCTGCAGCTGCGGCAGCTGCACGGCGATACGCCGGCGCGCGACATCGCGATTCGCGTGGCGCTCGAGCATCTGGACCTGGTCGCCGGCCAGCAATTGGTGCTGTTGCGGCGGCAACTGCGGTGCAGCGAGGCGGATCTTGAAATGGCGCTGGCGCTGGTGCGCTCCTGCCATCCGCGGCCCGGCGCGGCGGTCAATCCGGCGCAGGCCGAGTACGTGATCCCGGACGTGTTCGTGCGCCGCACCGAACACGGCTGGATCGTCGAGATCAATCAGGCGACGGTGCCGCGGGTGCGCGTCAACAGCGCGTATGCGAATTTGATTTCCCGCTCTCCCGACCACGCCATGCTGCGCACGCAGCTGCAGGAGGCGCGTTGGCTGATGCGCAGCCTGGAGATCCGCAATGAAACCCTCATCAAGGTCGCGCGTTGCATCGTGCAGCGGCAGACCAGTTTCTTCGAGCTGGGCGAAGAGGCCATGGAGCCGCTGATTCTCAAGGACGTCGCTGAAACCGTGGAAATGCACGAATCGACGATTTCGCGCGTGACCACCGCCAAGTACATGCACACGCCGCGCGGCGTGTTCGAGTTCCGTTATTTCTTCTCGAGCCACGTCGAAGCCGCCGATGGCACGGAAATGTCCTCCACCGCCATTCGCGCCAAGATCAAGAAACTGATTGCACAGGAGAATCCGGAGAATCCCTGCAGCGACAGCAAGCTCGCGGAGATTCTGTCGCAGGAGGGCATACCGGTCGCCAGGCGCACGGTTGCCAAATACCGCGAAGGCATGCAAATCGCCCCGTCCAATGAACGGAAGCGAGCGGCGGCCCGCGCGTCTTAGTAACGGGTGGATTAAGGAGTAGCGTAATGCAGCTCGATCTCAGCGGTCATCACGTGGAAATTACCGATTCACTGCGGGCTTATGTCATGAAGAAATTCGAAAGAATTTCCCGGCATTTCGAACAACTGATCGACGTTCACTGCGTGCTCACCGTGGAGAAGTCGCGCCACAAGGCCGAGGCCACGCTGATGCTGCGCGGGAATAAAATCTACGCCGACGCCACCGAGGTCAACATGTACGCTTCGATCGATGCGCTGGCGGACAAGCTCGATCGCTGCGTGAAGAAGCACAAGGAAAAGGCCTCCGATCACCATGCCGAGGACGTGATCAAGGCCCGCTCGTCGGGTTGATCGCACAAGCCGGCCCGCGTGTCGATGCAACTCATCATCGTGAGCGGTCTGTCCGGCTCGGGCAAGAGCGTCGCCCTGCACCTGCTGGAGGACATCGACTTTTACTGCGTCGACAACATTCCGGCGGCGCTCCTCAAGCCCTTCATCTCGCACACCGTCCGCGGCATGGGGGACACCTATCCGCGCACCGCGGTCGGTCTGGACGCGCGCAATAGAGCCAATGAAATCGAGACCATTCCCGCGCTGGTCGGCGAACTGCGCCGCAGCGGCATCAACTGCGACGTGCTGTATCTGCATGCCGGGGACGAGGTGCTTCTCAAGCGCTTCGCCGAGACGCGGCGCAAGCATCCGCTGGTCACGGGCGACGTGAGCCTGCGCGAGGCCATCGCCTCGGAACGCAGGCTGCTCGAGCCGATCATCGCGGCGGCGGACCTGGTCATCGACACGTCGCGCATGGGGGTGCACAGCCTGCGCGAACTGATCCGCGAGCGCATCGACCGCAGGCGCGAAGGCCGCCTCTCGCTGATGTTCGAGTCGTTCGGCTACAAGCACGGCATCCCGGGCGACGCCGATTACGTGTTCGACGTGCGCACGCTGCCGAATCCCTACTGGGAGACTGCGCTGCGCCACCTCACCGGCCGCGACCCCGCCGTGATCGAATACCTGGCGGGGCATGAGAGCGTGCGCGGCATGATCGCCGAACTGATCGCCTTCCTGGATCGGCGGGTCGGCGAATTCTCGCAGGCGAACCGCAGCTATCTGACCGTCGCGATCGGCTGCACCGGCGGCCAGCACCGCTCGGTGTACATCGCGGAGCAGCTCGCCGCGCATTTTCGCAAGGACTATCCACAGGTGCTGACGCGCCACGACTCGCTGCCGCGGCAATGAAGCGCGCTGCGCCGCAGCCACAACCTCAGCCTCAGCCACAACCTCAACCGCAGCCTCAGCCGCGGGCGCGGAATTGCCGCGCGTCCTCCGCGCCCAGGAATGCGCGAATCTCATCGGCGCGGTCGCGCGCATCCTGGTATCCCAGATCGATCAGCTCGCGCGTGAAGCCGCGTTCGAACAGCAGGTAGCTCAGCAGCAGCGTGCTCGCGGCGGTGCTGCCTCCCATGGTGCGCAGCAGCGCCCGCAGGCTGCGCGGCAGCTCGTGCGCATGGCGGCGGGCGATCTCATTGACGTCGCGCGACGGCGTCATCAGCAGACACGCGATGCGGTGCGCCTCGTTGTTTTCGTTGTGGCGGCTGATGCGTTCCAGATCCGCGTTCAACTGATCCATGAACAGCGAGTCGAGCATGAAGCCGAACATCTGGCCGAAACTCGGTTCGGTCGCGCCCCCCGCAGGGCCGCCGGTCGGGGCCGGGTCATTGACGCCGATGATGAACAGCCGGTTGGCGCCGAGATGGATCGCCGGACTCAACGGCGAGGTTTGGCGCATGGCGCCGTCGCCGAAGTACTGATCGTCGAGCCGCACGGGACGGAACAGAAAAGGAATCGACAGGCTCGCCATCAGGTGATCCAGCGTCAGCTGTACGCGGGCGCCTTTGCGGAACACGCGCGACCACGGCTCGACCGGCGACGAGGAGGCATAAAAAGTCACCGAATCCGCATCGGCATAGCAGGTGGCGCAGACGCCGATGCCCTGCAGATGCCGCTTGTAGAGGCTGCGCGGAATGCCGTCGAAACGCAGTTGCTCGCGCAGCAGATTCCACAAGGGCGTATTGTCGAACAGCGCATGCGGCGAATGCACCAGCCAGCCGCCGGTGAGCAACGCCAGCATCCAGTGCAGGCCGGACTTGAACATCGAGAGCGCGTCGGCCTTGAACACCTGGTGCACGCGAAAATCGCGCCACACTCTTTCGATGCCGAACACCGCGTGGCGGAAATGTGCCGCGTCCGAGGCGAGCGCGATGGCGCTCACTGCGCCGGCGGAAGTTCCGGTGATGATGGGAAACGGGCATGCCGAGCCGCGGCGCAACAGCTCCGCCAGTCCCTTGAGCACGCCGACCTGATACGCGGAGCGCGCACCGCCGCCGGTGAGCACCAGCCCGGTGCGCGGCACACCGACCGGCGCGATGCTGATATGCCACTGTCCGGTGGCACCGTCGGGACCCGTATTGATCGGCGTATTCACTAACTTCGCACCCTAGGAGCCTGTCTGACCCATGACGCGCCTACCGCAGAGTACTGCGTACACATCCTCGATCCTTGTCGCCGCAACTCACGACGCCGCCTCTCAAGAAAGCGCGTCGATCGCGTCGTCCAGCCCCGACAGCGTCAGCGGGTACATGCGCCCCTCCAGGATCTCACGGGTCATTTCGACGGAGGCGCTGTGCCGCCAGCGCGCCGGCGGCTGCGGATTGATCCAGGCGAACTTCGGGTAACGCCGGATCAAACGCTCCAGCCAGACACTGCCCGATTCGGCGTTCCAGTGCTCGACGCTGCCGCCGGGCTGGGTGATCTCGTAGGGACTCATCGTGGCATCGCCGACGAGTATCAGCTTGTAATCCGTGCCGTAGGTGCGCATCACCTCGAACGTGCCGATGTGTTCGTTGGACCGCCGGCGGTTGTCGCGCCACAGGGCTTCATAGGTGAAGTTGTGGAAGTAATAGTGCTCGAGGTGCTTGAACTCGCTGCGCGCCGCCGAGAACAGCTCCTCGCAGGTCTTCACATGGTCGTCCATCGATCCGCCCACGTCCAGCAGCAGCAGCACCTTCACGACGTTGCGGCGCTCGGCCTGCATCTTGATGTCGAGCCAGCCGCCGGATCGCGCGGTGGCATCGATGGTGTCGGTCAGCGCCAGTTCGTCGGGTGCGCCGCGGCGCGCGAAGCGCCGCAGCTTGCGCAGCGCCATCTTGATGTTGCGCGTGCCGAGTTCCACCTTGTCGTCGAGGTTGGCGAACTCGCGCTTGTCCCACACTTTCACGGCACTGCGGTTGCGGCCGCCGGCCTGGCCGATGCGCACGCCCTCCGGGTTCGCGCCATGGGCGCCGAACGGCGAGGTGCCGGCGGTGCCGATCCATTTGTTGCCGCCTTGGTGACGCTCCTTTTGTTCCTCGAGTCGTTTGCGCAGCGTCTCCATCAATTGTTCCCAGCCGCCGAGCGCCTCGATCTGCGCCTTTTCCTCGTCGGTGAATTCGCGTTCCGCGAGCTTGGCCAGCCAGTCTTCGGGCAGCTCGCGTTGCAGCAGCGAGAACAGGTCCTCGGCGCCCTTGAAATGCGCGGCGAACGCCCGGTCGAAGCGATCGTAGTAGCGCTCGTCCTTGACCATGCAGGTGCGCGCCAGGTAGTAGAAGCGCTCGGCGCTCAGCTCGCCCAATCCCGCTTTCAGGGCTTCGAGCAAGGTCAGCAGTTCGGTGATTGAGACCGGGATGCCGGCGCTGCGCAGCTGAAAGAAGAACCTAACGAGCATTCCGGCGGTGCAGGAACAGCAATTGTTCGAACAAATGCACGTCCTGCTCGTTCTTGAGCAGCGCGCCGTACAGCGGCGGGATGAGTTTCTTGGCATCGTCGCTGCGCAGGGCCTCGGGCGAAATATCCTCGGCCACCAGCAGCTTGATCCAGTCGAGCAGTTCCGACGTGGTCGGTTTCTTCTTCAATCCGGGCGTTTCGCGGATCTTGAAAAACGTCGTCAATGCCTCGTGCAGCAATTCGCGCTTCAGGTCCGGAAAGTGCACATCGACGATCTGCGTCATGGTCGCGGCGTCGGGGAAGCGGATGTAATGGAAGAAACAGCGCCGCAGAAATGCGTCGGGCAGCTCCTTCTCGTTGTTGCTGGTGATCACGATGACCGGCCGGTGCCTGGCGCGCACGGTCTCGCGGGTTTCGTAGACGTAGAACTCCATGCGGTCGAGTTCGCGCAGCAGGTCGTTCGGAAACTCGATGTCCGCCTTGTCGATCTCGTCGATCAGCAACACCGGCTGTACCTCGCAGGCGAACGCCTCCCAGAGATCGCCGCGCAGGATGTAATTGTGGATGTCCTTGACGCGCGGATCGCCGAGCTGCGAATCGCGCAGGCGCGACACCGCATCGTATTCGTACAATCCCTGCTGCGCCTTGGTGGTGGACTTGATGTGCCACTCGAAGAACGGCTTGTCGAGCGAGCGGGCGATCTCGTTCGCGAGCATGGTCTTGCCGGTGCCGGGTTCGCCCTTGATCAGCAGCGGCCGCGACAGCAGCATGGCGGCGTTGACCGCCGCCATCAGCTCGTCGGTGGCGATATAGCGTTCGCTGCCGCGAAATTCGGATGACGCGGTCATCGGCGCGCGACGTTCATGATCTGCATGGAGTTCGTGCCGCCCGAGACGCCGCTCAATTCTCCCTTGGTGAGAATGATCGAGTCCCCCTCCTCGACCAGATTGAGGTCAAGCAGCCGGCGGAAGATCGAGAAGTAGAACGCCTCTCCCTGGTCCGCGAGGTCGTAGGCGACGGGGTAGACGCCGCGATACAGCGTCACGCGGCAGCGCGTGTGCTCGTGACGGGTGAAGGCGTAGATCGGAATGTCCGAGCGCACGCGCGACATCCACAGGGACGTCGATCCCGATTCGGTCAGCGCGACGATGGCCTTGACGTGCAGATGGCTCGCCGTATACATCACCGCCGCGGCGATCGCCTCGTCGGTCTGGCCGAAATACCCGCTGACGCGCTGCCTGATGCGCACGTGCGCGACCTGGTACTTTTCGGCGCCGACGATGATCTGCGCCATGGCCTCGACGACCTTGGCCGGGTGCTTGCCCGAGGCGGTCTCCGCGGACAGCATCACGGCATCGGTCCCGTCCATCACGGCGTTCGCCACGTCGGACACTTCGGCGCGCGTCGGAATCGTATTGGTGATCATCGACTCCATCATCTGCGTCGCCATGATGGCGACGCGATTCTGATGGCGCGCCTCCTGAATGATCAGCTTCTGCAGACCCGCGAGTTCCGCATAGCCCATTTCGACGCCGAGATCGCCGCGCGCCACCATGACGCCGTCGCTGGCACGCACCACCGCGGCCAGATTCTTGATGGCTTCGGCGCGTTCGATTTTCGCGACCAGCAATCCATGGCCCCCGGCGCTGCGCAACAACTTGCGCGCCTCGTCCATGTCGGCGGCGTCGCGCGGAAAGGATACCCCGAGGTAGTCGACCTTGAGCGTCGCGGCCGTGCGGATGTCCTCGCGGTCCTTGTCGGTGAGCGCGCCGGCCGACAGGCCGCCGCCCTGCCGGTTGATGCCCTTGCTGTTGCCGAGTTCGCCGCCGACCAGGACGCGCGTCTTGATGCGCTGTCCGTCGATGCTGACCACTTGCAGGCTGATCTGACCGTCGTTCAACAACAGCACGTCACCCGGAAAGACATCGCCCGGCAGCTTCTTGTAGGCGATGCCCACGCTGTGCACGGTGCCCGCATCGACGGCGAGCCCGGCGTCGAGGGTGAATTCGGCGCCGTCGATCAGCTGCACCCTGCCGTTCACGAAGCGGTCGATGCGGATCTTCGGGCCCTGCAGATCGCCGAGCACGCCGACATAGCGCCCCAGCCGGCTTGCGGCCTCGCGCACCAGCGCCACGCGGCGTGCGTGATCGGCGACCGCACCGTGCGAGAAATTCAGGCGCACCACGTCCACTCCGGCTCGCACGATGTCGGCAAGCACGGTCGGATCGTCGGTGGCGGGGCCCAGTGTGGCGACTATCTTCGTGCGTCGCAACAGGGCGGTCATGCGGCGCGCTGCTCCAGAATATCGACCGCCGGAAGCTTCTTGCCCTCGACGAACTCGAGGAAGGCGCCTCCGCCCGTCGATATATAGGAAATGCTGTCCTCGATGCCGTACTTCTCGATGGCGGCGAGCGTGTCGCCGCCGCCGGCCAGCGAAAACGCCTTGCTGCGGGCGATGGCCGTCGCCAGGGTCCGGGTGCCCTCGCCGAATTGCTCGAACTCGAACACCCCCACCGGGCCGTTCCACAACACCGTGCCCGCGGACGCGATCAGCGCGCTCATCGCTTCGGCCGAATCCGGACCGATGTCGAGGATCATCTCATCGTCCGACACCGCCCCGACCGGCTTCACGTCCGCCTCGGCGGTGGCCGAGAACTCCGCCGCGACCACGACGTCGGTCGGCATCGGGATGACGATGCCGCGTTGTTTCGACTGCTGGATCAGGCGCCCGCAGATATCGAGCATTGCCGGCTCGTACAGCGATTTGCCGACGTTGAAACCCAGCGCCGCCAGAAAGGTGTTGGTGATGCCGCCGCCGACGATGAGCTGATCGACCTTGCCGAGCAGGGATTCCAGTACGGTGAGTTTGGTCGACACCTTGGAGCCCGCGACGATGGCGAGCAGCGGCCGCGCAGGCTTCTCGAGCGCCGTCTCGAGCGCCGACAGTTCGCTCACCAAAAGCGGTCCGGCGCAGGCCACCGGCGCAAACTTGGCGACGCCGTGGGTGCTCGCTTCGGCGCGGTGCGCCGTGCCGAAGGCGTCCATCACGTACACATCGCAGAGAGCCGCCATCTTGCGCGCCAGTTCGTCCGAGTCGCGCCGCTCGCCCTCGTTGAATCGCACGTTCTCGAGCAGCACCACCTCGCCCGGACCCACCTCGACGCCTCCCAGCCAGTCTTTCTTCAGCGCCACCGGCACGCCGAGCAGCTGTGCCAGCCGCTTCGCCACCGGTGCGAGGGAGAACTGCTCCGCGTACTTGCCTTCCTCGGGACGGCCGAGATGCGACATCACGAGCACGCGGGCGCGCGCCGCCAGTGCCGCTTTGATGGTCGGCAGCGCGGCGCGGATTCGCGCATCGCTGCTCACCGCGCCGTCCTTCACCGGCACATTCAAGTCCTCGCGGATCAGGACGCGCTTGCCGCTGAGGTCGAGACCCGACATTTTCAGTATCTTCACGGGTGTTTCTCTAGTTTCGCCATTGGCCGGCGGCTTCAGGTGACTTTCGACCACGCCATGGTGGTGTCCAGCATGCGGTTGGAAAAACCCCATTCGTTGTCGTACCACGAGCAAACCTTCACCAGGCTGCCGTCGATCACCTTGGTGAGCGTGGCGTCGTAGGTCGAGGAAGCCGGATCGTGATTGAAGTCCACCGACACCAGCGGCGCGTCGTTGTAGGCCAGAATGCCTTGCATCGCGCCGTTCGCGGCCGCCTTCACGGCGCCGTGAATCTCCTCGACGGACGTCTTGCGGGCCGCCGTGAAGCTCAGGTCGACGAGCGATACGTTGATGGTCGGCACGCGGATCGCGAAGCCGTCGATCTTGCCTTTCAGCTCGGGCAGCACCAAGCCGACCGCGGCGGCGGCGCCGGTCTTGGTCGGAATCATCGACATGGTCGCGGAGCGGGCGCGGCGCAGGTCCGCGTGATAGACGTCCGTCAAGACCTGATCGTTGGTATAGGAGTGAATCGTGTTCATCACACCCGCGACGATGCCCACCTTCTCGTGCAGCACCTTGACCAGCGGCGCCAGACAGTTGGTGGTGCAGGACGCGTTGGAAATCACGGTGTGACCCGCCTTGAGCACCTGGTGATTGACCCCGTACACGACGGTCGCATCGACGTCGTCGCCGCCCGGCGCGGAGATCACCACCTTGCGCGCCCCGGCCGCAATGTGCGCCGACGCTTTGGCCTTGCTGGTGAACAGTCCGGTGCACTCCAGCACGAAGTCGACGCCGAGTTCGCGCCACGGCAGCTTGGACGGATCGCGCTGCGCGACCACGCGGATGCGGTCGCCGTTCACCACCATCGAGTCGCCCTCGACCTGCACGGTGCCGCGAAAGCGGCCATGCACCGTATCGAAACGGGTCAGATGCGCATTGGTGTTCGCGTCGCCCAAATCGTTGATTGCGACGATCTTGATGTTGCCCGCGTGTTTTCCTTCGTAGAGGGCGCGCAGTATGTTGCGTCCGATGCGCCCGTATCCATTGATCGCCACGTTGATTGCCATCGTCTTTTCGTCCTCTTTGCGCGGTTACTTCGCCAACACCTTGTCGATCGCCAGAGCCACGTGCTCGGCGGTGAAGCCGTAGGCCTTGAACAGCTCCTTTGCCGGGGCCGATGCGCCGAAATGGTTGATGCCGACGATCTCGCCGGTGAGGCCCACGTAGTGCCCCCACCCCGCGGTGACGCCCGCTTCGACCGCCACGCGCCGCGTCACCGATGCCGGCAGCACGCTCTGTTTGTAAGCCTCGTCCTGGGCATCGAAGGTGTTGGTGCTCGGCATCGACACCAACCGGACCTTCCTGCCTTTGGCCGTGGCGGCGCGAACCGCGTCGGCGGCGATGCCCACCTCCGAACCGGTGGCGATCACGATCGCCTCAGGCGGCCCCGACGAGTCGATCAGCACGTAGCCGCCGCGCGCGATGGCCGCGACCTGGGCTGCGTCGCGCGGCTCATGCACCACTGCCTGGCGCGAGAAAATCAAGCAGGTTGGGCCGTCGCGATTCTCGATGGCACTGCGCCAGGCGGCCGCCGTCTCGACCCCGTCGCAGGGGCGCCACAGATTCATGTGCGGAATCATGCGCAGGCTCGCCATATGCTCGATCGGCTGGTGCGTGGGTCCGTCTTCGCCGAGTCCGATGGAATCGTGGGTATAGACGAAGATGACCCGCAGCCGCATCAGCGCCGCCATCCGCACGGCGCTGCGCGCGTAATCGGAGAAGGTCAGAAACGTGCCGGCGTAGGGAATGAATCCGCCGTGGCAAACGATGCCGTTCAGAATCGCCGACATGCCGAATTCGCGCACCCCGAAGTGCAGGTAATTGCCGCCCGGGCTGTCCGCGGTCAAGGCCACGGAATCCTTGCGCAGGGTGCCGTTCGAGGGGGTGAGATCGGCCGAGCCGCCGAGCAATTCGGGTATCGAGGGCCCCAAGGCGTTCAACGCCGCCTGCGAGGATTGGCGCGTGGCGAGCGCCTTGCCCTCGGCCTGGGTGCGGCCGATGTAGGCATTCACGAGATCGGCGAAGCCGCCCGGCAGATCGCCCTGCATGCGCCGCTGCAATTCGGCCGCGAGCGCTGGGAATTCGGCCTTGTACGCCGCGAACCGCGTCTTCCACTCCTGTTCGACCCGCGCACCCTTCTCGCGCATGTCCCAGGCGGCCCGGATGTCGGCCGGGATCTCGAACGGCGGCGAAGTCCAGCCCAAGTGCAGGCGCGTCGCGGCGATCTCCTCCTGGCCCATCGCCTCGCCGTGCATGGACGCCAGGCCCTGCTTGTTGGGCGCGCCCCAGCCGATGGTGGTCTTGGCGCAAATCAGCGACGGCCGCCCCGTTTCAGCGCGGGCTGCGGCGAACGCGGCGACCACGGCATCGCGGTCCTGACCGTCGACCCGCGGCAGCACGTGCCAGCCGTAGGCCTCGAATCGCTGCGCGGTATTGTCGCCGAACCAGCCCGCCACCTTGCCGTCGATGGAAATGCCGTTGTCGTCGTACACCAAGATCAGCTTGCCGAGCTTCTGCACGCCGGCAAACGAAGCAACCTCGTGCGAGATCCCCTCCATCATGCAGCCGTCGCCGAGAAACACGTAGGTGTGATGGTCGATGATGGTGTGACCGGGCCGGTTGAAGGTGGCCGCGAGCGAGCGCTCCGCCAGCGCCATGCCGACGGCATTGGCAAACCCCTGCCCCAGCGGACCCGTGGTGGTTTCGATTCCGAGATGCACTTCGCGCTCGGGATGGCCCGCGGTCTTGGCGCCGAACTGGCGGAAATTCTTGATCTCATCGATCGACAGCGGGTAACCGGTCAAGTGCAGCACGGAGTACTGCAGCATCGAGGCATGTCCGTTCGACAGCACGAAGCGGTCGCGGTCCCACCAGCCCGGATTGCCGGGATTGAACTTAATGACGTCACGCCACAACACTTCGGCGATGTCCGCCATTCCCATCGGCGCACCCGGATGGCCTGAATTCGCCTTTTGCACGGCATCCATCGACAAGGCACGAATGGCGTTGGCAAGATCGCGATGACTGGGCATGAATGATCAGACGGGTGTGACGGAGAACATCGCGTATTGTCCCTGATGCGACCCTCGCCAGCAATGCCGCATGGAAAACGGTGATTTGGGTCGCGGATTCACCGCACGGCACCCCGCCACGCGGCGTTTTCGCGGAACTGGTTCAAGCTACCGATCGCGATTTTGCCGACCGTGCCAGCGAAAGTGCCAACTGACGCGGAACGCGGCCGCAGGCCCGCGGTCTTTATGTATAACGGATTCGACCATCGTCATGACCCAGTTCACCGTCACCGCGACAGTGCTTTGTTACGCTTTGCCCATGCGAATTCTTCAATTCACCGATCCGCATCTGTACGGCAGCGCCGAAGGCCGGCTGCGTGGCGTGCAAACCGACTCGAGTTTGCATGCGGTGCTGGACGATGCCTTCGCTCGCGTGCCGGACTATTCGGCCGTGCTGGTCACCGGCGACCTGGTGCAGGACGACGTCGCCGGGTATCTGCGCTTTCGCAGTTTCTTCGCCGGCCTGACCAAACCGGTGCTGTGCATTCCCGGCAACCACGACGTACCCGACGCCATGCGCCGCGAACTGACCGGGCCGCCCTTCCAGATTTGCGGTTCGCATGAGGTGGATGACTGGCAACTCGTCATGCTCGACAGCTACGACCGGGGCCATGTCGGCGGACGCCTCTGCGCGGCCGAGCTCGAGCGGCTGGACGCGGCGCTCTCCGGTTCGCCCAAGCACGCCATGGTGTGCCTGCATCACCACCCGGTCGCCATGGGCAGCCGCTGGCTGGACACCGTGGGTCTCGCCGAACCGGACGATTTCTGGCGGGTGATCGATGCGCACGCCCACGTCCGCGCGGTGGTGTGGGGGCACGTGCATCAGGTGTACGAGGGCAGGCGGGGCGAGGTTCGCCTGTTTGCGACTCCCTCGACCGGGGCGCAATTCCTGCCCATGAGCGATCGCTATGCGGTCGACTCGTCGCCGCCCGCCTACCGGCATTTCGAGCTGCATCCCGACGGCCGCATCGATACGGCAGTCGAATGGATCGAGTCGCTGCCGATGCGCCAGTCCGTCGCACGCTGATTCGCAAACCTGGATGCCGCGCACCCTGACCTCGCGTTTCGGCCTCGGGGTATGCGGCCTGTTGCTGTGCCTCGCCGCCCGCGCGGACGGCGGCCTGCATACACTCTGGGAATTGCACGGCAAGCACAATACGGTGTACCTGCTCGGCTCCATTCACGTGCTGCGGCCGGGCGATTATCCGCTGCCGGCCGCCATGCTCGAGGCGTACGGCAAGACCAAGGACGTGCTCATGGAAATCAATCTGGAGGAGGTGAACCCGCAGCAAATTCAGACCGACATGCTCGCCGCCGCGGTGCTTCCCGAGGGCAAGACGCTGCCCGCCATCCTCGGCAAGGAACGCTATTCACGGGCCCTGGCACTGGCCCACGACGTGGGCGTGGATCTGTCGCAGTTCGATCGGTTTGCGCCTTGGTTCGCCGCCGAGGCGGTGTCGGAACTGCAGCTGACGCAGCTCGGATTCAAACCCGACGCCGGCGTCGAAATGTACTTCCTGCAGCGGGCGCGCGCCGACGGCAAGCACGTCGCGGGCCTCGAAACCGTCCGCGATCAAATCGCATTGTTTCAAGACATGAGCCTGGACACCCAGGCCGAGTACCTGCTCTCGAGCCTGGAGGAGGCGCATGACCTGCCGAAGGAAGTGGATTCCATGGTCGACGCCTGGCAGCACGGCGACACCCACTGGTTCGAAACCCACCTCGAGAGCGAACTCGGCCGCGATTCACCGCTGTATCAATCGGTGCTGGCGGCGCGCAACCGCAAGTGGGTGCCGAAAATTGCAGCTCTGCTCGACGACGACAAAAACTACCTGGTGATCGTCGGCGCCGGCCACCTGATCGGCCCCGACAGCGTCATCGACCTGCTGAAGAAACAGGGGATCGGCGCCACCCAACGGTGACGCCGATCCCGCCGCAACCCCAGCCCTGGGGCGCCAGATCGAACGGGCGGTGCTTCCGCCCGCACCGATTCGTGCGCCGCTCTAATGAGGGGCGGAACGCGCCGCAACAGATTACTCTGCCGGTTCTTCAGGCGGCGGCGGGCCGTGCTTGTGAGCCGCCATCCGGGCCCGCATCTCTGCCTCGAGCGTGGTCAGCTGCGCCTGCTGGGCGGGGGTCAGGACCTTGAACACCTGGGCGCGCACCTCCGATTCCTGGGTCTTCAATTGCGCGGACAACGTGCCGTGCGTCTGGCTCACTTGCGAGGCAACGCTGGCATAGTTCGCATCGAGCGGAGAGGTCTCCTCCAGTTTCAGCGAGTTGGCATGCAGTTGCTCGTGCAGGCTTTGCATCTGCGGCCGCGCCGCCGTGAAGATGTCCTTGATTTGCTGCTTCTGCGCCGCGCTCAAACCGAGCTTGCCGAGCAGGTGCCACGGACCCCCGTGATGATGCCAGCCATGGGGCCCCGGGGGCGGAGGGGGTGGGGCCGATGCTTCGTCGGCGGCGGCCGCCACGCCTAAGCTGGTGCCGGCCGTCAGCACCGCGCCAGCCACGAGCAGCGTCGCCTTGAACACGTTGCGAATCGAATTCATTTGTTTTGCTCCGAATGGTGTGTAGTTTCCACGCTCCCATCCTATGCCGAGGCTGTGCAAACTAGTGTCGCGGGGACGCATCGTTCTGTTAAGAATTGTAAATTCGCGGCCTTTTAGGCAAAGCGGCGCCGCGCTATGACAGAGTATGAGCACTGTGAAAACGCCTGACTTTATGCACCCCGATCAACCACCCCGTGAGAGGCAGGTTTTCCCCCGCGAAAACGCCGGGCCCTTGCCGCAGATGCGATGACGCTCTCCGATCCAACGGCGGGGGATTCCGATCACTCTCGCGAGGCGCGCGTGCTGCTGGTCGACGACGATCGTGAGCTGTGCCAGATGCTGAGCGAATATCTGGACGCCGAGCATTTCGTGGTGAAGAGCGTGCACGACGGCGGCGAGGCGCTGGCCGAATTACAGGCCGGCGAATTTGAAATTCTGATTCTCGACGTGATGTTGCCGACCGTCGGCGGCTTCGACGTGTTGCGCTCGCTGGGCGCGTCCTACGACACGCCGATCTTGATGCTGACGGCGCGCGGCGACGACATCGACCGCATCGTCGGCCTGGAACTCGGTGCCGATGACTACTTGAGCAAGCCTTTCAACCCGCGCGAACTGGTGGCGCGTATCCGCGCGATCCTGCGGCGCGCCAGCAACCGTTCCAAGGGCAGCGCGCCGGACGAACTCAGCGTCGGACCGATCAAGCTCAACACCGGCACCCACCGGGTGCACGTTGCCGGACAATTGAAGCCGCTCACCGGGGCGGAATTCCGCGTGCTCGAATTGTTGATGCGTTCCGCAGGCCAGGTGATCTCGCGCGAGGCGATGACCGAGCTGGCGCTCGGCCGCAAGCTCGTGGCCTACGATCGAAGCATCGATACCCACATCAGCAACCTACGCCGCAAGCTCGATCTCGAAGCGGGCCAGAATCCCGAGATCAAGAATGTCCGCGGCGCCGGATACACCCTCACCTGGGCTCATGCATAGCCTGTTTGCGCGGATTTTCATGTTGTTCTGGGTGGCGATGGCGCTGATCGTCGGCGGCAGCATCGCCATCACCTTCAGCGTCGCGGCGCGCGAATACGAAGCGCCGGAATTGCAGCGCCGGCCGTCGCTGGCCATTCAGGCCTCCGAAGTTCTCGGCCGCGGCGGCATCGGCGCGCTGCGCAAGTGGCTGGATGAAAACAAGAACTCCGCGCCGGACCGTGATCTCTTCATCGTCGGGCCGGATGGCGCGGACATCCTCGGCCGCCACCTGTCGGACGGCGCGGCACGGCGCCTGGAATACGTCAATCGCGACGAGTTCATCGGACGCGGCGAGGGCGGTCCACCGCCGCGTTTCGCGCCGCCGCCCGGCAATTTCCGCCCCAGCCGCCCCGCGCCGCAAATCGTCGGCGCCGACGGCGCGGCCTACACCGTCCTGTCCGTGCCGCGTCGTCCGAGCATTTTCGGCGCGCTCAGCCTGCCGGGGATATCGCTCACCATTCTCGGCATCGCGCTGGTGGTGAGTGCGATCACCAGCTGGTGGCTGGCACAGCATCTGAGCGCGCCGATCCGCCGCATCCAGGAAGGGGCGCGCGCACTGGCCTCGGAGAATCTGGACGTGCGCGTCAGCGCCGGCCTCGAGGGGCGCCGGGACGAAGTCGCGGTCCTCGCCCGGGATTTCGACGCGATGGCGGATCGGCTGCGGGCCAACCGCAGTGCCATCGCGCAATTGCTGCGCGACATTTCGCACGAGCTGCGTTCGCCCTTGGCGCGCATGCGCGTGGCGCTCGGGCTGGCGCGGCAGGCGCCCGCGGAGCTGGCGCGCCAGCTGGATCGCCTCGAGCGCGAGATCGAACGGCTCGACTCGCTGATCAGCCAGGTGTTGAAACTGGCGCGCCTGCAAGGCGTCGATGCGCCCTTCGAGCGCGAGAGCTTCGAGCTCGACGAAGTGATCGAGGAAGTGGTCCGCGACGCGAACTTCGAGGGTGCGGTCAAGCAATGCCGCGTGCGGCTGCAGGGCTCGGCCGGAATTTCCATCAACGGCAACCGCGAATTGGTGCGTAGCGCCATCGAGAACGTGCTGCGCAACGCCGTGCGCTACAGTCCGGTCGACGCGCCGGTCGACGTGTCGGTCACGCGCGCGGCGTCGCTGGCCGTGATTCTGATTCGCGATCGAGGGCCGGGAGTACCCGCGGGCGATCTGGAGCGTATCTTCGAGCCCTTCTATCGGGTCGCCGAATCGCGCGACCGCGAGAGCGGCGGCGAGGGCATCGGGCTTGCCATCACCGCCCAGGTGATGAAGTCCCACGGCGGGTCGGCGACGGCGGCGAACGACCCGGGCGGCGGCTTCGAAGTGCGGCTCAACTTGCCGACGGACACCCCCGCAGCCTAGCGGCGTATGGTGGCCCGGATCTCCCTGCCGCGCCGACCGGAGCTGGAAATAGTCATCTTTGGTGAATACGGCTAGAGTGCGCGCCTCACCACGGAGAAGCCGTTGAGCCTGTACAGCGAAGCCTGCAAATACATCCCCGGCGGCGTCAATTCCCCCGTGCGCGCCTTTCGCGGCGTGGGCGGCGAGCCGATTTTTTTCATGAAGGCGGCCGGCGCGCACGTCACCGCCGCCGACGGCCGCCGCTTCATCGACTATGTCGGCTCTTGGGGGCCGATGATCGTGGGTCATGCACACCCCCGGGTCATCGCGGCCGTGCAGTCGGTGGCCGCGGACGGTCTGTCGTTCGGCGCGCCCACGGAACTCGAGACGCAACTCGCCAAACGCGTCATCGAACTCATGCCGTCCGTGGAAATGGTGCGCTTCGTGAGCTCGGGTACGGAAGCCACCATGAGCGCGATTCGTCTGGCACGAGGCTTCACCGGCCGCGACACCATCGTCAAATTCGAGGGGTGCTATCACGGTCACTCCGACTCACTGCTGATCAAAGCCGGCTCCGGCGCGCTGACGCTCGGCGTGCCCACCTCGCCGGGCGTGCCGGCGGCGCTTGCCCGGCACACGGTGACCTTGAACTTCAACGACGCCGATCAGGTGCAGGAGGTGTTCCGGCAGATCGGCGAGCAGGTCGCGTGCATCATCGTCGAGCCCGTTGCCGGCAACATGAACTGCGTGCCGCCGCTGCCGGAATTCCTGCAGACCCTGCGGCGCGAATGTGATCGCAGCGGTGCGCTGCTGATTTTCGACGAGGTGATGACCGGCTTTCGGGTCGCGCTGGGCGGCGCCCAGGCGCTGTATGGCGTGCGCCCGGATCTCACCACGCTCGGCAAGATCATCGGCGGCGGCATGCCGGTAGGTGCCTTTGGCGGACGGCGCGACATCATGGAGCGGCTGGCGCCCTTGGGACCCGTGTATCAGGCGGGAACGTTGTCGGGCAATCCGGTGGCGATGACCGCGGGGCTCACGACGCTCGATCTCTTGTCCGAACCGGGATTTCATCAACGGCTCGGTGAGTCAACGGATGCGCTGATGCGCGGCCTCGCGGCGGCCGCCGCCACCGCCGGCGTCGCCCTGTCGACCAATCACGTCCCCGGCATGTTCGGTTTGTTTTTTACGGCGGAAGCCCACGTCGACCGCTACGGCAAGGTCATGGCCTGCGACGTCGAGCGCTTCAAGCGATTTTTTCACGGCATGCTCGACGAGGGCGTTTATCTGGCACCGTCCGCCTTTGAGGCCGGGTTCTTGTCGTCCGCGCACACGCCGGCGGATCTGGATGCCACGATCGCGGCGGCAAGCCGTGTGTTCGCGAGTTTGCAGCGCCGGGAGCCCATCTCCTCCGAGCATTCATGAATGGGTGCTCGCAGCGCCGCTGAGGGCGAGAGAATGTCCGGCACGGACGATCGGGACTAGCGTGCGGGTCTTCGCCTGGTTCGTAGGCGCCATTCTGCTCGCGGGCCTGATCGGCGCCTGCCTCGCCTATCCCGCCTATGAACTCAGCCTGCACTTCGCCGATTGGGCGTTTCATCGAGTCGCAAGCCGCGTCGCCATGCTGGTGCTGGCGGTGGAGTTGGTGTGGCTGTGCCGGCATCTGCAGCTGCGCCAGAAGCGTGATTACGGCTACGGACTGCCGTGGCGGCGCTTCGTCCGCGTGTGTGCGCTGTGGGCTGTGATCGGCATCGCCACGGCCGGCGTCGGAGCGGCGTTCCTGCTGTCGACCGGATTGCGCATCCAGGATCCGCAGTTCGTGCTGTCCGCATCGAGTCTCGCGCGCATCGTGGCGGTCGGCGCCGCATCCGGCGTCGGCGTCGCGTTGATCGAAGAGACGGTGTTCCGCGGCGCGATGCACACGGCAATCGAACGCGAGGCGGGCGCTTGGACGGCCGCGCTCTGCACCGCCCCGCTGTTTGCGGTGCTGCATTTCTTCGCCAAAGCGAGAATCCCCGCGGACCAAGTCGGCTGGGGCAGCGGCTTCGAGTTGCTGCGACTGTCGTTCGCGCCACTCGTCCACCCGGCCCTGGTGTTCGATTCGTTCCTGTCGTGGTGCTTGATCGGATTGATCCTGAGCATGACCCGGGCGTTGACCGGCAACATCGCGGTCGCCATCGGGCTGCACGCCGGCTGGGTGGTGGTGCTGCGGATGCTGCAGCAAAGCACCCTCGGCGGCGACTCGCCCCGCTATGCGGCCTGGGTCGGACGATTCGACGGCTTGCTGGGCTATTGGCTCCTGCCCTGGGGCGTCGCCATTGCCGGCGCCTTGTGGCTCACGCGCGAGTCGTGGGTGATCTACGCCAGGAGCATGAGCAGGTCGAGCCGCTGAATTGGCTCACGCGCGAGTCGGGATGATCTACGCCAGCGGGGCGAGCAGGTCGAGCCGCTGAATTGGCTCACGCGCGAGTCGGGGTGATCTACGCCAGCGGGGCGAGCAGGTCGAGCCGCTGAATCGGATCGTCGAGTTCCAGGCACATCTGCTTGGCGGGCAGCGGGATGGGCAGGATTTCGGCGAGGCGATGCCCCACCCACGCCGCATCGCCCAGGCGCATCTCGATGCCGGCGTACACCTCGCCAAGCTGCGGCAGCACGCTTTTCAGCAGCAGCGGCAGTCGCGCGTGGCGCTCGGGAATCGCGGTCGCGGGCTCGGGCGCCAGCCATTCCACGTCGCCGAGATTCAGGCCGTCTGCCTGGCGGCTGCGCTGTTGAATGCGGAAGCGTTCGCGTCCGACGCACGACAGCCCGAGCAGCCCGTCGGCCAGCTGGTGGAAATCGACGATGTTGGCCATCGTACCCACGTCGAAGGTCTCGGCCGGACCCACCTCCCGGCCCTCGCGAATCAACACTACGCCGAACGCCTCGGTGTGCCGCATGCAACGCC
>Ga0209611_10000312_pt1 | contig 67100 bp, 46 predicted proteins | sample S1TSphgellanicum_3_FD_187693 | JGI IMG/M metagenome (GOLD analysis project Ga0209611, IMG submission 187693) | Host-associated microbial communities from peat moss isolated from Minnesota, USA - S1T2_Fc - Sphagnum magellanicum MG (SPAdes) (version 2) | ecosystem: Host-associated > Plants > Peat...
ATTAAATTATTTTCATTGATAATATTGTGTAGTAACTTTAGGAAAATAAAGTACTTTAATTTAAGGGAAGTAAATGATTTTATTTCAAATTTACAAACAAAAAAAAAAACACATTACTATAATTTACAGAAATTATTTTCCTCTCAACTATAGAAATTAACCAATTATAAAATTCTGCAATGAAGCCTTTATAAATTATAATAATTAAGTTGCTTAAAATTGGAGAAATTGAGTAACTCAAATCTGTAATAGGTAAATGACTGAAAATAACAGTAATTAACTTATTCAAAACTCCAGTAATTAGATTACTGAAAATTACAATCAATAAATAGCTGCAAATTAAAATAACTAAAATGCTAGGAAATATGACCATTAAATTCCTGAAGTGAATATTAATTAGATGATTGAAAAATAAAATAATTAATTCAATGAAGTTTATGGTAGCTAAACTACTGGAAATGACAATTATTAAATTACTAAAATTTACAATAATTAGACTATTGGAAATTAACGTAGTTAAATCAGTAAAATTTATATTACTGAAATTTACTGTAATTAAATTACTGGAAATTACAGTAATTGAGTTTATAGTAACTAAATCATTAAAAGTAACAATAATGAAAATATTGAGAATTACAATAATTTAATTAGCATGAATTATTGAAATATTCAGTAATGAAATTACTGACAATTATAGTAAATAAATTTCTGAAATTGAGAGTCATTTTTACAGTGTTTTTTACAGTATTTTAATTACTCAAATTTGTTGTAATTACATTATCGAAAATTATAGTAAGAAAATTACTACCGATCACATAATTAAATTACTGAAAAGAACAGGAAAAAAATTACTGAAATTTTTAATAACTACTATGAATTTGAGTAATTAAAAGACATGAAATTAGATTATTGGAAAATATTTTCCTATGTCAAAAGCAATGGAGCAATATAGAAATATGTATAAGTCTTGTTCAAGTGATGAGAAGTTCTACCTGAATTATTATTTATTTATGCAATTATTATATATATTAGGTGAATTTTTATTAATTACGTGATCAAATCATTAGATACTTAAACATTTAATTAATTAGTTATATCATTTAGAACTTTTTGAATGCCTAAAACAAATGGGGGAAAAGTTCATTTGTAGTTGTATTCTAGTGTGCAAGTAAAATGCAACTTGAAATGTTATCCCATATTTTTTGCACTTCATTCTCAATTTGAAAGTTATATGAAGAAGGTTTGTGGCCCTTCATATATCACAATAAAAAACAACTTTCATTTGGGATGAACCAATCAAAAGCTTGACCCACAATAAGAATAAAAATATTTATCACTCTATCTAAGTAGGGTTTAAGGTTTAGGACCTAATCACCTAGGTGGGTAACTACGTCCTACTTACCTAGGTTGGTAGTTAGGTCCTACCTACCTAGGTTGGTAAGTTGAACTTAGTGGGTACCTACATAGGTGAGTAGGTAGACCTATTCAACCTATATGTAGGTATGTAGATTGTAGGAAGGGTAAATAAGTAGGTACGGACATAGGTAAGAAAATACATGTGGTAGGCCACATGGGAAATGTGATGGCCATATGCTATGTTTTAGACCAAGATTTGCCCAATAATGCTTGTATCAAATGATGACACATGGGATGTTAAAATAACTTTACAACATGTCACATTTTACCATAGGTCAAAAAGGCTATTGGTCAAAAAAACTTCCTTCCAGAACCCAATATTTTGGAATTTATTTGAATTTTAAGTGATAGAAATCATTTTTAAATCAATATCTCCCACATTCTAAATCCAAATCTTACCAAATAAATTTTAATAAATCTTGCTCATCAAGATCTTTCCAACAACACCAGAGGCACATTCCAATTCCTTTGAACTTTTAGCTACAATTTAATTTAATTTTCAATGAAAAAGTCATCCAATATTCAAAAAAATTTGCACCACAAGTCCAAATACCATGGAACCAAGCCCATGCACCCTTCCTCATCGAGAGTTTTCCAAAGACACCAAAAAGGTGATCTGAAACACCGGTTCAGTGGATCTCATAATTAGAAAACAAAAGAAACTACCTTCCTTCATAGATAAATTAACAACATGAGGCATGAAAAACACATGGTTCTTTTGGTCGGTTATTTTGATTAAAATGACTTTTTTTATCACATGTCATATCATAAATCTATCAAAAGGGTCAAACAAAAAAAAGTTTCATCAAGTGCCCAAGTCTAGTCAAATAGGCCATATTGAAAGGCAACCACATGATGTATAACACATTTCATTCATATTATTGTGGCTTGTGCCACTAACCCAAATGTGAACAATATTATGTAACTATTCCAAGTGTGAATTCATTATTTGTGAACAATACAGTTAAATGAAAGTAAAACTTAAATTTCTCCAATAAACATTATTACAATTTTTTAATTGAATTTTTAAAAATTAAAACATACCCCAAATAACATTCATGAAAAATATCTTGTCAATCTAAACAAGTCAATTTGGATTTGTTATTTTGATCAAGGTGGTCTTCTTGATTGAAAAAGTAGGAGATTATTTGATTGGTCATTTTTACGAATAAACAATATACTATTTGATTGGCCAAGCTTTTTAAAACTTATTATTAAAATAAATATTTTAGGTAGGTAGATAAATAGGTTTATGTAGGTTGTAAAAAGGCAAGTAAGTAGGTAGGTGGTAAATTTAATCTAATTTACCTAACTTACTACCTTAGTTTATCTTACTTACCTTACTTTTTTAAGCATTCACAAAGGTTACAAATATAAGAAAGTGAACCCCTTTTCTACACAATGATAAACCAAGTTTTTATGAATGGGCTACACTTTCAAAAGGTGGCAATTTTTGCCAATTTTTATTATTTCACATCACTATTTATGTAGGTAAATAAAAAAGTTAAATAATTAATAAATATGTTGATAGGTAGGTTGCAAAAAGGTACATAGGTAGAAAAAGTACGAGGTAAGTAGATAGGTAGACCTAAACTACTTCTATAACCTAGGTAAGTATGTAAGTAAGTTGGCCTAGGTAGATAAATAGGTCTTAGCTACTTAGGTCTACTCACTTAGCTTCAATAATAATTAAGTATATAATAGGTACACCTAAGTTACTCACTTACTAAATATGTAATAGCTAAGTAAATAGGTAGATAAACATTGATTACCTACTTATTTAAGTCTATTTAACTTAAATAATAACAAATTAACTTGGCCTATTATTTAACATAGGTTGTTCAATTTGACTAAAAAATCAATGGTCATTTTGACCAAACATGTCATTTTGTTTTGTTCAACTTGACTAACTGTCTCATTTGATTGGAAACCCATTGGCCACTTTGACGAAGGTGGTCAATTTTTTGTTCAACATGATTAAATGTTCAATTTAATAAATGGTTAAATAAATCATTTTAATCAAATTCATCAATCAAAAAACACATATCATTTAGGCCACAAGCCTTTATCAAAATGGACATGTTCATGAATCAAAATGGACAAAGGCAACCAATTTGGACAACTTTAAAAACTAGAATTGTAATCACTACTACAAATTGTGGGTGTAGTTCATTAGTCCCTATTCACTAGACTAGTGAATTCACTCAAAATCCAGTGAAATCACTTAGCATACAAAGACACCTTTTGTTGTAGTGAATAATGATGTGTATATATATATATATATATCCATTGACTCCACATGGATGAAAAATCAAGAAATTAATTTCAATATAAAACTTTGGTTTTCAAAAAAATTCAAAATCTCAAAAAAAACACCTTTTATCCATTGGTTTTTTGTTGATTTTTTTGTGAAAATTGCATGTTCTTATGAAACAAGACCATGCTTTCACATGAATGAAATAAAATTAGAATAACATCTTAAACATGAATTAAAAGAATTTTTTTAAAAGGAATATGATACATATTTTGATGCAAAAGTCAAAATTTTATATTAATACTTTAGGATATACAATGTTCATTGTTTATTATTTAAAAAATTTAGGGATAATATTTTTCAACAATTTAGATGATTTGGTTTTTAAAAATGTTTAACACAATTGAGCATGAAAAACTATGAATGTTTTGAAATCTAAACCTACAAATTTTACAAATTGTCCCTATAATTTGTGGATTGCCATAATAAAAGTAACCATTGTAAAAAAAATTAAAAGGCATATTTAATGTGGTTGTAATTATAATGAGTTTTAATGGGAGTATGGGGACAATCATTGTTTTTCCAACATGGGATTGATTAAAATTTATGCTTCAATGACATAATCATTTAATCACGTCAAAATAAATTGTGAATTGTTACAAAGTCCATGTTTTGGAATAACATGATGGGACATTCGACTTTAAAATTGCATTTTAAAGGTGATAATCTTGATAAGTCTAAAAATTTGAAATATTTGTTAAAATATAGATTATGGTCATTAACATTCACCTTAGGAAAAGTAACATTTGGATTTAACAATGTTAAGGGAACTCTAGGAAAAATGTCAATGATGTCATTGATGATAATATCAAATGATATCATTCTAAATGGATAAAATGATGTGAGCTTTGAAATATTCATTGGTGTGTGAATTTAATTTTGAAAATCATTGTATACAACTTGAATGAACAATACCAAATTTAGGCCATGTACCATTGGTTGTGGAAGAGGACTGTTGTCATTATGGGTGGACCAATTTGGGTGTCACAAAAGCCAATTGCCTTGTGGTTGCCATTACAATGCCCATGTTGTTTTATAGATCTTAAATTTTATTAAAATGAACTTGGTTTAAAGATCTTAACTTGAATATCTACATGATGCACAAAATCATTTTACAAATTTTAAAAAATTGTAAAAGCCATGGATTTTTTTAATTCAAAAATTATGGATTATACCTTTGACTACCATTTCTTTGTGGATTATGATATGGTCCATTGATTGATGGGGTATGTGTTAAGAATTTGAAATTAGTAAAATATCATAATAAGGAAGCTAAGTGCCAAAAAAAAGAATTGATTGAATTTTAGGATTAAACTTATGAAACTTTGAATGGGCTAATTAGGAGCATTTTTTTATAAATTCATGTCATATTGGAAGAAGAGGTGTTTTATGGTATTTTTGTATACATGCTTAAATAAAGTGAAACTTTAGATGAGACATTTAATGACATGAAAAAATATGGAGGAAATCAATGTAAACTAATTGTAATTTCCAAAATCTAATTAAGGTTTTGAGTAAATAGGGACTTTGGATCTATGGCAAATTGGTCCACCCATTTGTGCACCTACCCTTATCATCAATTAGAATGTGGCCATTTCCAACATCAAAAAATCAATTTGCAAATTGTTGATTTTTAAAGGATGTTTCAAGCAAACACATGTATTGTTTATAAGTTCAATATATGTATATTATGCCACCATGACGACCTTTAAAAAGAAGATGCCATAATTTATCATTTATATCACTTTACAATAAGCTTAAAAATTTCATGAAAATGTCCTCTAAACATTATAGTGAGATCTCCAAAAGGTCTATCATCCCATGGATATCAAGTAACGCACAATCAACTACCTTTGGATTATGTCAATGTTGCATAATAACTTAATCCCAATTTATCAACAAACATTCTCAAAAATATCTACTCATTGCAATGTTTAATTTACATATATATTGAACCTTCATTTATTTGAATTGAAAGTTTGAAAGTTTTTCATTTAACACGAAGTAAAAGAACACATATAACAACATTTCCTTAAACATAGAATGTCATCATGGTTATGTTATAAAATACATTTATCACGTTCCAACTTGTTCATCTAAAAAAATATTCATACCACTAGAGGTTCATTCACTAACGGTAAAACTTTTTTATATGCAATAGATTGATTTGAATAATGTTGGGGTACATGTTCTTTGAAAATGGATATAAGATCTTTACAGTTCCAAAACAGTTGATCTTGCAATGGATAGATTCAAGGATATTGAATTACCCACAAAATAAAGGATTTTGGCATACTTAATATGTCACACAATGAAATAATGGAATGGTCCCTCAAAGTCTCATCAATAAAAAAAAATCAATAATTATATGTTTCATGTTCATTGGGATCTTTGAAATGATGTTGTACTTATAAACCAATATCTTAAATCATCACATAGGTGATAATGAAATTATTCTCGCAAACGTTCAAGTTGATTTGGAATGTAATACACAAGTAATACTTGAAACAAATGTTATAGTTGTGATCATGTTTGAAAAAATGAAGTTTTTTATAAACATCCAAACCATTTTTTATCATTTTCTAACACTTCCATTGCCAAATATGCTTCTTTAAATGTGTCATGGATCTGACCATGCATTGTTCACAAGTTTTCAAATGAAATGGGTCTTCGAACTATTGTAAGAAATAATCAAAGGTAATAAGGTTTTTTAATAATTGGATTAGCAAAATACAATCTTCTTAATGCAAATCCAAGTCATTGAAGTATCCATCATTTTGTGATAGTATTCGTGTTGAGGAAATTCAAAATATGTGTATTATTTAGTGTTTGCATCTATAACATGTCTTGCAATATGCAGTTAATGTTTGTCATTTTGAGCTTTGTTATTTGAAGAACCAACGTTGCATCATCATTGGCACTAAATATTGTTCTATGGTCTACAACGAGTGGAGAGCAAGGTAATATGACATTAGATTACTCCTCATGCATCTCCATTGCAAAGAAACACCAAAATCCTTTTGGTAGCCTATGGTTCTTTCCATGTTTTACAACTACCATGTCAATATTAGGTGCTTGGAGTTTGTTTTGTTCCCACCTTTCATTCAAACTTCCCATTCCCTAAAATCCAAGAATTCAAAATGTCTATAAACAATGAATTCTTTTTTCTAGTTAATTCTTTCTTTTCCCTTTCAATATTTTTTCTTCAAATAGGTTTAACCACTTATCCTTACAATAGAATTATAATCGATGCATATGTGGAGAGACCCATCACTCCTAATTCATTCAAAGTGAATGCATTTGCAAAGAGCAACAACAAAGATATGGAAAGAGGTATTCACACTTGCTTCTAACTATGAGTGTCCATCTTAATTAATTCACATTGAAAAATGGATGAAAAAATTGTCATAAGAGAAAACTTACACCATCATAATGAACAAGTTTTTATTAATGAGTAAAAATGGATTACACCATCCATTGTAAAAAGAACAGGTTTCAATGTGAAACTAAACACTTGAAGGAATTTTATTTTTTTTAATAAAAACATTTGGGGGGTGGGAGGGGGAGAAATAGGGAATTATCTAGTGGTTTTTTATAAGAGAATTTTATTATTTTTTGACTGAAAAAAGTAGATTTTTTTAGTTTTTCAAGTGTAAGTTCAACTAACATTGCTAATTTTTTGGAAAACTCACCAAATTTTTCATATCACAAAATTGTCAATTAAAAAATATTTTTTACAAAATTTAAATTTAAGGAAAAAAAAAAAAAAAAAAAACCCTTTTCCAGATGGGAAGGAAAATAATTATTGGAGAAAGGGAAGAGAAAAACGTCTAAGAAAAAAGTAATTTTCTGTGGAGGATTATGTGACAGATGAATTGTCTAGGCAGCCCTAGACATTATGGAAGCCAGTAGTCATTCCAGAATTCCTCTATGGAACTCTGTGGACATTCCAGCAGTATATAATGAACAGTTACATACTCCACAGAGAAAATCCATTCGTGCTTATGTTACAGATTATATGTCTAGGGAAGCACTAGACATTATGGAACCCAGTGAACATTCCAGGAGCGTAATGAACAATTATCCACTCCACAGAGAAAATCCAGTCTTGCTTATGTTATGTCTAGAGCAACACTAGACATTATGGAAAACAGTGCACATTCATTCCAGAATTCCATTACAGAACCCAGTGGACATTCCAGGAGTGTGAAAATGAGCAGTTTTCCACTCCAGAGAAAATCCAGTCTTGCCTCTGTTACAGATGATATATGCCTAGGTAGGCACTAGACCATTATGGAACCCAGAGGGCATTCCAGAATTCCGGTAAGGAACCCAGTGGACATTCCAGGAGGGCGTAATGAACAGTTTTCCACAAAAGAATATCCAGTCTTTGCTTTTGTTTAGGGTTTAGGGTTTAGATGATATGTTCTAGGGGCAGCATAGATATTATGAAACCCAGTGGGCATTCCAAAAGTGCGTTATGGAACCCATTGGACATTCCAGGAATGCGTAATGAACAGTCTTTGATTTTGGTAAAGTCTACAGTTTCTAGGCATTATGGAATACATGGGCAGGCATTCCGGGATTGGTTCTGGAACCCAGTGCACATTCCAGGAGTGCGTAATCAACAGTTATCCACTCCACAGAAGGGAATCCAGTCTTGCTCAGGAAGCGCAAGCGGATTAGCTGCTGCGGTCGCTGGCTCGCGGCTGCACGAATTCTCCACTCCGATTCTTCGATTTTTAGCGTTGTTTGGTATTGTAATTTTTGTTCCACAAGTGTTTTCCCGTGATTTCGTGTGAAGGGTTGTCGGTGTTTTTTCCTCAGAATCGCTCAGATTCGCCGAGTTGAAGGTTAGCGTTTTGGGGATTTTGTGGGCGGGAGGAGGGGGCGGAGAAGAAGCTGCTGGAGATGGTGACCATGGCGGCGGTTTGTGGTCATCAGAGTCGCTGGATTGCGCCGACTGCTGCTTCTTCTTCTTCTTCTTCGTCTTCAGCTTCAGAGATTCTCACCCGTGCAGCTCACGTTCGTGCTCGCCCATCTCTCCTCCAATTACCAAGGTCGCTTGGATGGCTCTCTCTCTCTCTCTCTCACTTCCTCTCTCTTTTTCTCTTCTTTTTGTTGATTGCATTCAAGCTTGCAGTCTTCATTGGAATTCCTCCAGGCATCGCCTCCAAAACAATGATGACTAGAAACTGCTGACATTCACATGTTTTTGGGGGTTTGTTTGTTCGTTTTTTTGGATGCCACAGCTTGTCAGGGGTTTGTCTGACAAGGAACAGAAGACATGGGGCAACAAGAGCATCAGGCTCGGATCCTGGATTTGTGGGTGGTGAAGTGAGAGCAGCATCAGCAGAAGCAGCAGCAACAGTGAAATATGTGGATCCAGAAGCAGCTAAAGAGCTTGTGACAAAGGAAGGCTACACTATAGTTGACATCCGAGATGAGTCACAGTACAAACGCTCTCACATTGCCTCAAGTTTACACATTCCTCTCTTCATTGAGAACACAGATTCTGACATTGGTAAGTGTTTTTTCTTTTTTTCCCCTATCCAAATATCCTGGAATCTCTACCAGATTCTCACATTGGTGGCTTTACTACAGCTGCATGCATGGTCACTGCAGATGATGTTTGTTACAGCAAAATCCAAAAGAGATTGAAAACTGCTCAGGATTTGTGTGTGTGTGTTTTTGGGTTGGTTGTGGGACCTCAGGAACTCTCCTCAGGAAGCAGATGCATATGAGCTTTGCAGGGACATTTTACGGAGTTGCATTCACAAAGACTAACCCTGATTTTGTAGCCACATTTGAGAAGCAGTTCCAGAAGGACAGCAAGATTCTGATTGTGTGCCAGGAAGGCTTAAGGTCAGAAGACCACATCCCTGATATTCTCTTCACTGTCTCTCTTTGCAAACATCTGGGCATGAGTGAGTTTCTTCAGTGTTTTTCTTTTCTTCCCAGTTCTTTGGACTTGCAAGAAAAAAGTTTTAACCCTTGGTTTCTAGCTTTTCCTACAGAGATTTTCTTGATTCTCATGAGAGTTATCTTTTTAGATGCAGATCGTTGAACTTTGTGGCTTATCTTTGATGGGTTCAGAGGAAAGCTGATGCTCCTTGTCTGTGTTGAGCAATGTAAATTGTTACAGCCTAACGGGTTCCATCAAAACCATGAAATGAACACAGTCTCTCATTTTCCTGGCTGATGACCCCATTTCTTAAGCCAGGAAAGCTTGGTATATTTGATGGGGTTTTGCACACAGGTCAGGGAAAGCAGCTGAAGAGCTTGAGAGAGCTGGCTTTCAAAATGTGTCCTACTTGGTTAATGGTTTGCAGAAGGTGAAACCAGGTAAGGGTGACAATTTGCAGTTGTAGCTGTGCCCACTTTTGTGCACATACACAGTTCCTATCAAGCTTCAATTTTCACATTCTGATCTCTGTGGAACACTCCAGGAGGAATTTCTCCTGCAAGAATTGATCTATGTGTCCGTCTTATGTCTCACTATGGAATTTGGAGAAAGCAACACCTGTACAAAAGCAGCCTTTAGTTGTGTTGGATGAACATGCAGCACTTGATGCTTCTTGTAGCTCTAGCTGTGATGTTGATGCTTTTGGGTTGCGAGTGTCATCTTCTATGCAAGCAGGTATTTTTGAGAAAGAGGGTCCAAAAGAATTGGAGGATGCGGGAAAGGCAGGATTGGTAACAATTCAGACACAGTTTTCAATTGTTTTGGGCACAATTCTTGTTTGTAAGATTTCATCTCACAATCTCTCTAGCTTCATTGGAGACCATGAATTTTATTTTTCTATCTATTCTTTTGCAGTTGTTCTTTGGTTGATTTCAACCAATCTAAATAAACAAAATAAACAAAATCTAAAACTGGATTTCCAAATTGAAGAGCTGCCACTGATCTTAGCCATGGTGGTGGTTGGGTGTTTGAAGTGGCATATCTGTTTCTGCAATTATTTCCTGATCAAGCGGAGCAGCTATTTTTCAGCAATAAATGAGTGGAATGAAGCCTCAATCTATGGACTGGACTCATCTTCAAAATTACAGGGATCATTACACTCTGATGCATAAATGTGAAAGAAACACTTAAGATTGATCTCAACTCCCCATGTTTTGATTTCATTGCATGATTGGCATGGGTGATCGTTATTCTTGTTGTGATTGTTTTTGCTCTTGCTGGAACTGTTGAAACAGTTAACCTCCAAAGTGTTGTTGACAAATTTTTCTCGCTGCAAATTCTTCGTGGATATTTTTTCCAGTGGCTTTTACCACATGTTCTGCATCCAAGTGTGTCACCAGTGGTGTGCTTTGAAGGAATTTTTTGCAGGGAGCAGGAGGCCTTTCCTATGCCTTATGGGTAGATGCTTTGCTTGTACAGGGACAAAGCTGAGCTGAAACCCAACAAGCTGGTTGCAGCTTGAATGGAGATTCTCTTTGCTTTTTTACTTAACTTTGTCTCTTCCGACCAGTGTTTTTTCTCCTTCGTCATTTTTTTGACAGAAATTTGGGAAACTTTTTGGAATTTTTGTAGCGGGGAATATAACCTCCACAGTGTTGGGAATTTGCAAAATTTCAACGTCACAAAATTGGGAAGAAGAAAGAGAAACTCTGCTTCTGCCTACATCATGACTGGATCTTCTTGTTGCTACTGGAAATTGTGAATGGTACTCTAGTTCCAGAAAATGCGATAGAGACTCAGGACACAAATGTTTTGTCTAATGGTTTGCCTGAAATTTTGGCCAGGGTGAAAAAAGTATTCTTATCTATGACCCACTATTGGGAAGCTCATTGGGGAGTAGTGGGTTGATGCTTTCACGATCCATACTGACAAGGTTATGACCAGTGTTGTGCAAGTATTTGATCTTTTAAATACTTGGTGGTTCTGGTTCTTTAAAATTTTCACAACAAGTTGATGACCAGTTTCAGTTTTTTTGAGAAAAAAAACAAAATCAGAGAACTGTCACTTCCAATTATGTCAAAACTGCTAGTTCTAGTTATTTCATGAACATGAAAGAATTGCCAATTTTCATGAAAGAACTATAAAAAAAACCAGCAGACAGAAAGGTGGGTTTTTTTTTTTTAATTTTTAAATTTTAATTTTTAATTTCAGAAAAAAAAGAACCAAGATTCTATACCAAAATCAATCTTTTGATTTTTCACTCTCACCTTTGCAGGAAAAGTGGTTATATACCTGAGTTGATAGTCAAAAAATATGTGCAATGTCAAAACTTTGTGAACTCATAACACTCACATACATATGAGCTCTCATTGAAAAGCTTTTCAGGAAAAAGTCACAACTTTGTGAACCCATCACACTCACATACAAGCTTTCGTTGAAAAAGCGTTTCAGGAAAAAGTCACAACTTTGTGAACTCGTAACACTCACAAACGAGCTCTCTTGGGAAAAAGTTGTATTTTTTGAAAAGACCTTTTCAATGTCATATTACATGTTCAATTCAAAACTAATTTAAACCCTTGGTTCTTGAGTTTTGATAGTTAAAAATCAAGTTGTCAATTTGATTCTCGGCTTTTCTTTTTGGTCATATAACTTGTATCACAACTCCAAATGAAGAATGTGAAATTGTATTCAATATTTACTCTTCAATATCTTTCCAATCGTATATTGAGAGCTTAATTTGGACTGCATATTTTATCTACACTTTTGTTTGAAAGATTTGGGACTACGCAAGACTCCAACGTTCAAAATTTGAAAATTCATTCTTTCACATTTGTGACAATGTGAATCCCATGACACTCTCCTAATTCACATCGACCATTCTCATTACTTAAGCCTTGTTCGCTAGCCCAAAGCCAAAATTGTGATAGGGTATAGTAATTTCAATATTATGCATGAATTAAAAAATCACCCTTTGACCTTAATACTTAATATCAAGACCCAATTAGTATGAATTTAAAATATATATCTAGTACCAATGCAAGGTTGGTATGAATATCCTAAAGATATCTAACACCAATACCAAGCTTTTATGAATTTTAAAAACAAATCCAACACTAAAATGAGTTGGTATGTTCAAAAGTCAATGTTCAATCCAACCCAACATTGATTATAACTAGCATTGTATTGGTATAAATGATAAAATGTGGGTATGTGCACATATATGTGTATGGATATTACAAAATCTAACCGTTGGGCATGTACTAAAGTTCATACATAGGTTGTTTGTAACATTTAAAGTTTTTGAGTGTAAACCTACGCAATCTTGAAACATATAAGTTTGGCTTTTCAAGTTTCATAGTTTGTTGAATTGAGACCAATAGTAAAGGGTGAAAAGTTTAAATTAAGAGAGGTAGGTATAATGGAATTAAGGTGATCCATGTTTTCAACAATTTTTATGATTCAAAAGGTTTTTTTAAAGCAATATTGGCCACTTTTGCATGGCAACTAGGTTGCATTTGTTGAAATTTCTAATCTTCCCTCTTGCAATTCAAGGTCATTAAAAGTTACTTCATATGCAAATGTATTTTTTGGGATGCTTTTTAATTTTGACATTTTTTTAATGTTCAAAGTGGTTGTATGTGCAAAAATTGTTTCATCCAAGGTGCCATATGCTAGATTTAAATCCTTACTTTAGGATTGCAAAACGATGTGTATTCATAATGTCAATACATTATATATGTTCCCCTAATATGTCAATATATATATATATATATATATATATATATATATATATATATATATATATATATATATATATATATATATATATATTCATGCTTGAGACCAAGGTAAGTCTGGTATGAAATTATTCAGACTAAGTACAAGCCTTACTTTAGAACAATTCTAGTTACCTAAGACCTTAACCAAATAAGGCATTGGACATACCAATAGTAGTCTTAGTATGTGAAAAGCGAGAAATCAATACAACATTGATAATGACCACACCCATTTTCATCATTTTAATTTTGGGTTTTGCTAGAATTGAAAAAATAATTACCTTCAAAATATTGTTGTGGTGTTTTTTTTGCAATCTTGGAGACATGATATTATTATCAATTTTGCAACGTATTTTTTCCCTTTATAAACTTTTTTTTGAACCTACTACCAAGTTTAACATTAAAGAACAAGTGATAGATTCTATTAAGCACATGCCCAAAGGGGCTTGCCTCTTGCAAGCATGCATTATAAACAACTACCCAAAACCCATTCTCTAGTACAAAACAAATTTGGCATATGCATTTCAATTGCAAACAAGATTTCAACGAGAAATGGTGCCATTAACTTGAACCCACAACCCTTTAATTGGTAACCACATTCCACCCACCAATAGAATGTGAGAGTGAACAAGGAAAACATATTAATATATGAAAACATAACATTTTCTATACATGAACTTGTGTTGTTTAAGATACATTTCACACTTAAGATTAAATTATTGCTAAGTTAAATATCATGTCTACACCTAGTGTCATCACCATCACAAATCCAACATGAATTTGATGCCACACAAAGTTTGAAGAACTTTAATGTTATAGTTTCACATTAACATTAAGTGATCATGTAACAATCCATTATCAAAAACTTTAACAAAAACTTCAATGTTAACTTTTGGGAACAAAACATATGAAGTTGTATTAAGTAACAAGTTCAAATTTTGCCATTCATATTGTGAGCAAGTTTTTTGCCTTGCTTCCCCACACTCCAATACAAGGTTCATGAAGGAATTTCTTACATTATTATTTTGCAAGTATTTTGTTACATCTTCTCCTTATCTACAAATACATTTCTACACAACTTTTTTCATTATAAAAAATAATGTGGTTTGCAATTGGCCTTGCAACTAGGTTTTTGAGTTGAAATGACCACTTATAATTTCATTGCAACTCAACATATTCCTATGGCATGAATGTTATAGGACAAGTCACATGAATTGCAACTCATGCAAACTCAATCGCAACTATGCAAAAACAATTACTATTTGTGTGAAATTGCAATGTACCCAATTTGCAAATGGGAACTAGGGTGATTATTATGGAATAACTATTAGGCAAGTTCATCCATTGATAACTTAATGTTTGTGTAGTTTTTTATTTGTCCATTAACAAATGAAATTTGTTGATATCTTTTGCAACTAGGTGTAAATTATGGGTTCCAATGTAGTTGTATGGCAATTGATTTTAGTTGTATTGGGCAACTAAATTACAAGTTACAATGCAAATGTGCAAATCTTGCACACACACATTATCATTATCCAAATTATGATAAATATTGTAGAATTACAATCCATCATTATTTATAAACATGAAATGGATTTGAAATTGTATGCATTGACATTCAAAGTTTTAAAATATATTACAATTTTTTTTTTGAAATTTTGAAATACAATTTGATTATAAATTTAAATATGTTGCTTAAATGATTTGTAACAAAAAAATTCATGTACCTAAATAAAAGGTCATCACAAATATGATGAACCACAACAATCAAATATTGTCATCTAAAACACTATGTTTTTATGGATTGATGGTTTCTTTTATTTTGTTGAAGTGGAATTTGAACCATAATTTTTTTGTTCCACCTTGTCCACTTGAAATCTACCATATTATGATATTCAATGTCACATGTGAAATGAAATTAATAACATACATAACATCATAATGCAAAAAATATCCAGATGTTCATCCTTTCAGTTGAAATAAAACTACTTTACAACTCCAATTTCATTAACATAACTTATTTATCACTTATAAAATGCAATATACATAACATTGCAATTCAAAAGATATTTAGATGTTTGTCATTTCAACTTAAATAAAATTAGCTTACAATTACATTGTCATTAAAAAACTTATTTATCACTAAAATGCAATATACATAAGATTGATACAAATTAAACTACAATAAGTTACATTTGCATATAATTGTGGTTTTCAAAATAAAATGCATCGCGTACTTGGAATATTGAAGTTAGGATTCACCATAATTTTGTTGTGTTGGAATTTGTCTTTTCACATGTATTGGTTTGGATTACTATACATAATAAACAACAATACATTCAATGACATGGTGATTAACAACCTAACCAAATTATACAACATCACATGTGCATGTTCTTTTATTCAAAACTATATTTTTCAAACAAAACCACCATTTAATTCTTGCAAAAACCATCAACCTCCAGGAACAAAAACAAGAACTTTCATCCTTCAAAAATAATAATAAAGACCTTCAACCTTCAAAAACAAAGATAAAAAACTTTCAACCTTCAAAAACTAAAATAAGAACTTTCAACCCCCAAAAGCATAAACAAGAACCTTCAACTTCTAAGTTTTTTAAATTAAAAAAAACCTTATGACAACCTTTCAATTCTATTTCTAAACTAAGGAAAAAAATATTAATTATTTAGAACATGATATGATAATTGCATCACCAAAAAACTAAAAAATGCACAAAACGTTTAGAGAAAAATATCTTTGCATTTTTAGTTCATCTGAAGTTTCTTGACAATAGGAATAGGTGCACGAAGGTTGTTGATGTAATGAAACAAAATTATTAATTTTAGTACCATGTGTCAATTGTTCAAGGGTTTTCCACCCAAATTTCATATTTTCAAATTGAAATGTAGTTGCATATTAATTGTACACATGTTGGCTTGGTTGATTTGGTTACCTTGGCTTACATGTTCACTAGATGTTACACTTTAGGAGGAAAAAATTCAACCTTTGTAGTTCATTTTGAATTTCATTATAATAGGCATAGGCCCTTGATTAATTTTCAAAAATTGACCCTTGCTGATGAAACAATTTGACATTTTTTTAAAAATTGACAAATTTTGAATTTTTTTTCCTAATGTAAATTCATTTTTTCTAATTTTTTGGAAAAATCAACCAAAATTTTTATATCAAAAATTGAAAAAATTTGATTGGATGAAACAATGTTTTGTTTATTCAATTTTGTGATGTTGCCACAATGGTAATCATCCACAAAGAAACTTAGCCATGGTTGGCTATGGACCAATTGTGAAAGTAGAAATTTATTAAAACCGTTCCATTTCATGGCTATTTTATTTGAACAATGTGTGTAAGCACTATATGTTTTTATAACTCTTTATTTTTGGAATTTTTTTTTGAAAAAGGAATATTCAACAACGACAAAAAAATTATTTTTTGTAAGATATTTTTTGGGATGAGACAAGAACTCTTGCATGATCTTCCACTTAACACCTAAACCTTTAATATTTTTTGTTAATTCATAATTTTCAAATTTTTTTCAATGAATCTTCACATTGCAATGACATAGGTGCCTAGTTTTTTTTCCCTACAAAAATCTCAAAATAAGATTTTTTTTTTTTTTGAAGAGATGTCACCATTTTTTTACTATGATTACATGTGTCATCATGTTGTTGTTTGGGGACAATTTTGGATAGTTTTCTAAAAGTTATTACTAGTGAATTACATCCCACTACCTACTCCTACTTAAGATAACTAGATGAAGAAGGGAAATAAAAACCATTTTTTTTATTACATTTTGAGTGATATTGGAATCCATGATAACTAAACAAAGACATTTTATATTTCTCATCACAAGCACTAAACCTCACACCTTGGATGGGTGGTGGTGTTGTATCACAACTAATACCAAATTTAGCACATCTCTATGTACTAAATGTAATGCAAAAAATTTGGTGTGAGTAACATGGCATTTCTATATCTTGGTTGATACTTGAAAGATGTGTGTTCAAAAGCATCATAAGATTTTTAATGCCATAACTTGAAAAGGTTTAAGGTGGTCATTTAATTCACTAGGAAGTTATATTGTTTAGTTGCCTTCTCCAACATGTAACACAACAACCTTGTCAAATTTTAGGCATCTACATTGCAATGAAGAAATTGAGGTTCAAAAGGCCAAGTCTTTTTATCTTGAAAATATGTCAGTCCTTGTTTATCTAGTGGAAAGGTATTCCTTTACAACTACAAGCTTCCAATCAATATGAAACCAATTAAGGAAAGCATACATATGATGACAAGCATAACATGATGACATTCATTCCACATGGTGATTAAAGTTTCCCAAATTCCAATGATGAGATATTGGAGCTATTATTGCAGGGTTTTTGTATAATCTATCAAGTGGTTTCCATCTTAACAATTCCACATTAAAACCTTTTCATATTTACCTTTCATATTATTATTTTTCAATTGTCACATGTGAAAATTTAAATTTTTTGTCCTACCAAGGGACACAGACACATATTTGAATTCCAAAGATCACATCACATTGATTAAAAGTTTAATCATTTAAAAATCTTCTCTTTGAAATTGATATAAATGAATTCATGAATTTTTTTGTTTACTCAATACATAATTTTTAAAATTTTTTTTTGTAGGTGGGGAAATTCCTGTTCTAAAATTAATGGGAGTAGAAATGAATTCATGAAAACTCTATATGATCATGAAGTTTTGTTTTTATACTATAAGATTCAAGGAACAAATGAAAATATATTAATATTTTGACCTTATATCAATTGATCATCATTGGTAGCATGAAGCACAAGTTAGTTTCAATTTAATAATCACTTCAAGTTGATTTACAACTCATATTTTTTATAACCAACTAGACTAACAAAAATCTACTTACATAAAATAATTTGCCTTTATTCTCAAGTCCTTTAATTGTTTGGCATTGTTGTTCCCATGGGCAAACACTTTAATGAAATTCTAGCTTGTCAACAATATATAGGCATAATGTAAATTACCTTCCAATATCATATATCATTTAACATTGACCAGTGGTAGAATAATCTATGAGATTAAAAATAGGATTTTTTTTTAAAATTTGAATTTTGTGATGTAACCACATTGGTGATCATCCACAAGAAAAATTAACCATATTTGGTTAGAGGTTAGAGAGGAAAATGTAAAAGTTTTAAAATCTTGCTATATTTTTTGTACATGCTAGAACCTATATAGTTAATTTGGTGCATTTTTTTCACAAAAATATTTTGTATGAATCACATTCAATTAGGATTTGAACCTATGTTGGAAGAGATTTTGTATAGGGGGAGGTATTGTTGTCAATGCCTTTTGCAAAATGATGAATCAAGTGTGAAGCATGAGGTCCAAGGCAAAACACATAATGCATTGGACCCCTTATAAACCAAGGTGCCCTATTATAAGGATAACCCATATGAATTCAAATGAATGGTGTAAATTATGTGGGTGAGGGATGTTGTTCATCTTCTTGTGATGAATGGTTTCTGGGAGAGAGCAGTGTTGAGTGGGTAGCAGTTTAGACACCAAGTGTCTTTCGGGTATCAAGGAGGGTATATGAATTCACAATAGGTGAGTGATTTTTTGAAATATTAGGGTCTAGTTCATATCCTGCAATTTCCAAAAACTTTATACCGGCCCATGCCCCCCTATCTAGCACTTTTTAAATTTATTTGTTCATACATGGACCTGACCCATAGCTAAAATTAGTGTGGGTATTAGCCAAATACCCTTATGTCCACCATTTCTAATACCCAGTGGGTTTGAGGTAGGGTTTTAGCCTGTAGGATAGGTAATTTTTAGGTTATAAGCTCAACTCGTAAGTTTCCAAGTTTAGGGTTTCTCTTTCTTAGGCAGCAGAAGTCACAAAACTTCCAAAGTTGTTTTGTTGATGGCAATTGAAAAGGTTTGCAAAAAGTTCGAGATTATGCCATAGAGCTGCCCCCCCTTCTCAAATTGTGAAATTTACAACATGGAAGCTAGCTTTCAATGTGACGTTGGAATTGCAAGTGGAGTGCATCATTGTAGATGTTTGTAAATCAAAGAAGGTGGACATTTTGGATTCCATTGCTCTTTGATTTCAAGTTGAGACTTAAGTCTTGTGGTTTTTGGTTTTTGCATAGCTTTGTGCTTTGGTGTTTTCACAAATCCTTGTGTTGCAAAGGAAAGCTTGTTTACAGCTCTTTGGTTTTGAGTTTACATCTCAATGCGAGCTCTTAGGGTTGCTTGTACTTTCTGTTCTTCGAAGGGTTTAGGGTGAATGCTTTGGATTTTTTTCCATGCAGTATTGTTTGTCATTGAGCTCAACTCCTACCCTTTGAGATTGGAGAGAAAGATAAAACTTTTCTTGTAGGTGGTCAAAGTCTTTCATTTGATAAAAACAATTGTTGTTTTGTGTGATGGTAGTGTTTTCTTTGTGATCGATGATGTTCACCAAAAGGATCTTTACCATGGTCTACAATGTTTGTTGTTCTCACCATTGTTCTTAATTCACATGGCAAAAATTCCAAGAACTAAGTTGCATCTTACAAATTTTAATCATGATGTTTTTTTAACAACAACACTTGTAGGATGTGGTTCTAGTAGCAATATTGAGAACTTGCAACACATGAATGAAGGCCCACAATAGCTTGTAAAGGTTATAGAGGCAATTAATGGTGATGGGGCTTATGTTTTCGAATTGCCATCTCAGGGTTTTTTTCTTGTGCAAATCATTTCCAAAAAGACCATGAAACAAAAAAGGCATTTTTGGAAGATTCAACGTTTTTTGTGATCAAGGGATTTATGCCATTGAAAATTGTGGTTACATTGATTTGCATATGGGTTGTGCCTTAAGTTATTTTTCCAACTCATAGAGTCTTTGTGAAAGGAATTCTACCTTCCTTGGTGCAAAAAACATTGGTAGACCATGTGCAACTTACTTTAAATGGATGTCTTTCAACCATTTGCACCTTTCAACATTCACCTTTGACCTTCAGATGTCAAAAGGTGCACTTGATGTTTTCAATATTGTGGTGTGCAATAATTGAGAGCCTAAGCATGTCTACAATGAGCTATTTTGAGGCAATTGATACATTTGGTGTAGCTATGGTTGCTAAACTATGACAACTGCTTAACAAGTTTTCCTTCATTCAAAAAATTGTGGCTTATGTAAAGGATGAGAAAGGTCAATTTGGCTATTTGTGTTGTAGTTTTTAATTATATAGTCTCATGCAACAACTAGGGCATGTTTGAGCCATTTGACGGATCTTACTTTGGGCATGTTTTATCTAAAATTAGTTAATACACTGCTACTAATGAGAAAGTTGTTCGAGGGTGAAATATGCCTTTATAAAATCAACTTGATCTAACATTTAAGAATGTATTACTTAGAACAAAAAATCAAGCAAGGGTCAACAAGTTTAAGACCAATCTTGTGTGGATTATGAATTAAAACCTCAAAAGTTGAACATGTTAGCAAAAACAAGGTAATTATATCATTTTTTCTTTCTTTTATTTCAAATTGAGGTCTACTTGAATTTTCTTGAATTTTGCTATACACATGATTCATTATTTTTTCAATTTGTGAAATGCCTTTATTCTCTTTTAATTTAGGTTTATAAGTTGGATGTTGTTATTCCATGCACTTGCATTTTTAACAACCATTGTGCTATGTTATAGTTGGCAAAGTGTCGCATTACAAAGAGTTCGGTGATTTTTCCAAGGATTTGGGCAATTATTTAAATTATGGTCAAAGTTTTACTAACTATTGTAATTGCATGTGTTTTGAACCAAAGTTATGATCATTAGCTCCTTAGGGGGATGCCTTGTAATTGTTTATTATGACATGTCGGGAATTTAAACAAGAATTGGGAAATCAAGTTATTCTTGATAGTTTGGTTAACCCAAAAGCAAATATTTTTGAACAAAGAGTTGGAGGAAATGATGGTGAAAATGAAACAAATGTAGATAATTCCCTTACCTTTCATGTCTTTTTAAAATTGTTTCCACAAGAAGAAAGGGCATACCATTTTAGCTATGATGTTGGAACCTTAACTTTAAAAACATCCACCTTATTAGTGGTTATGTGGGAAGGCAAGAGGTCAACAATTTTGGTTGTTGAGTATGATGATGATAATGACTAAGTGTGTTGAGGAGCCCCAACTATGGAAAAAAACCCATTTGATTCATTTAGGCTTATTGGACTGTCAAAAAATCGTCTTTGTCAACATTGCAATTGTGGGAAATTTATGTTCTTTTATGTGCCACCAACTCAAGGCACATTTGCAATATGCATCAAGGAGATCATGTCAAAAGCCATAGGTTCCCTTGACACAATATGTTTTAGAGTATTGAGATTCATCTCCATGCTACGAAAAAGATTGTCATAGTTAATTATAGTGCCCTACACTTGAGGTTCTTCAAATACAACATGTATCAATAACTTGTAACATTCTACATAGTGAAGGAGACAACAATTGTTCAACAGAAGAGGGGACCAGGACAATATTTTGTCACTGAGAAAATGGCAACACTGATCTGCTGGATTTGCTAGGCCCTTTTCCACATGAATCTCAAGATGAGAATCTACAGTTTGAGATCTATTAAGCCTTGTATATAAGCTCAAAGATTTCAAGGCATGCTTGACACTAGAACCTGTGCACTCAATGCAGCTGGATCAGTATGATGTCAAGCTTGCTTCTTAAGTCTTGCTTCTAACTAGACAAAGCATATGGCACTTGCTTCCTGAGGGAATAAAAAGGAGAGTCAATTCCATCTACCAAGTCCGTTTCCTTTTTGTCAATGTTGTGTTTGTATGACCAACCCATTCTATGGACCAACCATTGTTGCCTTCTGGAAAGGTTCAGTACCACTGCAAGCCGTTTGACATTCAACTCTAACATGCCTGCATCTGAAGTTAAAATCTGGCTACCATCAAATTACTACCTCATTTCTACGCATAGTAGTTGAGGCTTGCTTTCTTCTTTGCTTGGACTTGGATAATGCCCTCATTGAAATCTTCGTGTGTGACCTACAATTCCAAACAGGAAAAGGGTGAAAATTGTATCTGAACAATGAGAAGATGACTCCTGTACACCTTGGATGCAAGCAATGTGTTGCACTGTGACTGTCTACATGCTAAAGACTAACAGTCCTCACAGATTTTGAAATACCTCTGTTGCATCACGCCGCAGAGCAAGCATGCCAGCCTCAATGCACACAGCCTTCAGTTGGGCACCGTTAAAGTCATCAGTGGAGCGAGCTAGCTCCTCAAAGTTAACATCAGTGCGGACATTCATCTTTCTTGAATGGATCTGCAACATCAAACCCATCAAGGTTCAGTAAAAGCCAAAAAAAGCAGTAACCAAAGTAACCAACATGTTGAGAAGGTTTGCAAGATTTTCACCACATGCAGTACACACCTGGAGAATCCTGGCCCGTGCCTCTTCTGTGGGGTGAGGAAACTCAATTTTCCGATCAAGACGGCCAGAACGCATAAGGGCAGGGTCTAATATGTCAGCTCTGTTTGTGGCTGCTATAACCTGTTGAACAACATGCCTGATATCAGAAAACTTGACAACTTTGAGATTGAAATAGCTTATGGCTACAGCACACCATCTACTTCCCACCTAGAAAGCTCAATAAGGTGCTAAGGAACATTTATATCAGATAAGGATGGTGAGAGACCCATTAATAAATTGAGCAATTAAAGAGGAAGGGAACTGCAGAACTCTGGTTCCCACCTTGATGCGTTCATCACTGCTGAAACCATCTAGCTGATTCAACAACTCCAACATAGTCCTTTGAACTTCTCTATCCCCGCTTACTTCACTGTCATCAGAGCATAGAGAGTCTGCACCATTAGGTTGAGTTTTGAATTTGGCAGACAAATGGATGCAAGCATACACCAACCTCAATGACTAATTTATGCACTCCTACATAAGGTGTAAGCTCTCCACCATGAATAGTGGAATGGAAAGCCTGCACACATACCTATCAAATCGCTTGGTTCCAATTGCATCAACCTCATCAATGAATATAATGCAAGGAGCCTTCTCCTTAGCCAGCTGAAATGCATCCCGCACCAGCTTTGCTCCATCCCCTATAAACATCTGTGCTGGATGAAAAGCACATCTTTTAAGAAAACCCTTCTGAAGGATCAACAGTTTATGATTAAACAATTGTCATCATTGATGGCTGAGAAGCAGTAGCAAGAAAGAAAAAGAACATTTTCAAAACAAACCCTTCTGATGGATCTACAGTGTGCAACTGAACCACTGTCATCATTTAATGCTGAGAAGCAGTAGCAAGAAATCACCTGGACAAGCTGTGGTCCAGCAAGCTTCAAGTAGGTGGCATTTGTTTGGGCTGCACAAGCACGTGCCATGAGGGTCTTTCCAGTACCAGGTGGCCCATACAGCAAAACTCCCTTCGGAGGCCGGATACCCAGGTTATCAAACCGCTCCTTGTGTGTCATGGGCAGCACAATTGCCTCCATAAGTTCTTGAATCTGTTGCCCATCACAAGGCAAAAAGAATATGAATGAAGGTGGTGAAATCAATACAATTTATATCTGTGAGATGGAAGAGAGAACTCCACAATAACACTTTACAGGTAATCATTCTGCAGCAAAACCCAAATGAACATGACAAGAATGAGAGCAGTCCATAACTTATGAGAGTCTCAAAGTATCAGACCATCACCTTCATCACAAATCAGTAGAAATACAACCAAAAAAAGAAAGAAAAAAAACATAACCTAAGGTAGTGAAAGAAATACATAATGTAACACACACAGTGTAGCTTAATGGCTAACTTCGCCTACAGTTGCATGACATGACTCACTTGTTTATCCAGACCACCAATGTCTGAGTATTCCTCAGTTGGCTTCTCATCCACCTCCATGGCTTTCACGCGCGAGTCATACTCGCTCGGAAGGGTATCCAATATCAGATAGCTGTCTTTATTCACACCTACCAAATCACCAGGCTTCAAGGTGTCTGGATCCACGAGGCCAACCACAGGTAGGAAGATTGTCTGCAGTTACTGGTGAATTCTTGTCAGTAATCTAACTAAGGTCAACAAATTGAAATATGGTTTGCAAAAAATAATAATAAGAATAAATTTAAAATACTTATTCAAAATAAAACCTAATTTTTTAATTAAAAGAAAAGGAACACCTCAAAGATTTGCTAGCAAATGTTGTATTTTGAACACTTACTTGGCGTGTTGATGTCTTAAGAACTACACACTTCCCCTTTCTTTGGGAATCTAAGTCAACATTTGCTCCGTCCTCTTCGTTTTCATCTTCTGGATTGACGTCCAGAATCTGCATCACAATCAACACAGCTCTCATGCGGAATACAAGTCCAGAGATGGCTCGTTTTCCTCCCCATTTACTGGAATTATGAACTCATTCCAATTCCATTGTGTTATAGGATAGTCAAATTTCATGATTGCTTTCAGCACAGAATTCCTTCAGATAGAAAAAATTCAAGGGCAACCAAAACAGTACCTCGACAACATTGCCTACAAGGTAGGGCAGTTGCTTGTTGAGTTTGATCTTCTCTTGATTTTCCTTGATCTTCTCACGAGTGGTTTCGTGCTCAAGTGAGAGCCTGTGTGTCTCATCCTACACCATCACCAACACAAGTTCCATCCTATCAGCAGGATCATAACCATGAGCCCTATAAATGTTCTACCCTTGAAGCAATCATGACAACAGCATACCTGTTGAATCATTAGAAAACCAGTCCCACTTCAGTTTGCAAACCATTTCTCATGGCATGACAGATGACTGACTACATGCAACTCAAATTCTTGTGCTTGAAAACGGTCCACTTCAGTTTCCAAACCATTTTCTCATGACATGATAGATGACTGACTGCATGCAACTCAAATTCTTGTAACCACGAGGCCTTCTCCTCACGTGCCACATGAAGACACAACCGGTTTAATCATGCGCCGTGTTCATCAGAACAACATATCAATACCTTTTGCACAGCAAAGAAATCGAAGAAAGTCCTCCGGCAGGTAACGGAGGATTCAGCACCCACACCGGATTCATCAAACCTACCCAGAGAAGAAGACGAAAAAAAGGAAAACACCAAAGAAAGACATCAAGTGTTTAGAAAACCTTCTTACTTTCAAAACACGGATCTCGTTGTCAAGCAACCGGCTACGACGAAGAATATCTTCAGGAGTCATGCCCGCCAACTCATCGTTCACATCCTCAAAAATGTCTGCCTCGTTCATCGGCAACGCCATCTTTCTCCGCCGCTCCTCAAATTCCACTACAAAAGAGAGCTCCACAAGCAAAACAAAAACGACGATCAAACCCTGCGACAATTTCTTCCCTCGCAAAGCCGCGCGGAAGGTCGGAGCGATGAGAGAGGACGCTCTTGCTCTAGGGTTTGCAAACCCTAACCATTTCTAAGCTGGAATGTACACTTGGAATCGTCTTGAAGAACTAACTTGATGGAATTTCTTTCCCAAATTCTGCTGGATTCCACATTTGAATATCACTAAAAAAATCTCATTCACACGTGATTGAATGATTTTCTTTCTTTCTTTATAGTGCAAAATTTCGAAATTGTATAGCGAATATTTTATCATTTTTTAAAATTTCTTTTTTGAAAATTTACTGATTTTGTGACCTTCCTTTTTTATTTTATTTATTTTTTTAATTTTTATTATTATTTATTATTATTTATTTTATTTTAATCACCAGATTTTTCAGTTTTAATGTCACATTTTCTTCAGTAGGATGTTTGAATTGTTATTGGATGAGTCACATTTTTCATACATCTTGGAATCATTTTAAAGAACTTGATGGAATTTCCAAATTCTAAAATCCCAATCAAATGTATGAGGAGGGTTTTTCTTTTTAAACAACATTTCAAAAAAGTGTAGCAAATATTTAATCATTTAAAATAATGCTTGAAAAAAACATTAATTTTATGACTTGTTATCACCAATTTTTTTCGCTTTTTTTTTTGTATTGTCACATTTTCTTCATTAGGATGTTAGAATTGTTAATGGATGAATTTCATTTTTCATCTTTCAATATGGTTCAAAAAATGAATAATCAAAACAAAAGCATTGACTCCTCCTCTGAACATTCATTAATCAAAAATTCATAGAGTAAGTGTGAAAAGATTCAAGTGATTGCTTCATGAATTTCTCTTTGGTTTCTTCACCCTACTTTCTCCAAGTTTCATGTATTAGGGTACACCCTAATGGAAACTTTGACATGTGAATTCTAAACTTGATATTAATCTTCTAAAAAATGGCAACTTAACAAAAGACAAAGACACAAACTCTTTAGCAATAAATAGCACTAGATCCTTTTCAACTTCTGTTTGATGAAGATCATCCTTAGAATAAAGAACAACGTTACTACCAAAAAAGGAAGCAATATTAAATGGGGAAGGGTCATACCTTCTTCTCGATGATTGTCAATCTTCAAATCCATCCTTTTCACATTGACCCCATTCAATTCAAAATTTGTGTTGATTCATCTCTAGATATTTTCAAACTGATGATATTCCATCGAGTTGTTTTATAGCTTAAGATGGCCTTTCTTACTCCTAGAAATGAATTAGTAAAACAACACAACACACATCTTAGCTATCAGTTAGCTAGATTTTGTTTTGGAACTACAATTGGTGCATAAATGCCCATGCAATGGTAATCTAACTTTTTCGTTTTTCAAAAATCATATGTTTTGCCAATAATGGCCATGGTCATGCACTAGTCATTGTGAAAAGGATATCTACAATGGGAGAAATCAAAGCGCCTTGATTGTAAGAATCCAAATTGATGAACAACATGCAACCAAACCAAAAAGTAACAAGCAATTAATGGTGAATGCACCTAAACAATGAACAACAACTATAGTGTTTGAAAGATAAGCAACAACCAAAATGTGTAAGTGACAAGTAACAAACAACAAAAACGATGAAACAACAACTATGCATCTAATTGACATGTAACAACCAAAGTGATGAAACAACAACTATGCATCTAATTGACATGTAACAACCAAAGTGATGAATAGCAAAAACATACTTGAACAATGAGTAATGGTGAATAATTAAACATGACAAACACCAAAATGCTTCAACAACCAGCAGCTCAATGAATATCAAATGGTGTAACTAGTTTGTAATTATTATATTTTACATACTTCCATGTTGACTAGTTTTTTGGGCTTTTCATTTGAGAAAAGGTTCATATGTTTAATTAGTTACAAAAATAGTTGCAACTTGGTTATTTTTATGTGATGTACATATATATTTGATGTATGCTAAGGTATTTTGGAATATATTAAAGGTATATTGACATATTCATGAATTTAATTTATCTTACATTTAAGGCATATTAAATATGCATTTTGCATATATCATGACTATATAGGTTAGGTAAGTTGATAAGTAAATAATCAAATAATTAGGTAGGTAGAACTAGCTATTATATTTAATATAAATAATAGTTATTACTAATTACAATTTAATTAGTTAATTCATAGTAATAATACACAAATAATAATAATAATAATAATTATTATTATTATTATATAATTTTTAATTATTTATATTTATATTATATTGTAATTTACTAATTTATGTAATATTTTCAATATTTTATGTTACTATTAGTTATTTTTTAATTAATAGGTAGGTTGGTAAGTAAATAAGTAATTAGTTACTACTTGGTTAATCAATTAATTCTAATTATTTAGTTAGTTAGTTACATATTATTTATATAATTTACAAAACTGAAAAAAAAACAAAAGATGTAAGGATAAACTTTTTATTTGTAACTTAGTTGCAAACTGAGTTAGAAATAAAAAAATTCTTCCATATGTTTTGTCTTCGATTTCCATCTTGTAAAAATATATAAGAAATTTTTTTTGCCTTACATTTTTATATTAAAAACATGTGTAATTTGGGATGAACCAATCAAAGAGGCTTAACCCCAAAGGCTAATCGTAAATTAAAATAAAAATATTTACATATTTACTTCCTAAACTATATACCCACCTACCTACTTAGTCCTACCTACTTACCTTCTTATTTACTTACCTACCTAATTTTATTTACCTACCTACATACCTACCTAAGTATTGATTTCTATTCATTTTGGCCAAAATTCAATTAATATGCCACATGGATTTTTTTTATTATGCCATGTGACATGATCTAACACCATCCAAAATAGATGATAAGGATTATATATATATAATTGCCACTTGGCATTTTGTAATGGGTGATAACATAGTTGCAAATAATGGTGACTAATTGCAACATTTATACATATGGTCAACAGATGAAGGTGTATATGTTGTCCATATACATCATCCATATGGAATGTGATGACATCATGTTAAATCATCATTTGCGACTAGATGTTGCATGTGATTTCACTTATGCAATTAATGAAAATTTAGTTGTACATGTTGGTTGCAACTTATTTTTAATTACAAATTAAAATTACAATTTGAGACTTTTCTTCTAGTGCAATTAACAAATCACAATGGAAAGAAATTAAAAACAAAACAAAAGCAATGGACAAAGAACTTGCAAAAGAAAAATGGAATGGACAATAACAAAAAATGATGGAAAAAAAATAGAAGAAAAATATAAAGAAAAAAAGGAAATAATAGCTACAAAAGACAAAAGATGATGGAAATGTTTTGTGTCTCACAATAAAAAGTGGTGTGATGGTGATGGGCACCAAACACAACTTGAAACCCTAACCCTTACATCCTAAGCAAAAATTAAAATTAGAAACAAGATTTTAAAATAATCTTGGTTTGGTTATTTATTGAACCCTATTCTTTAATTGACCTATTAAATCTGGGTTTAAATATTTGAAACCTAGAATTAGCCTATTAGGTTTGGATCCCTTATCCAAATAGGAACCAAGTGGTTAGTTCTTAATTTGATTCCCCTTACCCACCATTTGGGTGGGCTTAATTTTTCCTAGGTTCTAGTTTAGGTCTTTGGCACTTCTTACCTACCCAACAATGAAAATAACTTGCACTTTTTAGATGTGCTAAACATTAGGGAGCCTCACATACCTAGTGCAAATGGATATGCTCTAAAATGATACTTGTACCATTTTGTTTGACATGGCAAACCATCCATGACAACAAACATTAGTAAATATGTAAAAGTCTAATAATAAAATGAATCCTTGCGATTGGTTGATCATTATGATGACCCGAATGGTAGCATTTAAATAGTCCCTCACCTTATATATTATCCAATTTTGTATGTTTATGGATTGGGTTGTAGAAACAATTGTATTTCATATATGGCTTATAGTCAGTTTTGGTTAAATCTTCCTAAAGATGATGATAGCCACTTTTTTTACATCTTCATATGGATGATATCATCCACTTTGGTTACAAACAAAAATTCCTTAAAAAAACAAAAACACTGGCTCTCTACTTGGTGACGTTATTTGCTTAACAAATAGAGATTATATAAAAAATGAAATTTCCAACTTTATGAATTGAACAAGGCATATGTGCATTGTAGTGTTGAGTTATGACTAGTTCCATTACCTATTATCCCCAAGGTAATAATTGTTTGGCACTCCTTGAAAAAAACTAAAGATAGTAAACTTCCTAATACACAAACTAAATTGGAAAAAAGATTTGTTAAGATTTGGTTATACTTAATGTTTTTTTGGGTGAAAAGTCACCAAAAGGCAATAAAAGTTTTGAGCCTATGACAAGACTATTGGGAAATCAAGGAAGCAAATCAAAGGTTTTCACTTGATGTTCCAACTACCATGTGGGAAGATCACCACCATTCAAAGTAAACTTAACCTTAATTCACCACCTTCCTTCCTAGGGTCACATCTTGTTTGCCAACGTCACTACCATTGTTAATAAGTTTTCACCGTCATAGCTTCTATTGTTAAGCAATGTAATGAAAGGTATATTTTGCCAACACAAGTTTTTGGTGTACATTGAGGTTTTTATGAAAGTTGGGTTTTGCATGATGATGGTAATTTAATGAATTGGGGTTACTACAATTAATGTTTGCTTTGGGATTCTTTCAACTTTGGCATGAAATGAATTTTAAGAACTTGTGTTTTAGGCCCATTGAGGGATAACCATATATGGTGCGTGAATGGGCTAGAGTTTTGCACTCAAATCAAATTCCAAAATTTTGAGTTTTCCTAACCCTATTTTGTTGCAATCCACAAATCACCAAGTTCAATCTTCCATCATCCTTCATTCATTCATTCAAGTTGTAAATTCTTATATTTCATAGTATAATGTTAATGAACTTACAATTTGGGTTTTAAATTTGGAATTTGGAGGTTGCAAATTTAGAGTTATTGTGGGAGGAATGTATTTGCATTTGAATTGTGATTCCTAATTTGCATCCTTCAATTGATTTATGTTTCCAAACTAATCATGAATTTCAATTCCCCGTTGTATTTTTATTTTGATTTAGGTCCTAGACTTGTCAAAGTTGTTTTATTTTCATCTTGTGTTGCATTTTATAGAAAATTTCAACTTTTGTTCAACATGGCCCCTTTGCAAATTTGAAACAACATTAGGTTTAAGCCCATTTTCCCTCTTTTTCAAAACTTCAAAATGAAGTTGGTCCTTCTTTCCTAGAATGCCCATTAGAATCCTCACCATCTACTAATGAATTATCTCACCTTTTTGTGTCTAATTCAACATTTGAAGGTCCTTTAAAAAAAATTTAAAAATTGGATGAAAGATTAAGAAAATTTCAAGACATTTGGATTACCAACTTACCATGGGAAAAATCTTTTTTGGATGACAAGGGTGAAATACACTAGGTTTGGTGCAAAATATGCACTTTTTTTTTAAGGAAAATTATAAACTTTTGGCTCCAAAACTTGACAACTTATTGAAACAACAAGGTTGTTGGAAAGCTAAGGTTTCAATTCCTACTGTTGATGTTGGCACATTTTACTTTGACAAAAACTTAATGCATGTTTAGAATGAGTGTAATTACAATCTTGGACCAACTCAAAGCTAATATGCTTTCTTACAAATATTTTTTTAATGTTCAATTTGTTGTTGTTTATCATTTTTTCCCCATGGGTATCCTATACCAAATTATGAAAGTTTGAAATAATAGTTCAATTTTTTTAAATTAAATATATTTCTAGCAAACATTGGATTAATTCACTTGGCTAGAGGATGGTAAAGGTGATGCATGTTATGTTGTTGGAGGTTACCAAAACAAAATTTGTTGTTGCCACTTTTATTGTAGCGAATGTGAATGAGGTCACCACAATTGACCATGTATAATGGCTTTTGATCCACTTGTACGTGGTTTAGAAGTGGAAAAGGATTCCCATCTTCCTTTGTGTTGAAATTCTAAGTCTTTATGTCACTTTTGACCAAAAAAAATCTTTGATGTTTAAATGCATGCTTGAGTTTCATGGCTTAAATAAGGTTAAGGGGATTATCCAAAAAGTTGGTGAACATGGTTATTATGGCAACAATGTCTTCCAAGGTAATTAAACATGATTAACCATGCAATTCAAAAAAATGGTTGCCTTTTTTGTTATTAGGGTACATCGTTTTGCTCATAAGACCAACTTGGCCGTCACAACTTTTTTAGATGTCCTTTTAATTAATGCATGACCTAGAGATTGTATTGCAAAATTTGTATTCATTTTTCCTTTTAATTCAAAGAAGTATGAAGAATTTCAAAAACTTGATGATCTCCTCTATAAAAGAAAACAATTTATTGAAGAATTATGAAAACATGTTGGATTTTTATGTTGTTTCCAACAAAACACATTTATTTTGAGTATCAATCTCCCACTATGAAAATGCACATTGAAAGTGCAAATAGTGATGCTACTATTAAGAATATGGTTTCTCTATGCAATGTGGAGTTCATTTTAAGGTTCCCATGTATCATTCCATTGCTTGATTTTGTGCATACATTGATAAAACTTGCACAAGGCAAAGACATTTTTGTGTGTGACTTTGTGGAATTTCTCAAGCTAGCCCAACATGAGTCTTACATAATCTATTTTGACCTTTTTCGTATGTTTGAAGATTCGACATTCAATGATTTCAATGCAATTAAAATTTTAACCAATGCAAGCTTTTCTATGTAGTGGGTTTTTTACCTAAATGGTGGAGAAAATGCAAAATATCTTGCATTCTCATTTCTAAACACAAATACCCTATCTACATTTCCTACATTCATGGTGTTGCATCTTTTCATCCCATCACCAAGGTTGCCTTTAACATGGCAATGAAGAAAGTGAGGATGATTGTAAGGGGGCAACTTGTAGCCTTATTGAGGAGTTTGAAAAGAGCTTCCTTAAACTTGAAATTGTGATTAATCACTATGAGAAAAAAAGGTGTTCTACATTGCCTTGCAACTTAGTCTTTGAGTTGCATCAAACACTTGTAACTCACTGTATTTATACGGCATGAATGTTAATGGACAAGTTGCATGAGTTACAAAATTGCAACTCAATTGCAATTATGTCAAAACAATTCATTTTCAATTATTATGCAATTCCATTATAATTGCACCCATGATGTCATGTTGGCATCAATAATTGTCATCCATTTATTACAATCTAACATGTGGCATTATGAAGATTTTTTAACATAAAATTTATTTTTTTCGAAATATCGATTTCCATCATCCATTATGATTGTTGATGATGGTTTGAAATTGTAACATGTAACACAATAAAAAATTGCCACATGACATATTATTTGTATTTTGAAAACGATAAATAAAAATAAATATCTATTTTAGTAGTTAGGTAGGTCGTACATAACCATAGGTAGGTAGTTTGATAGGTCTTAAAACCTACATACCTATGTATTTACCTAAGACCTATCTACAATAATACCTACTTACTTACTTAAATAAGTAAATAGGTAGAAAAACACAAATTTAATCAACTAAAAAATAGCCATGAAAATTTATTTTTAATTTTATGTTTCACCATTGGGGTTAAGTTTTTTTGAACTCATTTCAAAATGGCACATGCATTTGAATGTGAGGACATAAGATAACAAACCTTTTTTTTATATAGTTTGGAACATGTGATTCAAAGACAAAATCTTTTAATTGTTCTTTAGTTGTAAATTGAGTTGCATGTATAGAAATATTTTTTCACACGTGTATTGCGTTTATTTTTTATTATGTAAGTTATACAATTAAATTAGTGATTATATGATAAATAATATGTGAATTAATTATTTAATATTCAATTATTTTACATTATTATTGAAATTAATTAACTGGTCAACTAGTTATCTAAATTAATTAATCTAATTCAAATAATTAATTAGTTCATGAATTAAGACAATTAATTAATTAATTTAATAAATAAAATTTTATTTGAACTAATCGATCTAATTTTTTATAATTATTTGACTTTAGATAATTTATTATAAAATGATTAATTATTTAAATTCATATAATTAGTCACTTATCATTTGAAGTTTTGAAAAAAATATTTATTTTAATTAATTAATGAAATAATTATATGAATCAAATTATTTATAATTCATAATAATTAATTAGTTCATAATAACTAAATAGATGACACATTAATTAATAATCAATAAATAATGAAATATTGAAAAAAATAATTACTAAAATTCAATATTAAATATGAATTTGGGTATAAAACATGAAGGTATAATATGCATATCCATATGTACATCAAATTGAATTTTTGAAACATAATATACACATTGTTTTTAGTTTCACATCTAAATTAATTATAGGTATCTAAATAATTATTTGATTAATAATTAATAAAAAAATTGTTAGTTAATGCAAAATTAATTATATGAATTACACTTATTTATTCATATTAATAGTCAAATTATTGAAACAATTATTTTTTATAAAACATTACATATGAATATGTATTAAATTATAAGTAGTTGTATTATAGTCATAACATACTTGAATAATAGTACTTTATTATTGGCACATTAATGGCCATACTAATTGTATCAATGGGAATCATAGTAAAAAATTAATTACAAATGTAACCCATAATGGGTGGTGGAAATGTGCACATGTGGCATGATTGCATGTATGTACATTATACATTAGTTACAACGTAATTGTTGCTTTAGTGACATATTTACAACAGTTTTAAAATAGTTGCCACATGTAATTACAATGCAACTCTTGAAAAAGTCAAACATGGTTGATTACATATGTATGTACAATGTGTATAAATTACTATATAGAATACCCATTTTTGACTCATTTGCAACTATAATACAACTAACTTGTTTTCTGATGTGACAATTTATTTATTAATGCAATGTATTTCTAAGGGGAAGTTACACAATAGTTGTAATACTAAAGGAGAACTGCACAATAGTTGTAAAACACTTGTAGAACATTTTAGTTTTTTCAAAATGACCATGTTACATACCTTTGAGGCAATTTTGCATGACAAAAATGAGTTCAACCCTCTTACAAGGCTTTGATGTAAAGTATCTACATCTACCATCTTCAACCATAAGTTCTTAAAATACATTAAACTAGTGGTAACCCGTGCCTGCAAGGCACAGACGGTTTTCAAGGGCCCAATAATGTTATTGATTATTATTACTGAAGCAGTTAGGTGAAGATTAACATTTTTGTACGAAACCCCGTCCATCTTTTACTTAACTCGTTTCTTCTTTTTTTCCTGCGGTAGAAAGAAAACCTAGGGCGCCATCCGATTAGCTCCGTACTCACCATACGCACCTATGGGAAAAAGGCATGGAAAGTAAACGAACTGAAGTGGAAAGAAATGGGTAACGAAGTGTAAAGTAAAAGAGAAATCCGGAAGTAATGGAACCAATGGGATTATGCCAGAGAGGTAATGAAAGCGAAATGACGTCAGAGAAAAAAAAGCTGCGTACAGAAAGAAAGAAAAACTGTGAAAAAGAAGAAGAAAGAGGGTACCAAAGAAAAAGAGGCCAGGAATCGAAAGAAGTAAGAGATAAGTAAAAGACATACAGACACATTGACGAACGTAATGCATTATTATATAAGATTGGTCAAGATTACCAAGTTCTTGGGTCTATTGAAGTTGACCATACATTCAACATTGTTTGCTTCATGAAAAATATGTTGCAAAATCATTTGAACACACACTTGAATTTATACACCAAGTTTCTTAATCAAAGGTTTGTTTATTTTACAAATTTCCTCATGACCAAACCATTGCAAATGGTAGGGCAAATTGTGTTATTGTGTAAATGCATAACTAACAACAACCTTCTAGAAGTTGAAGGTTTTTTGTAGTTTGCAAATTTAGAATTTACAAATTAAATAAAGATTGTGCAGAACCTTTGATATATAAAGTGCCTTTTTTTACCATGCATATTGAATTGATTTCAACCTTTACATTTTGAATTTATGAATGCATCAAGTTTGAACTTTTGTGATATTATATGTCTAGTTGTTTCAATCTTTCTAATCAATGTTTTTTCCCTTAGGAGTTTAGGGTTTAGGGGTATACATACCACACTATCTTAGTCAATGGTGCATTTTTAATTGAAATCCAAATGAGTTTTTTGCAAAATTTTCTTTTCATTGTTTTTCTAATTTGGTTTTGGGTGTAGATAGATCTTGAGTTGCAACAGGCAACACCCTTCTAGGGGTTGGGGTGTTGGATGGCAATACCTTTTATGGATTTTGGGCTTTAAATATTTTTTGTAAAATAATGCACAATACAACGTGGTTATGTGTAAGAAGTTGGTGTGTTGGATGGCAATAACAATGCAATAACAATATCAACAAAACAAATTTGGAAGTTGTGAGTCATGGTAGTTTGCCAATGTAGTCTTTTAAAAGACATGTCTCCATAAATATTGTACAATTTGATTGATTCATCTTTTCACAAGGTTTTGGACCCAAATTCCACCATCAAATGATATTTGTGGAAAGAATCTTTTAATATTTTCAATGGATGTTTGGGGTTGAAACTTGACAATCTATATGAATGTTCCTTTAGCCCCCAACCTTATATTATGTTCCCCTCCTTTTTGTCATTGTTACAAGTTTTACATATGATCGATGATGAACATGGATTATGGAGTTTTGTAGACATTGCAACTTTCAACTGAAATTTAGGTGGGACTTTGCACAATCTAACAAGTAAACTTTTGTACATGCAACATATATAAATTTTTTTCCCCCTTTTTTTTTTATCATTGTGATTTGTTGCCCTTATTGGTGATCATTGATGAAATTTGGATTTTGGCCTTTGGGATTTTGTATACATTTCAGTTTTCAAGTGAAGAAGCTAAAGTCCAAAAAGGAACTTTGCACAATCTAATAATTTAACTCTTATTTACAATGCTCAAGAACATTAAGGACAAGTAAACTTATGTGAGCTAGTTACAATACTTAACATGTGCATTGCAAACATTAAACGATTTGAACTTTTCATGTGGATTGCAATTTCCAAGTAGTATTTAATGGCCAGATTCATGTACTTGTCATGTCATCATTAACTTTATAAGAGATTTCAACCTTTTGTTGGTACTCTATGTTGTCAAATGTACTCCTCTTCGATGCAAGAACCCTCGTAGCCAAATACACTTACTTGGTGACACACATTATGCAAGTTTCTTTGTTTACAATCGTTTGTTATAGTCACTCTACAAATATTTGCAAATGACACTCACCATCATAGCCATTTTTCAATCTAAATTCTTTTACCAAATCACCTCCATCTCACACAAATATTTAACCACGAATGCTAATTGAGGCTTTAATTGTGTAGGTTCTCTCCCAAGGCAATAGTCAGCTGAATCCACAAGTAAGGTAGGTGATCAGTGCCTTACTCAGAATTCTGGTTAATCACAAAAGGAACAACTGGGACAAGCACTTGCACATTACCTTCTTTTCAGAGCTAAATCAAGCTCCTGATGGCCATCAGAAATGCACCAATTTTTGTGGTAAACTGAGTTTTATTCTGTTTTGACCTACTCTTTCATTTTCCCTGAGCGCCTCCACTGCTGCTACATATATGTTCGCTGCTCCTACGTATACAACTACTATCATTACCTCGAACCTTGTGCATTAAATTCTGAGTTTCAGCATTTCATACCCAGATTTGATAAATTTTCCTTACTTTGTGGACCTCACTCAAAGGGGGGATAGGGCGGTGAAAGGAGGCCCAAAGATAGGGTGAAGCCAGTGTGTAGCAAAACTTGGAGCCAGTTCGATAGGTGGGTATGTAATCAGTTCTGACATTAGTCCTAGAACAGAAGCAAACACAGAGTCACACAATTTCTTTCTCACCCACCAGATGACAAACTCTAGCAAGCACAATTTTCTTTCTCATGCCATGGCTGAAAATTGCATCAAGCTGACTTCCCCAAGAAACTACCAATTTCTTATTAGCTGTGCATCTAACACAGGCACAACTGAAGAAGCTTGCAGATAGACAGCTTTGAGCTTAAATTCCACCAACTCTCTGCTACCAAAATGAAAGATCTCCACTGCTTACAAGCTGAGAGAGCTGTAAGTAGTGGCTCCCTGAAAGTTCAGGTTTAATTTAATCAGTGAGCATGGCAATCTCATACTAAGCCCTAGTAAACCCTAATCCTAATTGTAAGCCTAGTCTTTAACCTTGAAGTGGGCACTGTCTCATCCTAACCTTGATTTCTTTTGGGGGAAATTTTAACTGTTTCACTGTGCTTGCAAGCTCCCAACATGCCAATTGTCAAACCTACCCAATTGTCCATAAGAGAATAACATCTCCATACTAGAACACCAAGTGGCTCATTATGTTATTGTGAGTTGGCCTGTATGACAATTTCAAACCAGCAACAGTTCAAATAGGAAATGTTCCATGAAGTTCCCCAAAAAAAATCAATTCACAGTTCAGAGTAAAACATGGTGAACATTGTTCAAAATGTAGGACCAAATGAAACTCTGCAAATTTGTTCCATACCCTCTCCCTGATGGGCAGAGCCAATATAACCTCCGAAGATTCATCAGCTTCAGGGTTTAGGATGGGTATGTTGGAAGTTGAGCTTTGCATAAGGTCCACTGTCTTTTTGTAACTTTACAATCAGAACCGCACAGACCGGGACATATTTGTGATGTTTGCCATTTCCCTGTGATGCTCAAACAAATGGACAAAAAGTGGGGAGACAAGTCGTGCAGTAGGGCCAAGACCTTCTTTGGCATAAGGTGGTAATGAATGATTTGAGGAACTTGGATTCTTTGGATCTTCCTCTCGTAGTTGTTTTTGAATTATGAGCTGGTCAGCAAACCATGACAAGCGATTGTCATTTGTCTGCTGGAGGGCTACTTTCTCTCCATATCCATTCCTCATCACTGCAGGTTGTTTCAATAAACTGTCGCTGCATTGAATCAAGTCCTTGATGTTTTCTTTTGTTGCACAGTCCATGATGCAAGTCTTGTTTGGAAGCCCTGACAACTTTTTTGTTGCCCACACACAAAACCCACCCAAGCTGTCCCTCATATGTCTTCAGGCATAACACATTGGACTTGGGTTTCACATACCCAACTAGCCCCTCAGGCAAAAACACAACCTTGGACTTACCTAAATAGAATGAAATACAAAACAACATTCAAATTACTAACTAATGTTTTGCATTGAGTAGCAAGAACCTGCACCTGGATTCGAAGATAATTCTCTGAGCAGTTTTGACCTGCATATGCAGTGGCGAGTTGATAATCAACTGTGTCTAACACCCAATTTCCAAAACATTGATCAGTGCCAATCTAATGCATATGTACATTAGAAAACAAAAAACCTCCATAAATAAATATGAGTGACCAGACTATTACCGATTAGCTGCAGTTTTGACACTTGGGTATTTTGGATCAGTGACATTTAAGTTCAAAAAAGTGTGGGCAGGGTTTGGCCAATTCCCGCTCCTCCTGTGAGCCTATGACCAAGTTATGAGCTGGAATCAACCAAACCCTGTCCACTCTTTGGTGTCAACACCTGTTAGGTCTACAGAATCAGCACCCAAGCTGAACTGCTGATCGATCCAGCCTGAGAATTCATTAATTGCAAGGGAGATAAAGACCTAACAAATGTTAAGACCTGTACCCAAAACTGTGATTCAAAAGTAAGAGTTGAATGATCTGCCTACAACTGATGAGTGGGCCATGTTTTAAGCAATTTGGTGTTGCAAAAACCTATCTGTGTGAGGCAACTGGTAGGTGATTAATGCCTTGCTCATCAATGATGAAATCTAATCATGGACCCAGATTCAGACTGGTCCAGTGTGCTGTAAGAGACAATAATGAATATGCTTGATAGATTTGAAGGCAAGAGCATGTACCAGCTGTGCCATCCATCATAATATCCATCATTGGACGAACCCAACCAGTCATTCCCCACTTTTTGGCTCTGCTTAATTCATGTGTTTTGTCCATTTGACCTGCTCCCAGTGACAAGATCTGCAGCAGCAAAAAATGAAAAGATTCATCCAATTTTTTTGTGCACAAGTTGGTGCATTTGTAAACAACTGGAAGGTGTTGATTGTGAGAAAATTCAGAAGCTTTTAAAGGAGGAGGTATGGAGTTTGATTGATGATTGTATATATGCTTGAATTAAAAAACTTAACTTTGAAGCAAAAAAGGTTTAGGAAAACAAATTTCTCAGTTCCAGGAATGTTTAACTGCATTTATTAACCAGAGAAATCTACAAACCCAAATGGAATGGAAACCCAAGTACCAGAATGTCTTGAAGACTAGTGGCTTCTGGAAATTCCTCATTGTTGCTCAATGCATGAGTTGTGGCAACCAAAGCCTGCAAAATGCTCAAAACTATCAGAACTGCAAACCGACTTTCTCATTGCAACCCCACCCCACACAAAACCACAGTGGCAAATCCCAGAAAGCTGGTAGAAATCGGGGCTCCACTTACTACCCCGGGGCTAAAAATCACACATAACTCTGCATGGTTGATAGTCAATACATGGCATAATCTTCAGATCTCCCAAGTAAATAATGCAACATATTAAGTGAAGAACCAGGGGTATGACAATTGGAGCTAGGCATCTCCAGGTTCAGGCAGATATGTCTCAAGGGCTTTTGGGTTTAGGCAACAGAGACAGGAGTACTGACCGGGTTATTTTGAATTGCACCTCCATCAATGAGAGTGCCATTGATTGTACCATCGACTGATGTAACATAAGCAGGAGGAAAATATGTTGGTGCTGCTGCAGTTGCACGACACACCTCCCATAGTCTTCACATTATAGCAATCAGCATCAAAAGAAAAAAATTCAGAATCATGGATCTTCCTCAAATTGAGCTGCAACAATTCAAGTACAGATTCACTACATGTATGGAACACATTGTGTTGCTTTGAACGTAGCAATAATCCCCAGAGGTGCTCCTTGTCATGCGTTACTAGATTGATGCCAACCCTATCAAAAGTAACAAAGTTACATATGGAAAAACATGGACACAAATCAACTGGGTATTCCAACAACAAATTACAACTACAGAAAACTAGTATTCTGCAATAATTATTTGACATCCTCTACCTTAACCTCAGGACTAGCAGAAGTAGAATAGAGAATTATTTTCTCAAAAGGTACAAAGAAATTTGGGACCTGAAGTTATGGCTTGGGTTTTTTGTAGCATCATGTCGCACAAAGAAGAATGGGGTGGCCTTGGAGATGTCAAATGAGGTAACAACAATGGGTTTGAGTGTGTCAAGCAAAGTTAGCGCCTGTCCTTTCCGAACTGTGTAAAGTTTCAGGAGATTCTCAAAATGTCGGGCTGAGTATTTGGGGCGGTATAATTGGCGCAAGGAACCATGGAATGGATCATACCAGTGTGGTTTGAATATATATTTCCCTTGCTCTTGGTAAAACTGACAGCACCCATCTGCTGTAAACAAAGGCTTGCCTTCCTCATTTGGGGTGACTAACATCGTTGCTAACACTGCTCCTGTACTTGTCCCTGAGAATAGATCAAAATAATCAGCTAAGTGCACCTTTCCACCTCCCACCTTTGCCTGTGCAAATGAACACCAAATGTAGGAAAAGAGTTGTTTGATGTTAGGTTTCACAAATGGTAATTGTCAATGTAGCACCAGCACAAGGATAACTCCTACTTGCAATCATAGCACAATTCACCATTGATCAATGTGCACTATGGAATGGTCAAGCACATGCCTATCATGTTGGATAAGGCACCAGCCAGTCCAGTAGGGCAAGCTAGGTGACACACCCAATGTAATGGGCAAGGGCAAGACAATTCCATGACATTTTTAAGGTCTGGGGTGGCAAATTCAACAATTCAATACAAAATTCATGTTCAACACACACATAATAGTTTTCATGTGGCCTTTTCTGCTGCCTCTTTTTAGTCCCTCACAAGGCATGATTGACAGGTCTTTTTCTTGGGTCTACCTGACCTAACCATTGTTCAAGATCCACATGCACATTCTGTAAATCACATGCCCAATGTGCAAATCACAAAAACTATAATGTTATGGAACGTGTTGGGTACAACAGGCCATTGTTCCCCAGTGAGGTGCCTGTGAGGAATTTGGGTGAGCCTGGTAAGGTGAAATTTCCAAACAAGCACAACAATGGCCTATACCTGACACATTCCATAATACATAATCGGTTTTGGGGTCCTATTCCAGTGCTTCTCCAAGTTTTTTCCCAGGTGAGACATGCAGTCATTTGCAGCCTCCATATTTGTACTGTCAATGTCCTTTTTAATGTGAATTGTTGACTGAAAGCACAATCAAAATGTGAATCGGCGGTGAGAAAATCAGTTATGCTTTGGAGTAGGCCCTGGAAGAACCCATTGCCACATAACAGAAAGGCAACTGGCCTGCCCTGTGGATCTACTGGGCCCATTCCATAGTACAATTTTGGTTACTATTACAAGTGCATGATCAGCACCTGCCCTGGACTTGCTCATTCCCTAACATAAGAATTGAGGTGGAATGCAGATATGCAGCCCGGCAGGCAGGAGTGCAATTGTTACAAGCAACCCTAGTAGTGGTGCAAAGAACCCCTCAACTGGAAAATACTTGAAAGAAACAGAGAAGATTTAAGAAAGAAAAATTCAAAGCCATTTTTCACCTGAATCAAGGACTCGAGGCGAGTAAGCATTCGGGCAGCAATGAGACCCCGCATTCCACCTCCATCCAAACTTAATATGCAGAGCTTTCTCTTAGTATCAGGACCACCTTGACCAACAGGAAGGTCGAAAATATCATCATCCCGTGCCTGCAAGCTGGTTGCTGCTGCTGCTGCTGCTGCTGCTGCTGGAACTGCTTCCAACCTGTTGCCATCTGCAAGTGATCTCGACTTCTCAGTATCAAGCCAATGGATGCCAGTCCCGTCTGTGTCACCACAGCTTGACACTCGAGAAAAAGCTGCAGCTCCTCCTGCAGGCTCCTCCGAGTCCACCTCCCTGCTCATATCTGACTCATAAACCCTAAAGTCTACTTCCTGACTTTCGTCTATTGAGGTTGCATGATACAGCGCTGTTGAAGAAGATGGAGGGGGATGCTGCTTCAGTCGGACGATGCTGGGTAGAGTTGGAGCTCTTAGATTTGGTATGTTCAGCCCCATAAATGGTGGTGGTGGTGGTGGTGGTGAAGGTAGTGGTGATGGTGATGGTGGTGGTTGTAATTCAGTTCCTTCAGGGATTGAATCATGGACACCATGAAGGCTGTCCAGTGTGTCTTGTTCCTCAGAAATCACGTTTGATGCTGTTTGCTCCATCTTCAACCCGTGGTTTTGGCCTCCTTAAATCGGCCAACTGCTGCACTATGGCAGCTTCAAAATGCTTGTGAAGAACCCTGTAATTATTTTTCTTAAGTTCATGATAAGAACGAGTAAGACCAAGAACACAAGTAGATTATCGAATCCAAGAAACCAACAAAAATAGAGCAACTGACACTATCAATCACAAAACAAGACACCGAACAAAACCTGATCAGAAATAATCTGCACCTAAAAGATGATCACAATTGGGCAATATAAAACAACTGACAAGAGTGCAGCAGAAAAAGGGGGGGAAAAACAGAGCTTCGTGTCAAAGGCAGGGAGATAATCAAAGAGATGGACTCTCTGCACAGAAAAAACACCAACATGTTGCTAGGCACTGCTGCTGCTAACAACAGTCTAGCGCTTAATAGGAAATGGTTAAGCAACCCTTTACCCGCGCACAAAGTAGCAATCATCGTTTTCATTTTGGATCGAGAGAGACCCAAAACCTGAAATTTGGATGAGCATACGCGTGTGAACACAAGGTTTCTGCTGCGAATCAAAAGCATCGTAATTGGCCGAGAGACGATCAAGTTACGTATGTTTAAATGTTAGGGGCCTTTGAAGACACTCCCCCGCTCGTTGCAGAAACCGTTAAGCACCCTTTAACCGCGCACAAAGTGGCATTCACGGTTTTAATTTTGGATGGAGAGACACCCAAGATCTGAAATTTGGATAAGCATACGCGTGTGAAGACAAGGCTTCTGCTGCGATTCAAAGCATCGTGATTGGTCCAGAGACGTTCAAATTACGGATGTTTGAATGTTTGAGTCCCCTTTTGAAAAGGAACTCCCCCCTACCACAGAAAAAAAAGAAAGAGAGCATCGATCGATCGATCAATCCAGACCTTTCCCGCCATCTCCACGCTTGGTTCTTTGCCACGTGTATGAGCTTGAGTCCGCCACGTATTCGCATTGCCCAGGAGAAGTTGGGCATTGAGATTCCATGCTTTTCAATTTGAAGCCTTTTCATGTAGTGGAAGGGGTTTAGAGCATCTCCAGCGATGCTCAGTATGTGACCCTGCCAAAATCTTTTTCACATCCAAGTTTAGTTATGTACTCTTTTGGAACCCCCACCCATAAAACTGAAACTGGGGACAGCAAAATTGTGGGAGAACTACTAATAGCAAACCACGTGGACGAATCATTATGATGGGCCAATCAGAAACACTGAGCAGCAGTTAGATCATATTTATTAAACTCTTTTCTGCAGGTGCAGAGTGCTGCTGCATCATGTACCAGCCACAGCAAAGCGCACAATTATGCGGAGCCGAAACCATTTTCCTGGGCCAAACCGGCATAGTTTGGATTTTCTTCATCCAATTTTATTGTGCACGATGATGACATACAGAGAACCATTGGAGATGCTCTTAGGGTTTAACCTAAACCCAGGTCACAATCATTTGAGTGGTTTGGATGGCATTAGAACGAATGGTACAGAAAATTCCCAACTACTACGGAGAATAATAATTTTCCCTGGTGCCACAGAAATTCAGCCAGATTAGCAGGGAGCAGGAAATTATGCTTTGGGGACGTAACCCGAAGTACACCGGGCTTTTTGACCTTAGGTGAACCCCAAGGGCATGGGCTTCACCGGAATAAGGGCCCATGTGAGGTGGTAGAGCCGACACCCCCCCGCCCTCAAGGGTCAGACTGTATTCTCACCAAGCCCACAGCCAAGGGGCTTTACCATGCATAAAACACCAAAAGCTGCACCATGGTGTGGCAACAAGAAGATGAAAAGTGAGGGTTTATGGTTTGTTTTTGGGTAAAGCCTATGGAGAGGGTATGTGAGCTTTTTACATACTAGATAATGGTCCCTAGTTGCCATTTTGTCAGGCAAGGGATCACTAAGCAGCAAGGATTTTTATTTTTATTTTTATTTTTTTGTGGTGAATTTTCATCATTTTGTGAAAAACATTTTTGGAACAAGAATAGTCTGCCACAAATGCCCTGTTTTTTGGGGAAATTTTTTCCAGGAAAAACAAAAAAATAGACAAAAAATCACCACAACTAGCTACAGCATGAAAGGCTGCTTAAGATTTTTCTACTTGCATATTTTTAATATTGCCAAATTTGGCTAAACATTCTTATGGATGATTGATTGCCACTCAAGCAACATCACAAAATTGAAAAAACAAAAAAAAAAACAAGGGGTGTGTCACACTTTGGCCTTGCTATTTACATTAAAAAGTATCTTTAAGCCCAAAAAAAAAGCATTATGGAAACTCAAATATTTCACCATGCAAAAACATAATCTTCAAAAAATCCTAAAACAAACCAAAATCCTTCAAGATAGTATAACTCTATTATAACTAATCTCAAGTTTCAACACAAGCCAAATTATCATCTTTCAAAAATACTCATATAAAAATAGACCTATTATTATTACTTAGGGGCCAAAATCCCTTAAGCTACTATACTCTATAACGAATCTAAAAACAAAATCCTTGCCTTGGTAGTAGGCAAGGCCAACATAACACCATTAAGGAGGCCCAACAAGGTGAACCTATTGGCCACAAACTTGGCAAAATCAGTCACCTAAGGCCCATTCCTTGGTGAAAATTATAATGGGGGAATCCTTGCATGAATGGCAGGGTTCACATTGTCAAACTAATCAAGGATAGTTAATCTAGTGTTATCATCATTGACACATGGTGTTAGGTTAGTGGAATGACCGAATGATTATTACCTCCATTCATGAAATAAAAGCATTGTTGATATAGAGCAATGTGATAAAAAAAAATTCAATGTTGACTATAGATGGAAGCTTCATTTTGAGCTTCACTTTGTACTTTGAATTATTATTTGTAGTTTTATGGTGCAATCATTTCTTATTTAAACTTTCCTTTGTAGCTCCTTCAACATAACAAGAAGTGCCTTGTTGCCTTATATACCTAGATTTTGTTTAAGTTTTTTCATTTGTAATTTTTTTGTTTGCACCTTGCTTTGTAGTTCTTCATTTATTTTTGTAATGCACAAGTTATTTGCAACTTTTTCACAACAATTGTTCAACAACCTTGTCTTTGTTACAACCTTGTCTTTGTTAAACAAGGTGTTGAGCAAGGCTCTTTGTTTATGCCTTGTTTTGTAGCACCTTCACATCAATTCATTGCATTGTTAGATTGTCAACTTGTTTGTAATAATGTTGTAGTCTTTTCAACTTGCTAAAAAATTTCTTTGCTTCTTTCTTCATGCATTGCCTTTGTTAAATCATTGTAGTCATGCTTTCATCAAATGCTTTCATCAACATCCTAAAACTCTAACATCTCTTTGATATTTTTTTCTTTTGCACAACTTCTAGTTGTTACATATCCTTTCACATTAATTTCTTATAAATTTATTGAAGTCATTATGTATCTTTCCGTGTGTTTTCATATCAGTTTCTTTAAAGTCTATTGAACTTGTCACATATGTTTTGTGTTAGTTTTTTTGAAATTTGTTGATCTTATATTTACTCAATACCATTAAATTGCTAAAAATCATCATTCTTGTTCAATTTTTCAAGATTGTGATTTAGATACAAAACATGCTAATTCTTGGTCAATTCCATACATAGTTTGTTTTCAAATCACTTGATTTTACAACTAAATTGTAAGTTTTTCTTTGAGTGAGAACATGCATCAACAAACTTGTGTTAAGGTGAATAATGCATTGGTTCTTCATAGTTACAGATTATCTTATGTCTTTGATCTACTTTTGAGCCAAATGTAGATTAGGTGAAGACTAGGTCCACAACTTGGTTTTTTCAATTTCTCATGACAAAATATGATAATAATTGATGGATTGAATATTTTCAAGTTAATTGGTCTTTCATAATGCAACTAATAGAAAGGTTGAAATAGAGAATGAAGAAGAAAGATACAACATATAAGTGTATTGTGCCAATGAACATCAAAGTTGTTTGTTGGTTATACAAGTTGGCACATGCATCTAATCTCTTGTAATGCAATGAATTGTTCATTATTAGAAAATCAACTATGCACTTGGCGTTGTGCATGCAATTAACGATGTTTTCAAAAACCAAATTTGATTGGTCAAAGGATATTGTTTGTCACATGTAATGGAACGGTTCAAGCAATTGTTGGGCTTGCCAAGAGTCCAAGGGGAGATTGATATCTTTTAGATTCATATATAGAAGTTGAAAGTTCAAGCTTTTGTAAGAAATTATTATTCTTTCAAATTGAAGGCATATAGTATGTTGTTGTAGGTGATTGTGAACCACAAGAAATGATTGTTGACGTTTTTGTGGGGATGTCAAGTTCTATGAACAATGAAAAAATCTTGCAGTTATCTTCAATTTATTGGAAGGCCACAAGGGATGATCTTTTCAATGAACAAAATTTGCATGAAGGCATTAGGCCATACATCATTGAGGATGAAGGTTATCCTCTACTTCCTTGGTTGATAATGCCTCACAAACAAAAAGGAGGTCAACTTTTTGTTCTTGAAACATTGTTCAACAAACAACTATGTCATGTTAGGATTGTAGTTGAAAATAGTTTTGGGATGTTGAAGAAGACCTTTTGAGCATAGTTATGTGTCAAAACAACACATTGACCATGTTTCTCTTCATTTTGTGCACCTCCTTGTCTCTTGCCTTAAGTTAATGTAGTTGTTCCTTGAAAGTGTGGTCATGAAACTTCAATGACTTTCTTTAATCATTAATTGAATGATGTTAATCTTGTCCATGGCAACCCTAAGCACCTTGTTCACTCTGTTTGTGGACTCAATGATTTAAAAAAACATGTTATTGCACTTTCTTTTAATTCTAATGTTGCCAACTATAAGTGTCAGAAGAATGTTAACAAGATTAATGATAAGAGGCACCTAGCTATTGTTTGGGAAAAGCTCTATCAACTCTTTAGATAAGTCCACCAATCCTAAAACTCTTTTACCTTGAATTTCAATAACATGTTATTGAAAATTTAACACATTATCTTTTGGTGGTAGGTTTAAGTTATCATGTGTCTCTTGTGTAATAGGTCTATAAGTTTTGCTTTATTTTCCATCAACATCCTTGAAAAAGAGTACCCACAACCTTCTCCCCCTAGAATGTTTTAATCAACTTATAATATTTTTTACAAAATTAGTGAGGTAAATAAAACCTTTATTTTTTTTTCCAAAGATAGATCCTAAAATCTAGTATGGTTTTGTGTGTCCTTATGATAATCTACAAATTTTTATATTTAGAATTGAACAAGTTTCATTTACTTTTGCAAATGGTGCCAATTTTTTGAATCTTGAGGTTACTATTTTTTTGTAAGTATTTTGCAATCTTTTCCCAACGTTGTGATGCAAGTATCATTTGTGTTCTTGGATCAACAAGCACCTTTAAAGTTTTTGTTCCACATGTTTGTAAGAAATGAGTGCGAACACCTTGTTGTGTTCCTAATTGTCGTGTCATTGTCGAGGAATCGCAACTTCTCCACTATTATGCCCTACTTTGTCACTGCCTCAACTTGGCTTTTTCCTTGACTTCTTCTTCCTACGACTGATCTTGCATCAACTTGTGAATTTACCTACAAGTTTGTACAAACACCTATTTGTGGATTTGCATGCGAACTCGCACTAGGATGTGAAGCGTTATTGTATCTATTTTTGGACCTACTTGTGAATGTGCACCTACACATGCATGTGGATCAAAATGTGTGCTTGTGCTAGAACAAGAAGCCATTGTTGTACCTACTTGCAAACATGTTTGTGAACTTTATTCATCATTACAAAGTGACACCATGAACCCAACCTTGTGTTACATTACCATTCTTGTTTTGGAATGGTTAGTTTAGTATGTTGATAAGGGTTCATCATGAAAGTTAGAATCTAGGATTTTGAACTATTTTAACACCATATTTTTTCCTATCAACTTGTTATCACATAATGATAAGTGTAGTAATAAGTGTTTGCCTAAACATCACATGTTAAAACTAATTATAAGCAAACACCCCAACCCAACATGCGAACAAAGTTACATTAACTACGATTTAACAACGCAAATGCATTTGACTTAAAACATTTGTTGATGAAATTAGTGTTGACCCAAAGTCAATTTTTTAGAATTTAGCATTAATCTTTTGGAGGATCTTTTCACACTTTATCTTTCATTACATCTTTTTGACATAAACGATAAGATAAACGGTTGATGTGTAAGAAGAAAATCAAAGTTAAATGGAAAATGATCTCCTCTCATGCTTGCCCACCACTTCAACAAACAAAGTTACTCAAGGAGTGAACTAAAAGGTATCATTATAAAAAGAGGAAAAGAAAAGGTGAACTCACTACTCCTATCAAATTAGTTCCTTGTTGTAGTCAAATTAGTTTACTAGTAGTTTTCAATTTTTGTGGGTTCTTGACGTGTTTAGGGTTTTTGACTTAAGGAACATTATGTTGTTAATGTCCTTGCTATGTATAGGTATATGGGAAGTATGATATTCTCCATATGTTCATTTAAGGGAATTCCATGCTCCTATGTTGCATATGTGCATATCCATTTTTTGACATGTTTCAACACTTCTTGTGTTTGTGTTTGTTTGCAGATGAAAGTGGGGCATTGCTCTTTACATGGCAATGTGTACAAACCCATGGCTTAAATACAAGAGCTAACAATGTTGACTTTGACTCCCTAGAAAACTTATTATCTTTCTCATATCTCCATCATCATTTGGTAGCAAATCAAAGAGTTGTGGGTGGAAAAAGGAGCAATATGAATGAAAGGCCTATGTAAGATCAATAAAATCCATTTTTGAAAGGTTATGCACATTTTGACAATAGTCTTTAGTCCACAACTACAAGGGAGCATAATGTATAAATGGGAATGCATAGCAAGGTTCAAATTAAGACAACTTGTAAGGCATTTGGATTCTAACAAATACCGTGATGGATGAAACAGAGATAAGGTAGTGGGGTTCAGAGGAAAGGATGAAACGTGTTTGGGGTTTTTGACTAAAGTAGCTAACTGTGCGATTGAATTACAAAAGTTTTATTATAGTTTGATTGTTTATGGCTTTAAAATATTATCTCCATCACTTTGGTTAAAAGTGAGTTTTTTTTTTGGTGAAGGATTCATTCTTTCTTACTAATGAATTTTTATTGTATGATTTTTTTTGGCTTGCCCAAGTTTTTCAAGCAACTTCACCAAATGGAAGATTTGTAAATGGTGCAATAGTTATCATTGGACATGTGTTGTCACACATTGAAACTCATGGGAAGAACATATTCTATGTAAGAATTTTGTGTTCTTTCTTTCTTTCTCTTCATTTGTTAGTCATGGAACTTGGTCTTGTTACCTTGCATGGCTTGAATGTTTGAAAAATGCAATTAACATAATTAAAGTTTTGCACATAATTTTTTTTGATGGTACTATTGTTATTGGGGGAATGAACATTCTTTTAATTTTTCAAATTGAAAATATCAGAAGAAGAAGTTGTGCTTGAAAAACTAGGACTTGATGTAATTGTTGTTCAGATCCACTTTGGCATCTCAAGCTCCTTTACACCTTCCCTTATCTTGGTAAATTCACCTTTTGATAATGAATCATTGTGGGGTGCATGTGGGGATTTGAAAATGGGTGCAAAGGTTTCTAGACATTAGTTGTTATTCTGAAAATGAGTAGTGAATAGTTGATTATTTGAATGAAAAATAATTATGATGATTATTATCTCATCCTTGCATAACTACTATGACCTAATATTTGTTTTGTTGAAAGCTTAATATAAACTTTGTTGTGTAGTTTTATACTTCAACTTTTAGGCAACATCAAAACCCTAGCATGTTTTTTGATATAATGACAGTGTTCATATAATTATGGATTGTGCAAATGATGGTCTTTCAATGTCCTATTAATGGACACCAATGCTCATGGGATGAAAATTTAAGGGAATGACACACATAGAAATAACAATGGAGAAAGTTATGAAAACATTGATGCATCAAAACTTGAAAGATCTTATTCATGAAAATGATGGGGAGAAAATTCTTGATGTCAATCCTTCATTGCAAGTTATAACTTATTAGTTATAAGGTTGATTTTGTGAATGCACAAAAACTTTTAAAATTCCAATTTCTCCAAGAACAAGCTTGGGTAGTAACATATGTTAACTAGTAGTTGATCCTTATAATGCGAGTCTAAAAGAATCAAATGTTTGGCGTGTTAAGGTACTACTATCCTTCTTGCTTGCTTCCATGCTTATTGCCATAATTTTGTTGTTGTTAAATTTATATTCCCACCTATCTACTTCCATAACTTTTTGTAGCCAAGCTTTTCCACCCTCACCTTTCTTGCTTGCCTACTTGTTGAGAAAGAAGATTTCCCACACATATCAATTCAAAATCTATAACCTTTAATAATTGTTTTTTTGGATGCTAATATTAAAAATTTGTTTAACAAATCAATTTCTATCACCTATAATAGCTTGCAAAAAAATGGTGTTTAAGTGCAACAAGTGTAAAGAAGATGGTGTAGGATGGTGCAATGCCAAAACAACCTAACAACCTCTTACTAACAATGTTAGCAAATTCAATTTACTTATAAGGTGATTTCCCATACACATCAATTCAAATCCTTAAGGCAATAGGCAATAGTATGAAGGGTCATTGATCAATGATTAGATTAGTTACAAAATAATGCAAACAATATCCAAGGTTAATTGCATATCTTGTTATCGCAATATAATTTCAATTTCAATTTCTTTTGCTTGAATCTAGCTTGTTCTTTTAGTTTGAATGTCCTTACATTACTTGAAGTTATTGCATATCCACTTGATCTTGTAACTGCACTTATAATAGAGCTAAGTTGTAAAATAATTTTCAATGGTTGTTGCAATGGGTTTTATTGAATTTGCATCATTGTTTTTTGCATGTCGATGTTTTCAATGTTTAAAGTGAATGTGAAGAGAGTGGTTTATGCATTAGCTTCAATAGCCACTAGTTAAAATCTAATGTGAATGCTTTTGTAATTCCAATTTTCTCTTAAAGTGTAACTATTATCTCCTCCATGCTTTGCAATTTTGTGTCAAGGCTAAAAGTCAAACCACGTCCCACAAATTTGAGGTTTAAGATTGTTCATCTTGAAATCAATAGCTAGCTATTTTCCATTATATATATATATATATATATATATATATATATATATATATATATATATATATATATATATATATAACATTTGCAATCCATTGATTAAAATTGATCTTGAAAGCATGTTTTAAAGGTTGTTGTATGATAACATTTACAAGTTACAATTCATTGATATAAATACCACAATGATGTTTGAATGTTCTTGTTTGATGAAGTCAAGAAATTTCTTACTTTTGTGAACAATCAATTAACAATTTGAGCCTTTGATTTGCTTACAAATTGCAATGTTAAATTTAAATAGATTGTAAAGCTACTATGAATTTTCTTGGGTATCCAATAGGTCATTTTTTTACAAAAAAATTCATGGATCCTTTTGGTTAATTAACACTTTCCTCGAATCAACTTCTTTTTGCAAAACTTGCTTTCATTATTCATTTGTGAAAATTTTGAATAGACCAATTAGCACACTATGTTGTAGCTTTTCAATCCCCAATTTTATTCTCAAATGCATGTACATCAAAGGTATGATAAGAAACCTTATGCTATCCTTTTCATCTTTCTTTCCATCTTCACATCATGTATAAGCAAATTTTCTCTTTAAAAGGGTTGCAAAATATTGAGAAGAAAAGTTAAGAATAAATTTCAAGAAGTCAATAATCTCCAAATTCAAGAAATCAAGAAACGATTTAAATCTCTATTGAGACAATAAATATATCCTTATGTGTACATGGTTTTAATCATTGTCAAATAATTTAAAATTTGAGTAATAATATGTTGAATTTTTCTAAATTTTTGTTTTGGCTAAAACTAATTTTCAAAGGTAAAGAAACAATTTGATGCTTAGGTGTTGAACCTAAAAAATATTATGGCAATTATTACATTTTAATCAAATAACCAGGAAATTTAATTCAAACCATCAAATCCTCCCATTACCTTGAAAAACACAATCTTCAAGCCTACACACAACCATATTCTATTGAACATTGAAAATTATGGTCCCAATCTACCATTTCCACTAGTCTTTTAAAATTTTCACAGACCTACCAAATTATACATTAAATTGTTAACTCATTCAAGATAATTTTAAAAAAAATTAGACCACCAAATTTAACAATTTCATTGACCATAACATTTTTTTGGCACACTTGCACACAAGTATATTCAACACCTTTTGTATATTTAGTACACTAATACTATAACCCTTGTCCATATACAATAGGGTTTTTAAATATCATCTATTGTTAACTTTGGTGAATTGTTATGAAAAATTAACTATTAATCACATCTAACAAATTAGAAGTGGGTATGGGAGGTGGGTCCATCACAAGGGGAAGGTTAAACGTAATGAGTTCCATTTCTTATAGTTCAACTTAAAATGGAACCATTTACATCTTTTGAAGTGTAGCTGAAATTTGAAAATCATTGTTTGTTTAACAATATTTTTTATGATTTTTAAAATGTGCTTTAAAGCATGGCCACACTTGATGTTTAAGGCTTGCATTTAACATTGTCTTAACACCAACAAAATGTCAAGAATCACAATATTACAATTTTGAAATTACGATTTATTATCAACTTCATGAACATTATTTCAACATATACACACATGATGTTAATTAGTAATTAACATTGAATTATCTTTTTGGAGTTTATAATCCAATCCACATTGAGGTTGAATTTTCAATTTTGGGGTTTGGAAAGTTTGACAAAAATTTTGCATTTTTTTCATAATTTGCATTTCAAACAAAAAATTCCCAAGTTTTTTTTCACCACAATGTAAAAATTTGCCAAAAAATAAAGAAGCCAATCCACAATGATAGTTTATTTGGTATATATGGTGCAACTTGGGTATATGGTACTTGTATCAATAGTATATTGAAAAACCTATTAGTCAAATATGACCTGAAACAATACCAACCTTACACCAATATTAATACTAGGTTTAATTTATACTTGTGATATACTAGGACAAAATCAGCCTTATGTCTAATACCATCACTAGACTTGTCTAAAAGTTCTTTAAAAGTACCCAATATCAATACCTACCAAGTATGAAAAAAACCCCAATACTAGGACTAGTTTTGATATGTTCAAAAGTTGATATTAGTCCAACACCAATTCACACCTATAAATGTGATCTTTCCCTCCTTTTTTTTGAAAGAATAATAATAAAAATCCTTACAAACAAGGATGCATGTTAAACATTTAATTATTTTGTTGTTTTGGAAATTTTACTCAACATTGATGTTTGGTTATGAAATCTATTTTTTTCAAAGGTTTAAGGCTAGTTAACAATTTTTACTAACACCATCTTAACGTTGATGTCACCTAAGATTTAATGTTAATGTTTTAAGTGTGAATTGGTGATTGACTTTAACATCTTTCACACTAGCCTACCATTAGAGTTAACACCAAGTGTTAATAAGGTCATACATTTTAAAAACCATAACTTGAGTGGGTGTAAATAGGTAAAAAATCATTGAATTATTTTTCAAATAGTTGAAGTTTTTAAATTGTTAATGGAAGGGATTGATTTTTGATATGTTAATCATTGATTGCCTTCAAAAGCTTGTGTTGTGCATTGCAAGATCAATGTCCAACATTAATTAAACTAGTAAAATCACTCACATGGAAACATGCACACAATGGATTACACAACAATTAATCAAATGACATGCACCATTTCCCCTCACTTTGTAAACCAATATTTTGGCTTACTATCACAAACTATTGCAAAAAATGAAAAGTTGATGAAGGAGCTCTCCCTATTTATTATTGGGTGACACTCTAACACATGTGAACTTAGGTATTTGTGTTTTCCAAAAACAAATGCATGATTGTTGATAGATTGTTGTACATTAACTAACCCCACTCATTCCTTATGAGTGGATAACCTCCAAAAAGTTTTGTCTCCAAACTACTTAAGATTTCCCAAAACACATTGCCCTCCTTTCCAAAACTCCAACATCGCTAGTAGCTTAGAAATCCATGTATAAAACCATCATGAATTTCCAAATTGAATTTAGATTTTGAATTTGAATTTTTGAAATTTCTAATACTTGAAGGCTAAATGCATTTTGCAATGTCGACATGATACCCACCTAATACTTAGCTCATGCCATGGAATGGGGCAAATGTTGTGACATGAAAATAAACTCGGCAACATGTCTAGTGATAAGATACAAGGTTGTACACTTTTTTTAGGTTTAGGTTGTCTAGTTACCAACCCTTGTCCACCAACCAATATGGATGTAATCTAGTATGCATCCAAGTTATGGATGAAGATTTTGTTTTAGTGATTGACAAGATAGACTACTACATCACCAATAGTCCAAACAATAAAAACAAACACCATCCTCAAAGTGATGAAAGTGATTTGCATCCCTCAACATGATTGCTCTCCCAACTATTTTTGAAATGAACTTTTGTGGAAGAGTCACAAACTTGCAATTTTTTTATTATTTGGAGTGGAGTATTAGGAGTTGTGTTGATGAACTCGAATGTGGTAGCTGACATTAATGGAACACCTTTTCTTCTTCTTCTTCCATTCATGGAACACAAGTTTAGTATATGGCACATAACCCATATCACACATGAGCCCTAACAATCTTTTTAGTTTTGCACGGATTTTAATCATTTGAGGATGGTCTTGATCATCTACCACAAATGTGTGCACATGAAAATTCACTTTGATCTAGGTGTGACTCAATTGTCTCTTCACACCTCCTCTTTCCTTTCTTCGCCATCCAACTTTCTCACAGAGATGAATGTTGCTAGGTCTAGCACCATAGACAACACATTTGATGACAACACATAGCCCAAAGCATTTTCAGGCTCCAACTCAAGAATCTGGTTAACAACATGTTCTCCCATTTCCACATCACCATGAATTCTGCAAGCACCAAGCAAAGGCTTCCACTTACTCACATGTGGTTTGGGGCATCTCCTCACCATACCCGTTGCTTCTTGTAGATAGCTAGCACAACCAAAAAGGTCAACCATGCAAGTGTAATGTTCCAATTTTGCAAAAATCATATGGATTATGCCCATTGAATAACAATGCATCTCTTCATCCACCAAAGCTGCATGGTTACAAGTTGATAGAAGATAAACAAAAATGATATCATCTAGTTGTACACCTTCACACATCAATTCAAAATATTTATAAACTTTCTTACCATGCCCATGCATGGCACATCCTCCAAGTATGACATTCTGAAAGACTACATCACATGATGACATCTTGTTGAACACTTTCTAGGTATCCTGCATGCTCCCACATTTTGCATATATGTTAACCAAGCAATTGCCCACAAAGACATCTAAATCCCATCCACTTTGAACGATCTGCTCATGAACAAACTTGCCTTCATCAATTACAACTAAAATGGCAAATGCATTCAACACCGCCAAATTTTAAGATAACACAAAACAAAATGAATGTGAATATCAAAATCCTAAGACACAAAAAGGATTATAAATTGTGCTGATTGATTTAATTTTGCACATAACTACGATTAGAGGAAATATGCTTAAACAAGGCATCTGTGAAACTTTTTGGTTCCACCATGTAGCCTAAAAGGTTGGGTTTGGACTAAAATTGCCCAAAACATATTTCAATTGGTATAAAGGAAAAGAGGGTGATTGAATCTATAGTTAAGAACATCTCGAGTAATTTGCATACATGACTTGAATCCAATCTGTAACACATAAAACAAGCAATTTTTGGTAATTAGCCTATTACAGATAAGGATTTAATGTTGTAATAGTTCATGAAGACTTTGTATTCCAATATATTATCAAGCTACTAGTCCACACAAATAGTCTACAAATAGTAATGATTGCTTCAAAACCATCTTTGGTTAGAGTAAAGCTCCAAGGAGGTAACACTGAAGTTTTACCTTGTTTAGAAGAAATGTTGAGAAACAATGAGTCTAAATAACAATAGTACATAAGTTTTCACATGCAACCTACAATTCATAGTTGAAATGTGAGTGTCTTGAATTTCACCAATTGAAAAATTTCAATCCCTATCTTTTGTTGTCTCACACCTTTAGTTTGTCATCATCCTCTTCTTTGTCCTAATCCAAACCCCCCTTTTGTTGGTTATTCTATGGTAGGTTGTTGTAACCTTGTTGCAACATGACCCTTTGCACACACCTTGGCCATATTCATAACCATAACCTTTTTTTGATCTAGTGTTGTAAAACCCAAGTTTAAACCTTTGTACCCACATGGATGAACTTCAAAACTAGCTTGAAAATTGTGATGAAAATTAACCTTTACTTTTATAATAATTTATTACATACTTTCCTTGTTGAAGTTTGCTTTCACACATCTTTCAACCATAAGTTGGATTAATTGTTCAATTAAGTTAAGGGATTAAACTATTTTCCTTGCTTCCTTTCCTCTCTTTCCTTCATTCTTTGTTGTTTGATCTATTCAATTACATCTCCATCCAAATATTTTTGCTACAAAATCTCCAAACATTCATTAGATATCACTACATGTGATTTGCTATAATCAACTAATAGTTTTGTGCTTTGTGTCTTGACAATTAAATGGGACAACGATAACAAATTTGCAAATTGAAGTGCTTTTAGTTTGATTAGTAGAAATTTGAACCTTAGGTTAAAGATCATGTGTGCATAGGCTATTATAAGTGTATTGTTAGTTAGCTTAGTGTTTTGATTTATTGAACCTATCTCTTTTACATTGATTCCATTTAAAAATTACTACATGTAATATTTTTGCTCATTGGGTTCCTAGAAACCTTCAGCATTATACCACGATTCAACAAACTCTCCTACATTTGATATGTTTATTAAATTTTTAGTAATTCCACATTCTCCCCAAATTTGATATTCATTGCTTTCTTCATTTAACATGTTTATGTTAGTTGCAATTATGTACATTTCATTAGTCCTGGTCGTATTGCCCATGGCCTTTCAATTCAAAGGCCAAATTCTTATAACCTTAACTTGCTTTTGATGTTTAATTTTGTTAATGAAATGTCCAATGTCTTATTTACTTGACCAACAATTTTTTTTGGGTATGGTTCTTGATAGTTGGACCTAACCATGTTGTTTTTTAAAATAAAAATATTGTAATTTTGAAAGGCTTGAAACAACTTACATCTAAGGGTTATAGTGCATGGGATGTGTGTGAAGATAAAATCACCATGTTTAGCCCAAGGGTTTGTGATTGTTTTATTTTTTCTAGGGTTAAATGTGAACTATGCCCATTTAAAATTAATGGATGCTTATTAATTAAAAAGATGCTTCCACAAATTAACATTGTGAAAAATAACGAGAATGCTTTGAATAGGTAAGATGTCATCCATATTTTCTTTTGCATTGCCATGCCTATCCTTGCATTAATTTTTTTGATGTAGTCATCTTTTATCCCTTCAACCCTAAATATGAAAAACCTTAATAAAAAAACTTTGATTGTGTTTACAACACAATTTATAATCAACCATTCCCTACATTTGGGAATGGTGTTGTGAATCTCTTATTGCTAAACTTTTATGCTTTGATTATCACCTTGCTTGAATTCTTGTTTCATCACAATTCCATATGTGATTTGTTATATACTTGTGTTGAGTGTCAAGTTGCAAGATTTTGGTATAATGAGTTGCATGAATTGTTAGTAAAACCTTGTATTTTGCAAATCTCCAATCCTTTGCAAGTCTAAATGACAATTTTAAATGTTTATGCTTAAATTGGTACCACCAAAAATATTCGAATACCCCATCCCAAAATGGGGTAACTTTAGTTTAAGTGAATTTTGGCACCTTAAATTTGAGTTGTTATATATGATTGAAAGTCCATATGTTTGCATTCTAAGAATCTAGTCAACATTTTCCTCTAAGAACACATTAATTAGGTTAATTTTTATTGACCAAAATTTCCCATTTGGATGGTCAAACAATAAGGTCAAAGGAATGTTGAAAAAATTATTAGCCCTTTTGATTGATGTTAATCTTCTTTCCATCGTGCCCATGGAATCTTTTAATGGTTTTGAATTCTATTTGTTTTTTCATGCTAACCATGAGTCTTTGTTCTTATTGGTCTTTTGTTTTTTTGGTTTCTTCAAAGGGGATGTTCTCCTTGTTTTAAGCTAGATTGGGTTGAATGTTGGTTTGTGTGAATTGAACTAGCTGATCTAATAGGGTATTATGTTGTCTACAAGGCAAAATATTGAACATCATCTTGTTCAATGATCTTTTTGGCCCTATCCTCCAAAATATAAAGGGGATGTGCTAGTGCCCCATAGAAATTATTCCCTTGTCCTTCTTAAAATTAAACCAAAAACAATGATTCAATTAACTTAATTAGGATACATTTCATGTGCATGTTGTTATGTTTGCCAACATTTTGAAATAAGTTCAAAGAAATTTGCAATGTCTACCAAATTTAGATCCTCATCTATTGTTGTTGTGTAAGCTATAGGTATAAATCTTAAGTTATGGTGGGTTGGAACACGCTAAAACCTACATCTTTTCATTCTATTTGCTTAGCTATCCAACAATAATATAAATACATGTTAAACCTTTCCTTATAAACTTCATCTATGAACTAGATTTTGCACTCAAGAGATTGCTCCTTTGCTTTCACCTTTATTTATTGTTTACTTTCACCTCTACTTGCTCATATCTATTTTCACCTTTATTTGTTCATCTCGTACTTTTGATTGTCAACATTTTTCACTAGGGGAACATGAGTTCATAGAAGTCTTGGAGCTCATTTTCTAGACTCTTTGGCAACTTGGACATGTTTAGCTATTGCAGAAAAAGTTGGATAGCTTGTTGAAAAATTGAATTCATGCATTCTAGATTTGAGTTTGTGATGTTTGGTTTTGGTGGGAAAGTTTGTATATGACATAGGATGCTTTTGATTTTTCATGGGTTTGATTTTACATGTCAAATGTTTTAAGGGTTTGCAATTTTGAGGGTTGTTTTATTGATGTCACTATACCATATATCCTCTCATAACAAGATCCCTACTTAATGAACCTCAAGCTTTGTAAATATGCCCTAGATCACAAGCTTAAACCAAACAATGAAAACCCCATTTGGAAATGTTCTTGGTGATTGTGTGGTCTTTTGTGTACACTAGATTCATTATACAAGCCTAGTTCCAAAAAATGATCTAACATGATGACAAAAGAAGTTTATAAATTTGGTTCAAATAGGATCTTTTATGAAACACTTTTCTATCCTATGTTGTGCCAATTGGTCAAATCTATAGCACAAGTTGTGCTATGAAATTTCACAACTATCCCCAAATCACTAAACAAATTAATTCATATCCTTAAACATTGAATTTCAATATATGTTATACATATGCAACACCCATGCACAAACACAATTTTTGTTAGAAAGGACAAAAGTTTGCAAAATACAACCAACTATTATTTTTCACCCAACATTGGGTTGCCAAGTTGTGCAATGAATGGTACTCTGAGCTCATTCTTCAAACTTCATGGAACATTCCCATTTTAAAACTGTTGTTGGTTTGAACTTGTGATGAGGACTAGAAGAGGCATCTGAGGTGCTTTAGCTTTGGCTGTAACTTTACCTTGACCCTAAAAACATGCATAAGAAGATCATGGCAGGCCCAAAAAGGGCAGTTAGATTTGGTCTAAGTGGGTGTTATAAGTAAGTAACCTTATTTAGAACAGAATTTGTCAGCTTCACTGTAGTTGGTTAGCCATCTAAATTAAGTATGTGGGGGGAGTATTAATTACATACAAACTTTCAATTGTTTTGATGTTCCAAGTTATGCTACTTTCTTCTCCAATACACATTTTAGTTCTCTTGAAGGCCTTTTGTGTGACTCTAATTTGCTGTGTTGAGAAATATGGGTGTTTCAATGTTGTAAGCCAGGTTCTATACTTTTTAACTCCAAAACCAGAAAACACAGCATTTATCACTTACTATTTGAGTTACTAGTGTGGCATATATATGCCTTTGGCCCAAATATTGTGAACTCCTTATTCAAACTAATTTTCCCTTTCAAAATCAGTTTTATATAATTTAATTGATTCTCAAAAACAAAAAAAATGATTCAAAATTCTATATATATATATACCTTAGGTCTAGAAATTATGAAATTGCCTCCATTAAATCCTATTCATTGACACCTTTCTAACAATTACAAAGCATGCTCCAATTTCTTTTCTTTTTTATTTAAAAAAAGTAATTTCAATTACAATATTGTTGAACATAAAAAAAAAACTCTTGCATCATAGGTCTAAACATTAAAGAACCAACTTGTTGGTGCACCCCCAACTCATCATCAAACGGTAACAAGTACATGCCTAAGGGCATTGTGGTTTGGGAGATCTCAAGATGACAAACAAACAAACAAACAAACACACCACCTTTCTTAATTGATGGATTAATTAAAAATTAATCTATTGTTATTACAAATTAGTTGTGCTTAGCCACAAATTGCAACAATTTTTTTGACCAATTGCATATATCGAACAACCAAAAAATAATGAGGTCCTACACCCCCATCCTCCATTCTTTGCTAAGAAGCACCAAATCTAAAAACCTTATGGTATGATTTGGTTGTGGAGCATCAAGCTAATTGCCCTAGTGATCTAGGGTTCAATTCTCTATTGGTCATGCCTATTATGTAATAGTTGCCAAGTGATAATTTTGTGCACTACCAATCATAAAGCTTGGGAGAACATCTTGCAATAAACTTGGCTCATAGAAAGGTACCACCCTTCTAGTGGTTAATCCCTAAGGGCAATCCAATCTGTTCATCCATCCATGAATAAGATTACAAAACTAATCCTTACATTCAAAATTGGTTACACACTTAACAATTTCAACCGAAATCATCCAAGGGATGATGAAATTGACCCTAAGCCCATAACTTAGGGACCTTTGTTTTGTTAGTGACCTACCACAAGGTACCACCCTGGCCTCTCATTGGCCCGATGATGCTATAACCCTTCACTGAGTATCAGGATGAACATTCCACAACTGCTCCTTACATGGATGAAAATGAAGCACCTCATCAGGACAATAGCCGGTTATGTCTTGGTAACCAGCTTGAGTTGCCTGGTTACCAGAAATAACCTGGCAACTGATTATTTTCCATAACCAGGCAGGTTCTAACTGGTGGTTACCTGGTCCATTGTCCTCCAACTCAAAAGAAGGGAGGGATGAGTGCTTTTAGTAGGACTTTTGTGATGCAGCAAAGTGATGATCATCCATATGAAAATGTGGCAAAAGTCACAATATAAACCAGATATATATGAAGTACAAATCTTTTATCATCCTTCTATATAAGGCAAATATATATTTTTAAAAAATCCACTTTCTGGCAATTGAAACCTTTAAAAAAATCACTTCATTTTGGAATTTTTGATTTTTTAATTCCACTTTTTGATGAAATTTCGCAACTTAAAAAAAGGTTGAGAAGGATAATTGGTGCCATGTGTTTAATTAATTAATTAATTAATTACTTCAATCTTGTGATATTGAAAAAAAATTTCCAAAAATTTAGCAAAATTATTCAAAAAAATTTTACACTGCAAAAGAAAAAAGAAAAAAGAAAAGAAAAGAAAAGATTTCTAAAATTTTCCAACTTTTTTGGCTAAAAATAGCAACAAATTTTGTAGGAAAAAATAAAATTGAAATCACTGGAAACTTCTTGTGGCAACCTTTTTTCTGGTACCACAGAAGCAACCTAGTAATAACTTACACCTTCCTTCTCACTATTGCAGAAGCAACTTAATAATAACTTGCACTTCATTTTCCAATGATGATGATACTACCTTAACTGTCCGTGGCCACTGTCCGTCCGTAGTCAGGGGAAGCTTCATTCTTCCTTTACAATATATAATACACTCAACTAGGGCAAAAATTACCTCCCCCAGCAAACCCCCCAAGAAACATACATATCACGTTTCCATACTTCAAAAGTTCAAAGTTCAAAAGCACAAAAAGTTCAAAGTTCAAAGTTCAAACCCTTCACAAAAGTGGGCATATACAAAAGCTGACTTCACTCCACTACCATAATTGTAGCCAGAAGAGCATATAGTGCTGAATCTTCACAGGATAATAATCTCCTCCTTGAAGTAAGTGCCCAATGAGTGAGAGCCCAAACAAAAGAAATGGAAATTGGGCAATCACAACCTTACTTAACATTCGGTGTTAGGACTCTCGTATTAAGTACCCTAACACCAAGCTAGTCATTTTGGACCTAAACCTATTTACCAAAGACAATTTTATGTTAACATTCACTTAATGTTAAATAATCACCCATTTAACATTTGGTGCCACCTAAGATGCCACCTAGATTTTCACTTAACATCGACTTAACATTAGGTGTGAATGCACCTTTACAAATGGTTTGATTGATTTAGAAGTTCAAAGGGTTGTAGGATCTTTGACAATAAGTGCCTCTTTTAAAGGTGCATTCACATTTGATTGTTGGGGACTTTAGTGTTAAGTCCCCCCTAACACCATGCTAACCATTCAAGACTTGAACCTAGTTACCATGAATTTTTTTAATGTTAAGTTAACATTCACTTAACATTAAGCTTTAACTCATTTAACATTGGGTGCCACCTACGATGCCATTTAGATTTTCATTTAACATTGACTTAACATCAAGTGTGAATGCAACATTAAAGAATAATTATTGATGTGGGTGATGAATGATAACTTTGCATCTCAAGTTTAAACAAACCATGGGTCAAAAATTAATCAATTGGGTTGATAGTTTTTGACCTTGTCTATTGTTAATTTTTTGATTTATGTATGACTAGAACTCAATCTGTTATTGTGGCTTAAACTTTTTGTAGAACCATCCACACCCTTTACCTATAGAATGAACACAAAACTAACAAGAGAAAGCCTCTAGATCCCTTGGCTAACAATGCTATATTAACACATTGATGAAAAAAAAAATGTCAATTTATTGGTGTAGAAATCCAAATACCCTTTATGGTGAGAAAGAAAAAACACATCATTAGGGTGCCAATTGTTATGTAACATGTCATGTGCCTGAGTTAGCATTGTTGCATACATTCCCTAAAAAATGGCAACTCACAAAATTAAATTTGTTTGGGGATCAGTAATGACATGATGATAAGGCAAATGAAGAATTAAGCACCTAAATTTGAACCTATGCATGATTTGAGGTGGGTGTAATGATGATTAAAAAGATATGTAATATATTATGTTTTAAAAAAAAATGTTTGTGCAAACTTTTTGAAATGTTTCCTAAAAGATGATGAACCCCTTTCTTTGAAAATTGTTTGAAAAGAGGGATGCAAGCATGTGCTGTTGGGAAAAAAAGGTTGCATTCTAGTTTCAATTGGGCTTGGAAGCAAACTAAAATTGTTAACCCCTATAGATTTTAATAAGAAAACAATGGTATTATAAGAATCCAAAAGCAATTATTGGAACCATAAGCATGTGGCTCCCCAAGTAAGCCACCATGGCAATGGCCTTGAAGAAATGAGATTTATCCCCAATCTAAAGATGGGAAAAATGGCTTGGCAACAAACTAGGGATTAAACCTCTAAACATTAAAAAAAAAACCCAAATGCAAAACCTCGAAAAACTTAAAGGACGATCAAATCAAAAGAGGTCAATTGTTGTTAAAAATTTGAGAATGGGGGAAAATAATGAAAAAGATAAGATGGCCTTTAGACACAATGACTAAAAAAAGATCTTAAAAGCCACCTAACCAACTTTAATCTTGAAAGTGCTTCTATGTGGCTCCCATTCTCATCCAAGGCCTTTTGGAAAAAGAACAATGTGAAAGAAGTGGAACCAAATGGAATGCCCAAAACCTTATTGCCATCTAAAAAGGTGCAAAAATCAACAAGAGGGGAAAAGCCAATGTGTGGGTTGGAAAAGGATTAAGCAACACATTCATTCCGTTGTATTGCCAGCCTCATTAAACCAAATTAAGAAGCAAAATGGTCTTGTTGAAGGCATCATGAACAATAGAGGTGAGGTTGATGATATGAATGTCATCAACCATAAAAGGGAACAAATAAAAGAAAAGTTTTCATGAGAAAGGTCTATTATTTTTTCTTATCATTTTTGTTTATCATTTATTTCTTTCCTTTTCTTGTTTTTTATATTGTGTGACGAGCTAGTAGAGCTATGAAGGTTTAGCAATTTTTTTCCCTTCCTTTCCTTTCTTTCTCATTTCATTCTCTTTTTTATCTTATTGTGTCATTGCAAATTGTTTTATGAGATTTTTGTTTTTTTTTCAACTGCGTTGTTTGGTGCAATTGCATTATTTTTGGGGGTGTTTGTTACATGTTTTGCACTGTTCAATGCAATTTCATTTCTTTTTATACTTGTGTTACATTGCTTGTTGAATAGCAAAATAATCTTTTAAATATTTTTTTGGCTATAGTTGTGTTGTTTAACTATTATTTTTCTTTTTTTTGGTCTTGCGTTTTTTTGGGATTCTTGCTTTACACTATGTTTCATTTTTATGTTGTACTTGTGTTTGCTCGGTGTGTAGTGTAGCTATGTTGTTTTTGGTGTTGTGCTACAATTGTCACCATTTTGTTTTGTTTTGTGTGTTTTTTGTTGTTTAGAAAGAGACGAGGACTTGACATCATTGGTTTTTTTTGCTCTCCTTCTATTATGTTGATAATAATATATTATTTTAGTTTTACATGCAAGGTTTTGTATTTGGCAAAATTGAATGAAGTTGTAAAGAAATCAATTAAATTGAACTTTCAAAAAAATGGTTAAATGGCTTTTGAACCAATTAATCACAAGTGGTATGTAGTATTTCAATGTTCATGTTCATACCCCTATCCTTAAAACACTTTGGCAATGAAAATGAAATTAATCATGATATGTATAACAAACTCACATGTACAAGTTCAAAAAATCTCGATATCAATACTAAACAAATTTGTTTAAATGGACATACCCACCCAACATTTGTTCATTTAACCACAATTCTCAAAAAATCAAGGAGCGCATGTGTTTTGATATATAACAACGGTTTTCAAAAAAATTGAAAAAGATCAAAAATTCTTGTTCTTAATAAATTTTTTTTCCCCCATTTTTTTTTTGGGGCGATGCATGACAATAATTTTCAAAAAATTAAAAACAAAGTTGAATCACCACTTTTATAATTGGTTCTTTCATGAAAATCATTGATTATTTGAGGCTTCTAAAATCAATGGGTTCTTTGATTTCAATTTTTGAAAAAAAATTAAAATTAAAAATTCTCTAATTTTGAAAAAATAAATTGAAATAAATGACTATAGACAAAACCAAATACCAACCCAAAAATGGTTATTACATGTTTCTATGCTAAGTGCCAAATTTGAATGTGGTTAATACCATCTTGTTATCCTCTAGAATAAGACATATTTATGGCATTGTTCTTTAAACAAATTTAATTGAGGCCAAAAAATGGTTTGATTTTTTAATATATAAGCTAATTGCAAATTTGAAGTGAACATTCCCCATTTCGAGCATATATAAGGAAAATAATAGAGGTGCAAAAATGCAAGAGATGCATTATTTAATCTTTACATTAATCTTACTTATTTAAAAACTTAAAAATTCAAATTATTTCATTTACATTATACATAACAATTTTTTTTTTCCTAACAGGAGAATAAAAATGCAACCAAACCAAATTTGCATAAGAAAAAAACACTTGTAATAATAATGAACTAAATCTATGAAATACATGTAAAAATAAAATCATTTCCCTCCCATTATATAAGTTGAAGTCCAAAATATTTAATCTTTTAAGCTAGTA
>Ga0209611_10000313_pt1 | contig 67057 bp, 57 predicted proteins | sample S1TSphgellanicum_3_FD_187693 | JGI IMG/M metagenome (GOLD analysis project Ga0209611, IMG submission 187693) | Host-associated microbial communities from peat moss isolated from Minnesota, USA - S1T2_Fc - Sphagnum magellanicum MG (SPAdes) (version 2) | ecosystem: Host-associated > Plants > Peat...
TTTTTTTAGTTTCCTTTGGTGATGTTTTTTTTTTTTTTTTTTTTTTTTTTTTGTTTTTTTTTTTTTTTTTTTTTTTTTTTGGGGTTTTTTTTTTTTTTCCCCTCTCTTCTGTTTCTTTTTTCTTCTGGACTCACTTACACAATTTTTGGCAGCTACTAGGACAAGGTCTTATGGAAACACCAGTTTGGAGCTTTCTTTGTTGATGTCTTTAATCTCATTAAATCCTCCTCTGATATATGCAAAAAAATTAAAATTAAAAGCAAAGAAAACCAAAGTTTTCCCAGGAGAAATAGTGGAGCTGTCCAGTTGCACATGGACCACAATCATCAAGCAACTCCTTCATTATTATTATTATTATTATTATTATTTTGGATGGGGGAAAACTATTTACATTCTTGCCACCAAAGTTGAAAGTTTTGTGCTTAGGGTGAGCACCTACCTTTGTGGAGAAAACCCAATTAATGGTTTTTTATTTTTTCAGAGAACTTTTGCACCCCGGTGAAATTTTTGGACAAAATTTATTTTCTGAGTGTAATTTCAACTAAAATTTCTTTTTTTTGGGACAAAATTCACCAATTTCTTGACCTCACAAATTTGGAAATGTTATTAAAATTTGATAGATATGTGCAAATCAATGTTTTCTTTTTGTGCGGAATTTCACATAAATGCAAAAATAGTCAGAATGAAAAAAAAGAAAAAGAAAAAAGAGAAGGGAATATTCTGTTGCACATTCCCTGATTTTCCCCCAAATAAAATGTCAATTTTTGAAAAACAGAAATTGAAAATTTTAGCCACATTTTCCCCTTTGGATTTTAGAGGGGAGGCAGTTTTCTTAACAATTTTTTTACATTCTGGTCAGATTCTACATACCTGTCATCATTTAGTGCTAAAATTGCTATCGGGATGCTTGCATTTGATGCAACATCAAAAAATTGGAAAAAAAAAAATTAAAAATTAAAAAAACACACATATGCAAAGTGCTAACAAAAGCAACTGAAGATCTAAATGTTAAATTGTTTTACCCTAGTATAGTACATAAGGGCAGCTTCAACACTTATCTGTTGAATAATTAATTAATTTTGAACATTCCATGTCAAAGAATGGAATATTCCCTTCTTCATCTTTCGCAAGATTCTCTATTTTCCCTTCACAATTTTCTTTTTTTTTCTTCGAACAAATAATAGTTGAAAATTTTAACATTTTCACAAAAATATAATTAGTGTTGAAGCTGCCCAAGCTACCACGATGTGTATGTGCTTTCCAAGTGATGGCCCAAGTCTGTTTAGAACTTGATGTATATAATAAGTTAGACACCGAACAAGTTAGGTTGTTAGGATTCCTTTCCCCTCTCCTAATCCACCAAGTCATTACTACTACCACCAAAACAACAAAGGGGACAAAAAAAAAATTGGAAAAGAATGAGTGTGTGAGGAATTATTTGTGGAGGTTTGCCTTCGGTGGTAGTAGTATGGTGTTTTTTTTATGAAATTCTCCGAGATGAGTGAACGATTCCAAAGACTTTATAACTTCCTACCTTGTGATACCACTTTTATTCGGAAAGGATGTTGTTAAGGAAGAGGGATAGTGACCTTTTGATTGTGGTTCTTGTTTTGTTGGATGTTTTATGAAATTTCCTCAAATTTTCCTCAATGAATGATATAAATCCCCAAAATAGTAGTAACTTTGAGCATCTCCAGCATATTTTGGATGAATATTATTAGTAAAAACTTGTCTCCCAGGCTCAGTAATAAACTGGTTCCGACTCAGAATTTTTGCTCAATATGCTGAGGCTGGCAAGCACATTCTAAGACCTGCTCCTGATAGGTCAGATGTATTGATTGGTCCAAGTGGTTTGTTATTAATAAGTTCTAAGCTTTTGAGTATCTCAAGTACATGTTCATGAGTGGGGCTGGGAATCAGTACATCAGAAATCTTGGATGGGAAAAACACTCTTGCATGCTCAAACATGGAGCATGCGTGGAGCTGTTCTTAGAGCATCTCCAGCGGTGCTCGGTGTGTGTGATCCTGCACGGTAAATTTGGAAAATAGGATGAAGAAAATCCAACATATGCAGGTTTGGCTCAGGAAAATGATTTTGGCTCAGCATAATTGTCCGGGTTGCCGTGGTTGGTAAAAGGTGCAGCAGTGTTGTGCACATGCAGAAAAGAGTGTAATAAATATGATCTAGCTGCTGGCTACTCAGTGTTTCTAATTGGCCCATCTAATGATTGGTCCAGGTGGTTTGCTATTACTAGTTTCCCACCTATGTGCTGTCCCAGTTTAAGTTTTATCAGTGGAGTTGCAAAAGAGTACATAACTAAACTTGGATGTGAAAAATATGTTCGCAGGATCACATATTGAGCACCGCTGGATATGCTCGTATTACATCAGCATGGTATGATACTACTTTTTCCATCAAATTGTTAAATTTTGATAAACATTTCTGCTAGCTAAGAGCATGCCAATGGGGCTCAGTATGTGACCCTGCCAAAATATTTCTGACATCCAAGTTTAGTTATTTACTTTTTTTCAACCTCACACATAAAGCCAAAATTGAGACTCCAAATGGACAGGAGACTCCAAATAGTAAAACACCTGGACAAATCATTATGATTAACTGATCTAAAATAGGGATCAGCAACCTCATATTTATTCATATTTATTACACTCTTCTCTGACAGTTATTAAGCTCTGCTACGCCTTATAGGGTACAGAGGCCAGTCATAGTACACTTAAAAACACAGAGGAAATTAGTGATCTCATGCAACCTCAGTTGCCTCTCAGGTCCAAAGATGGATTATAGTGGAGGTCTCTGCACACCTAGTGTGCATTAGATCATGCAATTTGGATTTCAGACCCAAAAGTTATCGGCTCGACCTTATTGCTAAAAAAATTTTAAATAGTCAAACATGAGGCTTACCTTAGTTCAAACATTGCACATCCTATCAATGAACATTGTAATACTGACACTTGTCACAAATCTTGCTTACCACCAAATATTAACATTCTCAAATGAATCGCACACATTGAAAAAATCATACACTTTTGTTCAAGGGCCGAGATTGAAACCTTAAAAAGAGCAAAAATTTGTTTGTTGATCAAACCCTAAAGGTTTGTCAAACCTTCACTAAGGCACCACTCTCCTACGTGGCACCACTCTAGAACCCTAAACCCTCTCCCCTATCTTCTCTTCTTTCCCCACCCCCAACTTTGACTTTCTTTCTCTTGTTTCCTGCTTGCAAGTTTGAACGCTTTCTTTTGCAAAGTTCTTCTAGCTATGGTGATTCACTTTCGTGGAGTTCTCAAGGCAATTGCTCGTGGTTTTGCTTACTACTTTTGTGTGGTGAAGGTACATCACCTTTGATTGATGCTCCTTACACAAGGTCTTTTATGTGTGCGTGCAGGTGGTGGAGCTCATTGAGGAATCTAGCCACATTTTTTGTGTGCAAGTGATGGCCTTCATCAAGGTGCCTTGTTTTTTATTGAACAAGGACTTCTCTTGAATGCATATGTGCTTCATGTTGTGCTTTTGTTGCGGGTGTGTTGTTACGTTTATGTTCCAAGTGTACTTCTTGAGTTGTTTTTGTGTTGTTTTCAAGTTGTTTTTCCATTCATGAACTTCCTAGACTTGTGTTGCTCTTCAATTTTTGACCCTCTTATGTTATTCCTCAACTCTTGACCTTCTTGCACTACCCCTCAACTCTTCTCTCTCCTTTGTTCATTTGCAGTAGTTTTGTTGTTCTTTTTCTTTCACCTTTGTTCATTCGTAGTAGTAAATGTTGCTCCTCTTCTTTCTCCTTTATTCATTCGCAATAATAACTATTGTTCCTCTTTTCTCTCCTTTGTCCATTCTCACCAACAGCTATTGGTGCTCCTCTTTTGTGTCCTTTGTTCATTCTTATCAGTAACTACTAATGTTCTTCGTCTTTTTCCTTTATTCTCTTTCATTCGTTCATTCTCACTAGCAATTGTTATTGCTTTTATTTTTTGTCCTTTGTTCATTCTCACCAACAAATGTTTTTTTTTCTTTTATCTTCTTTGTTCAATTTCACTGGTAGTTATTGTTGTTCTTTTTTTTTTAATTTGTTCATTTTCACTAGTAGCTACTACCCCCTTTCTCTTTCCTCTTATTCATCCTTTACAATTGTTTTTTTCCTCTTGTTCATTTTTAACAACGTTGTTGTTGTTGTTGTTCCTAATCCTCTTGGTCATCTTTAATCCAACACCTTATTGTTCTTTGTCATGTAATTATATATCATTGAACATTAAACCCCCCCCCTCCCACCTTTCTAACTTCAATTATGTGTATAAAGTCCTTTTAAGGATATTGCAACTTCTTTTCTAACTTGCATTTAGCCCTTGCTCACTATTGGGCTTATTTCTATGCCTCCATTGTTGAAGCAAGGTTCACACCCTTGTATCCAAGAAGGCGAACTTGCATACCCACCTTGAAATTGTAATGAAATTTGTTTTTTGCCTCTCTAACTACTAAGGATGACCAAGCAACAATGAAATTGGCTTGTTGTTTTGCAAATTCCCTTTTAACCAATCTTTCAATTGGAATCAATGTTGTAAATTTTTTTCATGCTTGCTTGTCTTGCCTTTCCTTCCTTTTGTTTTTTTCAATTTGTTTTATTGCCTCCCTATCCATTACCTTTTGTTGTATAATGTTCAAATTTTTTTTTGAAATCATAACATGGCTTTGAAGATAATCCACTAATGGGTTTTCTTCCATTGGTGCTTTCTTGTAAGCAAATGTGGCAATGACAACAAATTGTGACAACGATGTGTCAATGCCTTTTGAGTTGAATTTTTTGGATTTTGAAATTCTACAACATCCAATGAAAATTGTTCCAAATTTTCAACCATATTCTTTAATTCTATTACAAATGCATGGTTAGTGATTATAGGAATCTTAAGCATGTTCACGTAATACCTATGTTGATCTTCAAATAGACTATCGATTGTAATTTTTGTTGTTAAACTTATGTTGACGAGTTCTTTTACAATTGCATGTCCTATCCATTGCTAATCACAATCATCTTCATTTGAATGGTAACCATCATCATCTTCTTCCTTGGTGTGATTCACCAATGTGTATAAAATATTAGGACTAATATTTTCATCCATGGCCCTAGGGTTAAATGGCCAAATCCTTGTACCTTTGAATCCTAACATGATATTTCTTATAAATGTATGGTCTAAAACTTTGTTTACTTACCCTACCAAGGCTTTCTTATTTGGTTTAATGTAAGTCCTATTAAACATTGTTGTTTTTCTTTCCATTTTAAAAGAAATATTAAAAGGTTTGAAACAAGCCACATCCAAAGGTTAAAGTGCATGTGAAGGTAAAATAATCATATCCAACCCAAATTATTTAATTTGTTCAATTGCCTCAAAGGTGACACGGGATCCATGCCCATCCAAAATAAACAAATGCCTATTGGTTAAAGACATTCCACTTAATATCAACCTCCTAAAAAAAAGACAAAAAATCCCTAAAAAGGTAAGTAATCATCCATGCTTTTGATTGCATAGCCATACAAGTTTTTAGTTTATAGAATTTTATGTAGTCATCACATATACTTTCTCCTTTGAATATATATAGAACCTTGGTAGTGTTGTTCATGTTGCATTAACAACATAATCAAGTCAACCATTCCCTGGACTTGGGTACAATGATGTACACCTAATGTGAACCTTGTTTTGTTAGAATCCTTGTTCTCAATTATCTTCTTGCTTGGATGCATGTTTCATCAAAATTCCAAATGTGATCTATAACATAATTATGTTTGTTGTAAAAAGACTATAAATTTTGGTAGAAACTATGGTAGGATTAAGTTGCCAATCCTTGTGTTTGACTAATATCTCGTCCTTTAGTTTGATGAATGTTGAGCTTAGGATGTCTTTACTTGAACTAGTACCACCAAGAGGTCCTTAGTACTCTTCCAATAAAAGGTGTTGGCCTTGTTTGAATGAGGTCTACAACTTTCATTTTTAGATGTTGGAAGTTGATTAACACCCCAACTTCCTGCATAAACTAAACCAAAGCAAACACAACTTAATTTTTTTCTAATGTTAACATTTTTATTGGTCCAAGTTTCCTAGATTTTGTTTTCCCATATAAGTGATTAGACAACGAAATAAGAGGTATGTTCTAATGCGTATTGGCCTTCCTCAATGAAGTTGTCCCATTTTCAATTGCATCCATGGCTTCCTCCAATGCTTCATTGGTCCATTTGCCTCTAGTGATCAAAGGATTGCATTTATTATTATTATTTTGTTTCTTATTGGTCCCTATTCAAAAGATGGTGGGATATTCTCCTTGTTTTGCCTTGGCTAGTCTTGCAATCCACCACACTTCCTATGAAGCACATTCAACATCATTATCTACATCCCCTTGGCCCCTACTTCCAACATGTTGGTGGTGTGTTATCTAGCCTTACAAAAGGTACAAACTTGAATTTTTCATATTTTGCCCTGCTCTCCAAAAAGTATGACAAGTTAGGGTATGTCTAAAATGGATGTCTCTAATTAGTAGGAAGAAGTTATTAATGCATGGAATTGTTAAAAGTCATCCCAAACTAAGTTTTGGTCTATTATTTTTATGTAAACGGTAGGTATGTACAACAAAATATGATTTCTTTGAATTGGATAAAATTTACCTTTCTTATGACTACTTAAATTGTATTTACAAACTATGGAACTTTGCATTCAATGATACTATAAAAACTTCTTAAACTTTCGATTATAAAGCTAATATATTGCAACCTTTCCTAGCTATCCCTCTACGTTCATCCCTAAATCTGGATTTTCTTTCTTCTTTGATAACATTAGGATTTGAAGTTTGATGTTCAAGTTTTTATAACTCTTCTTTGGCTAATTTGGTGTCTAGATTTTCCTACTCTATCTTTTATGGCTCCTCTTTGGCTATTTTAAAATGTTTTCATTGTTTTTGTTGATGTGCTAGGACTTGTGTTTATGTTCTATGACTTTCTACAATTCCTATGTTACTTGTCCTTTATTGATTTAGCCCATATGAGCTTTCAAAATGTTGATGAAAGATTTCAGATCTTTCACTACTTGGAAGCTTTAACATGCTAAAAGAGTTTTGCTTGTGAATTTGAAAGATAGAATTTTATATCCAAACTTGCACCATAGCCTTGTGAATTTGGGCATGTTATTTTGGGTAGGAATGGGATGTGTTTGGACTTGAGGGAAAATTGGAAGCCTTTTTCTTATTAATGTGTAGTTATTGTTTTTCCATTAAATTCTTGTAAACCTTAATCCTTGTTTATGGTCAGTTGTGTGCTATTTGAACCCCATCACCAAACTTGTTCTGCTCATTTTATTGTTCAATCCAATTACCTATCACCAAACACTCATTTCCACCCCAAACTTGGGGCCTTTATAATATTAGACCATTTTTTTCCCCATTACCAAGCATAAAAAGTAACCCCCATGTTCCCCTTTGCATAATGAAAATCAACCCATGGCCCGTCACCAAACTAATCCCTTGTAAAATTATTCAAAACTTTTACAAATCTGCCCACCTAAACCCTTAATACCAAACACTAAAATTTGATGTCTGGTCACCAATATGAAAAACCCGGAACAATAGTTTATAAAAACCCAGAACAATAGTTTTCTCAACCAAGCATTTGGTAATGGGCTAAAGAGACAATGCCCCTAAGATTTTTTTGTGTTCTAACACAGGCCAGCTGCTGCACTACATGTCTGCTCAGTGACCAGCCTTTGTTTGGTGATGGGCCAGTTTACCAAACTAGCCTCAGCAAACTTTGCAAAAATGCTGGGCCAAAACTATTTTGCTGAGCCAGACCAGCATGTTTTGACTTTTCTTCATCCAATTTCAATGTGGAGGGTCACATACTGAGTTGCTCTAAAGGCTGGCATTACTAAGAAGCTCTTCTGTATCTCATAGTTGGTAACCAAGGGATTACAGTAGGGTTTAGGGTTTAGGGTTCTACTGGCAAACAACATCCAACAAGGTTTTGTATTTGAAAGATATGGGCAAGTTTCATGGATGCTGATGGAACACCCAGTTATGTACATCAAGCACACAACATCCTTTCTTGAGCATATATACATCTTATTACATTCCATGTCATGAATGCAGGGTTTGTGTCAGTGTTGGATGAGGTACATATCTTATTTACTTCCCAGTGCTACAAATTGTGTTCCTCATGCCTCTTTCATAGGACTAGGGTTGTGGATGTGCAGCTCAAAAAGGGTGGATTGAGTTCTGAATTCCAAACCAATAACACAAATCTTAGCTTGAGTGAGAACTTTTTCCAGCCCAAATCCATTTTCATCTAAGACCCAAAGACCCAACATGTGCATCATGAAGCACTATTGCACTATGTCTGGTAATTGTCTTATATCCTTGTCCAAAAGAAGCATGCAAAAATGCTTGTTATGCACTTTATATTAAAGCTAGATGATGTAAGAGCATCTCCAACAATGCATTATATTAGAGGGCAGCATCACAATTCTATCACATCCAAATTTAGTGTTAAATATTTGTCAACCAATCGTAAGTACCATAGTCCCTCGGTTGGTTAGGCACTAATTTATTATTTTTCAAATTGTCAAAAATTCTGAAAAATATTTATTTGTCATGTAAAAAATCTGAAAGAAAGACTCAAGCAAACTAACTTCATTATTTAGTATAGTACATAATTGTAATTTTTTTTGTTATTTTTACTGCCAAAATTAAATTTTATAAAATAATAAAATTTTAGCACCTTGCTGCCGAACCAGCCCAGGTACTATGGTAGTTGATTTGTTTTAGAATCTTTTGACATTTACGGAATATGCACACAGCACAGCATTTCGTACTGAGTTTCAGCATTTCATACTGAGATTTAATAAAATTTCCTTACTTTACGGATACCACTGAAAGAGGGGTTAGGGGGTGAAAGGAGGCCCAAAGACAGGGTGAAAACACGGTGACTTTACTGATATCTCTGATGAATCAAGTTCGATCCAAAATTTTATGCCCAAATCTTAAACCAATAAATACTTTCTTCCCTAGGGGGCAGAGTCAATAAACTCACCAATCCAGATAGGAAATGAAAGTACAAACATGAGACAACCTGTGTCCAAGTTGAATTGCTACAAGTCTAATGTGGAAAGAACATTAGAGATGCCTTCTATCTAAGGCAAAGCAGGATAGAGAGAAACTTCCAAAAAACCTAAGCCAGATCTGAGAGATTCTGATGACCCCATATGCCTACCCTGAAAGGTAATCCTTGAGGTCATCAAATCATTTGCTATGTTCAAGTGTTGGTGTAGGGTCAAGCAAGGCAAGGCAAGGCAAGAAGGGGGGAGCATTCATTCCATAGGGCCTTTTTAAATCATGTACTTGTTTTTTTAATGTTGTGGAAGGGCAGATTGATGATGGGGTTACTTAGGAATTTTGCTGATGTAGCCTCTGTGGTGATCATTCTGAGGAAGACATAGAAAAAATTGATGACCTTCAGTAGGAAGATTTAGCCAAATCTGGCTATAAACCAGCTATGAAATGCAAATTTTTTAAAATCAATATTCAGTATTTGTGGCTACACATAATTGACTAAAACAATCTGGCAATTTTTTTCATGGCATTTCTATTGCCTTGCACATCTAATTTTACTTGTTTGGAAATTTTCAAGGAAACCCAACTTCACAGCTCTTTGTTGGTACATCTTGTTGAAGGATATAACATATATATATATATGACAATACGACATCTATGCTATGACAATAACAGTTATGGAGCTCACCCAATTATGTTGCTTGGCCTTCAATCCATGAATCATGGTGGATTGAGGTCTACAATTGGGTTCAAAGGGTATGATGGATGATTGAGGTGAATGATGATGGATGGATTGGACTTGTTTGATCATATCAACAACTTGCAAGTTACCAACGGACTTTTAGAAATTTGAAAACCAAAAAAAGGAGAAAATGTTAATTGCAATTATTGATCGGGCACCAACAACCCAACATGATTGGGATCCTTTTTTTCAAAGGAGTGGTGGTAACTAGAGTTTTGGTTTTTTTCAATTTTTTGATGTTGCTCAAGTGGCAATCGTTCATAAGTTGATTTAATCAAATTTGGCAATAAGAAAATATGAATTTTTTTATAAAAAAAATACCATCCTTCTATATTTTTTGCTATTTGATTGAACTTAGGATAGAACTTGGTGATTTCTTTTACTAGATTTATTTTTTTGAAATGTGACAACTAAAAAATTCTTTAAAAAGCTTTAAAAATTGCCACTTGGTGAAATTTCATCCCCCCCCCCTCACCCCCCCAAAACACTAGTGTTAACCAAGGTTACAATTCTATTATATTTTAAATCAAAGAATCACTTGTTATATATCCAATTGTATGAAAATATAACTGATTGGGATATTATTCTCTAAATAACCATCAACATTGAGATCCAATGAAGGTTGGTTTACTACAAGAATTGCCAAGTATAAAAACCCATTGGGAAGATCTTAAACCTAGGGTTGTAAACTCCATTTGGTTAATCTATACAAAATCATAATTCAAATTACTTTGATTAGGGCTAGCATTAGAGTTCCATGCATGTATCAAAGATGAAGGTTCCAACTTACACATAATGATTTGATTGCTTTGAAAATTGTTGAAGTTGTGAATTTTTGACTTGGAATTACCCATTTTAAGGCAATGTTTTGGACATGTTTTTTTAAAAGCATGTCAATGTGCCACAATTGATGAGAAATTTTTTAGGGGAATAGGTAATGTTTTTATTGAATTTGCTTAAAAAGACTTTCAAAAATTCATTACGTGGATTGAGAAATCTAAGAAAGGTCAACAAGAGTGACTGAAGGCATGTATTTATTATAGCACACAACCATGTAAACTAAAACACCATAATCAAAATAAGGTGAGGAACCATTTTTCAAAAGAGTCTCATGTTTGGCCAAATACTCAACTACCTTGATAGTTTCAACATTAATTATTTTCAAAAATGTTTAAAATTTCACAATTTTTTTCAATTAAGAAAATTTGGTGAAGGAAAAGATTGAATATTCAAAAATATTCAGTTTTCAAAATTAAAATTCCAAAATTATTTAATTAATTGATAGACACAAATGTATTATGATAATTTGATATATTATTCTTTTTTTATATTATGCTTTGGCTTCTTTTTTTTACTTTTTTCCCCAAAAAACTTTACAGGAAAAGGGGGCATTTAAGCTTGTCAAATTTTCCTTATTTTTTAACAAATTTGATAAATAGCTAACTTTCAGTAAAGATGTTTTTCTTCCTTAAAGAATGTGGACATGTCCAATTGGAATTGGATTTAAATTGTCACTTTCATGTTTCAAATGCCCAATGGATACTACACAATGAACTTTGGTGCGCCTTATCTAACACATTAACATTTTAAACGTTTTTTTGGGTTCAATGCCCTTAATAGAGTCTTGTTACCCCAACCAAGAATGTTAACTTATCTACCTATGTTGATTTTGGCATACCTACCATGAGAATATGTATCGAACATTTTGAAATGTAATTTACTTTCATATCTTACATAGTAATTAAAGGATCAAAATTTTATTTTTATTTGCAACTTTCACATACCATTTCAAGGCTATTTTCTAATTAGGCAAGGTGTTCACAAAATTTGTCTAGCTTATGTCTACCTATGTGTGCAACTGCATAAGGTAATTTACATAATACGTCACTTCATGAAATGGTACTAATATTTTAAATGACATAAATATATGTTCCACCAAATACAATAATTAATGAGGTAATATTATTTGCAAATGTAATCATTTAAAACACAATAAGACCATCTCTTGCCATTTGTTAACAATCTAACTCATCTAATATATAGCCATATTGTTCACATTAGGTGGACCTTAGATAATTCAAATGATTGCATTTGGGGTGGCTATTTCTTCCTTTGTGATGCACCTTGCCTACACCTAATTTTGTCAACCAAATATGGTGGGGAGTCAAATTCCTTGGGTGCAAATGACCTTGTGTAATTAGCATTAGTACAACTCTTGAAAAACAAAATATTTTTAACTTCCTTGATGTTTCCTATGTTCTTTGTTTCAAACTCCAACTTTAATACTATGGTTTCATATTGGGTCATATCAAGTTGAAAAGTAAAAATTTCATTTAATTTGAGAATGAAAAATAAATAAATTTTCATCCGATGGCAAACTATGATCAAACCTAGCCAACATGAAGCAATATTTATCTTGTTTCATTGTGACTATGTGGCCTATGTCATTAGCCCAATTGTGAACATGACCTTGTGATAGAACTCAATCATGAAAAAATATTTAAAATTTGAAACTAATTTCCAATCATACAAATTAGTGAGAATTGAATATCTCCCCCACCTTAAGTCTAAGATAAATAATTGCTTCCAAGAAATTCCACTCATCAAAAGGTTTCCAACAATATCAAAAAACTTGCCCCAATTTCCTTAAAATCTATAGTTGTTTGATTTTTTGGAATTTTTTGAAAAAAATGTTCAATATTCAATAACTTTTGAATTGTAGGTTTGAATAATGCCAGTCCCTTTGATGCACCCCCTACTCATCAAGGGCTTTTGTATGGTGAAGGGCACTATGATTTGGGAGATCCCAACATGACAAACAAAGAAAACTAACTAGCTACCTTCCCTTATAAATAGATACATAGTTTGTTTAAAATCACATTGCACCGTATTGCATCTTAAAACTAAGGTTTGGTATTGAGCAAAGTTCATTTCTAAAACTTCCATCTTGCATCCCACATATTTTATATTTGCATCAATTGGGCTTGTACCTTTCAAGCTAGCACAACAAAATTTAAGGAGTGTTTTGGCCACTCTATGATTTACATCGATTAAGCAACGCTTTGCATTTTCACATTGAAAGTGCAAACCCTAGGTGTACATTAACTTGTATATTTGCAAATTAATTTTAGGAGGTGTAGTTATAATAATAACTTCATTGTCCATGTCCACACCTCTTTTAATTGATGATGTTAAAACCAAATTAATCATCCATCGAAAATTTGAGAAACTTCCTTAATTTTTTTAAGGGTATTAACAAAGTCAAATTCCAAATTTGACTTTATCTTCATAAAAATTATAGTTCATATGCATTTCTTGCAAGATTTTATGTTGTTTCCTTTTCATTGTGTAGCCAATGAAATCATAACATAGGCTGTCCTTCATCCAATGCATTATATTAATCATTTATTAAGTTAATTAAATGTAATGTAAGTAATTAATTACATATATATATATATATAATTTTATTTTTATTTTTATTTTCAATTTTTTTTCAAATAGAGATAATATATGTCTAGAGGTTGTGATGTATAGTAGGTGTTACATGTAATCAAATCAAAAAGTCACATAATTTACTTATTTGATTAGCCACACCATGACCAAGTGGTCACATATATAGTTTGAATTGGTCTTTAAAACTTTTGGTAATCTCACATCACAATATTAGTAACTAAGGATATTGTCATGTCATTAACTTGCATTAGGTAAAGTAGACCATTCATAAAATTGATTACCTTAACTTTTTAACATGATTAAAGAAATACCTTACACTTTATATTATATAATTCTTTCAATGTTGGCCAATAAATATCCAATTTCTAAATGTGGTAGCCATTGGTCACTTCTTAGATGGTCCACATTGTACCTCAATATAGTCCATTTCCTCTTCCTTGTCATCGAACGAAAGATTATCATCAAACACTCTATAGTGTAGATCAAATATTAACCATACATGACATGTAAACTTTGTTAAACATGGATATCTCAACTATATATATATATATATATTGGTGGTGATTCCATCTCAAAGAACTCACACATGATCATGATTGGGTGAATACAAGGTATGGCAACTCACTTTTGGTGCCATAATGGTGGTTTTTGATGGGTACCCCTTGTTCAAAGGCATATGGTGAGTAGTATATTTTTAAATATATTAATTGGAAGTTGAATGTAAACTAAAAAAATTATTATGAAGATATTTGTGTAGTTGTTTATTTGACAAAGGTTTATGTGCTAGTAGTAATGGACTTTAAAAGTTCAAAATTATGGATTAATCGGTTGTTTAGAATGATAGAAAATTGAAAGGTTCATCTTAAATTTTATTCAAATTTATCTACAGTGACTTAACATATGAGTTAGAATGAACTAACGTACTTTTATGTGAAAATTTTCCTTAGGAATCATAGCCAAATTCCAGTTATGAACTTTTGAATGCCCTAAATTAACTTGTATTTTCATAAGTCCATAGCATTGTTATTTTTCATTCATTTTCAAATTTCTCCAAAGGTACATATATTTGGAATCTTTACTTGGGCTCTTATTAATATGGAATTTATTGCTTTTAATACATGGAATTTATTACCATCTAACCAATGGTACCACATAAAATTAAAATTTTAACACCAGAATGTGAACTTTTGTGGAATATGATTATTTTAAAAAGTGAGCCACCATATTGTGCATTTACCCAATTTAATAGTCATAAGAATTTAAGTTTAATTCAAAATAGGTAATGTTGGTTTTGTTAAGAAAACTAGCTATGTACCATTCATAGCTTAGTTTGTAGCTAAGAGTAGCTAGTAATTTTGGATCATTGTTAATCATTTGATAGAGGTTAAAAAACGCTTAATGTTACAATCATTTGTCAAATCTAAAGTGATGACATATGCTTAATTATCATGATTAGAGGTGAATTTTTGTTTCATGAAGAAGTTACCCTTGAAAATTATGATGTACCCCTAAATTTGTTAAATGTATTTGGGGTAAAATTTTTGCCAATTTTCAAGCTTGCAACAAAATGTAAACTTAAGGTGTATTCCCTAGCTCCTAACAAAGAAATGGAGTTGAAATTTTGAAATGACATTAAAAAGAACTCATAAACAAAATTTCAAGGTGATATCAACTTACACGAATCAAGAAAGAAAGTGATTTGTGCAAGTTGGAATCAAAATTGTGCACAAACAAGTCACAAGTTACCCAAATTCACAAGACAAATCACAACTCAAATTTAGAAACAAGCCAACACTTACTTTCCTATAGGATATGTTGTGACCATTAGTAACCTCACCTTTGATGATCATTTTGATAGGTTCTTTTACTTGAACCAACCTCTTAACTTGTTCGAATGTTTTATATTTTACTTTCTATCATATAAAAAAATGTAACCCAAAGTTTGATGGTCATTATTATAAGGAAAAGGTTCTAAAAAGTCTTGGTATACCATTATCAAAATGGGTCTCTCCACTTTGGCAAGCCATCAAAAAAGATTTTGGAATTAAAGACCTTAGAAACATACTAATGTTCAAAGGTTTTTCATTTATGACTGGAGCTACTAGGGCACTTTGCAAGTTGGGACAATAACCTTAGTTGCAAGTTTGTTCCCTTATTGTATTACTTCAATTATAAATAATAAAAATGGATGTTTTCTTGTTTTATGCATGTGGTTCACCTTGTGACTAGCAATGGGGCTACATCAAAGTGGCCAAAAATCCTCAAACTTCCAAGAGGGAATCACAATTGTTTTTCAATTTTGCCAAGTTATGGGTCCCACAACTTTGCAAGTCATGATTATTGCATACAAGCTTTGATTGAAGTGCTTTCAAAGAAAACATTATAACCTTGGAAAACAACTTTCCAATGTTGTATCGCATGCCCAATTTGGAGGTCATTTAACCTTTGTTTCCTAGTTTTGGTGCTCAAGAATCAAATTGTCAATTTGACCCCCATACATTTCTTTTGGCCATAACTTCTATCTCATAACTTGAAATGAAAACTGTGAACCCATTTTCAACATTTGCACTTTAGAACCTTTTTCATGGTATGTTGAAAGTCCAATTTGGACCAAGTTTATTGCGTTCACTTTTGTCCCAAAGATTTGAAACACCCTTGCAACTATAACTTTCATAATGCTTGTCACTTGGGAATGCTTGGGACTCATTTCCTTCCATTCCCCCACACTTATGGGATGTGCTTGAGGCCTAAAACATTCTCCCAAGTTGCATCCTCTTTTATGGCTTAACCTTGGTCATGTGCCCAAAATTAGGTATAGAGGAGGAAAGATGGAAGGAGAGCTTGTTTCAAGCATGATGTTGACAACTTTTGAAGGATAGTGGGGAGGAGGACAAGTTAATGAAGTCGTTTTGAAGGTGAAATGGGAAGCATTGAGGGTGATAGAAAATGAGAAAAAACTTTAATTTTATGGTGGTAAAAACTTTTACTAAATTATTTTTAAAACCATTTTGAGTGAGAAAGATTTGGACTAGACCTTTTGGAGGAGGAAAGCAAACCGAAATGGTAAGGAGATAGTAGAAAAGGGCAAGAAATATCTAGGAGAGAATGTGTATGATAAACACAATTGGACTAGAGCTTTTTTTGGGAGTTTGTGTGATCGTGAAAATGTTGTGTTAATTTGCAATAGTTCATGAAGCAAAACCACTAACACAAATTGTGGTGAAAAGATGGGAATCATGTGGTAAAAAAAAACATATGATGATAAAATTAAAGTTGAGGATAATGAAGAGTAAAATTAATAAAATTTATATTATAAAAAAACTTGTGAAATTCACACAAAAAAATGGATGTTAAGGAAAGAAGGAGGTTCATAAGATCTAGGTAAGGGGTGTAAATCACAAGTTCTCTAAAGTTCAATGTTGTGATGAATTCATACAGTTTGAAAAAATTCCCATTTTTTATGAAACCATTAGTTTTGATTTTTGATTTTTTTCTTAAAAACCTCTAGTTCTTTAAATAATTTTTGTTTTCAAACTTTAGAAAACTAAGGTATCAATTTTTGAATTCTTTTACAAAGCTTATTTCAAAGCTTTGGTTTTCATAAATTTAAAAAGAGTCGAATATTTAAGGTGGTTATCACAACTTTATTATCAAAATTAAATTTTTTAGTTAACAAAATGAAAACATTATTGTGTTTGTAAAACTTTTGTAAAACATATTTGTAAAACTTTGGATTTACAACTAAAGATCATTAGGTTTGTGCAACATCTCTAATAGCACTTGCTATGTGAGAATCTATAAGTTTTTATGACGTCTAACATCCATAACTGATTATCCCCTTCCCCCCCATCCATACCCATAAAAATGCAATACAAAATGAAAGAATATTTTGTATTTAGATGTCACCATTTGGGGCAATCACAATGGTTGGTCAATGAAAAAACAATCATTTCACATAGTCAAAAAAGTGTCATAGCGAGTCAACATGTCTTCTACAACAATCAAATTTTTTTTATTGGCCAATTTTGTAGAATGTCCTTATGTTGTTTCATAGTTTACTAAACCCTTAACTTAAGAGCCAAACCATGTAAAGGCTTTTGACCTCACAATAATATCAACTTTTTGAACAATTTAAAATGCACCAAGTTTTCAAAGGTCTTTTTTTCATCTAGGTATCACATGAGGTGATACTTGATGATTCTTAATAAGAAAATTGAAATGAAAATTGAATAGGTACAAAACCTTGTTCATGATACCCACCCAACATTGGTTTGAACTTGGATGGTTAAAATTATTGTTGTAAGGAAGGTAGAAAATAAGTTTGAGTTATAAGTATATAGACGTTACAAGAAAATAATAGTTGATTTACTTTCACACCACATTTGTAGTTGATATGAAAAATGATAATTCTTGAAATAAAAAGTGGTGGCAATTAGTGTTGGGCAAATATCAAATTTTTGTGATGTTTGTTGGATAAGATATCTAATTAGGAATTTTTTTGGATATCAAATATTAAATTTAAAAAAAAAAAATCATATATGTAGGTTAAATATCATATTTTAAGATTTTTTATTTGACCCAGATATCTATGTGTTGGATATCAATCATTATTTATCAATCGCATATCATTATCATATATCATATATTCCAATTACACATATTTTATGACCAAACATCATTTAAACTAAAATAACAAAAAGTAAATTGAAAAGTAAAATGCAAACAATATGACATAATATAAATAATTAATTACATGTCATTAATTTCATTTTAATCAAAACAACCTTCAAACTCTTCCAATTTTGCATCAACTTTGATAATGATACTAGCCAAAGAAAGCATAAAATTGAGATCCAACTATTCCAAAGTTTTATTGAACTAAAAATGCAACTATTAGAAACACTAACTATGTTTAGCCCACTATTCTAAAGGACATTTAATGTCCTCTATATCATGATATTTCCTGAATAAATAAACCTTTTGCCTTAGCACTTCTTTCAAAGGTTCAATTGTCCTAGCCGACATTTCAAAAATGTCAAGGTTGGAGTCTTCATCACTTGCCCTTTTTGCCACAAAACCATAATTAAACAAAACTTGTGCAAATATAAATAAGTCTTCAAAAGCAAAAGGAAGAGTTCCTTCTTGCCATTCTACAACACCAACACCAAATTTTGTTATAAGGTTTTTATATCTTAGATTTAACATTAATGCAAACATATTATGGGTTTTTCTTTCATCAAACTTTTTTAAGAAAGGAAAAAAAAACACCCAAAACACCAAACACTTATCTATTTAAGTTGGAAGCTAAGAAATCCAACTCCACACCAATTATAACATCCTTTTCCACTAAGCCATCCACAAATATATTTGTTTCAGCCTTTTTTCTAAACTTACAAATCATAGTTATGGTTATAAACAATGCATCTAACAAAAGCCAATGGCCCTTAGATTGGTTCATAACACAAGCATTAACCATCGGGAAAAACACATTTGTAACCAAAAGAAGGGTGTATAAAAAAAATAGTCTCTTATGCATAAGTAATTCATAGTAGAAACACAAACCTTCAAAATTCTAAAACACCATCAATTCCAACAACTTACATTGTCAAAATTGCAAACCCAATGCTACCATAAATTCCATTTGTGTTATTGATTTGTCAGAACAAGGTTCAATGTTCTATGTGTGAATTGTCAACTGGTGCATACATGGTGATCTCTCACTGACTTGTCATAGTGGGAGCAAATAATTTGCTACCATGTACAACACCATACGTTAAAAATCTAAAATCTACTGAGATATAGCTTGAGGTTAGAACCCTATGTGTTCAGTTAGTCCATGTGAGTTGTTAACCCATCTCTAACAAATGCATCAATGCAAAGAAATATTAAATTCCTTGCCTACTAAACCTTAATTTCATAGACATCTTGATATCAATGTCTGAACCAAAGTATGGGTGACATATATCAAGTTGACTTAAAACCACTTAGGGAAAAAAAAAATTGTGTAGGTATGGGTTGTAGATATATCTCTATTAACTTCCCACTTCTGTTTTCATTTTTTTCATTCTACTCAACCCAAGGACACCCCACTGAAGCTTCTAGTATTCACTTAGATACTTGCCTTACGACATGGATTAAAGAGAGACTCAACAAATATCCCCATTCATAATGCATATCAATTCCTCTATCTACATGTCCATTTCTCTACAGCTTGGACTTTTTTCTTTTTGTCATCAATCTTCAATATCAAACCCTTATGGAATCTATTCTTACCAAGGATATATTGTTTGCCATAGTGTAGTCATTGGCGTAATGGAAATTAAATACAACAACTACTAATCATGACAAGTCAAACCTACCATCTTTTGAAACTGATGATGAAATAAGATAAACTTGCTAACATTGCTTCCAAATTCTCTTTCTTATCATGCCTTCCACAGTCCTACTTTCCAAGCCTCCATTCAATGTTGCAACTTCCTTAACCATCCATGGCTTGGTGCCGATCAGTTCTACATAATACACAAACAAACAAGACTTCCTACCCATATTCACAAGTTTTTTTGAAATAGTAATTGTTACAGTTATCTTAGAGAAACAAACAATGACAAAATAATTTCTATCGCTAACATGCAGAAAGTTGACGACCACTAAAAACAAAAACCTTAAAAACTTGCTATGTTCACATGAGAATATTATCCAATTGCCTGTATGTCAAATCACACATCAACTATTACTTTAGATATGTGCCAAGTGAGGGGAGGAAGGACATTACCAAATATCCTAACTATGGTTTGTTTGTTACAACACAAGGTTATCAACTTCATGAAATTGCAAAGCTTTTTAAAACATAATCACCTTGTTGGCAAACATGCATTTTCAATTAAAACCAAATTTAATATTGAAATTATTAAAAATCTGGCACTAACATTAAAAAATTTGTCAAAAGGGTTTAGGGTAAAAAAAATTACCTTGTCTTCATTAGGGTATTCAACTTCCTAGGTTGAATTCCATGCATGCCTTATTCCATTCTTGTTTACTTTTTCTAGACTTTTTGGGCCAAGTTATGCACTTTTGTATATCTTATTGTGTAAATTTAATGGAAACATGTTTCAACCTTATGCAATTTTTTTCATCAGTTGTTCCATATTGACATGTTTTAGATAACAAATGTCCAAAGCAACATCCCTAATAACTTTCCTCTAATCCCAACAATTCATAATTAACAATAGATTTTAAAGCAATAATCATAGTGTTAAGATTAGATGCTTCATTTTTGACATAAGCCAAATTCTTAGGTAGAGCTTGCCCAATTGTTTCATTGACTTCAAAAAGTCCAAGTGTGACATGTTTTAGTTTCCAATCTATTATTAAGAAGTTAATAATTAGGGCAAAAATGTCATTTGCCCCTTTGGACATCCAAAGATTAGAGCTTATAGTTGTAGTTTTACAATCATGCAACAGAAGTAAAACATATATCTGTTTTATTTTTTCTACTAAATTTTGCAAAACATCATTTGAAAAAACTTTATGTGATGGGAATTGCAATCAAGGACATAGATGCATACACAACCTTTTCAACCAAACACCTTTGACAAACTATATTGGCAAATTGTTTTTGACAACCAATAAACAAAGATCCATCACAAATTGTTGTTGTTCAACATCACATTCTTTGAAAGGTCTTTTGGCAATAAAAAAATTAAAGATAAAGGAACTAGAAATACTTAGCCATTTCTTAGTAGGTTGTTTTTTCGCAATTTTTTTCAAAGAACTATTCACCTCTTCTTCAAAAAATTTATTTAAAACAACATGTTTTGCATCAACATGATTTTTTAGTGGTGTCACTACAAGAAATCATGGTTTATTTGATTTGAAAACTAGACCAAAAACCATTCATGTTGACCTTTGGTCAATTTGACCATTTGGTCATACTAACCAAGTCAATTTGAACACATCTAATTTCACTAGTGGTTTTTGATTCACCACAAGATGGTCTTTTTGACTAGTCGACAAAAAATTGGGTAGCCAAAAAAGAAAAGAAAAAAGTAGTCCAATTAAAAAAAATGATTTTTGAATAAAATTATTTATTTATACCATGTAGGATAGTATGTACCTACCAATTTTTTTAAGGAAGGCATACAACCAACACCTTATTACATTCAGTTTGGTCCTTATAATTACAACCGGACATGGCTTGTATTTTTGAAAATAGCCAAGATTACAAAATCGGACAAATTAAAGACCCTAGTTTAAACACATTTTCATATGGGATTTCTACACAAGGGATGGTTTCTCTCCAATAATTTTTGTAACCTTCCATATTGGAACTATTAAAGACTATTATTTATGTATTGCCTTAAGCGGTCTTAAATGTTTTGGAAAAAAAGGCAATGCTAATTCTATGTAGTCAAGTAGGTTACATGTTGGACAAATACCTCATAAAAAAATATGTTGTAATTTTAATTTTTACACAATATGTATTGTGTGAAAACACAAGGTTGGTTTCAGCAATGATCCTTTTTAGATCTTCAAAGATGGGTATTGAGATACTTAGACAATAAGCAAGACACATAATATAAATAGTTTCTTCTTTGATTTTCTACAAAGAAAATTAAATGATCAATAAAAATTGATCAAAAAGATTTATACCTCTTTGAAGCTTTCTTTAATAGAGCTCTTTATTTATTTATGTTTTTTTTTTTTTTTTCACTAGACATCTTACAAGCTTTGCAAAAACAACATTGTTGTCAAATAGGCCTTCTCCTCCCACCAATAGAAGCCCTTGGGCCCTTGAATGGCTCCTTAGTTTAAGAGTATGTTAAGCATGTTTTTTCACAATTAAGAAAAAAAAGAAGAAAACACAAGCAAATGAGTTCCACAAGGTAAAAAGGGGCATAAAGAAGAAGGCTAGGTGAAAGAAAATACATACCAATTAAATTAATATGGGGCATTATGTATTTGTGTAATAAAAATAAAAATTCCGTCCCCCGCCCTTAAGTCTTTTATGTAAAATTATTGCATGTAATTTTTGCACAAGCCAAATTTTCAAGTGCCATTTAAAAAGTTTAAAATAAAATTATTAGAATTTTATGACATAGGTAATAATTTTATTGTGAAGTTTGTAGACCAAAAAAGGAGGGCAAATGGAGAATTTTTATTTTTTTTTATCAAATAATTTCTGTAATAGACAAATTTATAACTTATTTATAACTAGATGAACGAACAACGTGTACCCTAGGGTCATCCAACTCACATTTTTCCCATCCATCCATCCATCCATCCGACGATTTTGTCATCCACCCATCCGACATTTTGTCTCCTTCATCCATCATCTGTTCATCCATCCATCAGGGTTAGCAGCTTTCACCACACTTGGAGGGTTTGCGGGGACGAAGGATTTGCTTGGCCGCTTGCATTTGTGGTGGCCTGATCGTCGTCAAAGATTGCTCGGTACGACGGATTCCGGTGGGGTTTCTGCACGTCGTGGTGGTGTTGGTCGCCGTTGCTAGCGGAGCTTTTTGAGCGCGGGTTTTTTAAAACTTTTACACGGTATGTTTTTTTGTTGGACAGAGTTCTATGAAGAGGAGAGTTTGAGAGCTATAGTTTTAGGTCTAGTTTTGAGTGTGTTGTGTTTTTTTCTCTTCGGCCTTCATGAAAACTTCTTTTGTTGCCAGTACTTTTTTTTTGGGTGCTGTTTCTTTGTTGAAAGCAGTTGGATAGCTAAGAAGAGTGTCAGAGTTGTTGTTTTGCTGCTTGTGCTTTGTAGTGTCCAAGGGTTTTGTTTGCTGTTCTTTGTAAACGAGGATGTGCAATCGGATGTGCCGAGCTGCTGTTGCACGATGTTAGGGTTTTAGAGCTGCATTTTATTACGGTTTCAGTCTTTGTGACGATAATTTGCTCCGATTCTAAATGTATACTGATGATGTTGGAGAGAGAGGATCCTGACATAGAGATAGAGATCAGTTTCGGCAAGCACATATTGACACTAATGAGGATTTCAAGAGAGCTGGATTGTTTATTGCAGCATACAAGCAACGACACTGTGGCATAAAGAGTGTTATAAGAGTTGATGAAAATCAAGGAATGGAGAAAACAATCAAGTAAGCTTGCATGACATGGAAGAAGAGCGCACTAGGGTTTGATGCTGTCGATGGCACAAGCGCTGGACGGAGTGCTGGATGTGCTAGAGATGTCGCCATCATCGTCGGCAGTAAGCCATGCAACAGGAGTGGCAGTGGGAGTGGCCATCACAGCTGTGGCAGGGGTTGCAGTGGCAGTTGCAGTGGGTGGATTGATATACTACAACGATGGCACCCTGCCTTTTGTCCCTACCTGGCCTGGTAGGAGGCACCATGATCCTTTGACAGCTGAGAAGTGGTCAGCAGCTTTTGAGCCTGAAGAAGGCCAGCTCCTAGATGGTGGCAGCGAGGTGATATATAAGGTCAGGAAGGGTGGCATTGAGCCAAGTATTAGGGCCCTAGTGTGGCCATTCTTGTTAGGTGTTTATGATCTTGACAGCAACTGCATGGAACGAGATGTGGTGAAAAGCTGTAAGAAGAAGGAGTATGAGGCTCTGCGGCAGCAGTGCTGCCAGATTTGTGAAAGCTTAGTGAAGAAAAGTGAGGAGAAGCAGGCTGGTGCAGACCAGGAAAGCCCAGTGGAAAATAGTGACACAAGGCTGCCCTTTGTTGGGGAGGAGGATGAGAGACCCTTGACTGAAGTACTGCCCTTGGAGGGTGGTGAATTGGTGGGCTTGCAAAATGGCAGTAGCAGAACAGCTGGTGATTCCCCAGCTGAATCCTCCTCTTCTCCTGTGGTGTCTGAGAAGGTTTCGGAGATTGATGTGAATAGCATTAGCAAGGGCAAAGAAATTGACGCACAGGCAGTGGAAGATTTCAAGAATTGGCAACGGATAATCAGATTAGATGCTGTCCGGATGAATGCAGAGTGGATTCCTTATGCAGAATCACAGGCAAATGTAACTGTTGCTGAGGCAGCCCTGCTTGCTCAACAGGCAGGGTTGATGGATGATGAGCATCTAGAACCAAGTAGGAGGCACCATGCAGCACGCCTAGTCCTGATACTAGAGGCGTACACTCTGTTTGATCCAGAAACAGGGTACTGCCAAGGAATGAGTGATCTGCTTTCACCATTTGTTGCCCTTATTGATGACGATTTTGAAGCTTTTTGGTGTTTTGTCAAGTTCATGGAGGTGGCTCGCCACAACTTCCGTTTAGATGAAGTTGGTATTCGCCGCCAACTGAACCTAGTCAGTAGCATTTTGAAGGCCAGTGATCCACAGCTTTATCAACACCTTGCTCATATAAGATCAGAGGATTGCACTTTTGTGTACCGGATGGTGGTGGTGCTGATGCGCAGAGAATTGAGTTTTGAGCAGACACTTTGTCTGTGGGAGGTAATGTGGGCAGACTGGGCAGCTCTTGCTTCACAAAGGGGACTGAGTGATGGAAGGAGGACACGAGATAGGTTGGGTCCTCCTTCACGAGATTTGCTGCTCTATACTATTGCAGCAGCTGTACGGAAGAGGAGAAAATTCATTCTTGGGAATTGCAGTGGGATGGATGAACTTGTGCGTGAATGCAATGGCATGGCAGGCAATTTGGACATTTGGGACTTGCTGCATGGTGCCAGGGAGCTGGTATACTCAGTACATGATGAGGTTTCCAAATGAGAACAGAATTTATTGGCTTTGGTTATTACGTGTCTATGCCATTTTGAAGGTGGCAGCAATTGAGGGCTATGGTATGTTCAAAGAATTTTATAGTCAATATGACAATGCCTCCTCCTGTTCTAAGTTCTATGAATCAAGTCTGGGATGGCTCTTTCAAGCCTGGCAAGATGGGTGGGATTCAGATCATAGCTTAAAAGCTAGTTTGTGAATCATAAATTACAGTCTGTACAGTGTTACTGATGTGGGAATGCCACATGGCCAACCTTATTCAGTTGCAGTGAGACTATTGTGATTTTGTCTTTGTTAAGATGTTTGTCCTTGTTGAGTTTATTACTACCAATTATTACAGATAGAACTCTTCAAAGATCAGAGGTTTTCATAACTAGGTATCACTACCTACTACATACATATCCAATTTGTTTGTCAATGTGGCTACTGTGAGAAGAAAATGTAAGTGAAAATTGGCACTGTTTTGTCCTCCTTGCAACTGTCCTCCAGTTCAAAGTCCTTCAAAAAGTTAGTTGCAAACTCAATTATGAACTGTCAGCCTGCGAATTATTGGGAGTACACTAGTCACAGGGTCTTTGGTGTGTACATTGATAAACTGACCTTTTGTCTAGAGGTCCAATCGAACAGTTCACACAAAGTTTTTTCTCTGTTGGAGGGTGAATTGTGACAAAGCCAAGTGGTTTTTGTTGCAGGTCACTCCTATATTGAAAAGCTGGTTTCAATTGAAGACAGATAGGAATTTGGGTTTTTGGAAAATGCTTATGCAGAGAAGTCTGTTCTATCTGAATTTGGATTTTGAAAGCAGTTCTTGATTTTTCAGTCAGGATCATTTTGTGTTATCACCTATATGCCAACCTGGGTTTTGCAAGAAGGTTGGAATTCAGGTTATTAGTTTTGCTCAACATGTGCTGAAAACTCCAGGTATTCTCTATATATCATCAGGTTTTTTATTTGTCTCTTTGCAGTTCTTGTATACCAAATGGATTTTTAAAAATTTCCCATTCCATTGATGCAATTCTCCCCAAATCATCAGTGGTTGGCATGAAATATGTACATATATATGTGTGTGTATACTGTTTGTCCTTGTTATTAGGGAGCAGAAAGCATAACTAATATTCAATTTCTGTGATTCCAAATCGTCATGTGGTTTCTTGCACCTTTGTGTTCTAGGGTTAGCCCTAGTTCTCGTGTGGTTCATTTATCTCTAGTAAAGAACTCAGGGACTCTTATTATGAGCCTTTACCCATCAAACTGAATAAAAAGGTGGATGCTCAAGTGACTACTTTCAGTGAGCAACATTCTATTCTTATAAATTCACCCCTCTCTTGATCTCATTAACAGGGGATCTGTTGACTCCCATATCCCCCTGCTCATTAAGAGCTCCCCCTCTAAACTGGCACTGTGAGCATGGTTATCTGGTGTCTTCAAAGAAGCTCTACCCCTATAGTCCCATGGGCATTCTGAAATAGACCTTTTAGTTACAGTGCCTGGTTATCTCCATGTCTTCAAGGAATCTTGTACCCCAAGTCTCATGGGTGTCCTAGAATTTGCCTTTAATTAGCTCCCATCAGGAGTCTTCATTGCTCTTTTCTTGCCCCCTCGGGGTCTCCCAGTGTCTCATGGCCTCTGGCTATCCTGTATTCTGGCTTTCTTTAAATCCGGTACCTTCTTTGAAGTCTAATTGGTTCCTATTAATTGTCAACTTGTAAGTGCTTATGAGTTCAATTCTCCAATATAGTATACAGGCTGGTGGGTGAACACTTTTGGATCCGAAGACATTACTCATTTGCCTCTCAAGTTTGAAAAGGTTTTTTTAGAGCTTGGCTTGGTGCACCCATGGCCATTTAGATTGATCAAAATGGACAAAAAATGAGGAAAGTATGATTATCAAACATAGGTTGCATCAGTGTTCAGCCACTGGTTAAAAAACATTTGAAGATTCATTACATTTGTCTTCTTCTTGACTTTTTTGTGTTGTTCTTTGGCTCTGGAGCTTAAAAAGATAATGTAAAGCTTAGCTTGGCACATCTATAACTCTTTAATCCACTCAAATAGACAAGAAGAAATGAGAAAAATATGATATTTAAAAATAAAGAATCATTTATTTTATAAACACATATGCTTTATGCTTTTCCTGTGTAGCTCATTATACTTGTTCTCTTGCCTCTGCAGCTGAAAGAAGTAATGTAGAGCTTCACACTCCCATAACTCTTTACATCACTCAAAAGAGACAATAAAAGAGAAAGTTCCAAAAATGTTCAGTCCCCTATGAGCAGTCAATGATGAATATTACTGCAATTTTTGTATTAGTTGTTCTTGCACAGGAAAACTCTACTGTTGCACACTGATGTTTCCTATTCAACGCATTAGTAATCTTGGGTATAAGGTCTTTGGGTATATAAGGTGTGCATCGATGGAGTCTTGTCACAATAGGGTTTTCCCATGTAATGAAGTGTACAATCATGGTTAAGAGGAAAAATTAGCAGAGTCTCAAATTGAATCAATTAGCTTTAGGCAATAGATTTTCAAAGAGATATTTCATTTGCACATTCTGAAATTTGGGTTTTGTCATCAACATAGGACAAGGTATACCAAATTGCAATAGCTAGGTATAAGCATATGGCTTGGATACACTTCCTTCATCAACAACCAATATCATTTCTGAAGCTACAAAGCAATCTGCAAATGAAGTCAGATGGGTCAGTTGTCTTCCACATCAGAAACATACCAACAATGAGCAGTACGTGCCTAACTCTTCTCGCAACATGTGTACTTACAAAGAAACATTTTCAACAATTGACAATAACAGACCAAAATGGTAAAGCTTGTGGTGTACCTGAGAAAACTAAACCCACTTCACAAGATCTTGTGCCCCCCCCAAACTGCCACATGTTCTTCCAAACTACAGCCTGTGTTTTGATTTGACATTGAGTAAACTATCTATTTGATCTCATTCTGCCCAAAGGGTGGTGGTGGAAAGGGTGCCTTTTCCAAAGAAGGCAGATGAACATATTTAACTTCATGTTTTGCAACGAATTAATAATACCTGATAAAATTATACATATGACAATGGCCCTGACCTAAACCTACCGAGAGGACTCTTAGTTGCAACTGTAGGCTCAGCAGGAACCCGGCCTTCAGCAAATGACACCTTACGGTTGTAGTCCAAAGGACCTGAAAACCGAACAGGTTTTCTACTATGGGGTTTAGCATCCAGTCCTAACTCGCCAGAAGGTTCCACATCTGGCCTCCTACGCTGACCACTGAACTTGATAGGACCTGAAAAGATTGACCCCCTTGCTGTTTGTTGTGCTAGATTTTCATTTGCCTCACCAAAAGATTCACTCCCTTGACTCTTTGATATACTGCCATTGGTGAGAGAGGAGCTCGTGAGTTGCCGTGTTGATGGATGGACATGGATGAGGGTGGGAACCGAACTCTCATAGTACATTTGGTATATTGACCTCATTATTGTGTGAGGCACATAAGTCTCCAATGTGCTTCGTGGGAGATATCGTGTTGAGTCACAGAGCTGATCCAAAAAGACCAACTTTGCTACCAATGGGCTCCTGTTTAAATTCAGCACCACAGCCATGATTAGACCACAAATCAAGTTACTGCAAGAAGACTTTTGATCATGATCATTAAACCCTAAGCACTAAATACATCATTGTTTATTAATGCACCATCATAGTTAGGTAGTAGCAATTTCCCTGAATTAGTCATTATCTGAGATGGAGGAATTTTTGGAGATAACCAAAAATAGAAGAAAATTGCACACTTCTGACCAAAAAAAGCTTCAATGTGATGTGAGCACACCCAACTTTTGGATGGGGACAACCAACCTGTGAAGATCATCCCAGGATTCAAGAACAGTAGCAACAGAGCTCTGTAAGAACTTTGTGAATGCAGTTTTGATAGCCACCTCCACATCTCCTTGAGTTTCAGCACTTGAAGCAGCAGCACTCTCTCCCTGCATGCTCTTGCTGCCTGGCTCTGCTGACACTTGTCCCTGCCTTCGCAACTCCTTCCGTTCTGCTCTCACCCATTCACTTGCCACTATAACAGCATTTATACATCTGTCAGGCAAACCCCCTCCCCCCAACCCTCTTTTGGTTAGATCCCATGTACAGTAACTTAACTCTGGATTAACGTTCCTGGTGAGAAACGTCTGCTGCCTGTCCTGTAACGAATGTTTTGCTAAATGAATGCTAAACTGTACAGTGGGTGTGTCCATTTCACGAAAGACATAACTGAAGACTTCCAAGAGAAATGCACCCAAAAAAGTTGCAACACCCTACAACAAGATTCAATACTGGAAACACATTGTAGAGCTTCTAATGAGAGAGCACTAAACTGATGTGTACCACCTACAGGAAGAAGAGCAAAGTGCACACCAAATAACTACCCAAAAGAAAAGGTTGGGTGAGAACCTAGATAAGCAGTAGACATTGGTGGTAAAGCCGCCAGTGTAAATGTTGAAGTTGGTGGACTTCCAAACTTTGGATGTCATGCACGCAACAAATAAGAAGGGAGCAAGAGCCCATGATTGCTCTGTGGATCCTTCCATGTCTGTCAGTATACTATGCAGCATCACAGCATCGCCATCTTCAACTGCACCAACCTGGCTTGCTACTGACTTCATTCTCAAAAGATTGGGTGTCTCGGGTATGGATACTGGGGCGTGCTTGGTGAAGTCAGAAAAGAGGGAGAAAAGAAGTGGAGTGTTAGAGCGAAGGACATGCGCAGTTGCCTCTGCCAAAAGGGACCGCATACTAAGCATGTGACCCACCAAAAGACAATTTGCCATTGCTGTCTCAAGCTCAACCACTTGCTGCAACTTGCTCTCACAATGTGCTTGGTTGTGCAAATTGCAAGCTAGTGCTTCGAGTATCTCCTTGTTTGTGCGCAGGGAGATTTCAAGCAACCCTAAGAGTTTGGTGAGCTGGGATTGTATGCTGCCAGACAGCTTGTCGACTCCGTAAGGCCCAAAAATGCGCACAAATGCCTTGAGCTCAGCCAAGTCAGTCACTGATTCTGCGGCAATGCGCCCAATAGGCCTGGTGCTTTTGAAACACTTATCAAGAGGACTAAACAGAACTCCTGCTGATTTTGCATCACTTAACACATTCTCAACATACCAGTCTGCAATTGTGCAAACTGCTTCACCACCAGTGCCAACTTCGCGATCCACTGGTTGGAAATTTTGCATTGAATGTGCAAAAGACTGTGTCAGAAGAACTTCACGCAAACCACGGGTGAGATCCAGCTGCACATGTTGCTCTACTAGATGTACAATGCTCATGTGTCGCTGCAGTCGAGCCTCCACCACTGACATCCGCTGGAGCCCTCCGTCCACAATTATGATGTTTGCTAGCCGTTCACGGAAGTTCTTCACAACTCGGTCCCTCAAGTACTGCATATCCATATCCAGAAAATTCAGTCTCTAAGAACTCCCATTGTTTGTCTCAAACATTCTTCCGAAAGGCCAAAACACTGCTGGCTCAACAAGCGGAAGAGGAGAATTGAGAAAGAAACAGAGGAAAAACTTCTCACCTCGCGTGGGACAAACATATGGTTGACAACTCTTACTGGCTCCATCTCATTGAGAACTGAACACAGACTGGTCAATCTTTGCACTGCAGCCTCCAACCTGGAGAGCCCACAAGATTGCATCATCAAAGTTATTGGCAATGTGCACTCGCAGCTCACCTATGTGACCTAGTGTCCAATCACTTGAGTAGCAAATGTAAGACAGATAATAATGCCAGACCAAGAAAGAAAAGGTCACAAGTGTACAGAAAACCTTACATCTTGATAGAGTCTCTGTTAATGGGCTCACTTTCAAAGCCTGGCCATGGAAACTCAAGATTTCCATTAGCAGACTTCATGGCAGGGATTCCAGCTTTGGCTACATGATTCAAGCGCATTGCTGCCTGCTCCGGAAGAAGCTGTTAAAAAAAATACCCATCAAACCACAATGAGAAGGAGTTATGCACTGTCTTGATCCGGAAAAAGCTGTTGTTTAAAAATACCACCAACTCACAATGAAAAAAGTTTTATCCAGTAGAAAACCTAAACCCTAAACCATGCACAAACAGATTTTGGGTGTATACTTGTGAGTCTCTTCATCAACAAGTACTACTGCAGATACCTTACATGAAATGGCAGGAGCTACAAGCACCAACATATATGTATATCTATAATTTATTATTTTTTAAAAAACTTTCTTGTACACTCATCGTCACAAGGAAATCAAAAGCAGTATTTAATCCAATGAAAGGGGAAGAACCTTCTTATCTAAGGAACCATATCCTCCCTCAGAATCTAGAATGTTGATCAGGCCCTCCAAACCACCCATCACAGAATCAAGTAAAGACTCTGCATATGAGACTGCCTCTCGAGCAAATTTTGGGAGCTGCAGTTCCAAGGTAACAACACTCCACAATATCAAAGGACAACACTTCCAACATACAATACATAGCTTGAGAAAAAGCAAGGTCTGACTGACTGACTGACTGATACTACAAAGTAAAAAAACTACCCACTTGAGGAAGCACAAGATTATATCTATCAGATTGCAGAGGAAAAACCTGACAACCATACTTTGAAGGTAACCTGTTCTGTGAGCTCCAGCAAAAACAGAAAACTAACACAACAAGACAGAGTGCAATCAGAACCTCATCTGGGACATTGGGGTGGGCATTCTCAGGGAAATTGCAAGCCAGGCTGAGCCAAGCGCAGCAATGCTGAGGGCGTCCTTCAGGTCCAAACATTGTATGACGGAACACCTGTACACAAAAAGACCCAGTCAGTAAGTATCGAGTATTCCCAATCTTCCCCGGCCAATTCTTTTAAGAACCAATGGAGAAGAAAGAAAGGTAGATGCCATCAAAGCAAAGCCCAATCCTTACTTACCGCAGTGACATGCTGCCGGTAAAAGTAGAGCACTTTGAGAGAGGTGTGCTGCAAAATCTGCTTGTCAATTTCATCTACAGCCCTGCAGACATTGAAGAGCCACAATATGAGTGAGACAAAAAAGCGAGACACTGCAATCTTTCCTGATCCAAGTTGCATGTAAAACCATACACCATACAAACAGAATCGAGAAATTATGCGTTTGATTTCAGGTGCAGTGTTAGACATTATCTGAGATCCAGGAGGAAATAGGACATGTTGGAGAGAGACCTGGACCACAGATAAGCACGGTTTCCTTCAGCAACAATGCTATCATTGCCAGTCGACACGGTGGCCTTGTCCAAATGCCGAATGTTGATGGCTGACCTTGATGATGACACCAGCATTATCAATCGCAGCCAGTCCCTGCGGAACACCTTCACATGCACCCACAACAACCATTCTCCTTCAAATCCTTTCTGCCTTCATGCCCACAAGCATTGGAGGGAACAACAGCCATGAATTTTCTTATTACATCCCACTTGTGAAGAGAACAATAAAAGAGGTGTACTTACTGAAAGATCAAGAGAGCTGAGGACAACTTTGTCGCTTTCTATCTTGGGGAGTCGCTCGAGGGCTCCCAAGACAGAGTTAAAAAGCTCTCGCAACTCAGTGTCAATGTCAAGCGCCACCATCCCAGGCCCAACCAAGAGCACCTGCATCCTTTGAGCTGCTGCAGCCAAATAGCCTATTGCAAATGCTCGCACAGCTGCATGCAGTCCAAAGATCACACAATTTGGGTTTAGGGTTTAGTGACCCAAGGAGGAGAGACTGAGCATCTTTTTTTCATCTATCATGTCCTTTTTCCAAACTGAGGGAACTCAAACCAGAAACCCAAAAAAGCTACTCACCACATATCTATGAGATTGTGGAGAAATCTCACAACAACACTTTGAAAGATAATCTGATACCACGTGCAGTCACAACCTTATGAGAGTCACTCACAAAGTGTCAGATCACCATCCCCTTCATCATGAATAGCAGTGACAAGCTGCCTCACTACTCACTGACTTCGTCAGCTTCTGACGTGGGTGTAGGATTAGGGTTTCGTACCCATAACAATCAGCTCAATGTTTTTGGCAAATCAATATACAAACATCTGTATCCTGAGTTTCTACACAGCACCAACCTGGAGTATATTTGGAAACAAGGCGGATAAGTCGATCCATTCCATCCAACAGGAAACCAATGGTTGGATCTGCAATATCCTGCAGTGGTCATAAATACTGATGATCAGTGGAGACCCACCCGCCCATCTACCCATCTCACTGGAAAAACAAACACTTGAAATGAAGGAACCTGTGAATGGAAGTAACTCACCCCCTGAAATGGGGGTATAAAGAAAGTGATACCAGTTTTGGAAGAGATAAAAAAGTGGCATACCATCTCAATAGGAATGACACGTGTACCCTTGGACTTGCCAACCATAATTCCCACATGGCAAAAATACCAAAGAATTTCGGAGCGCACCATTGCCAATGCAGCAAACACCATCTACAGACAAAAACAAAAAAAACGGTGCACTCCATTTCATATAAATTAATTTTTATGTCTAAAAGGCAACAAACTTCAGGAAAAAAATGAAGCAAAATTTTTCAGTAAAATGAGATAGAAAGTGCCTTCAAGCAAACAGAACTTCTTTCTGAACATTTACACTACAATACTTCAATCACTTGACATGGCTTTTTCCTTCACACAAACAGATCTATGTAAGATCAAGCTAGCTGCCTGTATCTTAGGATGGAACCAATTTACAGGGGAAAAAATTTAAACTTGAATTATGGCAGAGAAAACTCCATAATGACAACACTTTCAAGGCACCCATTTGTGTACATTGGGCAAAAACCCAAACAAAAACAGAAAAGAAAAGACTTCAGTAAATCTTCTTGGGGGGCAAATGCAGTAGGAACCTGCAGGTTGGGTGCAAGCAGAGTGGGCTGATCTGTGAAAAACAGAACCATACGCCCAAGCTCCTGCTTCAACAACAACCGATGTTCCCGGTGGACTGAATCAGCATTGCTGATAGCCATATCATGTGCCTCACTGCAGGATCAAAGAACACCTTGGTTAGAACAAAAATCAGGTTTAAAAACCATGAGAGGTTTTTAAAAAATACAGTGGCAACACCAACAATGGTTCTTCCTTCCACAGAGTGACAAATGCATCCTGAAATGGGACCACAAAACAAAAGACAAGCTTCTGACATCATCAAGGCTTCCTACTAAATATGAGAGTGTGCTCTTACTACATACCACATCTGCTTTTCAACCAGTTTGGCAAGATTGTATTCTGCATCAGCATCTCTTGCCTTTGAGCGCCCTGCCTTTGCCAGTTTCTTTGACTCCACAATCCTCGGAAGCACATGCTGCTGGTACTCTTCATGCAGAAAAATGTACTGTACTCATCATCATCCCACAAAACAACACACACTTAGACCAAAACCCCTGTGAATTCTTCTTCACCCTGTACCTTTCAATACAACAAGAATACCCATGTCTCTATGACAGACAGACATCACTCAAAATCACAATTGTGCAACTCTTCACGTGACAACCCAAGACCAGAGAGTCGTCACTTTCATGGTTCTAAAATTGTGTTGTGTACCTCATCTCGGAAAAGAGGTAACAACAGAGATTCTTTCAATATCACCTGCAACCCAACCAACCTCACATTGTCAAACATGACCCCAACCCATTTTAACTGGATTAAGAGAAGGGGGGTATAAAGAACTCTCATGTGCATCTATCTCACTTGCCAGGTATAATACCCCTTCTTCCCCCATGCAGCTTTCTACATTGCCATGAATCAAACATAACAAAGGCCTAAACCTGGGTTTTCACACCTTAATTCCCATTGGAAAGAAAGCTTATTCAATTCTCTCAACCAGACCAGGTTCAAAAGTAAACATTAGGCTGACAACAGTCATTACATAAGCAAACCATGTTGAACCTACATACGATAGGCAGACCCAGTCAGTAGATGGAACGGATTTGCAGCACTCATGCCTCCTCCCTTACCATAGCAATGTCAACAGCACGAACCCGTAGAAGCTCTACAGGACACACCAGATAACCAAGCAGTACCCACTCTCGATAAGTGTCGATGTTGGCCAGGTCTTGCGCTCTCTGTTCAGTACACAACACTTTCACACATGTTAAAAACAATAAAGAGCCATCAAGCTGATAGTAAATGGCATAAGGACTATGGGTAAATTGTGACATCAGGAGGAATGAAGAAGTGGTGTTTGTGACAGAGTCCCTTGAAGGCCCATCAGCACCCATTCCTCCCAATCAAGAGCTTATTACAGAGAAACCCAAGTGAGACAAACAGATTCGGCACTAGAATGTTTTAGCAATGTGACCTGCACTTTCAAACCTATTTTACAAGATAGATTCTTTTTAGTGACAGGTATCTGAAAGCATGCAGAAGAATCATGCAGCATTCACTTACAGCAGGATGGGCAGAGTTGGTCAGCTTTTCAGGATATCGAGGATGAAATGGACTTAAATATCCTTCACTGCAAAGTCTTTGGAAATCAGACCCCAGCAGAACTGTCGGGCCAACTGCATCCAAAATCTGCACACAACAAAAGAGAGATTTATCAGTGAATGGAATAAACATAAACCCACTTCAAACAGTCTGCCTTACTTCCTCCTCATTACAGTACTGCACATGTGGTGGGCACTACTACACAACAAAATTGTTGACTTACAACAGAAAAATGCAAATGAGAGAAAAGTCAAGAATTCTGGGAGCAAGAACATAAAAAAATCCAGCTAGCTGAATAGTAGTTACAGCACGTACCTCACCTATGCGGGGACTCACAAAGTTCAAGTCGTCATGCAATCCCTTCACGGGTGGGTCATATGAATCCACAAACTGCACCATACTGAACACAACAAATGTAACACAGAAATCGTCAGACATAGTGGGGTCCTTAGCAACCACAACCATAACCACACAAGTTGGAAGGAAGCACAAGTTTGACCCACTACTGCAAAAAGCTCTCAACACATGGGTCTGCATGCTGATAACTCCTATGAGAAATACAAATGTTATGAACTTGTGTAAAATTCATTTTTTCAGACAAGATTAGCTCTTACCGATGGTAGGCACCATAGTCTCGACCGTTTTTCATCATAGTATGTGTCAAGTTGTATGTCTGAAGAAGCATCTTGCGAGGTACCTGCTAGAAAAAACATTCATTATTATAGGCTCGGCTCCAAGCAGCAAAAAAGTTTCCAGTTTTTCCAGAGTTTGCAGAACAGTTTTTGTCATTTCTCAAAACAATAAAGTGGCCATAGATAGAACACAGCAGAATCTTTTATGACTAAGTGAGCAGGTAGGGGTACCTTATCAGCTAGAAGGTTGACACGCACAAAGGCACAGAAAAGATCCATGAATATGGACAACAGGAGAGGATTTTGATTTGGCTGCACAATCATATGAAGAATTCAGACGTGTCTCCTTTGGGTTCATCATCTCCAAGTGATGACTGTTGGTGGTGTCATACTGGGTTCTACTATATCAACCATGAAAACATAATACCTAGTAGAATGCTTGCCAAAGCTCTCTAGAGCAAAAACACCCAAACCTAAACAACTCCACTCCCTGTAGCAATACCACAAGGAGCAAACAAACAAGGTGTGTTCAGGACAATATACCAGCAAGGTGACGACTGTACTACTGAGGTCCATTATCACACGGAGAGCTTGCTCACGAAATGTCATCAAATCCTCAAGGACCTGCCCACATTAATATGTATGAGACATTGCAGCGAAATCTCATCCACAATACCACTGCTTTGATGGTAAACAGTTTCCAGGAGTTCCCAGTAAAAACCAGAAAAACTAATAACAAAAAGAATGAATGCAGTCATAACCTACCAGAATCCAGGGTTCGAGAGTAACCACATATCGTCCACAATTCTCATATAACATATCAACTCCAGCCTTGTCAACCTGCGGAGGAATCAGAGAAAAATCACAAAATGGAGTGAAACCCCTTTGAGCTGATGATGCCTAGAATCAAGGTAAGTGCACCCACAGTTCATAAGAAGAGGATAAAAAACAGCAGGGCAAAGGTAATGGGGAAAGGAAAAAAAAAAAGCAAGCACAAGCCATGTACCTTTTCAAGTTGCAACTTAGCAGGGTGTTCAGGGAACTTGCGGGCAACATGCTGACAAAGCTTGGGTAAATCAGGGAAAATGCCACTCTTCCAAAAAGGAATCAGGATAGTGCAATGATCCGGTTTCTGGGGACCCTAGAATTTGGCGCAGTCGATGAAGCTTGGTCATCAATCCATCTGCAACTTTGCGTAAATGTATCACCCATTCTATCTGTCTTATCTTTTGAACACTTTTCCCATTTGATTGCACACGCTGTTGTGTGCTCATCCCTGATCTTCTCCACACAGGTGAGTCTAGTGTCCCTCCAGGTTCATCTGTACTCCATGCTTCATCTCCACCACCCACTCTGACTGGTGAATCCCCATTATTATTATTGCGCTTCAATCGCAGTTTCGCCACTATCTGCTGGCTCCCTTGTAGGTCCAAATCCATTTGTCCTCCTGATTCTTCACATTGGTAGCAAACCCAAAAAATAAATAAAAATACCACCCACCAGCACCACCACCCTGCACATTCATTAGAAGCAAAGAAGGAGATGACTACTTTTGTGAAGTTGTAACACAGCAGCAGCTGCAGAGGGGTATATTCAGTACCTTGCCCAAACAAAGCAACTAACAGTTGCAGCTAGCCCTTAGACAACAACAGATAGAGTTAGGGCAACAAGCTCAAGATTGCACAGTTTTGGAGCTTCAACCAAAAGCATGGGCAGGTAGGTAAGAACAACTCTAGTAAGGTTCTGGCAGCTTCAAATGTATTGCTAGCTAGTCATTTGGGTGCCACAATTGTGCATGGGGTTTGTCATGAACCCCAACTGAATATGGCAGCAGCAGAGAAGGGTTGGGCTCGGGAATCTCAAGTGTGGAATACAAATTGTATTCATGGCATCATCTCATGATAGATGCTATCGTTAAGCTTCTCCTCGTCATCCCCACTGCCCCTTCTCTCTCCCTCTGTGTCTCTGGTTGTTCATTTTCACTCTGTGATTTCCTTACTGGAGTACAGGAGGATCACACTGTACTTGAATCATAATCATAGTTCTCCAACAAGACACATTTCCGTGCTTTTGTTACTTAAGAAAGAAAACACAGTTAAGTGCTAGAAACAAAAAGAATAGGATGGCCACTCACTCTCTGTGAGCTGATGGGTAGGTAGGTAGGTTGCTTTTTCTACCAAGAAGTGTGACACTACTCACTGATCGTGCTGGTTTTCTTTTTTCCTAGGGGAACTGACATGCCCACATACATGATGGCCACTTTCTTTTGAGCTGCTGATGGGTAGGATTGTTTTTTTACCAAGAAGTGTGACACTCACTGATTGTGAGCACTGGTATTTTTCCTTTTAGGGAAACAGACATGCCACATACATACATTTTTCATGAAAAGGGAAAAAACGCTTACAAAATGTAGGACAGTATTCCAACCTCCGCCTACTGCACTAGAGTAGGGAAGAGCTGGTTTTGAGAATGTCCCAAAAATAGCTTTTGATATCTGCGACTGATACACTTTGCCATGGAGTGCGTACTCTCTACCCCGGAGCTCGGCCAGCCGCAACAAAACACACACATATGCACACAAAACCCTTGGCACACAAACAAAAACTTGGAACCTAAAATGCAAAACTGGCAAAAACGAGGCGATGAAAAAATACCCAAAACAAAACGCGCGCCCACACACACACACACACACACAAAACACACAAAATACCAAAAAAATCACCAAAAAAATCACAAAACACCAAAATCACGAAGAAACACAAAACCCAACTACATACAAGCAACCCAACAAAGAGCTCCCCATCAACACGAACAGCAATGTATCATCTCCCACAAAAAGAAGCTCATAATAGAAAGAGGCTGCCAAGAAAGAAAGGAGAAAAAACCTCCCCAACCCCCAGAAAAGAGAAAAAAAAAAGTGTTGGGAATAGGTAGATACCCACCTCCAGTAAAGAATCGGAGGAACAATGGAACGAAGAACGAGAAGAAGAAGAAGAAGAAGAAGAAGACCCCAAGTCACGCCTCCCGTCGCCGAAGTACAACAACAACAACTGATGCTGCTCCCTGTGCGAAGAAGGGAGAAGAAGAAGGGAAAGGTAAGGAAAGGAAAGGAAAGGAAGGGAAAGGGAAGGGAAGGGAAAGGGGAGGAGTGAAGAGAAGAGAACAAGTACTACCTACCTACCTACTTACCTACCTACCAGGTTCTCAAACATGGGTGGGTGTGAGGAAGCTAGTCTGGGAGTAGGTAGGTAGGTAGGTAGGTATAAAAAATGTGTAGAACAAAAGCCTATTTAGGTACCTACCTATTATTATTATTATTACTACCCACCTAATAAAACATCCAAAAGAGATGGGTATCAAAGGGGGGTGGGTACAGAACAAATGGCTATTTTTGAAGGAGTTGGGGGGTATAGAGTAATCAAATGTGTAAAGGACAAACGTCATTTGGAAGGAGGTGGTAATTATCAAATGTGTAGGACAAGGTATCTACCTACTAGCTACTACCCACCCAACAAACCCATTTAAGGAGGTGGGTATCAAATGGGTAGTCCTAGAACAAATGCTATCAAAGTATCTACCTACTAGCTACTACCCACCCCCACCAAACCATTTAAGGAGGTGGGTATCAAATTGGTAGTACCTAGAACAAATGCTATCAAGGTATCTACCTACTAGCCACTACCCACCCAACCAAACCAAATAAGGAGGTGGGTATCAAATGTGAATTGTAGGTACCTAGTAGAACAAATGCTATTTTTAATGTATCTACTAAGGTAGGTAGGTAGGTAGGTACCTATCCAATAATTTATTTATTTTTTGTAACGGAGGTAAATAATAGGTAATGGAATGTGTAGAACAAAAGCTATTGTAGGTAGGTACCTACTACTACCTACCCAATCAAATTTTTAAGGAGGTGGTATCAAATGGGTAGGAAACAAATACAATTTTAGGGTTAAAGTACCTACCTAATGTACCTAACTAGGTATCCAAGCAACACCACTCTACACAACACACTCCTGACATCTCCTTTAGGTACTACTACTACTATTGTCTTTTACATGCTTTATATAATGCATGTCACTCATGATCAGTTTACACCCTTTTGGCCTTTTCTTTCCCCCCCAAAGTGGAGCCCACTCTTCAACAAGTTTTTTGTTTGCTCTCTCAGAGCTTGTGCTCAAGCTCTCCTCTGTCTGGGGGGCACCCTAAGTGCTAACCACCCACTCTTACTACAAGTAGCCCACTTCTGAAAGCTCTCTACTCTATTTTATAGAGTTGAGTTTTCCTTTTAAAGTCATCTTCTCTTCACCCTGTCTTTGGACCTGGTTTCACTGCCATGAGTAGGCCACTTTCACATGAGTAGGCCACTTCTGAAAGCTCTACTCTATTTTATAGAGTTGAGTTTTCCTTTTAAAGTCATCTTCTCTTCACCCTGTCTTTGGACCTGGTTTCCCTACCATGAGTAGCCCACTTCTGAAAGCTCTACTCTATTTTACACAGTTGAATTTTCCTTTAAAGTCATCTTCTCTTCACCCTGTCTTTGGACCTGGTTTCACTGCCATGTTTTCCTGACTTTACAGGAAACTCTAGTGTCAAACAATTAACAAAGAAAAGACGTAATAATAATAATAACATGTGCCTTTTTATGTCCATGTTATATAGTGTACTCACGATTGAGATTGACATAAATAATGATGAACTATTGAAAGCCATATGAGAACATACATATAGTTATGAGGGAAATGAAAAAGGGCGGGTGGGAGGCAAGAGAATACCTATTATTAAATTGATAAGCATCCATCTCTTTTTATCATTATTATTTATCCCTTTTGCTCACATTTTCAAAGTGAAGCTTTGTTTAAAATTTAAAGATTTTGGAGGTCTAACCCCTTCCCCCTCCCCCCATTAGGGACCTTCCATTAGAGCCCCAGTTAAGGGTCCAAACTGGTTTTAGGATTTTTGAGATTCTCAAGTCAAGGGTTGGAACCAGTTCTTTGATTTTTTGAGAACCCTGGCTCAAGAGTTCCTTGCAAGGCATACCTATTAACCCAGGCCAAAAATGGTGACAAACTCTTTTTGGGAAGAGAAAATTTTCACACTGCCAATCGGAAGGCCCAAGAACGCACTCAAAGGGGTGGGGGGAGGATTTTTTTTTTAATAAAATTTCCCTAGTTCCCAATGAGTTCCCATCAGGTTCTCGATGTGTTCCCCAACATGTTCTCCATAGCACCTCGCTTTTCTCCCATATGCTTTGGCAAATGTTGTCTTGCTTTCACCTACATCGGAGTACACTAACGGTTTTTGGCATAAATTAAATTATTATTTTTATTTTTTCGAATTTTTTTAAAATTATTTATTGAGATTTTAATAATTATTATAAAATAAATGTCTGTAGTATTCAACTGTTGGGTTCAAACATCAGACCTACCCATTTTAGAATGTAAGAGTGTGACAATATATAAACACACTTAGACTGTCCCACACAGACAACAAAATTTTGTTTGTTATTCTTTATGAACATTACGTGCCAAAAATTCTATAGTTAAAAAACCAGCACTTGAAGTTAAGATTTGAGATTTAATAAATTATTCGACAATTTGTTGTCGCTTCAATACTAAAATATAGGTGGGCCAAAGGGGAGGAACTATATGCTTCAAAATAAAATCTTTTATTTTGAGGAACTTTCATAATATTGCTTTTTTTTTTTGAGTGATGGGCCAATCAAATTGGCTACTTGCCCAAAAAAAATCAAAAAATGAACTTGGAAGGCACCTCATTTTAATGATTAGGAAATGATGATGAAACCCTACCAATCAAATAAAAAAACCAAAACACCCAAACAAAAGAAAGGGGGAGAAAAAACAAGGAACAAAATGGAAGGACTCACATCCAAAAAGACAAATGAACCACCTTCCTTCAAGGACTCATCACAAGGAAAACATCAAGTTCTTGAATCATTGCAAGAAGCAATATCAAATAAGGAAATGGGAAGACCTCTTAAAAGGACACCTAGCCTAGACAAACCCTCACCTATTGTAATTGCACATCTCAAAACAGAGATCACCTACACATACATAACACATGTTCAAACGTCACTGACACCTTCTGTCTATAAAATGTGTGTAAAACTGAAAAAGGAATGCCTCTGGTGCAAGTTGCTTCTTCACATCATGTTGGCACATCGATGAAAAATTTGTCCACCTATTAATGTAAACACCCAAAGACTTTAAAAGTTAAAAGGAAGAAACATTGGAAACCAATTGAGATAAAAATCATCCTTTGCTTTGCTTGAGAGGCATGACTATCACAACAATCTCATTAACAAAAAAAAAACCCTTAAAAACCCTAAGAAATCAAACAAACCCAAATGAAATTGACAATGATAACATTTGTCAGTCTGCAAACACACACCATCGACTGATAACACAATGTCAACTCGACAATACGAAAGCTGCAAGGCAAAGAGTAATAAAAAGGACATCGTTTAGGAGGAAAGGTTCCAACATAGCCCTAATATTACCTTAAGTTCTAACCGGAGGCAAGTAAGTACCAGTATGGCTGGTCTTGCTCAGGTCATACCAGTCCCTCCTGTTGGTTCTTTGATACCAGGCCAGGGCCAGTACAGGGGGGTCTCTATATATATATATATATATAACATGATAACCGCCGGGTACCTCCCAACATTGGGTGGAAACCCATTGGAAACTAGTGGAATTTATTTTTTTTTTAATTTTTTTTTTAAAAAAAATTTGGGGAAAGGGAAGATGTAGCTCTGCCTCTGTGGGTTATAAGTTTCAAGGGTTGAAGTTGTTTCTGTAAGAAAACAGTAATAAAAATGATGTCAGAGATCTAATTGGCCTTGGGAAGAAGAGCTTTTCTCAGTCACCAACAATGATCTTCTGAGTCACCAACTCTGGATTTTGTGATTGCAGTTGCTTAAGAAACTATGGTAGTAGTAGTATCTAAGTACCTAATTATCTAACCAGAGCTGCTGTGGTGTGGTGTGGTGTGGTGGGTGTTGTTCAGAAGAGGTTATTTTTCTTAAGTAAAAAGTAGTAACACAACACCACACCATAATAGCAACACCAAATCCACAACTATTTTTCAAAGAGGATGTGTTTTTTTTGCACTGAATACAAGGTTCAACTCACTTTTGAATGAAGGCAAACTGGATATATCCATTGCTGAAAAAAGGGTAGAAAAAAAAAAATTTAATTTGTCTCTCAAGTAAACCCTAATTACCTATAAAGAGGATATATCCACCAACCAATGTGTCTTCTTTGTTCACAAAAGAGGTTCCCCAAATGGCCCTCACATTGAAAGACGACCATTTTTTGATTGAGGTTGGCAAACCCTAATAGGTATAAAGAAATGGGTTTGTCATGGGTCCAATAAACCCTAACCCTAATAGGTATAAATAAAGGGGTCTGTCATGGGTCCAATAAACCCTAACTTTAAAGGCGAGACACCGAGTATATCTTCTTTGTTTGTTCACAAAAGGGTTCCCAAATTGGCCCTCATTTTGAAGGCCATTTTTGAGGTCGGCAAACCCTAATAATAAGCACAAATGGGTTTTGTCATGGGTCCAAAATTTTTGTTATTCTTGGAACCCGTTCTAAGGAATACGAAGAGGGAGCAAACCAAGAAAATGAATTCCAACGGATGGGTGGTGGCCTAACTTTCAAAGAATGAGAGAGTAATTTAGCAAGTTAAAAGAACAAGTCCAAGGAAATCCCAATTCTCACACGAAATCAATCAAGTCTTTCAACATATCAACCCCCATTATATTACACTCTTTGTGCCAAACCCAAATGAATATATTGTAGTAGCAAAACGGGAGCTACCAAGGCGAGGCAAGGCAAGGAAGGATATTATTGTGTTTTAGATTCATTATAGAGTATAGTAGCTTAAGGTGGATTTTGGCCCCTAGGTAATAAATAATAATAATAATAGGTCTATTTATTTTTATATGAGGATTTTTGAAAGATATGATATATTTTGGCTTGTGTTGTGAAACTTGAGATTAGTTATAATAGAGTTATAATAATAATAATATCTTGAAGGATTTTGGTTTCATTTGGAGGATTTTTTTGGAAGATTGTATTTTTGCAAGGTGAAATATTTGAGTTTCCATAAATTCTTCTTCTTTTGCCTTAAGATATTTTTTGATGTAAATGGCAAGGTTTAGGGTTTAGTGTGACACAACCCTTGTTTTTTGTTTTTTTGAAAAGTTCAAAATATTTTACAAATAATATAATGAGTGTTGAAGCTGCCAAAGTACTACTACGGTAATGCACAAAACGGTTTTTTATTTTTATTTTAATTTTTTATTCCCCATGCGATCATCACTCATATCACAACACAAGTAACCGTTAATAAATCAACTCTCCAAAGTTTTGGGGGTACAATAGTAAGACATTAGCTGGTGTACGAACTATGATGGGTACTTTACATTTTGTTTGCTTGATAGAAAAGCTGGCACCATCTATTGCAAGTGGCATCTTTTTACCTCCTCTCCTTTGTTCCACTATTGTACGGTAATAATACTATGGCAGGTTCGACACTAATTATATTGTTTTCAGAAATGTTGAAATTTTTTTTTTATAAAAAAATTTTAAAGAAAAAAAATTGTGAATGAAAGTCAAAAAATTATTTTTAGAAATTTTAGAATATTTACAATTTTCAACATGAAATCTTCAAAATAAAACAAGTAAACATGTTAGACACTTAAATATCGAATTATTTTAATTTTTAATTTTAAAAAAAAAATTAGACGACAAAGCTTTGGACCACTTGGGAAGTCTGCAGTGAGTTTTAGTCCCACCCATTTAGAGATCGAGGTTAACCCTAGGGTTATGAGACAAGTCGGAATGCCAAAGCTTCACCAAGCACGTGATTTGCATGTGTAGTAGGTACCATAAATATTTAACAAGGTGTGTGAACCAAATGGAGATGACAAAAAACAACACGATAGGAAGGAAGTTTTATGATTGTTGTGAAGCTCGAGGAGAGAGAGTTGGTGGGCTTAGCGATGTGAGAAATACACAACGTTTTTTGTCCTCTAAAAGGGATGATAGACTTTTCGTTTTGGGTCTTCTTATGAGTACTTTACCCTATCCCTAATTAGGGTTCATCAAAAGGGGGCATATATTAGTTAGTAGTACATATGCAGGTGTATTGGTAGTGTGTGTGTGTGTGTGTGTGTGTGTGTGTTTTGTGTTGTGTGTACCAAGATCTGAACACTCAACCAACCGCATGGCATGGAAGTGTGTTGTCGGGTGCTTGTCACTCACACAATTGTCTTGTGGGAACAACAACAAAAAATTGGACCATATTTTGTGGATTTTGAGGAATAGTAGGTGAAAGTATTGAGTTGGAAGCTGAGCCCACCAGCACTACCAAATTATATGTCTTTTAGGCACAACTCCACCTTAAAAAAGCCTTTGAAGATTTCATAACATTTTGCTAAGTTTATTGACATTATTCCTCTAGCAACACATATTTCTCAATTTAAGTGAGTAATTTAACCATTATTGGGATGTTCTCTTTTTTCTTCTTTTTTTTTTCAATTTAGACTTAATTTTCTCCAATTTGAAGACAATTAATTTAGATTAGTAATTTAATCAATTGAAATTGAAAGACAATTTGAAGGTTTGTATGCATGCATGCATGAACTTGTTATTTATGTAAAAAATCTTTTTGACGCATGAGGTAAGTGTGAAGTGTTTGCACATTGTTTCTCTCCCTTTTACTTCCTATCCTTCAATCACAATTAATGTATCATCATGTCTATAATTTCTTTCATCATAAGTTCCAACATTACACTTCTTTCACATGTTATAAAGGATTTTTGAAATTTTGAGATTTTGAAATATATTTTGAATTTCAAAAAAAAATTAATTCCATAATTTTTAAATTGTGAAAATTTTTGAGTGTAGGTAGGGTGTGGGTAAGGATGATAAAAAATTTATATTAAAATAATCATTTAGTTTAATCCTTTGTAAAATTGCCTAATTTGGATGCAAATTGTTGTTCAAGTTCACAAGTCATTTACTAAAACCAAAATCCAATATTAAATTTAATGAAGTTTTAAGTTTAATTCTTAAACATTCATATTAGGCATTTAGCACAACTTAGAATGATTAACATAGTTTTAAAATGTAAAAAGAATTTTACTATAATTTTTAAACTTTCAAAAATTCCCAACAATTTTTTTGGTTTTTATAAGTGCGTTTTAACCCATTTATTTCATTCTGACCTAAAAATAAAATTTGTAAAATGCAACAACACGTTATCAAGTTTGGTATATGAATATCAGTTTTTCAATAAATTTTCAAAAATATTTTTTCAAATTCCCAAAAGATGTTTTCTAACAATTCAAACCTTTTTTTTTGGTGATTCATTCATTCAATACAATCATTCTAGAATTATTTGAACACACCCCTCCCTATGGGCAATCATCAATTGGGAGAAGAGAGGGAAGCCTTTGTCTCCAAGAAAAATAAGGTTCGATACCATCATGACAACCTTTTGTTGGATCAAAAAGTCCACCATATTGGGCTTTAAATTCAAGCCTAGTTTGCAAAAAACTCGCAAATCATTGACACTCCTTAGAAGTTCAATGAAATATCTATAAATTGCTTTTAGTCATTATCTATAACTTGACATACAACACTATATTTAATAGATTTATGGTAGTAATAATCTCCTAAGAAGGTTTTATTTGGTTTTGCAATTGCAAAGTGAGTGGCATCAATTGCACCATGACGACCTAGCAATCCACAAAACTCTTGAAAACCTTTCATTACATTTTGCATTTTTTCATTACGTGGTTAGGAAATGAACTTTCAAAACACAATGTTGATATTAACATTGATTTTATAAACCACCAAAGATATTGTGGATCCATAAATATAAACAATTTATGACATATCAATAGTTCCATGCCTTGTACAAAATTGTATATGATAAAAACCACACACACTTCCATAAGAATTACCATTTTCTGTTGAGGGTTTTGCTTTTGAAGATGTGGTTTTAATTAGTTAACAATATCAAAAAGGGTGTGTTTACTCATCCAAAAGTAATGCAATAAATGATCATTTCTATAGTTTGAAATAAGTAGATTGAAAACCAAGTTGTACTTCATGGTTTGACCCAATAACCAAACCTTATGTTGCAAAACCCCAAGGTCGATTTAAGTTTGTGATTGTGAAAACAAATAGATATATAAAAGATCTACATGTTCATCATAATAAAAAATCTTTCGTTCAATAATTTGTTTAGAACTCAAAATTTAAGCACATTATACAACATTTGTACTACATTCCCCCAATAAAATGAAAATACATGCAAAAAAAACACTATCTTCATTTATAGCCAAGGTATTAATTATAGAAAAAACATAATTTAAAAATCACTTGAGTAATAATGGATACAATCACTTAATATGCATAAAAATGCATAAAATACAATTTTTTTTCAAAAAAAAAAAAAAGTTGAAAATATATATAAACAATTGTGAAGGTGTTCCATGATGAAATGTTTTGTGATGTAGCAAAGGAATAATATTCAAACAGACATCAAGAGACATCATCTCTGAAGAGACATAGATTGTTAAATGTCAATAGCCTTAATATGATATCAAGGTTTTATTTGAAATAAACAAGTTGGTCCCAAAGATGATGATTCATTAGAGTTGGTTTAAATAGGACAACTTTGGGTTCCATGAGTCATCATACATTTAATGGTTTCAAATTAGAATTTTTTTCACTCATTCCCAAGTGAAAAAGAATGGAAAGGTGTCTTTTTGGACTTTTGTATTCTTTAAGTTTGTTTTTTCAACACCATATTCACAAGAAGACTTTGAAAATATCATCCACTAATTTGCATCCCATTTATTTTCAATCAAATTTGAATTGAATTGGAATTGAATATAGTTGAATTCAAATTGCATTCAATGTATTTGAATGCAATTCAATAAAATCTAAATTCAATTCAAACTTTGCATTGAAATGTTATTCACACCTCAATTTCATATAGGAATGAAGTAGTCTTTCATTTCAAGAACATTTTTTTAAAGGATATTTATCTTTTCTTTATTTTTTCAATGTTTTGAATCTTGGTGCAAATAAGGATGATTTATTTCATTTTACACATTGCATCGTATACCATCATTACTATTTGGGCCAAAATTCATTTATATCAAGGTTATTTCAACATTATACGTCATTGACATATGAATATGTGTTGTTTAGACTTTAATTAGGTTTTATGTGAACATTATACTAACATCGTTCAAGAGATTGTTAACAAATGAGTCGATGTCAATGTAAAAGCTGAGAATGGAAAAATATTTTTGCATTTACCATGTGAAAACAACTATGATGGTGTCATTTCAATATTATTCACAATACTCAATTTCCTCTTTATTTCTTTTTTTGGTTTCACAAACCATGAATTGTATGAATTTGAATGATTTGTTATAATTCGAAAAATATTTATGTAAGAATTATATGCACGAAAGGCAAGAAAGAGAAAATGTGAAAGCATGTTATGAATTTGATAACAATCCAATGAGAATGTGTTTCAAACACAAAATATAAATGAAGGTTGATCATAGAATTAAAGATATTAAAATTATGTAAAAAAAAATTTATCATGTAAATTGTGATTTCTTACAAAGCATTCTTTGTCATGAGTTTTGTATGTTCAAGCATGCACATTTTTTTTTCTCCTTCATTGTGGTTTGTACTTATTAACATGTTATACAACGAGTGATATTCATTCATTATGTGTGCATTATGTTAAAAGAATTGATTGAAAAAATCAATGAACCAAAATAGGAAAAATATATAATATTCCTCAATGTTCTTTCTATGTTTTTTTTTGGGTTAAAAAACATTTCCATATGTTTTGACAATTTGATTAAATTTTATGCATCACATCATTATACTATATAACACAAACCATATGATATCAATCCATTTGTATCTCTATGATGACATGAATATTCATCTTTCAAAAAAATGAAAAAACTTACATGATTAAATACCATCATATGTAAACATGTAAGTATTCATTGGTGTCAAATGAATGCTAAGTTAACAAATGAATGGTCCCATCTCAATGCACTAGTTGAATCACTAATGTTAAGTGTTAACATTAATCAATCTATAACATTAAGTGTGGTTGGACTATAAAAACTTAAGGTGCACCTTTATATTATAGTAAGTAGTGGTAATCTAGTGATACGAATAATAATTACTAACCAAGAGGTTGGGAGATTGATTATCTAATCTTTTAACATTATTGTTTTTTGAATTTATTTTTCAACATTTTACCTTTTGAGAATTAAGTAGCATTGAATAGTGAATATGTTATTGTCAGACCTACTACTATATATTAAACAAATTTAATAATAATCTATCCATATTAATGTCTTGAATTTTCAAGTGGTCAGTGTACCATATCACCTTGACCACTTTGACACATGTTTGTTAAATAATTAATTATTTTTTAGAATTTCATTTTTTAAAAATGCATTATTTTAAATATTTCATTACATTCTTCATTTTCCTTCAAAAAAAATTTGAACTAAAAAAAAAAATCTGAAAATAATATAGTTAATATTGAATTGGCCTAGGTACTATGGTATTAGCCTACCCCCATTTATTTATTTAAGCAATTTCATAAACATCAACATATAACGAGTTGTTCTCAATGAAAAAAAATCAAATTTGTAAGAATTGACCTAAATTAAAACATTTGAAAATTTAAAAGTGTTGTAGTTCTTTCATATGCATTTAATCAAAGAACCAATAATAACTATTCTTCGAAATTTTAAAAACTGCCCAACATTGGTCAAAGCATGTTCAAGTTGAATGACCTTGATATTATTTTAGAATTAATGAAAGCCATAAAACAACATGCTCACATTGCCAAAATATAAGTGTATCCCAACAATTATTAGGGTTTGAAAAGTAGATAGGGGTGGAAAATTTGTCATTTTTTATTATTTTGAAATGATTGATTTCATTGAATTCAACAAAGATGTTTGCTTGAGTCTTTTTAAGTGTAGGTTAGGAGATCGAACTTTGCATTTTAAAAAAAAAACCTTACCTTTTTTTTGTCTTTGATGTTATGTTAATTTAGCATTTGAAATGTGATAGTTTAGAAGAAGAAATTGATGTCCAATTTTTAAAAATTGATAAATCTTATAAAGACTTTTTTATGAAGGTTATAATGTAATGGTGTCACATGTGTGTTCTAATGTTTTAATTTCAAAATATGGATTTGAGAATTTTCGGAAGATGCCATTGAAATGTTCCCATGGAAACATGTAGGGTACCATAGTACATTCACCATTTTGGCATAAACTAAATTATTTTTTGTTTTGCCAAACTTTTGAAAGTGTTTCATTATTTGTGTTGAAATTTTTAATAAATAAAAGTTTCAGCTGTCAAGATTTGAACCACAAACCTTCCATGACAATGACTTTAACGAAAGTAATTTATACACATTATATTGCTCAATAACATTGACAACATCCTATTTATTATTTTGTATAATCATTACCTATCAAAAATTTCAAAATTAAAAAGCTAGGTGCCAAAGTTAAGATTTCAAATTTAAATAATTATTTGACAATCTATCCCAAAATGGTAAAAGTAGTAAAATATATTATTGGACAAGTGATGACTTTTATAGGAATTTGAATGATGATCAAGTACATGTGAATGTATGATGAATTTATGACCCATGTTTTTATTCACATTTTCATTAACTACCCCTTTTGTCAATTTGTGCATGTGAGTCTATGATGAATTTAAATTTGCAAACATTTATTATTTCAAAATCAAGAATTCACCACCATTGCCATTTAACAAACTTAGCTTAGCAAGGTGCATTAGCAAAATTGGGCGCATGTGAATTACAATGTTGGTGAAATTCATATTGGAAGTAGACATTTGATTCATCCATAATACACCATCATCATCATCATCTTCAACTTTTCATCTAACCATTTTTCAATTTTGTCCATAATAGATGAAGATAAACATGTTTCATCCATACTATGTGTACAAAGGTGCTCAAAAAAGTTTTTCCAGTCTTTCATGGGTGTCTTCCTTTAAGTGCTAAATAAGTGCGAATCAATGAACTAACTCAATTCAGGTAGTGTAGTTTCACCCATTCCCACCAATTTGATTTCACCTTCTTTCCTGTAAAAGATGACCTTTGTAAGGGAAGTAGAGATGCTGCTTGAACAAATTGAACACTATGTAAAAACATGGCATCCTCCGTCAAGACATGGCATACATGACTGGTCCTTTATGACTCGGTTAAATCGCTTATGCCATGTTTAGCTGTATATGCCTAATCACGGATGGATATCATGTTTTGGTGTAGCACAGACTGAAGAAGAGATACAAATGTTGCATATCCACTAGTTAGGATGTACAATATACATATATGCTTGTGCCAGTTCTTCAACAGAGTGAACTGATCAAAATGTCTAAATCTTTGTGTTGGGACTACTGAGCTTTCCCCCCTAACCATGTCAGTTTTCTGTTTTCAGTATTGTCGCCTGATCACTAGCTCATGACTAACATTTTGCTTTGAAAGGAGCACTACACAACCACAAGTAGTTGACACTGCTTACTTCATGAGGCAGGGCAGAAAGATGGGTCCTTGGGAGCAAAATATACACTTTTCATCTTCTGTGCTCATCTGGAAAAATTTCAGATTGAAACATGATTAGACCTGAGGCTAAGAGCACCAGGATACAATATAGTTGAAGTCGTAGGATATCGGTACAATGCAGGCAATACTGATTTAAAATGGTCTCAACTAGGCTTCCCTTCTCAGGAACCACCACCGCAGTCAGTCTACTCCAAAAGTGTGTGGCAAACGATTCCTCAAATATTCTGCTCAGGAGCTCTTTTTCTTCTGCTTGTTGCTGCTTATCTGTTGGTGTGACAAAGTACCTGCTGAAGGAAAAGAATGAGAGACAGACTTTACCCTCTCTTAAAAGTACCTGGTTTTGGAATGGCCTCACTGAAGCAGCTTGCTGAAGCTTTTGCAAAGAATAAAAAGACTGCACAACAGTGTCAAGCAGTTGACAAGTGGACAGCTACTACATTTACAGAGAAAAGGTTGCACAATACCCGAAAATGCTACTTGATTGGAGTGAAAAAAAAGAAAATGGATGTTGAATTTGGAGGACATCAGGAACCTCCATCCACCTTTTACCTCCATTCCCAGTTGACAAATTGGCAACCCATGTCACAAGCTCTGCTCCATTGCACTCCAATAATGTGTCATTATATGTTGCTGTAAGTTCTTCCAGGCATTGTCTTAGAAATGGACTGCAGAAGCACACAGATCCATCAGATACAACCCAGATAGACTTCTCTGGTTCTTAATCAAAGCATTCTTCTCATTCGATGCTTTGCACATCGAAGCTTCATGGGGTTTAGGGTTTACACAGGGCAGCATCTTTTGACCTAGCCAATATTCTCCACACAACAAGACAGTGGAATTGCATTGGTTCAATGACTGACCTGGACTTATTGAAGGCCATTATGGCACCATTCAGGCGGACCTCCCCATTGGCCAAAATCTTGGATCCCACTGTGTTACAGAGAGAGTCCAAGGGTTTCAATACAATCACATCCATGTCCATATCTACTCCATATCTGCATGAATTTGCATGCCCACAGGAGACCTTAATATCTGCTTCAAATATCTATGTTCATAAGAGAATAGTACCGATAACAGAGGATAGATGGATGCTGCTTGCTACTACAGATGATGGCATTTGCAAACAACACCATGATTGCCATGGGCAGAGAAGTGCAAAGAAGGCATATGATATGCAGAGATAAAGGTTTCAGCTGAATCATTAGAGTTTGTGAAACTAGATGGACTGAAAGACAGTGGCATCTCCCTGACAACTATAAGCCTTAAGAAAATAAGAAATGAGAAAGATTAGAGTTGTTGCCAAGCTAGCTAGCAGAAGAAAAAAGGTAAGGAGAATCTTCTGCATTTATTTCAAATTCTTCAGAAAGTCCATCTTAGTACTTGTACAGGAGAACCAAGCATAACAGGTCAGTGTAATGGAGGTGAAATAATGGAATTTTGTGCCACCACTGCACCCAAACATTGGCAAACACATCAGCTGGAGTGTTTGCTAAGAGCTCATGCAGATTTGGTTGTACAACAGCCACCTTGAACCTGCATAGAAAACTCACTTGATAGTTCAATGCCACTGCCAGCCACACAAGCTCTAACAAGACTTTGAACTTCTGGTTGAACCACAGAGTCCTAGACAGAAACATGGAGCTATCAATGATGATCTGTGGCATCACCTAAGATCGAACTAAGGTTTCGAATTGATGATAGTTTCCTGGATGAGTACAATGCCAGTGAACTTCACATGGATGTGCATAGAGGCATGTGAGTACCTACCCTTTTTGCAGAAATGTGTTGAAAAGTTGTTCTCAATTGTGTCTGAGAACACAACAACACAAGCATTTGGATGACAGTGGAAAACGCTCTCCAGTGTCAGCTGGTGATGGACTGTCAAGGACAACTGAGAACGAGGCATGGTCCATGCCATAAATACTTGTATGGAGCAGCTCTCTTGATGCAAGAACTCATCCATGAAAACAGAGAAGGGGAGTGAAGAAGGACGTATTCCTGGAAAGTCATTCAAGTGTAGAAAGTTTCGATTTTCAGCTCCTGCCTGCTGGAAGCCATGGGAGGAGATCTTGGTGGTATTATCACCTATCGGCAGATTCTCTTGTTGGTGAACGTCAGTTGATAGCTCAATTGCTGGATCCTTCCTGACAACACCCATATTGCCTGCCTCAAGTTTTCCCACTGTCTCAGTGGTTGTTCCTGCTGCATCCTCATCAAACTTTCAATCAATTTCTTGCTCCTTTTCCTCCTCATGAAGAACTGAATCCACATGAAGGCCTCTTAATAGAAACCTGGAAGGAAGAGGATCAATCTTCTTGCCATATCCATCAACTCGCAGTGCATTCAACATGGCTTCGTCACTCTTGGTCATCCAATTGTCAGGACCGCTACCTGTGTCAGGATCTTGCAACATGGGGATATCAACTGGATTAATTATTGAGTTATATGAACCTTCTTCTCCCTTCTTCTTCTTCTTCTTACCAACTTTTCCTGCTCTCATGAGTGGCAATTTCACCATTGATTTGACAGCAGCTCCATCATCACTGAGCAGTAGTGCATCCTCAATCTCTACCACATCCTCAAGTTGCCGCCAATGCACATTCTCGTCTAAAAAATCATCATCGTCACTGTTAAACCGTTCCTTCCAGCTCTCAATAAACTCCTTGAACCCTTGTTGTAGCTGCTGCTGCTGGTGGGAAGAAGAAACCCTGCCAACAACACCCATAGCTGCTGCTGCTTCATGCTTTTCAACATCTGCACCCTTGCTGCCAGCACCCAACATGATCCCTGTGTCCATCTTGAATCCATGGTCTGGCTGTTTATCAACAATGTTGATCTCTTCTCCATCCAGTGCTATTGTCCTACCTAATTTCATTGTGCTGCCATTCCTACTTTCTGTACCCATTGCTCTCATGGTCTCTCCAAATTTCTCGTTCTGTTGTTGCATAAACTGTGATGCATTGTCATCAGCTTTATTCTGAACCAGCAGCTCATCATCATCATGAGAAATCACCACAGATTCAGAACTTACATTTTCTGCTGCCATATCCCCAATTCCCTTATGACCAGCCTGACTCACCATGTCTACTGCTTCAAGGAGCCTCTCTTGGTCTGCTGGTGGTTCTTCTTCTTCTTCTTCTTCTTCTTCTTCCTCTACCAATTCCTCTCCTGTTTCAAACTCCTCCTCATCAGTGCCTGTGTTGCTCTCAACTCCTACCATCATGGCTGCTGCTGCTGCTGCATTCCTTTGTGATGTCCTCCTCCTCCAATTCCACACTAATTTCAAAAAACCTCTTTCCTCATCATCAGACACTAGTAGCTCTCCTCCTTCACCTCCTGTTGCATCCCCAGCAGACCTGTCTGACAGAAACAAACCTAGGTGGTTGTTATCGTTCTGCAGAGAATCCAGATTGGTGGAGCCTTGCCTTGTTGCTGCACTACTTACCAGATGCAGTTGTAAGAACGTCACAGACGCCAGCAGCAGGAGTCCAGCGGCAATGAGACATTTGTACATTCTTCTTGTGTGCTCCTCCTCCTCATTGCGGACCGCAATCGCGGCGCTCGATGAGGAGGAAGACAAGCGCGACAATGAAGAGCAGCGCGTGAGAGAAGTCGACGACGCAAGACGCCCCCGAGGCCTGGACATTCTTTCTTTCTGCTCCCAGCTTCCGTCCATCCGCCCGTCTTCTTCTGCGATGGCTTTCTGCTCCGAAACTTTATATCCTTTTAGTCAAGCTCCTCCCGCGCATTCGCAGAGGTACTGCATCCAGCAGAGAAACTTCAACCCAAATTTGAACTTCCTTCTTCTTCGCAAGCAGCAACAAGATTAGCACTAATTAATCTCGACAACACAGGAGCGCGAGCAGCAACAAGATTAGCACTAATTAATCTCGACGACGCAAAAAAAAGCGCGACCACCAACAAGATTAGCGCTAATTAATTAAGATTAGCACTAATTAATTAGTCGCTAATGTCGACCAAGTTCTCTGGTATTCGCTAATCAAGCTTTTCAAACGCTATGACGGGAAGAAACCACGTCATGCCCGTTTAAATCGCCACCTATTTGGTCAATTTTGTGATGTAGCCAAAATGGCTGGCTGGCTGGCTGGCTGGCTGGCAATGATTCACAGGTAGATTTAGCCAAATTTGGCTACCACATTTTAAAAAAATGAAAGTATTAAAAAAAATCCATCTATAATTTTGGCTACTTACTTGCATAATGTATTCAAATCTGGCGAATTTTCTTGAATTTTGGTCGAATTCTGGCTAATAAAAAACTCCAAAAGCATTTGATTTTAGCACTTTAAATTTTAAATCTACAGCTTTCTGGGTATATTGCTAGCGAAAAAAAGGCTGCCCCACTTGCTGCAACATCAAACACACTTGATTTTAAGTTCATCATAGCCGTCCAATCTGATCAATCCATTTAAATCCACGTTCATCACAACCACCCAATCTAACCACTATGGAATATTCAAAAATATTTTAGTTGTCAAAATGAGAATTTCAAAATTAAGTAAATATTCAACACACATGTGTCAAAACTACCAAGTTCCTCTAGTATGTGTTTTTTTTAATAAATGTGTGTATCGTATTATATTGCCCTTCATCACAAATTTTTAATGTTTTGGTTGCATGTATTATATTTTCAACTATATAATTTTTGTAATTCTAATCACCTTTTATTTTTATTTTTTACATATTTTTTAATTTGTTCGAATTCAGCTTCAATTAGGGATAAGATTCAACTAACAATCACTTTCAATATAATGCAAAATCAAAATTCAAATTGTGTGGGACAAACAAAAAGAAATGAAAAGAGTTTTTGAATCCCTAATTCAGGATTAATAAAGCCTTTGGCCAACAAAATTATTGAATTTTTTTTTAATATCAACAAATTGAATAAATAAATCATAGAATAAAAATGTATTTCCCAAAACATATTATAAGTTCATTTCTTTTTAAAAGAAAATTGAATTTTCAAGACACATTTTATCAAAAGGCTATTTGGACAAAAAAATGAAGATGTATAAAAGGGTAAGGAATTAACACACCATACAAATGAGTTCATATAAAAAATAAACAAAATAGTTATAACAAGAAAACAAACAAACAACCAATTACCAACAACGTCACAGAAAAAAATTGAATGAAAGAAATTCAACAAAAACAATGATAATAAGGGTGAATGCATGAATGAGTGGACCAATTTTGGGACTATTTGACAAATTTTGCAAATTGGTTGTCATTGTAATGGACATATCCCATAGATAAATTTACAACTTTGTCTATAGGGACTTGGTTTTTAAATGCCAACTTAAATATGTATTTGTTGTACACATTTTAAATTTGGATAATTGTGTAAACCATTAAGAATTTGGACTTTCAAAGTTGGAAATTATGCAACAAAAATTATACACATGAATTTTGCAACAACTTTTTTAAGGACTTAAATGCCATGGTACAATAATTTAGGAAATGCTACATGTCTACATAGAATGTAGTCTACATAGAGCTTTCCATAGACTTGCATGTACACTCTAAAGATCTACATTATTTGGTTGCTAACTTTGGAATTCTTCTTAAGGCTAAAAAAATGGCCAATTCACCATCAAATTGTTAAATTGTAATTTTTTTCAAACTAAATGAAAAGAAAATTCAAATGGCTTTGAAGATCTACATTATTTGATTGCAAACTTTGGAACTCTTATGAAGGTTAAAAACAAATGGCCAATAACAAATGGCATTCACAATCTACATCAAATTGTTAAATTGTAACTTTTTTCAAAATAAATGAAATGAAAATTCAAATGGCTTTTAAAATCTTCATTATTTAATTGCAAACTTTGGAACTCATATTAAGGATATAGAAAATGGCCAATTCACCATGGCACTCAAAATCTACATCAAATTGTTAATTGTAATTTTTTCAAAATAAATGAAATGAAAATTCAAATGTCTTTGAAGATCTAGAGTATTTAATTGTAAACTTTGGAACTCTTATGAAGGCTAAAAAAATGGCCAATTAACCATGGCATTCCAAATCTACATCAAATTGTTAAAAATTGTAATTTTTTTCCAAATAAAGGAAAGGAAAATGGACATGGCTTTGAAGATCTACATTATTTAATTGTAAACTTTGGAACTTTACTTAAGGTTATAGAAAATGGACAATTACACTTGCACTCAAAATCTACATCAAGTTGTAGACTATAACTTTAAGATCCAAGTACCTACACATGAAATAATCACAATTAGACCACTTCACATTGATAAGCTTGACAACACTGAAATGTGCACATACTTTTGAAACACATGGCATGCCCCATGAGCTTGATTTTTCTTTTAAAATGAAATGTTGCTAGAAAAAACAAACCATTTTCTATCCAAACAATCACATTGTATTTCAAATGTCTTTATAATTGGTTAGTGATTAATGTTGATTGACAAGATTAACTTTTTGAAAGAAGCAATTTGAAATTATTAACATTACACAAATGTTGTAAATATGTATTTCACTCCATGCTATCCATCTACCAATTGCAAGATTTGACACATTTTTGAGCTTTTCAATTGGTATGAGTGATAAATTACCAATTAACAATATGTTTGTCAAAGAGTCAAAATTTTGCACTAACAATTTATCATTTATTCATTTTCCTTCATTTTCATCTAATCATTTTCATATTTTCTTATCCATGAATTTGTTCAAACCAACGAAACCTTGTAGCCCAACAACCTCAAGATAACATCAAAGGCCACTTAGATTTATTTTTTATTTTCCATTTCAAATTAAAGTTTTATAAAATGTACAAAAGTTTCTTGGGTTGGGACTTTTGAATCCATGATGTTCTACCCATTCATAGATGCATAAGACACCAATGTAAACACAAAAAAAAGAATAATGTCATTTGTGACTAATTTAATATGTACATGGCATAATTTATATATAGTTTCCATAGGTAACATCATTATTACTAAAAAAATCCTTTTAGATCGACCACTACAAAAGTAAAGATTTTTATTTGGGAAGTTTAAAGAAAGCTCTATAAATTCCATAGCCAATAGGAACAAAAAGCCATTTTTGCAAAATTGGGCAAAAACAAGATTAAAGAATGAAGTGTTGGAAAATGTGTACATTGAAGCAACAAATGTCTTCCCATTGGCCATTGTGACGCTCCAATCATTCAACAGTCAACAAGGACAAGGATTATAAAACAACATTTTAATGAAATGTAATAAATCCAAACAAAATTGAAATTTATATGGAAATGCATGTACCTTGATCACACACACACACACACACACACACACATTCCTCTCATTAACCTTTGTGCCATTCCCAAGGCCAACATTCAACAATCAAACAAGGATGTTGATTGCAACAAATCCAAACAACATAGAAATTGGAACTAAAGAAAACTTGTATTATCAATTGACAATTCATTAAATGTAACATTTTCTTTGAAATTTAGTCCTCCTATAGCCAAAAAGAAGAGGATGTAGAACCTTGATGAAACACACCAATATTGACAAAAGAAAATCAAATCGAATAAAGAAACAAAACTATATGTATTTTGTAGTCTCTATAAAACTAGATATTCAAAAGAAAATCTATGATGTTAAAACCTAGGTGAATTAAATTCTCTAATTGAGTGTCAACATATCCTTTAATGTTCCATCCCAAAATCTTTTCAACAACCCAAAAGCTTGCATAAGTCTCTACCTTAGCCCAATTTCATGTTTGATAAATATGCGATTTCTAGTTTTTGTCCAATTCCCATATGGAAACTTCCATCTTATAGTGCCCACAAGGGTACTCATTCCCATCCCACCACATAATTAATTTCCCAGTTTCAAGTTTAATTATTCTTGAGACAATGCCATTTCAAGATCGCTCTAGAACTCCTTGATTTTGTGTCATTTTCATCAATAGCCCATCCTAAATGCTATCATTTTAACTCTCCAACGCAATGGAATTTCGAAGACTAAAGTGTACACCACAAGCATTCTTTGCATGAACGTATTAAAAAATGCAAATTACATCCAAAACAACCAAAGGCCCCCTCCTTGAACAAACTTCCGCTCTTTATAGTCAAAGCTCCATCGATTTCCCACCATCATAGAATCCATTGAAGCAATTGGTGACAAAGCTTATTGATTCATCATGAAGAACAAACAACAAAGATGATAAACCTATGAACTTACCAAGCAAAACCAAGTGCCCACCTTTCCTTTATTTCGATGAATGTATTTGCAACCATAATACAAAATAGACAAAAAAACTACTTAGAATACCACCATGATGGTAAATGACCAACACTTCACATTAGGTGTTGAATTAAGGCAATCTTTGTGCTCTTTTTCATTTTTTCACCTCATTGTTCATTTTAGGTCATGCTCCCATTAAGTGACTATTGTGAATTTGTTTTTTGCAATCATGATTGTGATAATGAAATTCATGTATAAAGCTATTTCATTTTATTAACTTGTGTTCACATGAAATTCAAAATTCATATTGGCAATAATATTTAATTCTTGGCACACATAATTACAAACAATGACAATGAGTTTAGGGTTTAGGGGATTGGAGGCATGAATAAAGACCCAAGGGAGGTGGGTGCATATGGCATCAAATGGTCAAGCTTGGTTACCCATAATGATGGCAAACATAGATTGATCATGAAAGTGATTCTTATCTCTATTCAAGCGGTCAAATCCTAGTGATTTGATGGTGAATTAACAATTAAAAATCCTTTGGTTGCCTCACATGACACGTTTAACTATCAACTAACTATGTGCAAAACTTGTCACAAAAGAAAACATTAATTGACATGAAAGTTAGTGTTTATATTTTGTGCATATGGCTTTTGAACCATATTTGCTTTGATTTTTTCTTTAAAAAAAAACTGAAATTGAAGTTAAGAATGCAAAGAATTGGTTTTGAAATTGGAAAAAAGATCACATTGAATTAAAATTACTAGCTACTACTGAAACTAGAAGGTTTCCATCAAATTTTCTAAAATCTTGAAATTGAAACTAGATGTGTTTTACCAAAACTAAGAACACTAGACAATATTGATACATGTTAATATTGTTTGATTTTTCATTTCAAAGAAAACTTATAGTTTCGATGCTTGCTAATTTTTATTTTTGAAAGAAACATCTAATTCTAGTTCATCTAATTCTTCATCATCATCAATTTTGGTTTTGGTTATTTTTAAAAAGTTGATGGAACCTCCAATGTCAATTTGAAGCAGTCTTAAAAAGTTTCTGAACCTCATGTTCTAACTCTTAATATATTTAAATGGAGTTTAACCTAGGTCTGGTTTAACCTAGGTCCAATTCCACCTATCTTAAGGTACATTCACACCTGATGTTAAGTCAGTGTTAAGTGAAAATCTAGGTGGCATCTTAGGTAGCACCCAATGTTAAATGAGTGATTGTTGAACATTAAGTGAATGTTATCTTAACATAAATCTTAAATTGGAATTTTTGTCAACAATATAGAAACTGGAGATTGACATGGCACTAAAATCTACATTAAGGTGTCAAATTGGAATTTTTGTCATGAGTAAAAAATGGACAATGACATGGGCTTCAATATTCACATGAAACGTTTTGTTGAAACTATTTTCAAAAATTTAGAAAATGTTCAATGACATAGTTTTGAAGATCTACATTAAGTGTATTTTTCAATGTTTATCAATAGTAAAAATTTGCCCAATGACATCGCATTCAAAATCTACAATAATGATTAAATTGGAATATAATGTCAAGAATAAAAGAAATTAACAATGACATTAGGTCTTTTTTGATGAATTTTCTCATTGTGGGTAAAAAAAAATTGGAAAATTTAAGAACACAAAGTTTCCAAAACACAAAATTGCAAAAGAAAACCCTAAATGACTTAACTTTGAAAATTATCCTTAAATTATTTTTCGGATTTCCTTGTCAATAGTAAAAAAAATGGACAATGAAACAACTTTGAATATCTACATTAGGATGTCTTTTTCAATTTTTTTCCAGAATGGAAGAAATAGAGAATGGCATGGATATCTAAATCCAAATTTATTTTTATTTTAATTTATGTCAAGAGTGACCTAGAAATGCATAATGACATGGCTCTGAAGCAACGTTTTTCTTTGTGTGAAATTTCACATTATTGCAAAAATCTGAAAATGACCAATGACAAGTTCAAAGGGTTCTTCTTGATTGTTTTGGAAAAATTTGCCAAAAAAAGGGGGAAAAAGGCATTGTTACACACATTTAGCCTAGTATGTGTTTCTACATGTAGCTAAGAAGTAGTAGGATTCTAAGAAAAACTTAGTTTTTTGTCTATCCTATAGCCAAACTTGGCTAAATCTTCCTATGCATGGTTGCCAATGTGGCTTCGTCACATAATCAAGAATATATATATATATTCTTGAAAATAAATGAAATTTTTTTTTTGAACTTCTGTCAACATTAAAGAAAATGTACAATGACATGTTTGTGAAAATCTACATTAAGTTGTTTTTTTAATTCTTGTGAAGAGTGAAGAGAATGTCATGACATGCCTTTCTCAAATTTGCGTTGAATTGTTCTTGAACAATTTCTACAAAGATTGAAAGAATGGACAATAACATGCCATCAAAAGTCCACTATGAAAAATCAAGGTTATCTATTGGTTGTTTCCAAGTTCTTTGACTTTTAAATTTTATGAATTTTCAAAGAACTGCCAATTTTGGTTATTAAAAAAATTCAAAATCAAAGAATTAGCTAGTCATGGTTTTTTGGAAAAATAAAAAATAAAAATTTGGGCGGTTTTAGTTCTTTAAAAAGCTTTAAGAACAATTGATTTTTTGCCAATTTTCATGAAAAATGTTAAACAATTAATGATACTTTGACTTTTTTAACATTTTTGAGAATCGCCAATTATGAACAAATGCCAGTTATTTGATTTTTTGAGAATCGCTTGTTAAGTGTATATATAAGTGCACAAAGAACCCACAAAAAATCGATAGTGTTTTAATGAACTTCCCAACACTAGAAAAAACCCCAGTCCCATTTTCATTGTGTCAAATTGACACAAAAGAAAAGCCTACTTTGCCTAAGGGAAGATGTAGAAAGGAAAGAGGTTATAAAGACTATGAAGACCAAGGGTGCAAGGAGTTGATCCTAGCATCATGAACTTATGTACTATCTAGGGAGCCATTGAGAAAGGAATTTGAATTTGATGGGTAAGGAGGTTGTGTGGGAACTAGATTCTTACCATTTTCATATCATGTATTTAGAAAAAGAATTGGCCAACAAAAGAAATTAATATAGCAATTTAAGAATTTTTTTGAAAGAGGAGAAGAAGACAAAGCTTGACAAAGGAACGGATGGGCATTACTTCCTTCAAGTATGGCATGCTAAGGCTTTTCATGAAGAAGAAGATGAAATCGCACACTAGTAGAATGAAGAGTTTAGCAAAAAAATTGTTAATAGATTTCTCTTTGGTTTTTTTCCCAAAAGATGTTACTTTAAGAAAATTACTAATATTATTATCCTTCATTTTTTCATTTGTCCATGCTTTTGTTTCTTGTTTTTATTTTACAAGATTTTTGTTTTTTGTTTTTTCGCCTATTGTCCAAGGCAGTGAGAACAAGAATTTTTAAAAAATAAAATGGGAGTGATTTTGATGAGGAAAGAACATGGTTGATCAATTTTACATTACCTGCATTTCTTTTGGCATGCACTTTTCTCAACATTGATTAGGTATGTCAATTTTTGTTTCTTTAGAAATTTTCATTTATAGTTGTCACAACATAATAGCAGTGATGTTGTCATCATAATTGTATTTTGTTTTTCTTTGCATGTCTATATCATGTGTGTGTTGCAAGGTTTGAAAATTTTGATTTCAATAAATTGATTGAATGTTTTCTTAGCTAATCTTTGCCTTAGCATATTCTTTTTGGTGATCTATTGTTCTAACAAATAATTATAACTAATGATGACAATGATGAAACTCTTACAAACTTATGCCAAATAAGAATTCCTCTTTTATGGAGTTCTTTTGGCAATGGAGAGGTTCTTTGTCTAGGGAGAGAAAATTGTAGATTGATATTTTTGTTGGCAAAGTGGAAAGACAATGTTTTGTTTATGTGATATTGTTCTTATAAACAAAACTACATCTGAAGATAAATGTTGTAATTGCAACACCTTTTTGCATCATCATCTTTTTCTATAGTTTTTGCATTATTTATTCCAATGTTACATTTTTGTGTATTGGTATTTTTTTGGATTCTCAATTCTAGTGTTCATTTTCTTTCATGGTCTACTATTTTTTGAACTTTCAATTCCACTATGTTTATTCTATTGGATTGGTTTTTTTTTGGCATTCTCAAGTTTTAGTATTCATTCTCTTGAATCGATGTTTTTTTACATTCTAAATTCCAATAGTCATTATTTTAGATTCTGTTTTTTCATTTGAATGGGAATTAACAATTAGTTGTTTTAAGAATATGTGATTGAGCCTTGCCTTTGCTCATGGAAAGTAAGCATAGGCTCTAGATATAATAAAATGATTGGCCTAAAATATTGAGTAAATTATAATGCACTTAGAAAACATACATATGTAAATATGCCATAAAGAAACGAAGAGCTATTAGAGAACCTATGTATTTTGTTTGCTTGTAGATGATTGCCAATGTGACCTTTGTGAAGAAACACAATGAAGATCAAACCTTGAAAGTAAATATGTTTGGGCCAAACAAAAACCATGTGAATGTTAACAATGTCTTTGCGATATTCAAGGCATCTATTGCCATCATGTTTGATGGTAGCTTGATGGAGGCATATGAGCTTGGATTGAGCATGGAATTCTTTGTTTTTCGATCAAGGCATGTTATCACTAGCATTCCAACTTTGGATCCAAATAACTTTCTTTCAAAGATTTTTATAAATTTATCATTCCTATTGTTGGTTCAAAAGTTTGTCTTTGAATATTAAATTTGCATAAACCTTGAAGTGACATATTTTGAACATGGTTATTCATTTATGGATGACAACTTGAAGCTTGTTTCTATTGATTCAATTTTGATAGAAAGCTTATTTAATTACAAAACTTGGTTTCTTTTCAAGTAATTTCTTATTAAAGTTAAGTCTTGATATCAATAGTTGCATTTGTAGAATTTGCAGAATATTAGTTTGAGAAGAAGGATGCTAAAAAGTGCATCAAAGTTGTACACTCCACCATAAAGAAAAAGAAGCAAGGTAGCCCTATTAATGCATAGTTCACAATGTACAATAGGATTTTCAAGAGAAAACCAAACACAATGTCTATGGAATGGGGTACAGATTTCCTTAGGATTTTCCACCCCCTCCAATGGAAGGTGAACAACCAAAGTTTGTGCATGGTGTGCTAATGGTTTAACAATACAAAAGATGAAGTTCTACTAATTAATGATTTTTTGAGCACCAATCTACAAGAGTAAAAAAAGATGGTCCATGTTGTTAAACAGTTTATATCAACCGTGAACCAACATTGGCAACCCTTCTATTCATGGAAAATGGCACCACTAGATGTATGTGTTGAAAGGTGGAAGACATTTACGAATGCTACAAAGAGCATAAACACTACATCTCAAACAAAATAGAAAAGGTAAGATTCACCAATAGGTTGGTTTCTTTTGTTTTCTTTCCTTTTGGGTTTTACAAATTCCATTGTTAGGTGGGTTGTCTAAAATAGATATCTAAGCCATTTTTTCATGAAAAGATTCACTTGGTTTGGAAATTCACACTTTGTGATATCAGGTAGATTGCAAGTAGTGGCACACATGAACCTCTAGGGCAAATTTTTGCAAGCCATGCAAGGAAAGCAGCCATAACATTTGCCACAAATGCACCTAGTAGTAAACCCTTGTAATTAAATGTAGGGATTTCAAAGCATAGGGCTAATTTGGTAAATTGGAAGAGTAATTTTTTTCTTTTTTTTCTATAAGTGGGATTTGTAAAAGCCCTTTGTTTGAGATAGGTAAAGTAGGTGTAAAGATTATGGGCTACAAAAGGTTAAATTAATTGGACATTTTAGGTCTATTTTTTTTCACACACACATTGATATCTTGCAGACTACAAGTAATGTGTGTGACACACACAAACCTTCTCATGATCAGCATCATGATTGGCATTCCAACCAAGCGAGGAGGTACCACATTTCCCACAACAAACAAAAGGACCTAGGCGACTTTTTATAGTTTGGCAGGCACTTAGATTAGGGAAAATTTCTACATGCCATGCAATCAAAGGAGCTACAATTGCTACCACAAGTGCACCTAGTAGCAAATCCCTACAATTAAATGCAACCAAGTGTAGGGATTCCAAACATAGTGTTCATATGGTGAATTGAAAGTTTTTTTTTCTTTTGGGATTTGGAAATTTAATTTCCCCTTTAAGGTTGGGGAGAGATTAATTAGATTTCAAGATTCTAAGCTATAGAACAAGGTTAAACTAATTAGAGATTTTGGACTTCTTTTCATGCATTCCTTGATATAATGCAAATTACAAGCATTGTGTGTGACACACATGATCATTATGATGATTAGCATCACAACCAATGTTTTAACTAGGAGGAGACAGGGCATTCCCACAATAGAAAAAAAGACCTAAGTGACTTTCCAACAAACTCACATTTCCAAGGGTGCTTCTAGGGTAGATTTCTACAAACCATGTGCACAAAAACAATGCTTGCCATGATGCAAGCAAAAAGGCGAACATTATACTACCATAGGATCACCTAATAGCAAAGCCTTGCAATTAAATGCAAGGATACCAAAATGCAAGGCTCATCTAATGAGTTGGAAGAATTTTTTTTTTTCCTTGAAATATTGTGGGTTTGCAAAAGCCTTTTAATGTTGGGGAGAAATTAACTAGATCTCAAGATTCTAAGCTATAGAAGAAGGTCAAACTAATTAGAAAATTTTAACTTCTTTTCACGCACTCCCATATATTGTATAAATTATAAACATTCTGTGTGACACACAAAACCATTCTAATGATTAGCATCATGAATGTTAGGATGGGCTCCAAGGATTACCTTTTACATGGATACATGCTCCATCACAAAAAACTTTGTAAGCTAATTTGGATTTATAAGGTAGTTTTAAATTTCACTTGTTTTTGTTTGTGTATTGTTGTTTTCCAATATTGTAACTAATACGTACTTGTCATTATATAAAATGAAATGTGATCATAGGTTGTTGATTGAGGCAAAGTTCGAAAAAAAGAAGAAAAAATTGTGTATTTGAAGATCTTCCAGCGGG
>Ga0209611_10000314_pt1 | contig 66956 bp, 51 predicted proteins | sample S1TSphgellanicum_3_FD_187693 | JGI IMG/M metagenome (GOLD analysis project Ga0209611, IMG submission 187693) | Host-associated microbial communities from peat moss isolated from Minnesota, USA - S1T2_Fc - Sphagnum magellanicum MG (SPAdes) (version 2) | ecosystem: Host-associated > Plants > Peat...
GGAAATTGAAAAATGAATCAATAGTTTTTTTTAATTAATTATTCGTCTTGTCACTGTGGAAGCCAACCCAACCCTAGGCCCTAGGCTAGGGTAATGCCCTCACAAAGAGTTTTGCACAAGGTGTGCAGTCAGTTTGCAGGGAGGGGGGTGCACTCATGGTCATGGGTCATCCTTGAGCAGAGTCCACAAAAGCTGCTCACTCTAGTGTGATGTGTGCTCACTCTTCTTTGCAGTACCTATTTTGGTCTGTACAAACATTTAAAACCCACCACTTCCTGACACAGAGAAATGGGAGACACATGCACCAGAAGAACATGGGCTCTATTTGGCTTGGAATGAACCTTGAGATCAATTCCATGGGAGTGAGTGAAGGTAAATGAATTTTCTTAGTGCATTTGGAAGGTGCGTAATAAATGTAATTAGATCCCTCTCAAAAAAGAGGAGGGATTTATGCCGTCCCCTTTAACAGTGGGAGTGATCTTACACCTACTTAAAGGTGTAAGATCCTTCTCATTTAAGGAATAGGCATAAGGACCCTCCCCCTCCTCCGCCTTGGAGACCTACCTATATTTAGGTTCATGATTACCTTTGCCTCTCCCTTTATGGTGAGTAAAGCCCACAGGTGTGAGACAATCCAAAATGTGGGGCCGAATACATGCGGCTTTTTGCCTTGTCCTAGGCCCTTACTTCAGGAATGCCCTCGCCTAATGATCCACCCAGGAAGTGCCTAGATCTTGATGTGGATAATTAATTATTTTTATTTCAAAAACTGGTGAAAAAACCCTTTAAATCACAAATTTTCATGCTTTTTTCACTGTCTGTAAAACAAATTCACCAAATCGCAAGAATTCACCTCAAAAAAACCCATTGATTAACGAGCATCATCTCTTCTTAAGGCAGTATCACTATATATCAAGTCTTCACCTATGTTAGCAGATCCACCCATCTACCCACACCCAATATGTGAGATGCTTTGAGAAGGGTTTTTTTTTTTTAAAGAATAAAATTGTGATATAGTAAAATTCCAGAAACTTCCCCAAAAATTTTAATTTATTAAAATTCAATTTACACTAGAAAAAAAATCATTTTTTTCTCAATGTTTTGGGTCAAAAATCAACAAGATTTTTCCCCAAGAAAAAAACACTGGCTATGAGTGTCGATCACATACAAAACAGTGTGCAAATCATTTCCACTGCTTAACCTGTAGGGATGAAGTCCCCAACAATGTAGAGTAAGAATGCCACCATATGATCCAATCATTATGACCAGCCAACAAAATCCAATGATATTTCTTGTTGGAGCCTTTTTGAGGACGTTGCATGATGTGTATATTTACAAGTCCAAACTCAATTTCACACTATTTAAAGCTTGAACATCATCCAAGTTACTGTTTACAGATCATTATATTGCTGTCCATTGACATACATTCTCGAAATACACCAAGTTCCTCAGCTTCCTCAAGTAGCAAAATTTCGATCCCAGTGGGCTGTTGTTGATTATGAGCTATATGGTTTTCATAATTGGCAAGTTTAGTAAAGGCAGCAAAGTTTATGCAATCAATCTTTTTTACAAACACACAAAGCAGTGAAAATTATTGTGAAGTCTTTTGCAGAGAGTCCTAATTAGATTCGCTATTCATAATTTCAGCGTGCTAAAGCTGCCAAGAAAGATTTAACAAAACACAACACACATCCTTCAACATCACAACACAAATCTGAACACAATAAAATCTCACCCAACACTAGTGGACACTGAAAAAAATCTCATCCCAATCTGAACACTCAATCAAAAAGGCCTCAACTTTTTTGCAGGTTTTATGCATTTATGTAAAGTGTCTGAACTCTGAACAGACAAACAGATCAGGTCAGTGAAACCCCACAATTGTTTTGCAAGTTCTGAAACCATATGCCCTGAGTGTTGCTAGCACTCCTGTATAGAAGAATACCATGCAGGTTGGCTTTCACATTAGTACCATTGATGTTAAATAATTGTTCTCAGATAGCCAGCCATGCCCTGCAGCAATCCTAGTTGGGGGGGAGGGCGGGGCGAGGTCCACAGTCCACACAAGCACAATGACAGAGTAGGACAGAGGTGTAATAAGTGAGCTATATTTTCTGTAGACAAATAGAGTAGTCATCTCTGTGAAGTCATCCTGTCTTTTGGGTATGCCTAGTTTACCCTATATGCATTATTCAGTCAAAAAGGGCTTTCTCTAGGGGATTTCAAATAGATGTGGGTGATAGAAATCTAACAAATACTTTTCAATTTCTTTTTTGGGTTGGAGTTGCACAGGGGGTTTTTCAGAGCTTTCATATGGTTTTGCTGATCACTAACTTTCATATGGATTTGAGTGAGGCTTTGATCAAACAAGTGTATGCATCCGGGCTGTGATTGGTGATCTTGGCCGCTCGCACTTACAATTGCACCCAAGTAAGGTGAGTATATTGATGAAACCTTCATATATATTTATATATACTAATATTGGTCCTTGTATCAAAGAACCGGCTTGCTTGGTAGGGACCTGGGGCAATAGTTGCTTCATATCATGGTCATATAAATTTCAATTCTAGGTATGGTCTACTGTTGCTCGGTTCTTACTTTTCAAGAGAACCTCCAGTTCGATTCTAGACCCAATTCTTCACATTTCAAGACCCCCCACATTCCTTGTCCTTTAAAATAAATTCTTAGGCAAGTCTAGTTCCATACTTGATCCAGTTCTACTTGCCAAGGAGCCATGCCAATGAGCAAGGACATGTTGGATAACATGCTAGGCAGTGGCAACATGTCAACATAAAGCAATCGGAGAAAATTTGTAGTGTATGTGGAGGGCACCTTATATGCATGAATTTCCCTCCTAGAAATTGAGGGGGATATTATGCCTACTCCTCAAGGGTGGGAGGGAAATTATGCCTCCTTATAGGTGTAAGGACCCTCCCCCTATTGAAGAGTAGGCATAAGAACCCTCCCATTCATACACCTCATGATCTACATAGGTTTGGTTCATGATAAATTTTGCCTCGCGCTTTAAGATAGGTAAAGCCCATGGGTGGGGCACATTCCCACAATGCAAGGCCAGATTCAACTATCACCTCATCCTAGGCCCCTTATTTTGAGAATGCCCCCACCCGACTTTACCCAACACAAAGGACCAAGGTTTGGTAAGACCAAGCAAGTTGGCTAATATAGGTTAACAAGCCAATGTAGGGTCAGAAAAGTCAAGACATGTCTACAAGGGAATAGGTTGACAAGTTAAGCTTGAATTAATTGAAGCTTTTATGGACTTGAGGGTTGAAGTGAAGCTTGGAAAGTTGTTGTAGATTTGCCCACAATTAAGAATTTTTTTGAAAAACTCCTCAGTGAAAGGAGTGGCTAATGCTTACAAAGTCATCACAACCAAGGCAAAGGACTTTGAGGAGGCAATGCCAGTTGTTGAAGTAAGAGTTGGAAGGTTGGGAGTGAAAGATTTATTACTGGGTGCAACATCATCTTAATTGAAAAAGAAGCTCAAAGGTTCAGGAGACCTCAACTAGCTCATTTCTTTCATGGTACATATTGTTAACTAGCATAAGGTGTACCCCGCTAAATTAATTCAAAACTTGAAAATAGACACTGTGGGATATTTATAAAAAATCTTCACAACTATTTTGAATATGGAGGATGGACAAGAATCATACTCTGTGTTATTGGGAAGATTGTGGTTCAAACAAGCAAAAGTTCACCACGATCAGGTAATAATACCCTTACTATCGGTTCTAAGGATTTAGTTGTTACCCTTAGTACTATCAAAAACTCAAATTGATTTCATCACAACAACCTAAACACCTTGATGATGGATACAATTAGAAAAAAGGTTTGTCAAACAAGGATAAAGAAAAGTAGCTATGCTTGAGCTATGGCCAATTGGAAAAGTAGTTCCAAAGGAACCTATGTTTCTACCATATGTGTTTTGTGGCATGGTACAAACTAATGAGGGCATAGACTACCCAATGCATTTCTATTGGCATGAATTTGGAATGGTATTGGTTTTTAATGAAGTTGTTGACATCACAATCAAGAACAAGGATGTTATTTGGGTGAATAGATGAGCATGAGCATGACCAAATGAGCATGAATAGATAGGAATATTTTTTAATATCCAAGAGAATATTCCTTAACAGGCTCACTTGATGTAGATCAAATATTCTTTAACACATCCCAAAGTGTCGTCACATCAAGAAAATATTTGAACATTCCCTAACACATAAGCCACATCACAATGTACAAGTGAACTACTTGCATAATCAAAAAAAAAATTCTAGGCTTTAGAATGAGCTTGAATGAAAGGGGAACAACACAACAAATAAGACTTCATTCTTATAACAAAAGCCTTGAATAACATTAAACATATATGTGTCAACAAAGTTGTTCTAAAAACATGCTTCAATATGTATTTAAGAAATAAATCTAAATGACATAGAGTGATCATTACAAAAGATTGACAAATGTCATCACATGCAAAATCTTACTTTGAACAAAATGTAACATGACTAAAATCAAAAAAATCTAATGGTGAACACTTGTTATGATAAAATCTATTCCAACCTCAATTTAAAAACTTGCACATATTACATTGTTGGAGAATTATTTAGACTAACAACAAGATTTTGTAATTTAATGAGTGTAGGGGACCTTGTAAAGGAGGTGAATTATGACCACTACAACACCATTCAAAAGAATTGTCATCTTTAATACATGAGATCCCATTAAAAAATCAAATCATTAAATGAACTTCTTAGAAGTGCCATTATTTGAACGTTTTCTATCCACAATAAATCCATTAAGATCAATAAATACACTATAATGTTGTGGGGAAAATTTGAAAATTGAACACATTTGATTCAAACATTCAATAAATCCATCATAAAACAAAGCTAGTAAAAAAAAAGATATTATTTGAACACCTTTATTATTCGAGAACCAAATGGAGTAATAATGGGATAGTTCATTTAGTTTATCTAACTTCAATAATTGTGAAACAGTTGAAAGAGGTAAAAATGTGTTAGATAGCAATGTTGATCCTTTTTTACGAATGTCTTGGATATGTAAGGATAAAATATCTTTCAATTGATCAAACTCCAATAATTTTGAAATGGTTAATGATGATAAAATGTTTTGAACAAAAGTGCACAATGTAACAATCTATATCATGTACTTAGTTCATTCTAGACTTTTGAAAGGTCCAAAATTAACAAATGACCACTTGGAGATTGGAAATTTGGAAAATAACCTTGATTTAGGGGCCACCATATGATGCAACAATAGATATTAATAATGTTTTGTTTCAAATTCAATAGAAAACCTAATCCTCACCACCAAGTTAAAAAGTCCAAAATTAATTAAATACATGTTATATGATATATTAAATCCTTTTATTATTAGCTCCATAGGGGTAAACAAAGCTATCACAACCCCCAATAAAATAGAAAAACTTCCACCACCTCATTAGTGAATCTAGGTTAATACTTTTTGCATGTATAAAAAGAGTTTTGCATCAACAATGCACAACCTATATATTTTACAATTTTAGCTCTTTGAAATAGGCATCACGAGAGCACTACAACCATGTCCAAAGGTAGTGAACAATGTTTTTGTAGAACTCTAGTAGACCTACCCTTGTATCCACCTATAAATCCAAATGAGTTGGCAAGGGTAGATGCAAAATACAAACTAAAATTTGGACAGTAAACTTTAAACAATAGGTTGTAAAACTACAAAATATATGCAAATATCATTCATATGTTTATTACAAATTTTTTAAATAGCTTGCAATAGGCTCCTGTAGATAATCCATGGCTGAAATGGCTAACCAATTAAAAATATAAAACACATTTCTAAGAGTAATCAAATTATCTTATGAGGATCGAAAACAAAATAACCTATGGTCTTGAAGTCACGATGTGTAAGAAATGGCCAAAAAACCATGTGGATCTAAAATATGACACATATGAAACACTTGTTTTAGTCCATAGCAAAGAGCAAAATGCATTGGTGTCAAATGTGAGAGGACCTGGGGAGGTGCAAAAGGAGTCCAATCTAACATATTCAAAAGGGCCTTCAAAATAGTTTGTAAACAAAAAGGAAAGTGCATCAAATGACATCCACAATTCCTATAACAATATCAATGACAAAATGTCATTAACCAAAAAAAAAAGCTTCCTTGAATACATTCATAGAAAAGACCATTGATGACAATGATGACACAAAATAATGCAAGTTTCATCACATAATTATATAAGATTGAAAATTTTAAAAGGCACGGAAAATGTAGGAAGTCCATTATTTTGTTTTTTACTTGAAGAGAATGACTAATCTAAATGAGTAAAGTTTTTCTTCATGAAGACAAAAAGAAGGGTAGTTGCATTTCTAACATCAATTTGTTGAAAAGGAGATCAATGTATTAGTTGGGATTACATAGAAATAGATCATGTCACCCAATGACAAGGAATACAATATTAGAAAATTTGGGAAGCTCAAACACAAGGATGGGAGTATCAATTATGGAAAAGACTATACAGAAACAAAACATGGCAAGTTCTTCAATTCACCACAAAGGCTTAATCTAGGCTTTAAATGAATGTGAAAAAAACCACAATTCCAAGTTTCTCATTTAGGATGTGTCATGGAACATTCATGCAAAATAGCTTGATTGCATTATTTTGTGTGGGACTCATTGTTTTGAAATGTGAAAAATAAAGATTTGAAATATGCATGGTAGATTGATCCTTGGATCTTTCATTGAAAGGGAAGGTTGTATAAAGAGGCCTAATGAATAGAAGTTGAAAGAATAGGATTGTGAATGTAAGACTTGAGCTTGTAGGCAAGAGCAAAAAACTTATTGCATTATGAAGATTTAGATGTCAAAATGAACCAAATTAAAATGTTTTGATTAAATGATATTTAAAGGCCTTGAATGTATTCTATGATGATAGAACATTGAAATGTAAAAATTCCTTCATATGGAATCTAGGATTTGCAAAATAAAATTTGAAAAATGTAAAATGGTTTATTAATTAAATTTGCCCACACAAGTGTTGGAATTGCCCAACACAAGAATATAAGTGGCAAGGGCATATATTCAAGAAAGAAATTAATTTTTAGGACCCTAAACACTTTAATCATATTTAATGAAAATGGATAGATATTTATACTTTATTCAAACCTAAAATTTTGATCTTTAATTCCTTAGTTTTAAATTTGTACCTTATTTGAAATATGTACAAAATATAGAAAAGCGAACTAAATTTTAATCTCTAAATTGTACCTAAATTTATAAACTTTCATAACCTTTAATATGTATTTCAATTTGATTAAAATGTAGACATTTGTGAATTATTAAAACCTTATAATTTCCACAAAATTTTGCAATCTATAAAATAAATTTTTAATAAATAATTTATAAATTAAGTTACAAAATTATATCGAAGATTTTTTAATATAGAATAAGGCACATTATCTTTCATTTGTACCAAAATCTAAGCCTAAAAATTAAATGTGTAAATGTGTAAATCTATTCCATTAATCCGATCCAAAAAATTGACATCAATTTGTACCTTTAAACATTTAGATCTATAAATTAATATTCTAGAGTCTAAATTTTTGAGTGTGAGTTTGGGTCCTCTTTTGGCATAAATTGAAGTTCAAGTTTGTAAGACATTTTTGGAAATTCGAGCTTGAATTCCAGTCCAAGAGAGGTTTTGAGCTCACATTTGGGTTTTTTTAAGAGACCATTGTCAAATTATTTTTGGCACTGAAAATAGTTCAACTACTCTAAAAAATTTGGATTCAAGTTCAAATTTGAGCTTTTTGTTTGAGCTCAGATATGAGGTCTAATTCAAATTTTTGTTTCCATTTCAAAAAGCCTAAGGCTAAATTTGATTTGAAGCTCAAGTTCAAGCTTCAAACCAAATGCAAATTTAGTTTTTTTTTTCCTTGTGGATTGAAAGCAAGCAAGAGAGAAAGAAAAAAGGAAGGAAGGAGTTGGGAAGCTTACCTTGGAGCTGGAACTTTCCTCTTGGATGGTCTCTAACACCTTTGAGGTCTCCCTGCCTTTTGCTTCTTCTTACACAAACAAGTTCACAATGAAAATGAATTATACTCACAAATACTACATATATACTCCCAAGCCCTTAAGGCTGCTAATTGAAAATGAACTAAAATGTTAATTTTTTGTTTATCATATTGAGTGCAAAAAGCTTGTTTTGTTCTATGTTGGCCTTATCATCCTCAAATTCTTGGCCATAATCCTCTTTAATTACTTCCTAATATGCAAAAAAGATGCATAGGGTGTTATTATAAAAAATTATTCATGAAAATTATAGTTCTTCCAATATTGAAATATCAAGATCCAATCTTCTTTTGCAAAAATTAAATCATCTATACCTCCTCATTTGCCTCCCTCTCTTTAAAGTGATCTTTAGAAAAATCAATCTACCTTCCCTCCTTAGATTCTTTGACTTCCTTCATATATCAATTCAATAATGATTCATTAGCACATAACACAATTGCATTTTTGTTTCTCAGCAACATTTCATAGTCAAAAAGTTCTATCATTTGTTGTTTCCAAATCCTCAAAAGGCATCTCTGAATCCTTAAAGAGCATCTTTGAATCCTTTTTGGTGCTAGTGTGGTTGTCTACTATAATGTTTTATAGGTGTCCAATTGTGTTTTTGCCTTTTTATTTTCTATGGAGCTTGTTTTGTTGTTCCATTTAACTTTCGCATTTGGGAAATGAAGCTTATTTTTAAGGTATTTATATTTTCGTGTCTGCAATGTAAAAGATGTTATGGTGGCACTTGTGGGCATTTCGCAACATCTAGCTCTATGGTTACCTAAAAGGAATTCAAACAACATGTTTCATCTTTGTGTCAAAGGTGTTGATTGGCTTTTATATCTTTTAGAGTTTGCCTACCAAAATATAATGCCTTATTCATAAATGATTAAGTTAAAAGTACATCAACCTTTGTTTAACCTTCATGCATTAACAATCATAATGGATTTGAATGTTCCACATAATTTTGTACATTTCAAATGTAATTTTAATATCTTTTAGATATAATCAAATTTTATTGTAGGCAAGATTTTTTCCAATTGTTCATGGTGTCCACCATTAGATCTTTTGTCAATTTTGGAATTGCCATTAATCCTATGAGTTGGAAATAGATTTAATGTTACATTTCTTAATTGGCACATGTGTTTTTTGTTGCCGTCTTATTCAATTTCCATCCTTAATCCCACTTTACACAAGGGGTCAAGGCCAATGTTCAATTCAAATCAAACATTCCTATTGGTGCAAAAGTTGAAATAATCCCCGAGGGCTTTACACTAGGAGTCAAGGCTAAAACAGAAAAAATCATTTTAATCTATTGCAATTTCCAAAATGGCACTTTGGTCAAGTTGGACATGGGGGCCAAAAAACCATATGGGGGGTTCTTTTAGCCAAAATTCTTCGTAAAAAAAGTTGTGGTTTCTTGTAGTGATAGATTTGCATCAACAATTTAATCAAGTCAAATCATAAGGGATGTTTAACATTCATCATATGACATAATCTCTTAGTGGATAATATGATGTATGGTCTTGCCTAGGAAACTTTGTGCATATCTAGACATGATACTTTCATATATTAAAATAGTCTTCCAACATAATATGATAATTAAAATATGAATAATTGTACATGTTTTTAGCATTTTTAACATACACATTCATCAAGTTGGAACTTGGCCATGCTAAATTACCATTTTGTAATTACCATCCTTCATTTTAGTTTACAAGGATTAGAACCTTGGTTGTTGGGTTACTTCCACCATCAATGAATTGTTAGTAAATGTGTAAACTTGCTTTCACAAAATCAACTATGGAAAGTACTTTTGTCACCTTTTGTCCACCTCATTTTCTTTATAAATTCCAAAGTCCATTTTGGAAGTTACATTACTCTTTCCTTCATTATTGTACTTTAACCCAAAAGGATTGTTCTTGACCAACACAATTTTATAAACCCACTAACAACCCATTAATGTTAGAAAAAAATATTTTGAAATTCATTAATTGCTTACAATTAGATGTTATATTTCCACCAACTATTCGTTCCATAAAACATTGGTCTGTGTCTAAAGTTTTGTTAAAATTCGACATTGACCCTTTGTACTATGGCCTTTTTTTACACTTTGCTTGACATTAGTCCTTATTTTGTTTTCTAGATAATAAATATTTACCAATTGGCCCAACGATTGGATTTATTTTCCCATGGCACTTTTCCCATCAAGATTTTTAAAAATCTAAAATCTGAAATAAATCAATAGCTTCATTTTTTTAGGGTAGTGAATAATTCATCTTTCAATCAATACTCAACAATTCTTTTGAAGGTTATTTTACAATTGGAGATTTAGCTTTGACTCTTGTTTGCTTATTAATGTTTCCCCCCAAATTCAATTTTGCAAACCCCAATCTTCATAATAATTTGCATTATACTTCAAAGTTTATTGCATTTCTAGCTTGTGTAATTCATATGTTTTCCCCATAACTTGTTTGAATTCCAACAAAAACGTGGATAGTATGGCCACTTTTTGTGCTAAAAGACAACCTAAACTAACCATCTTAGTATATGAATATGATATAATTACCATCTTTAAGCAATGTTTGTGTGCTATGTTTGGGTTCCAACAATTTTTTTGCATATCTCCAAGGATGTAACATATGATGCAAACAAGAAGGTTTCAAGTTTGATGTACCAAATGCCAACCATTATAGCACAAGGAAAGCAATGGGTGGTGAACTTTTGATGATACAGGGTCGTTGGCGACAATGTGCTTACTCATTCGCAAGATACCATATTGATGCCAAGAACTGTTGCATCTATGGTCAAAGCAAAGATTGTGGATGGGTATAAGAAACAAGAAACTAAAGGTATTGGTACCCACCTTCAACTCTTAGACATTCTTCCATTGTTTGTGTTCATTGATTTGTTTAATTTGTTGTCAAGAGATGAAATGCCAACCTAGCTATAAAGTATCATGACATCATGTCAAGGCCATGGTTTGGCTATTCTTTTGCAACTAGCATTCTCTTAACTGACATTGCACCTCTCCATGTTGCTCACGAATGTTCAATTGGTAGTTGATTGCCTCCACACAAATGTCATTGACACAACATATTTTTAACAAGTTATGGAATTTGGACTATGAGGAGATTGTTATTCAAAATGTCTTTTTCCTTGTGATGACATTCAATGGAGACATTTTGTTCAAGCTACCTCTCATGTCCAAAAGTAATTATTACTCATCACAATGCAAGGACATAAATTATGATGGCCATGTTTGGTCCAAGGTGATCATAACTAATATCAAAAATAGTTTTGGCTTGAGCTTCAAGAAGGCTTGTTGCTTGGGTCATTTGCATTATGTAAGATGATTGTGATTTTTTTGTTCGTTCGAATGTTTGCAACAAAATTTCTTGGAATGGAAAATTAGACCCACATTTTGGTCAAAAGGTAGATGGTGATGGGTCGTCATGTTTCCTCCTTCATATGCAAATTCAACAATTTCCATTTTGTATCAACAATTGCAAAGGTTAAATTTATTACATTGTCCAAAGACTTTAATCCATTTCAAGAGCAACAACCTTGGTGTGCATCTCCATCTTGTTGCAAATGGTAAATGTAAAAAGGTTGTGGAAGAAATTAAAATGTTGATTGAGAAGGAGGTCAATCAAACACCTGATGTGAAAACATTGGCAATTGCCTTTAACACAAAAAAATCTCTCTTGGTTAAGCATTTGTTCAATGATAGTAGTGAAGGTAGTTTCAAGTTTTTAAAAGGTGAACAACTATAATGCATCCATGACAAGTTTGTTGAATTGAGCTTTCTAAATATGCGTAACCTTGTTACATCGTTCAAACATCATTTGAAGGGAGGCTACATTAACAACATCCTTGAATTGAAATCCATGAATGACTACCATTACATCTATGAATGTTGATTTCTAAGGAATTTTTTTGGTTAGAAGGTTTTCATTTTCAAAATGCCGATTGACGAGGTTGGGAACAAAATAGGCCTAGTTGCATGTAAATGTAGCTTGGGGAGATTTGGAGAATTCTTGAATCATGTTTAACCATATCAAGCATTTCACCCACAATACAACAATGGCTTGCCATGTACATGATTTGATTTATTACAAAATCATGAACATTAATGTTTGGGATATGTAATTTGAAGACATTGAAATGTAACAAATCATGTGGACAAAGTTCAATGACACAATGGTCAAACACATGTATCCTAAACCAAACTTGAAGGGAGTCATGGTGAATAACATGCAAGCAAATTGGAATGCTATCAAAATCATTTATGGTTTTAGGGATGCAAATGTTAAGTTGGTTAACAAAGAGTGTACATGTTAGTTCCATTAGATTCAATCACTTGAAAAGCATACCAAATAACTAATCAAACTTGAGCTACAAGATCAACATAAGACATTCTACTACTAGTATAAAAATGCCAAGTCTTTAGAAGAGGCACACATTTGATTAATGCAATGGACCTTAAGAAATTTATACATGAGCCATGAACCCCCCCCCCCATTGTCTAACATGAAAATGCCAAAAGTTAAGCTAGTTGCTAAATTTGTGAACTCCAATTTGAGATGCCACTTATGTATCACCAAACAAAATCCACCAACAATGATTGTTGCAATGGTTTTGGTTTGAAATAGTCAATGAAAAAACAATTAAAATGGAATTTTAAAAAATGGTTCACCTCACATGTCTTGTCATTGTTTATTTGAAAGTGATTGTTTGTCAAAAAAAATATTTACCACATATTTATGGTCATCACCTTAAAAAACACTTACTCATTTATGATATGATAATTTTCAAACTTTGCACATGATTTAAAAACTTATTCCAGTCATATGGAATCACAATGTTTAGTAGATATCACAAATTTCATAAATAGTTTCAATCATTTCTTGAATATATTTGCATTTTTTAATACGTTACAACGTACATTTGTTTTGCACAAATATATTCTAACATCGCATCATATGAAATAAAATATATAATTTTTTTGGCATTTGACTTCTTTGGGTTTTGATTCACCATAATATGCAAAAATATTCTGAAAATCTATTATAGTATGACATGGTTGAAGTTCAAACACGGGACCCTTGAAAATAAGTACAATGTGATAATAATGTCCCCCCCCCTCCCCCCCATAGTGTGTTTTCACCCCTTATAATTGCCTAACTAACTCACAACTTGTTGATACTTAACTTACTCCCTACCTATTTAGGTTAAACTCAATAAAATAGTTGACTAAGTAGTTAATTGGGTTAGGCAAGCTACCTTAGTTTAATAAAGGTCCAACTATGTTGGTGAACCTTGTACATTGTCTTGGAGGTGGCTTGGGAGATGGATGGATGGATGAATTTGGATGAATGTGTGAAATGGCATATAATATGGATGAATATGACATATAATAGTGGTGACAATTTGTTGGTGGGAAATTTAAATTTTGAATTACATTTGTTGAAGTTGAAAACTAATTATAACCATGTCATGTCAACTTGCATAGTTAAAAATTAGTTAACATCCCAACTATAATCATGTAATAGGACTCCACTTCATATCACATTCCTATCCAGACTTTGAACTTTCCTTTTGTTTTGGTTTGATTTTATTTTCTCTTGCTCTTTTGTAGGCTCAACTTGTTTTAAGTTTGAACCCCACATGTAGTTTATTAATTTGTGGATTTTGTCAAAATATTGTGCCTTGCCCTTTGCATGTGGAGAACTGATAAGTCTTTCACTTTAGGGGTTCAAAATCTCATTTTCAATTTATTTTGAAGTGTTTTTTCATTATGCTCAAAAAGAAATTTCCTCCAAATGTTGCATTTTTTGATTTCTCTAGTTATTAAACATATTAAGGTCATATGGTGTCAATGTAAATAAATGTGAATAACATGAGACTCATTAAGCTTATGGAGCTTTGAAGCCATCATCAAGCACACCATTCACATTTGTAAATGTTCAAATACTTTTCTTTTCTCTTTTGTTTTTTTACTTCTACCATGTTATCTTTTTGAAAAAATAGAGCAAAAACTTGGGTAGTAAAAAGCCACACTTATGAAGCTTCTCAACCATCAATGCATGTCAATGACATTTAAATAGATAGACAAAAGGTTTTTGGTTATTTTTCAATCTCTTCACCAATCCACCCCCCCCCCCACACCTTTTTTTCTCTCAAGTAGTTAATGTGGTGTTGTAACCATTACATCAAAACTCAAGAACACTTCAAAATATTTTTTTGAAAAACATGGAGTGAGAAGTTATATTTTGTTTGAATTTGACTAGTTTTGACTAGATTTCAACTATATATTTGATTGGGTTTGATTGGGTTTTGACAATGTGTAAGGTAAACCAAGATGTGTGCCATTTCTACCAATTATGTAGGTCTATTTTTTTCTATCATCTAAAGTGTTTTTTCTTTTTTTGTTGTTGGTTTTCTTATTCTTAAGTATTTGAGGAGGTTTTATGTTTTTTTTTTTTTGATGCAAATTATAACTTTGATTCCTTCTTTTTTTTTTTCATTTCTAGCAACTTTCACTTTCCTCAATTCAAAAATGCAAGGTGCAAGCATGAATAGGCCAAAAGAGTTGAGACATGGGTTAACAAAACAATAATCCAAGCACCCAAACAAGCGAACAATAGATCAACATCAACATTAGTGCATTGGCATACAATGACCACCTTGTGGGAGATTATTTTCATAATTCCAACATATATTTGATTAACATTAACACCTTTGGGATGTAGGTGGGACCATTTTTTGTGTGAGAAAAATGTTTTCTTGCATAATTTTTAGATTGGGAAATTAAAGTTATCCTTGGTGCATCATGATATTTTTGAACCATGTGTCAACCTATAATTACATCATCCATCACATAGACATGATAAGATTTGCACTATTAGTTGATAATGATAAGTAGATTATGTTTCTATTGTGGTTTGATTTTTTAAAGTTAAATTTCAATTGGGTGTATTGTCCCCACACTCTAGCTTTGGTAGTTTTATAATTATGATTGTAATCCAACTTTTTATTGACTAAATTTGGACTATAATTTTACTTTTTTTCAACTAAGTTTTGATTATAATTCAATTTTTTGTCAATTACAATTTGATTATAATTAAACTTTTTGTTAACCAAATTTCAACTAACTATGTGTGACATAATTAGCATATTTGCAAACATCATATGGCACCAAATAACTCATGATGATTTTGAATATGTTGTACATGTGGCATTTCAATCTTGTCAACAAAAATAGTGATATTTTGACAAGTGTAAGGTCAACAATGGTTGCATATTTAAATTGAGTGTTGAGATTGTGCCACATGCACTTTATATTATTAATCCATCCATCCATATATATATATATATATATAAATTCCCTATTGGATACACTAGCACACATTGACTATCTTGTTTTTATGGAAACCAGGCAATGCCCCTGCAACACATGTCAATGCCATAATGTTTAATAATTTACTCTAATTACATAGTGTAGTCATTTTTAGTCTACATGTGACCCATGTCCACTATTTTGAAACAATCATAAATGCAAGGCAAGCCTTCAACTTCACCAAGATGAATGAAATGCTATGTTAGTGAATGAGGTCCATATTCCTAGTTAAGTACAATTGAAATAGAAATTTGATTAAATCAATAAAGGTTGACCATGAATTGACATGTGGTTGTCATGTTTGATTGTTTGTCGTGCTTGATTTGTCATTGTCGACTTTAAGCCTTTGTAGTGAAATTTGGAAATAAAAATTAAAAAAATGTTTCAACATTAAAGTATGGTTTTCAACTAAGAATACAATCAAAACACATAGTTGCAAATGGGGAGGTTTTTTCCTAGTGTCAAGTGTAATGACATTTCCTTTCTCATTACTTAGAGACTACTTTATGTAGTATGGAGCTTCACCCCTTTAATCATTACTCATTATTAATCACTTAACCCTACTAAGAAATACCCAAGATCCAAGTGTGCATTACAAAACAAGTCCTTAAGTATCAAAGCAAAAGCCAAGACCTAGGTGTAACACTTAAAAAACCTTAGGTTTGAGTACCAATTGTAGCATGGTGAATGCTAAGATTAGATTGGTTTGTCATGAGTTGGGTATAATAAATCTAAAAATTAATTGGTTTGATATGACATTGGGTATTGGCAAGACTTTATACCATAATTTAGTATGATTTTTCATACTAAAATTTTATACATGAGTTGATGCTTTGATTAATCCAGGTGAAAGCACATTATGGTGGCCAAAAAATGTTGTCACAAATATTGTTTTTCAAAATTGTGCAACTTTCAACTTCCACCAAGCCAATATTAAAAGAGGTTTTCATAAATTAGACTAAAAGAAAAGTAGTTCAATTGTCAAATAATGCAAATTTCAAAGGAAACTAATTATTTATTAATATTAAATGATTAAAGAATATATTTGTGAAAAAATAGAACTTGTCACAATATATTGCAAATTGCAAATATATATTTTAAATGATTCAAATAATTGCAAAAATTAATGAAATATCTAGTTATATATTGAATATGAGTTGATTGTTCCATTTCATTTACAATTTTGACTCATGTGATTTCACAAAAACACATTTAGACAAGTTTTTCATTCAAACAAACATAAGTGTGTTAGAATAATTTTTTTGTTAAAGAATGACTTTCATTTGAAAAATAACAAAAATTGTGTTGGAGGCCTTTGTATCAAAATTCATTTTATATGTCTATCAAATGCTAGATGAAATCAAAGAAAAATTGCCTTAAAAATAATACAAAATGTACCCCCAAAAAAAAGTACAGTTTCTTGTTCAAAGTGCCCCCCAAATAGTGTGCTTTCACCCATCCATATATATTCACACAACACTATTTTTATACAAAATTCAACAAAATCAGAACTAAATGTTTTAGGGAATTAAGACAAGCAAGGTCTTGGTACTATTGAAAAATCATTGATGAGGGATATTCCTTGGAGGCGATTTCATAATTTTTAGACATTATGTGGAAAAGATATTGAATTTTGAGTAATTTTGTCACTTAATTAATTGAAGTGAATTTTAATTAATTAATTAACTTTTACAATTATGTACTTTGTATCATCAAGGTCATGTTCACACTTTGAGCATTTATGCAATCATGTTCACAATTGGGCCAATATCGTAGGCCACATTATTGTAAAGTCAAATACAATTCAAATAAAATCATATGGGCGAATCATTGTGGCTAACCAATCAAAATCAATCATTTTCTTTTACTAGCCCCTTTTGAAGACCATTATATCACGTGCCATATTTAAAGGTCCAAAGTTCAAACTTATTTTTATGCTATATAAAACTTATACCTTGTCCAAAGTATTGTGTACATGTCATTGTATTGTTGCTCATGGAGATATTATTGTAAAGTAACTAACTAGACAACATTAAGTGTACCTTATGAACTTTGAGGGTGTCAATGCGATGCCTTGCATAACGCCTGCATGATTTTGCTTTTCATGTTACACTAGGGTAAACAAGCTAATGAAAAAACATTTAAGCTTTCAAAGAGCTTCAAATTCTAATGCATTTCTCCTTTGCCTCTCAAACATTCAAGAAACCATAAGGATCTAAAAATGTCGGAGTACTGGCCTGTGTTTGGTGGAACGCATGTTTACAGTGCTGTGCAAGAGTGTTGCACTGATACCTGCAAAGTTCCTAGTGGGGTATTTAGCGTCCTGCTAACTACTTGGGTAGTATGTACTATGGGCATGAGTGAGAGATGTGACTATGTATGTACTAATTAACGGAGTCTTGGGAAGGAGACCCCAAGCATTATTGAACAATATTTAAAACCAGTGATTTTTATTTTATTTTGTGGCAAATTTTCACTATTTTGCTATTAAAAGAAGTCCCCAGCAACATGGTCAAGGGACCTTTTCAGAAAAAATTCGAGAAAAAATCACCCAATTTCAAGAGGAAAAAACTTTTGAAACCACCAAGATTTTTGGAGGGATTTGGGCAGATTTCTAGCTTTCTTCTTTTGAAATGGCCATATTTAACCAATAGATTTTAGTGGTTCCTCAACATGGAATACCAACACGGAATATGATTCCTAAAATTTTCTATTTCTTTATTTGTGTTGTAACCAGATTTGGCTAAATCCTCTTCTGGCTGATCCCCACTTTGGGAGCAACATGAGAAATTTTTTTTAAAAAAAAGAAAAGAAAAAAGAAAACACTGCTTAAAAACCCTTGGTCCAACATTGATTTCATATGAGAAATGAATTTTGGCAACAAATTGAGAGTCTATAAAATGCCAGCCGAGGCCCTGATGTTTTTCTGAGGACTTACTCAAACAAAACAACGTTTAGTGATTTCTTTATTGCTTTGTACATTGACGTTTACAAGACGTAGAAAATGAACTCACATGCGCTTGCTCCCCCCCTCCTTGTTTCGTTCTCTACGAGCCAGTGACCATGAGAGTGAGATTTCAAAAATTCTAGGACTGAAACTAAAATCTTTATATACCTTTCACCTAAAAACAACTTGCCAATTTTTTTTTAAAATTGCACAAGACAACCGTACGTGCCAAACTTGCATAAAGTTTTGCACAAAACAAGTGGTTTTAGAATAACAAATTTGAACTCAAGAAAAGCGATTCTAGAAATCATCCCTATCCTAAAGAAAAGACAAAGCAATTCTCTATTATACTATTGCATGTGGCAATAATACACAAGTGCACAAGGGAAAAAAACACACACACAACCCCACAACCCCCCTTCCCCACCCCAGCCCCAAAAGGGCCACAAAAAACCAAGAAAAAAAAACCCCTCCTAAATCCTATTTGCATGTCTAGCCCTCTTGTTGGCTGCATGAAAATCCTACTTCTATTTGACCCAGGCTAAATACCTGAATCATGAATTGGGGTACTACGTATTGTGATCACTTTACCCCAGAGTCAGTTTCAACATGAAACAATCCTTTTAGACTGCAAAATGCATTTTTGTGGAAATGTGAAGTTGAGATGTTGAAAACTTTCATAACTATCACAGGCTATGATGATGTGGATAAATCCACTATTTCATATGACAATATCACATGGTAGGATATTGTAGATCATTGGGAAAAAAAGAAAAGAAGATTTAAAGAGCTAAAAAGAACTGATTTTTGGGGGGGGGGGGAAAGAAAACTACCTATTTGCTTTGTCAATGTGAAAAATGACACTAGGCTAGGATAATGCTGAGGCCACTTTTGAGTCAATATATAACACAAATTATGAGTCCTTGTGTGAGTTCAGTTTTGTGCATCATCATCCTTTAGGACCTCTCTCTCTTTGGAGTTCAGACTCTGCATTGTGCTTGTATTTGATTCTTCTGTTGATAACCCCCAGTTCTGATTTTCTCAAAAAATTGAATTCAAAGAACAGTTTGGTTCCAGTTTTTTTAATTGGAAAAATAGGAATTAAAACCTCAAAGAACCCGTGGTCTCATGAAAGGAATCAGCAAAGAATCATGTGTTTTCAGGGTGGTTCTTTCCTTGTTATTATTTATTGAGAATGATGGTTATATCATATTGGTTCTTTGATTTTCTGAAAACAACTGTTAAGAGATCAAAGAACCTATCTAATAACCACCGAGCGCTTGGTGCCATACACACACACAACATTGGTTGAGATCTGTGCTGGGTGGTGGTTCTTTGATTTTATTAACAATCCCTCGTTTTGGGTTTTTGAAAATTTAGAAATCCAAGAACCTCTGGTTTTGGTTCTTTGAAAATGATCAAAATCAGGTTTGCATTCTTTAATAATTTCAAAATCAGAAGATTCTGAAAATTTCTTCAAAAAGAACTTCTGGTTGAGGGTTCTTGAAATAAATTCAAAATCCTGGTGGTTCTCTTGAAAGAATTTGCAAACAATCAAGGGTTAAGGTAGGTTCATTGACCTGGTGATTTGATTTTTTTGGGAACCCTGGTTAAGGGTCAAAACTAGGTTCTGTTACAATCCTGGTCAACGGTTTAGAACTAGTTCTTTGATTTTAGAGAATTGTTGGTTAAGGATATAGAAACACCTTACTCTTACTTTTCAGTTCAATGCTTTAAAAAGTGAGAACCTTGCACATTGGTTAAAGACTTAAGATCAGTGTTGGCCATTTCTTCTTTGTTAAGAGAATCTCCAATCTTGGTTTTGACACAAAATGTTTTTGGAAGGCTCTTAGGGTGTGGGTTTGAGCTCAATTCTTAAATTTTTTGAACCTTACAATTATGGTTACTACACATTTTTTTAATTCAAGAGCCTTTGGGCTTGATTCAGTACCAAGTTTGGTTTCGTGTACACATGATCCACTCCCCAAGTTTGGGGATTGTGTACATACAAAGTTTTATAACAAATTAAAATTTGAGATAATAAAGTTATCCATAAAGTCACCCTGTCTTTGGGCCTGCTTTCACCCCCTATCCCCTCTTTCAGTGGTATCCACAAAGTAAAGAAATTTTATTAAATCTCAGTATGAAATGCTGAAACTCAGCATTAATGCAGAAGGTTCGAGACTAATTATACTAGTTGTACAGGTAGGAGCAGTGAAAATATATGTAGCAGCAGTGGAGGCGATCAGGAAAAAGGAAAGACACAATGAAACTCAGTTTATCTCCAAAATTGGTAGAAAAACTAGTTTGGGTCTCAATTATTTTGCTTTGTAATATTTTCATTCCCAGTTACATGTTTCACGGCCTATTATGCTGACACTGGCCGTTCTCACCCCCCTAATAGCAAGACTTTACGGATAAGTCTAATTATTTATGGAGTTCTCTAACTAATTAAAACCAATCAAATACTTGTAAAGTTTAGTCTACTTGTCAACTTTTCAAAAAGTTCAACTTGCTTACCTAATCAAGACATATTTTGCATGGTTCTACCAAAAGTCTAACTCCATGGTTCAATTGTTGTGTTAATTCTACCAAACTGGTGTTGGATTAGGTCCAAGTCCTGATAACCTAAACTATCTAGTTTTAAACTCCAAACTGGGAACCTGGCAACACCAATTGAGACATGAGAGGAGGTTGTAAGGAGCTCTTCTTACTCTTGGGTCATCTACATAACTCCAAATTGAGAGCTCAAGAGAAAAACCTCAAATTGGTGTACTGCTTCCTTAAAATTAGTGGGTTGTTGCAAAATTGTCACGTTTTGCAATTGACATGATAACTGTTTTTTTTCCCCAAACAAAAGTTGTTATTGTTTCAACCAAAAGATTCAGAAATTTCAGAAATCTTTTTTTTTCCTAGTGCAAATTTGACTAATTTAGCTAGATTTTGTAAAGAAAAAATCCAAATTTTATATATCACAAAATTGGAGGGGGGGGAAAAAAAAATCCCTCAACATGACCCTGCAACTAGGAGGAAGATGGAAATTAAGAATAATGGTGTGTGACGTTTTCCACAAGGTGTGACTTGAGTGTGTTTGAATTTGGTGAATATACTTTGCAAATTGCAGCAAAATGGACAAAATGTTGCTCAATCATTCACCATGGACTTGGAACTCCTTTGGTGGATTGGTTTGAACCCTTGCCCCCACTAACTACCTAGTAGGTTGGTAAATTATGGGTAATCATTTACTACCTACCTATGCTAGTTTTAGGTCCAGAAAAGTGGCCCTAGGTTGCATCTTCCGCATAGTTTGTCCCTATTACCCACTGATTAAATAGGGACGAACAAGAAGGCCGAATGCACTCTAGGGACACATTCTCTGGTACGGTATGGCTCCAGTGTACCTGAGACAATGGTACAGGTACTTGGGCCATGGTACCAGTGTAGGTGTGCTTCACCCAGGCAGTGAACTGGACCCACTGCAGCAGAAGGACATTTAGTAAGCTTCGATGACTTACTGAACTGGACCCACTGCAGTGGAAGGTCAGTTAGTAGCTAGCTAGCTACAATGACGTAGTGAACTGGACCACCACTGCAGAGGTTAGTTAGTTTCAAGGTAAGGTTTCAAGTCTTGCTCTCTCTCTCTCTCTCTATATATATATATAAAGTAAGTCCAGAAGGAAATACAAAACTGGCAGGCTTGTAGTGTGCCTGGGCACTCCAAACTACATAGTGAGTGCTTCCTTCAGCTTCCCAAACTCCATCCATTACATTTGGCAGGTTTTCATCATGAATCACTTCATTAGATTGAGTCAATAACATGGTTCCAAAAGTATACAATGGTGCTACTGTATCTACCTACCAGTTTTGGCCAATTTTTGGTATTTACAACAATTGTTGGGTTTGGGTCTAGAGTATATATATATATATATATATATAATTTTTAAAAATTAAAATAATTTTATTGGAAAACCTCTTGGTTTAGAGAATATTTTCAAAAATTAAAATTCATCAGTTTTTTAGTCAAGTCGAATTTTCTTGACCACTAGTTCCTAAGTTCAATACATCCAACCTTTATAAGATTCTTTGGGTTCAAGTCTAGCTCTAGGCTGGTTTTTAGTTTATTCTTCGAGATGGTTCAAAAGTTCATTTCTAAGTGATTTTTTATTTTTATTTTTATTTTTTAAATTTGCATTATTTTGGTATTCTTAAAGTGTTCTCACCAAGTTCCCAAAAGGTTTTCATAGTGTTCCCATGACGTTCCCTTAACTTCTCAATGAGTTCTAAAAAGTTTTCAAAGTGTTCCCCAACTTTTCCCAAGAGCCACAATATGGAATAGCATAAGGAACAGTTTGGCAACAATGGTCTCCATCCACATGAGCATTATTTAGGTTCTTATCCAACATAAGGAACAATCAAGGGAACATCACATTGGAACGGCCATTTTAATGCTACCAATGGAGATGCACTTACATATTAAATCTTAGGGTTAGAACCTACAACCTTAGAACCTAAAAACCCTAAACACTATTTAAACCTAAGACCTTAGCCCCCACCTAACCCTATGATCCAATCCTTGTTAGAAGCCCTTAAGACCCACCAAGTTTGGGTCCATGTAGATCCATTGGATCCGGGCCCATGTAGAGCCATCAGGTCTAATTCTTGACTAGTTTCAAGTCCATGTGCAGTTGGAGCTGAGCTTAGCCTGGGACCTGAATTCCAAGAACAGCCCCCCATCAAGGTCAGTCCTTACCAGTCATGAAGATCTAGTAAAGTTTCTTAATGGGAAGAAGAGGAGGCACCTTACATGTAAAGGTTCCTAACAAATGAGGCACTAGGCATAAATTTTTACCAAGGGTAAGGTGCTCTCCACATAAACTACAAAAAATCTACCAATTCTTTTAAAGGATCAATGGTGAACTTGACACATATAATTGACTAACCCTGGCAACAACTTCCTGGTGTTACCAGTTGTTAGGTCCACACAATTGGCAAGGCCTAACAATCAGGTCTACAAAATTGGCACACTTGTGCACTGCCAAATGGCCAATTCAGCATGAGAATTAGGTAGTTGATGAAAAGAGAGAATAAGACCTAACAGCCCATACTTCTCAGCTCCTTTGACCCCTTTATGAGTACCTAATGCTCCACATCTGAAGAGCCATCAGACTTGACCCAAAAATTTTGAACATATTATCAGAATACATATTAAATATTTAAAAGATCTCACAAATCTGCCAATCTGTAAGAAATTGCTTCTTTGAAGGGGTTTTTGTGTAGAGTCCAAGAGATCTTCAAAGAGGGGTAGATCACTCTGTACTCTGATGTGAGTAGATAATGAACATTGTGGAATTTCAGTCATTCTTTTTTAACAAATCTACCAATGATTAAGAATTTTCTCTTTGAAGAATTTTTGCGTGTAGATTCTGTGAGATCTTTGAAAATATTAGATCAATTTGTGCTGTGAATGCAAAGGAGATGATGAGCATTGCAAAAGATGTGGTCTTAAAATAAATGAATTCCACAAATCTACAAAATCTACCAGAATTTTCTCATTGAAGAATTTGTTGGTGGATCTTCAAAAAGGGTAGATCACTCTGTGCTATTTGATGTGCAAAACAGATTGCAAAATTTTGTCATTCTTTCTTTCAACAACCCTCACAAACCTACAAATACTTAAGAATTCTCTCTTTGAAGAATTTTGGGTAGATTATGTGAGGTCGCTCCATTGCACAAATTTGTCATTATTTATTTTAACAACCCTCATAAATCTACCAATACTTAAGAAAATTTCTCTTTGAGGAAATTTTTGGTAGATTTTGCAAGATTTATAAGAAAAGTGTAGATTGATAACTCTGTGCTGGGATGTCCAAAGGAGATAGATGATGAGCATTGCAAAATTTTGGTCACTCACTTTTTAAAAAATACAAATCTCAGAAAGCTAGCTACCCAAAAATTCTTCAAAAAGAGAAATTTAACAAATCTACCTATCTACCAGTTTTTTAGAAATTTTCTGTTTGCGGAAATTTTGGGTAGTCTTTTTTAGATCTTGAAAAAAGGGTAGATCATGCTGTATTGTGATGTGCAAAGGAGATAGATGATGATGACCATTGCCAAAATTTTGGTCACACTCATTTTTTAAAACAAATCTCACAAAGCTAGCTACCCAAAAATTCTTCAAAAGAGAAATTTTGACACATATACCTATCTACCAATATTTAAGATTTTTTTATCTTTTGGGAAAAATTGGGTGGATTTTGTGGGACCTTCAAAAAAGGGTACATCACTCTTGTGTTGTGATGTCCAAAGGAGATGGATGATGAGCATGGCCGAATATTGGTCAATCTTTCTTTCTTTAAAAAATCTCACAAAGATAGGTACCCAAAAATTCTTCAAAAAGAGAAAATTGAAAACGTCTACCAATATTTTAAGAAGTTCCTCGTTTTCTCTTGGGGACAGATTTTGTGAGATCTTGGGAAGGGGAAGATCATCCCTCCGTGGTGCACTGAAGGGGAAGAGGATCATGAGCATTTGCAGAATTTGGGTCACAAAGATGACCAAAAATGTACCAATACTTAAAAAAATTCTACCTACTTCAGAATTTCGGAATTAAAACTAGGTAATGTTTTTATGATTTTAAAAAAATAAAATCTCACAAATCTACAACCAAGAATTAAGAATTTAGTTAAAAGGAGATGAAAAAAATTTGGTGAAGCAGATTTTGTGGGATCTAGGCAAGGGGTAGATCATCCTTCGTCACTCAGGTAGCGTGCATTAATTAAAGGCAAATGAGATAGATGATGGCCTGCAATTGCGGAAGGAATTTGGTATCATTCTATTCTATTATTTTCTTTTCTTTTCTGTGGGTAGTAAAAAGGGTAACAATTTTGTGGCAGTTAACAGTCCGGCAAGTCAGGCAGGCAGGCAGGCGTTGCTGTGTGTTTTGTTGCTGCTGCTGCTTCTGCCGCCTAGTCCAGCAGTCGGTGGGGTCCGGACTCCGGACCGCTGAGAAGTCCGTCTCTCTTTCTGTCCGACAGGCACTTCCGTCAGGAATCACGTCTCTTTTCCTTTCTCTTCTCTTTCACGTTGCTGCAGTTTCCCGCTCGCTCTCTCGCTCTCTCGCGCTTGCATTCTTGCTTGCGACTTCTTTCCCTGCGTTTTTCTGGACTTTCGTTCTTTACTTTGTCAGAGGAGGTCTTTCTGTTGTTGTTGTTGTTGTTATTGTTACCGGAGTTTTTCTTCCCGAAGAAGAGGAGGTTGCGGTTTCCGTTGCGCGTGTAGAATCTGCACTGTTGCTGCTGTTGCTGCCGATCATCCTGGACAATAGCAATCGGTAAAAGTCTCTCCTCTCTCTCCAGGTGCTCTTTTCTTTCGCTTCTTGATGCGTCGTCCTTCTCCGACATTATTATTATTATGTTTGTTTGTTGTTGCTGCTGGAGTGAGTTAGTGAGCGAGCGAGCGAGCGAGTTCGTCTTTTCTCTTGCCTGCCGTGGATAAATCTGTCTCTCTTCTCGCTTCTTCTTCGACCTCTGCTTCACGGCTGGCTTCTTTCTCTCTCGTCTACAATATCCAATCAGTGAAAGTGTGTGCCTCCTCCAGGTGCTGTTTTCTTTGGCTTCTTGCTTCTTCGACATTATTCTTGTGGTTGTTGTTGTTGCCGGAGTTCTTCTTCTTCTTCGTCCACAAGAGGAGTTTGCGTTGTCTTTGCTGCCGTTGATAATCCGTCTCTCGCTGAGACATCCTCTGCACTGCGTCTCGTGAACATATATGTGTATGTATTAACGAGTGAAAGTGTCTCCAGGTGCTCTTTTTTCGCTTCTTCTGGCTCCGACATTCTTCTTCTTCTTCTTCTTCTTGCCGGAGTTCTTCTTCGTCGTCTCCAGGAGGAGGTTGGCTGTTTCGTTGTCCGTGGATATTATCTGCGTGTGTCTCTCTTTCGCTCGCTGCGACCTCTGCACTGCTGCTGCGCCTGCTGGACGTATCAACAACGAGTGAATCAAATCTCCTGGAGGTGCTCTTTTCTTTCGCTTCTTGCTTCAATTTTCTCTCTCTCTCTCTCTCTCTCTCTCTCTCTCTCTCTCTCTCTCTCTCTCTCTCTCTCTCTCTCTCTCTTTCCTTTTCTCTTTCCTTTTCTCTTTCCTTTTCTCTTTCCTTTTCTCTTTCCTTTTCTCTCTCTCTCTCTCTCTCTCTCTCTCTCTCTCTCTCTCTCTCGCTCTCTCTCTCGTACCCTTGGACAATGTCTGTTTTTGTGGTTGAGATTTACATCATCTGTGGTTTGCTTTGCTGCCGTAACCTCATTTTGGTCTTCCAGAAGAACCTTTGAGAGGGAAGAGGCTTCCTGGTCCGATGGTGCTTAGATGAAGGGCATGTGTGTGTGTTTTTGATGTTTGCTATAGATGCCAGAGGGAAAGATTGTAGCTTTTCAAGTTTCCTTTTTTCTGGGATCTAGAATATCCTACATCATAGGATCATGGGAGAGATCACAAAATCATTTTACTTCTCAGAGAATACTCTTTATTTTTTAAAGAATGTTGAGAAAAGGTCAGCTTCTGATTTTCTAGCGTTTCTTGTTTCAAGACTTCATCTGCTATTCTTTTGGAGGAATTTTGAACATATGGCACACACAGTGTCCTCTGCATTTCTTTCCATTCTGAGGATCTTTTCCTTTTGAAGAGCAATTTGGAGTGTGCACAAGGATTTAGTCATCCTTTATCTCCACCTTTTCTGTTCCTCTTTCAACTAACAGCATGCTTCTCCACAATCAACTGTTCTGCATTTCTCTGTTATGCATTGTCCTTGTCACTTTTCCTGCACTCAATGTAAATTTCTGTTCTGACATTATGAATGTACTTGCACAACAAGAGTCTCCTGAATGTGCTGTATCCCTCTCCTCTACCTCTGTTGCTGATCTTGCTTCTTGATACTGGAGGCTGAATTTTTTGCAACACTTCTCCTCTTGTAGCTTGACTGTATTGAAACTTTGCTGCTCTTGATCTGATTTCTATGTTGATTCTTGCTTTTCTGGAGGGCACCGGAAAGTGCTCTGTATTGAAATGTAAAAGTCTGCTTGTTCTTTTCCCTGTTCATGCTGGGTCTTACTTGTTGGGTTCAGCAAACTTGCTGCATGTGTTATCCAGTACTTCCTTAAATCTCTCTTCTTGAGCATGATCATCCTGTACCCTGGTAGTTCCATTGAACAGTCCTGTGGAACTGTGAATGAGAGCATGTAGGTTACTGGAAGTTTTCTCTGCTCTGGGCGTGTTAGCTATCCACTTTTTGAGCTATGCCTCTCTCCTCATCCAAAAGCTGTGTCTGTCTACCTGAGAGGGTGGATTACATTTGGTCATCACAACAGGCAAGTGAGATTTGTGATGAGAAACCAGATTATGGGTCCCAGGTCTGAGAATGATGCTTAAAACCTTCAGATGTATGCATTCTGGAGATCTCCCCCATATGATATTGTTAGTTCCTGAGAGACCAGATGTGCTCAGCACAGGATTATATACAAAGAAATGCCTTGTCTTAAGGTCAACAATGATGTCATGCATATCCACTCTATGTCATGAAAGCCATCCTACATCAAGTTAAGCTCCTGGGGAGTCTACATAGCTGTGTCATCTCATTGCAGAACCAGCTTGTTGTGTGTCTGAGCAGTCAGCCACCATCATGCCTAGACTACATTGAGATGTGTTGCAGTTAGAGGGACAATAAAGAGTTTCTTTTACCCTATGGCAGGATAAGGCAGATATTAGAAAATTTACTGTGCTATCATTTGTAATGCTCAGACTGTTGTGGCTCAAGAATAGGGAGTTGGAAAGCAATTCTCAAGCATCCAGCAGCGGAAGACTCTAAGAAGGCATGGGAAGTTGTCTGAGGTTTTTGCTAGAAGGAATGTGGCAGTTGGAAGTTTGTCAGATTCTCTGGATTTAAAGTTGCTCTGGATTTTGCGATAAGGTGGATCTTCCAGCAGGACCTGTGATGTAGGATGGCTCAGCCATGATTCTCATACGTGACTGCCTGTGAGGAATTGAATTCTCCTGCCAAGGTTGATATCTTTGAGGGGTTCAGGATGGCTGACCCACAGCAAGAAGACTGTATATCTGATTTTGAATTCCACATGATCACATCTGCTGTTGATTCTCTGGCTGGGGCACGCATGCTACCAGCTGATGAGCTCTTCCACAAGGGCAAGCTGCTACCTCTTTCTTGTCCTCAAAAGCAGGTAGAGTTTCTAGACAGGTTGGAGAAACCTTCTGGAAGTTCTTCCAGGCAGTTGGATACCAAGGATTCTATCTCTCACTTTCCATCTGTGACTTCTTGCAAGCAAACAGATTCTTGTTCTAGGACAACAAAACCTTCGAAGTGGAGAGAGGTATTTGCAGTGCTGACAAGAGCACGTTCTGACAGTGGAAGGGATCAATCATTTCGAGATCAGGGTGGTTCTTTGGTCCCCCTTGTAAGAGCTCAACGTACACGCAGAAAGCAGTCATGTGCTCCAAGCCCTTTGCGATTTATTTCTCGCAGAAGTTTGTCCATTGAAAACCGGATTGTTGTGAGATCCCCTGAAGGAATTTCTTGTCCATCTCAGAAACATGATGTGAAAAACCCCAACCTGTCACACACAAAGTCAACTTCAATGCCTAGAATGACTTCTGCCAGTCAATCTCCCCCTGTTGCATGCCATTATAGGCACCAATCTGGTTTGCCAGCATTGCATGTAACATCTCCTGTGTATCCTAATTCTTCAGGGGTTGGAAGGGACTGGGAGACCCCAGAAGACAGCTCAGCTGATGAATGGAGCAGTAGTGACAGGCACATGGACTTCACACCAAGCTCTAAAAGGAATTCTTGGAGTCCTGATCTGGACACCTCTTTAGACCTCTCTTTCAGCAGGGGTGGTCTCAGGGAGTCAAGCAGCTCTGGGGATGGCTCAGGGTCAAGGATTGACAGAGAACTGTATGGAGCTACCTCTGCCAGCACTCCATCTGGCAATAAGTGTGGAAAGACTCAGGAACACCTAAGGGCTTTAAGGACAAGGGAGATCCAGCGGAGCCCAGAGAGGTTTGGCTCGTACAGTGTGAGGGTAACACCAGTTCTTAATGTGCCTGTCTACACTGGCCCTACTCTCCGGAACTCAAAGTCATCCAAGGTCTATATTGCAAGTCTGCGAGCACTTCTGAATTTCAAGAAGGATAAAGTTGGGAATATGCCTTCACGGCCTGCAACTGCAGCATAATATAATCATTGGCAGCTTAGAGTTCTTCCTTTTCCATGCTGCTTGACAGGGGCTACAGTCTCAGGTGGAGTATGTGTAAGCAAGCCATGACAGGTCTTGCAAGTCTGCCCTCATTATTCTGTTTTAAGCTCTGTTCAAAGAGCCCAAGCTGATTCTTTTTGCATTCAGCAGCAAGTGGCAGGTTACATTCAAAGGACGGTGGATGAGTTCTCTGACTCAAATACACATGTGAGCTGCTTCAAGATAGCAAAGTGACCATTGTTAATGCTGCTGTATTCAGAAACTGGCAAGTGCATGTTTGCAATTTCTTGTGTCATTCTTGTCAAAGATGACAGGGTTTGGAAACTGCACTCACAGCCAGCAGCAACAATGGTTCTTAGAAACGAACATTTGAAACCACAGCTTGGAAATCAACTGCCCAAGTACAGGCACTTCAACCTCAGCTGATTTTGAGCTCATGTACCAAACACTGATCCCAAGAGTCAGGAAGATGCTGAATGAGCTGTTGCATCAACTGGTGAGTAAAAACCTCCAGAAATAGAATCGCTTGTGAATCCTCTAATGGTTTACCACTTCACTGCAACCAATGTTTTCCACTGCAGCTGTTTTCTCTGTACTAGATAACTCAGATATTAGTCAAACATGGCAGTTAAATTCCACTGGCAATTGCAAATTTGAGTCTAATAATTATACACCTAATTAGTGTTAAATGGATTCTGAGAGAGTGTTTACAAAATCAAAATGTAAATATGGCATCAAGAGCCTACTTTGAACAAAGGTTTGTCTCATTTATGGGTTTAGGGTTTAAGGAGCATTAATAACAATCGTAATTTAATTTTAAAAGTCTTTCAGCTTGCTGCATGTTAGCATTGCCAAACCTTCAAAGGGTGTGTGGGTGATTTGTTTGAAGTTTAAATTTATGTCAGCACTAATAATTATACATGAAGAGAAAATTGTTGTTTTTGAATGTGCTAGAAAATGATGGTAAATGAAAATATATTTACAATGAGTTCCCCAGTATGGAATCATGAGCAAGGTATGATGGGTTTTTGTTTTGTTTTGTTTTTTTTTTTTGGGTTGTTTTATCCTTTTAAATTCATTAAATCATGTGGTAGTTTTCACAGATTTCTTGGAAATTAGAGAATGTTTCACTTGCATTAAGAGTTATTAGGTTTTGGGTATGAGAAAAGAATGAGGAAAGAGAATATTGGAAATTGGATATGCAAGGAATGGATATGGGATAATCATGGGAACGTAATGAAATATTTGTACAGATATGATAGGTGAGCAGTGGGAACAATTTGAAGAACAATTAGGAAACTTATTGGGAACTCATGAGGACCTATTAGTGGAACTCTATGTCTCTAGTTGGTGTCCCAGACAAGTTAACAAAACTTGAAAATAGAAAAATATATATAATTCAACATTTGTCACTAGATAGACACTTTTGCTTGTGTCTAGCTAGAGATACACAATTATCCTATGAATATCATCTTTTGATATGATAACATTGATCCAATCAACAAATTTAATATTTCATAAATTAATTCACATGCTTGGGTAATTTACACACATACAAATAAATGATACTTGCACAATTATATGAAACCAATGCATTCAAAGATAATATGTTTCAAGATAAATTCACAAAATAATTTTATGTGGATGGATTGTAGGCAAGTTTTTGTTTTTGGTTGTTAAATCAATGAATAGGATCTAAGTCAATGAAATTAACCAAATCTCATTTTCTTTTTTAAACATCCAAATGAATAAAAAATAATAATGGATGGAATTTTTAATATGAAATACTCAATAACAAGAGAGGGGAAATCACTATATTTATTGACAAGGGCAAATCATGATTTAAAAACAGTCAGTAGAGCAAATCAAGTTACAATTTTAGCAATGAAGGGCAACCAAATTTCAAAATCATAAAAATAAAGAATTAATGTTAACGCATTTATTGAAAATGAACAACAAAATAATAAATTAACACAAGCCTTAACAATACTTAATAATACAGATAACAAATACAAAACAAATGAACTTTGACTCTTTTCAACATGAAAAGAAATGGGTCTATGAAATGCTTAAGCTATCATAATTAACCAATTTTAGAAATCAAAATATAAAATAAAAGATTTTACATGAATGATTGTAAAACACATCTGAAAAAGTGCCTCCTTTTAACCACTCAACAAATGTGTTTCTCCATCTAATTCTTATAATAAACCCATTTGATACTAATGAAGTTGCTTGCACATCATATCATGCACAAATATCAACAAACAACTTTGATAAATGAAATAAAGGTTAACAATGGATTTGTTGTTTTCTTAGTAAAATATGCCAATGATATCTATCCATCAATTTGACTTGCCTTTTGAGAGACATAAGGCTTTTAATCTCACATGTTCTAAATCACATAGAAGCACACTCAATTATATTTCAATTAAACACAATGAAAAACATATTTAAATCCCACAAACAAGTATGGGTATTTCAGAATAACAATAGATTAATGTGACATGATTACTCACCAATAATTGATCTTTGTGACCAATTATGGAATAAGCCATGTTGATATTATGACAAATTTCAATAATGTGTGATTTTACACAAACTTAACCAGGGATGGATGGTGGGTGGATAGAAAACACTTTTCCATTGGGTTTCAACTTTGTAGCTAATAAATTTAGTGGTTAACTTTATTGTTCTTACAACCTACCTACGAAACAACCCACTAGCCCTTGCCTATGTGTTAATTGTCTACATGCATCTACTTACCTAGTGTCCACCTATTCTCCTAGCCACCCACCTACCTACAAGTAATTTTTACCACATTGGTTACCAAGGTCAAACTTAATGCCAACTCACTTGGGGTTCATTCACAACTAAGTCATAACTAGCTTTAGCTAGTTTAGGGTGTTGGGTTGGTTCTTTAGTTGGTTCCTAACAATGTTTTTTTAGGGCAAAAATTTGTCATTGTTTTGAATTGGTTAAAGGATTCCACAAATACTACACTAAGTAAAATGGGGGAAAAAATGGGCATTGTGTATTGGGTAAGAGTTTCCTTGGGTGGTACCACAAGGAACCATCACACTTTTATTTCATAGACCCATCAAACTTTGAAAAATCATAGGAATTATTTAAATAAATATTTTCATAATTTTTTTTTGATGAATAAATTTATTAGGTTCCATATTTTTTTTTAATTTCAATAATATTAAGAATATTTTGTATTTTGATGTTTCTAATCATTACATTTATAAAAAGTTTCAGGAATGTAACATTGGTTCCTTTCCTTAAACTTTTTAGTTAAGAACAAAAATTTGAAACATAATTTAGGAATTTTCTTGGGAATTTTTTTCCTAAGGTAATTTGGAAGTCCTTCTATTTTAAGGTTTTTATTAGGAAATTAATTGAATAAGTATAATTTAGTTATGAATTTTCAAAATTAAGGCTATCAATTTATGAAAGGGCCATTTCAATTAAGAACAAATTTTTTTAGCAAATTTTAAAAATAATAATTCAAAATAAACTCCAAACCATATATTAGTGCGTACAATTGATAAACATGAGAAAAAAATAAGTTATAATTGTGAAGACATTTAAAGTAAAGGGCCCAAAAAAATTATTTGGTTGTTTTTGGTTCCTTTTTCATTCCTTGAGGTGGTTCCTAATGGTACCACCCAAAGATACTTTCACCCTAATAATGTTTCTAGATCACCATCAAAGTTCGCCATCATGAGGATATGGGCTAGTGGCTTGTTGATTAAGGCATATCCTTCATTTAAAGTATAAGTTGTTGTTTACAACTTATGTTTTATGTGGGGGAGCCAAATGATGAATATATAGCCATTCATTTCATAGAATGATCTCCTACCTTTCCTTCCCATGCCCTTTCATTATTTCAAAACTTAATGATGGCTAATCATTCTCCATGCTCCATCAACTTTGGTACCTTGAATTTTTTGGGCTTTTACTTAGTACCTTTAGATTTTTTTCATCAAAATTGTTGCACATTGCACATTGTAAACTTAAGTTTTGTTAGATTTTTAAAGGACAAAATCCATGTATTGATGTATCTTAAATCTTGTGAGTTGTATTTTGCACATTTTGTATTTCAAACTTCATTGACAATTCAATGAACTTAAGGCTTAAAGAATCTTAAACTCCCAAGGAGATTTGGTTGAATGTTGAACTCAAGTGAAATAGAACTTGTAATAAGCTATAGAATTGCACATCAATGCTAGGTTAAGGTGAGGATTGATCATGGGGGAGGTAAATTTAGGGTTTGAAGAGCATGATGGACTTTGTAATTCAATGAATCTAGATTCCAATCAATGATGATCATCACAAAGTCTAGGTTTGAAAATCAAAACTTGGAGCATTGGAGTTTGGAAACTTGAGTAGTAAGTTACAACCCTAACCTTGTTGATGTTTCAAACTTCATCAACTCAAAAATATTGGCATTCTAAGCTTTTAGTTAAATGTAAATTTTTACTCTTTTTCATTTTTAAAAAATCTATAATCAAAAGTCACTCGGGTTGTGATTTGTGGTACATAAACTAGAGCCACAAGCATTGTTCCAACTTGCTTTTGTAAATGGCACCCAAAATCACCTTGCCTCCTAATTTCAAATGCCCCTTCGACCTAAAACCCAATATGCTTGTGATGAAATTGTTTTTCATTCTAATGTCAAAGTTTTTGATGCAAACCTAAATTTAAAGAATGTCAAAGCTTTTCAAAAAGATACACATGTCATTTCTACCCCTACCAAGAAAAACCCAAGAAATATTCAAGGTTGATGTGGTTTGAAAGTTTCAAGATGTACAATACATGAAGATGCCTTGGGCAAACTTGTATCTAATGATGATGGAAATCTTTCAATAGTAAGGTGCAAAATGTGCACCAAGATAGAATGCAAGTATAAGATGTTGGTCCCAAAGTGAGATTCTTTTTAAATACATGCCTAGGGAAAACATTGTCATTTTATTCCAAATGGTGTGCAAAAACTTTAAGGTGCAAATTATTGAAAAAAAATCAATTATTAAATGTAACTAGGGTTCCTATAATTTATTATGAGAATATATTTAAAGTATAACTAGAATATTCCATTAATGCATAACACATTAAAAAATAACCTTTTATCTTAAGTGCTTCCTTAAATATACAAGGGATGACTTCCCTGGGCAATATGTTGGGAAAAGAAAAAATGAAAAAAAGGGTTAGGATGATGGATTTGAAATGTGCTCATGCCAAAAAAGAAACAACATATGTGTCAATGAACCATCCATCTATTTTGCATCAAATTTAAAGTGACAATGATTAAAATGGTAGAAAAAGGTAATTTAATTTTCATCAATTTGCACAATGCTCAACAAAAGGAAACCCATGACTAATTATGAGGATTTTAGAACCTTGTATGACTTTTTGAAGTTAAAGAACAACCCTAAGAAACATTAAACTAACATGACAAGGTGGGAAGTTATTGAAAATCTATAGAATGAAATCTTAGTAGTTAATAATGTTGTTGTTTGTGGGTAGGTTTATGGCATTAACAACCTTTGATAACCAAACTTACATTTCTATGCATGGTTATTATGTTTTAGATTGGGGTTGCATCCCAATTCTTTTTTCAATCAAATGCATTATAAAAAAGTTCTAATGCCCAAAATCTGACCAAGGTGATTTTGGTTGTGCACTTGTCATTTTGGGGGCTTGACATAAAAAAATATATCAAGTCAGCTATTTTGTTCTGGTGCAAATGGTGTGAGTATTTTTCAAGGTGCTCAAAATGGTGTTATAGTTCAAATTCAGGATCTACATGCATTCATTATATGGCACATAAAACAAACCTAACAATCCAAACCTTTTTTGGTTTGCTTTGGTGGCACGATTAAAAAACCTATTTTGATATTTTTAACCCTTTGTTTACAAGTTTTTTATATGCCATTGAAAGTTTGTCAAATTGGCCTAGATGAATGAAACAAAAAGGAACAAGTTGTTGTGCAATATATAAAAATTCAGTGGATAAGTATGTTGAATTTATTAAATTGCGTGTTAGAAAAGTATCACCATGTCAAGAGTTTTATCTTAGTTACATATTTATATCCTAGTTACTATAGGTAAATTAATGTAAGTTGTTGTGGAATCAGTTCTAGTGTGAACATGATTATAGATATTTAGTATAGAGATTTAATCCCAAGATGTGTGATCTTAAATCACTATTGGCGATTTGAACTTTTAGAACACATAGTGTTTTCTTGCTTTATAGTTTTTATGTGTTAGGTCAATCTTCTTGTGCACATGGTGTTTTGGTTTTTCATCTTGTGTTTTGGGCTTGGATTCTTGCATTGTTGTAGGTGTTTCATGTTTTGGTTTATAGTCTATGCACTTTTTAAGAGGGTTATGATGTTATTAAGTTTGTGTGTGTGGATAGTAATAGTTGTAAACATCAATATATGGTAGCACATGATAGCCTTCTACTAATGAAAATGGCACTTGATTTAACAATTGTAACCCAAGCAATAACAAACTTGAATGAGCTCTATGATGTTGAAATGATGCTTTTGTTGTCTTCCTTAATGCCTATGTCAATTACAATTCACTCCCTCATCAAATTCATGCAATTGTAGGGTGTCTTTGTATGTGATTTCATTGTAATAGTTTATTTATGTAAGGCATATTTTTTTCAAATTTATTATGGTTAGACATATGGGTTAAAGGATATGTCTTCAAACATTTCAATCAACCAGTGAATTACATTTGTGAGATCATTTGTATGAAATGGATCATGGATTTGAACATTAAACTTCATCATTGGCATTTGAATTTGGGAGTTGATATGCTCAAACTTCATCATTTGGTATTTAAATTTGGGGGGCAAGACATATGGGAAAAATAAAAATACCAAGCCATTGGTGTTATTTATTTTGTCATACAAGTTGTTTATCTAGAGGCTATATCAAAGGTGAAATCATAGTGTATGGCTACAACTAAAAAGTTGATTTTGAAATTTGCAATTGCGTCCCCTATCATGTATTTATGGATTCACTTGGGGTTGTTTATCCTCAGTTTTGGTTGAGTCCTAATGCTAAAACCTCTTTTGAACTACATCTCAAGGTGATCAAGTTTGTTTACTGTATACCTAAGAAATATGGGCCTACTAGAAGTGTGGTCCAAATTTCAATTGTGTTGGACCCAACAACATTGCATATGCAATGTTCTTTGTTTGTTTTGACAATGAAGAGTAGTTGTCAAGTTGGAATGGTTGAACCTCATAATTACAACCCCTTGACACAATTGTGAAAGCAACTTCCTACATCTCAAAAATGTTGTGCACCAAATGTTAGAATACATCAAGTTAACAAAAGTTACAATTGTTCAAATTTTTGGTTTAATGGAGGATGAATGATGTTTCAATACACTTAACTTTATGAAAGCAAGCTTCAAAATAGGCTAACAACTCATGTTGACTTAGTCATTTGTATGATTGCTCAAAAGTTTTACACATTTGAGAATTTTCCTAACCATCAAGCCATTGAAGAATGGAAGGCCTTTTGCATCTATTATGCATTTGATGTCTAAGTGTTATTGTTTCTCTCATAGGCTTCTTCGATATGTAGGTAGACCAAGAACTACCCTAATCTCTTACCATTCTTCTTTTTATGAATGGTTTTTTTTTTCTTTGATTTTTTATGATTATGGATTTTGAATTTTGCTTGTCTTCAATCTTGATTTTGATGTTTGGCTTGTTGTTTAGGTCTCACTACTCCATAGCCCATTATTACACTTGTTCAATGATGCACCATGCCCATGGCATGTTGTTATCCATGGCAAAATTATTGAGTGTTCTAAGTGATGGATGATGGAGCTTCAAGTATTGGCAATGGTTTACGTGTTGTTACTTTGCTTTTTCTTTTTTTGTTTCCATGATCTTTGTCACTTTGCTAATTCTGTTGGAAACTTGGATTTTACAACTATTGCAATAGGGCCAAATAACTAAACCTTGTCTTTGGAATTTTGATACTAAAATGCTGCTTGTTTGTGTAGGTTTGCCTTGTGCTTTAGTGGGCAGGACCAGTTTGGTCAGGGTTTGATTCCATCACATGGCCAATTCTTCACAACATGAAAAAAGAAAATCCTAAGTCGCCTACAAATCTAAGAAAAATATGGCTACCTTGCTAATGCACCAACTGAAATTGAGGGCAATTCACTAATCTCAAGCTAAAAAATACAGGGGGTGCTTGCTTAAACCTCCTCTGCCTAGTTTGTAAGTCACCAATGTGTTCAACAAAGCTGGGCTTAATGTAGCCAAATTACTGCCCAGAAGGCCCCACAGGCATCCAACTGCAGAACATGGAGAATATGAAAAAACCACTGGTTCCCAGTTTCCACAACAAAGTTGCATAACAAAGCTGCTTAGACATAAGCCTTTTTCATGGGTGCAAATCGTAGTGATGTTCTTTGATAAAAATCAAACTGTGTAAAAATACAAGAACATTTGAAGATTATGATATGTTCGATTATATATCTAATTTCACTTGAAGTGAAACAAACATTGAAATATGTAAAATACCCATTTAGATCTGCACTAGCAGACTATGTTATTTTCTTGCCCACATTATATGAAGTAATCTTCCAGTGATGGTCATATACTCATAATAGTGACCAAGATTTCTCTTGAACATGCATTTTCTAAGAAAATTGTTGAATCTGCCAACCCAGACTGTAATGTTAATGAATGGTCTCCTCCCTGTTGATTACGTTGGGTGCACTGCCAAGCTCCCCTAATAGGTTTGCCCCACCTTGCCCAACATGATGGGGAGGGGTGATTTATGTTTTGGTGTACTGCCAAGCTCACCCTAATGGGATAGCCTAGCACCTTGCCCAACATGACAGGCAGGGGCTTGATCATTTCATAGTACATAAGAAGTTTGGTAAATGAGAATCAAGTCTGAGGCATCACTTGCTTATTTTACAGACTATTTTCCTTGAAATGATTCACAGTGATCACATGAGTTTTTGTTAACACTATTTGTGTATGTGTTCATGTTTGATTACTTGTGACAGGGGCAAAATTTACTGTTGTAAAGATCCCAAAAGAAATTTATGATTGAAAAGTGTATTCACATCATGGCATCTCTAAAGTCACCAATGAATTCATTCAATTAAAATGAATTCCTTGCTCAAATGCACTTTGAATAGCACCCACAGCAAACACCAAAAGGTAGAGGAAAGTGTAGTAAGAACATGCAAGAACTCAAGGCTGCACTAATGTAAATCAAATGATAATAATTTGAGCTTGGAGTGCATCATGGATAGAAGACCACCATCAAGTCAGAAAAGAATGAAATAAGGAAATAGAAAAGGAGAAAAAGGAAACAAAAAGGAATTTGGATTTTCAAGTGCAAAAAGAAGTGCAAATTTTTACTGGGGCTCATTCAGAAACAGAGAGTCTAGACAGATAAAAACTGTTTTGTAGTGAATGCAGAATCCACACTTATTTAAAACACATTAAATTTCTCTTATCTTTGGTAAGGAGCTACAATTTTGTTCCACTCGTGTTTTTCCAACGCCTCCAAATTGCCCTGAAAAGGCTTTGAACTTGTTTCAAAGAAACAAGAAAACTGGAAAAAATGTGCAACCAACACATTGTTATCTCTCAGATGTGGGCACCTCATTCGGCACACAACTGCCTGTTAATGTAAGGTGCTTTAATGGGAGCACATGTTGGTGCAGGACTTTAGAAATGACAGTTTTTCCTTATGAAACTGGCAACAGTGTGCACAAATATTATACAATAGCCACAAGTGTGATTTCCACTGAAGGTACTGCTATTTTTGAAAAACAATATTTTTTTGGTTTCTGAATTGAATTCTCAAAGATGATGACTTGGACCCAATGCCAAGCTACATTTCCCCCACCAAACTATGTTGGAAGTGTTTAGATTTGGAATGCAAAGTATGACCCATTTGCTGAAAAACACATAAGTCTTGATTGTTTTTTGCTTACTTTAAAAAAGGGTAGTGGTGGTATTTCCACAAGACTGTCCATTGTCCAAATGAGGGGGCTGACTGCTGTTAAGCTCCAGAGGTGCATGCTTCAAGACTCTGCATTGCAGAACAGAAAGACTTGTGTTAGAATGACAAAGCTTCAGACTACTACTACACCTTCTTTGTCCTTGCGTGCTGAATTTTGGAAAGGGTGAGAGCTCACGGTTCTGACAAAGCCATATCTGATGCACATGGACAAGTTCTACATGAATGTTGTCACAGCACATTATGACATGAGAAGGGAGAACATGGGGCTAATAATGTCAATGAACTTCTATCATCTCCCAAATACTACCTTCTATCAATCTGAAGACAGGAATGCAAGCCTACATAAGGGCGCCTGGCCTGTACCAGTTATGCATCTTTGTTGTTGGGCATATAACACATTCCTTGCCTTGCTTGGCAAGAATTCCCCACAAAACTTGTCAGAGATTGTGGGGAGCTTATGGTGAAATGAACCCAAAGACACATGACAACAATGGAGAAATCAAGTACCATAACACAAAACATTTGCATGAAGTCACAGCAACCAACAGCAATTGGGTCCTTCCTATTGGAAATTTCCAGCACTTACTAAGAAATGCAAACAGTTTAAAAAATCAAACTGACAACTTAAAAATGCATAGTACCCTCACCTGATTCTCCCGCAAGTACTCCACAAACTCATCTATTAAATATGGCCATGCTCCTTCTGAATCATAGTTTGAGACTGATGGATCTATTATCTGCTTTGACAACAGACAGACAAACTGATGAGATTTCATTCTTTCAATGAGCAAATAAACACCTTCTCTGGCAAACTTATTTGGTTTTTGCACATAGCTTTAGAAAAACTTCTGCGACAATTCTCTTTTCCTTTGGTAGGAAGTATAACTTTTGCTCTTGAAATGTTCATCAAGCAAGAGGTAAGCAGCAGCACCCAATTGCAGACCAACCTACTAAATTGGAAATCTGGCACTCTTATTTGTACAATTTAAAGAATCCTCTAAGACCAACTTTCTAAATCACAAATCTGGCATTCTTGTTTCGAACATTGGAAAGAATCCTCTTACATCACTAGACTTTTGTGGGTGCAACCTAGTTTTCAAAACCAGTGAACTGGAATAGATTTTGATGTGAATAGTGTGCACCCCATCACTTGAAATTACGAAGTGGTGGCCAAGTGAGCAGTAGTTGGACCAACTTACCCTGGAGAATTCAAAAAGCTGCGACCATGTATCCTTTGAGATTGCCTTGTTGTGCTTAGCCTGCATCATTCCAGGCCAAATGTGATGGAAGAGTGGGGGCCAAACATAATTACCATTGACCAGAAGCAACACCACTTCATTCCTCATATTTGACATACTCTCTTTACAGAGACAACAGAGGTTCTATGTCCAGAAAAGGAGGCTTACTTGTAAGAACTGGCACCATAACTCCACAAGGGGCCATGGTCGCTCCTTAAACAAGAGCCGCCACATACCCAGAGCTGTATCCAATGCCAAGGACTTCTGACCCTGAAACAGTACACTAATATGTTACAGTGCTGCAGTTTGGTTTTCTCTTCAGCATTGATTCCCCCACACAATTCTGTAGTGTAATGTTTTTTGCACTTTGGCATGGCTGACTATGGAAAGGTACTGAGATTCATCCCTTTGATAGAACTTTACTAGTTCTAAATGGAGAGTAAAATGGGTGCACCTTCTCTTTTGCCCAACCAAAGGCAAAATTGTAAATGTCCCGAAACTTGTCTGCAATCCCAAAGAAAATTTGACTTAGTGGTGTTTCCATGTTTCCACTCTCTCAAACAAAAGAAATTTCTGTTTGAGCAAAGAAAGCCCAATTTCTTAGATCCATTGCACCAAACTGTTTCCACCAAATAAAATTTCACATTTTCTCAGCAAAAAATTCCTCCACAAATGGCAAAGAAAAGAGTACATAGAAAACATCATACGTTCATCTTTCAGCTCAGCACGTAAAGACGGGAGCAAATACTTGAGTTTGTCAATGGAATCTACCCTGCCACCAAACCCATCATTTGAATCAATAGGCATCCAGGTAGACCTTGATGCATGTGTGAGTTGCCAAATTGCATACAATTTTAAGTCATGCCCATGATCAGAAAATAGTGCAATAGTAAAAGGAGAAAACACTTCAGGCTAACTTTCTCACAAAGTAAAGCACTCCCACGGAAACACCAGAGAATCATGCATGGAATGGATGAGTGAAGAGATACTACTGCTTGTCTCACCCCAGCATTTGCAGGCCTTCAATAAACTCTTGTCGTGAAAATTCACACATGGTGGCTGCTTTCATATGCCAAGATATAACAAGCTGTGGATTCTCATACAAGCACAGAGGAGGTGAAATCAGAGAATGTGGGAAAGAAAACCACCCTATACACCAATCAAGCTAGCTTGCATGTTAGCTATGTATACAGATCACCTCCAGGAAGGATGCGGTAACTACAGTCTATGGAAGAAGCTCTCAGTACATGCCAGTTCTAGCTAGCAAGGGTCATTTGGCATGTCTGCTACAATGTATGAAAACAGAAACATGTTTCATCACACAGACATCAAAGCTGGAGGATGTTAACTGTTGACCTAAGTAAACTTCCAGCCTGAAGCTGGCACCTATGAAGAGAGTAAATGGAAGCAGGCAGTTGGTGGAGAAGGATTTGCACATGACAAGGGTACTTACCATGACTACATCTCCAGGATCTACCTGCATTTACATATGAGGAAACCACATGCACCAAGAAACTGATCAGTAATGAACAATTCTAACCTTGCAAAAATGCTGCCATCATTGAACCAATACTTTCAGTTTGATGATGCACCACACATGAGCAGACAAGAAAGGAATTGACAACTTGAGGATTCACTAGCTCAAGAGTCTCCAAACAGTCAATCAAGGTACAAACAACAGAAATGTACAAGTAGAAGTGGATGGTTGGAGCTCCAAATAGAGTGCAGGAATGAAGGAGTTGTTAAATGACCTGCAAATCATCACAGAATGCTGAAACGCCATCCACCAATATCATATCAGAGTATGGATCTGCACATGCATCAACACAACTTCCAGATTGAGCTCCAAAGACATAGCAGAGATCTGTGTCAAAAAAACACACATACATATCCAGAAAACTCAGAAACCTTTTTTAAAGCTCAACTAGTGTTATTGTTGCCAGACCTTTATACCGCAGATACAGCTCTTCAAGGAAGCGTGGATCTGTGGCTGGTCGAGCTGGAGGCTGGTTGAAAAAAAACTCAAAAGCTCCTTCTAAGTTCCAATCACTGGCCTTCAGTGACACCAATGCTGCCTTTTCACTGCAGTTTACCAAAATACAGAGAGAGGATTTGCTTAGGGGCAGTGCAGAGGTGAAGAAGATAGCAAATCCAATTCCTCTGGTCCCAAACGGACTTCCTCATAAGACTGGATGAAGGGAGTGTATAGAAGAAGATGGAGACGAACAATTGGAGGTAAGGAGAAGAGAGAGAAAGAGAAGCCTGGACAGGCCAGGAATGCACAAACCAACATAACAGACCGTGAGATTGGATACAGGACAGTACTTTGCTCCAGCAATCGTCATGAATTGCTGGATTTTGTCCCGCTGTCCCCTGCTAAGCTTATTCTGCACACCAATACACAAGAACAAATTCCAAAAGGCATGTGAATAGCCAGATACATACCCCCACCCCCCCCAAAAGGTGTAGTTGCCATAGTCCATGGGCAAGAGTAGTTGTGGGGTACAAGAGCTCAGCATCTAACCCCTACAAGCAACACCATCTGGATCTGCACCTTGCACATTTAGATATCTATAGGGACAGCCAAATGCATCAAAACTCATGCTGAGGTGATCAGCAATCAACAGTTCAAGTGAACTAGAGTGACACTGAAGGTGTACGAAAAAAAAATGGGGTTTGTACTCTGATCACTCACAACTCTGATGCCAAATTATTTTTATTTTGCAATACTGAACACATACACATAATGGGGGCCCACACATATCAGAATCAAACTACAGACAGATTTGCCAAGGCTAATCAATCCTACAAATCTTACAGCAATTTTTACACAGAAAAAAAGAAACTGTGGTCCCAGAACACAGCAGCAGCAGCCCCTTCAACTGCTGTTTCGAAGAAACCCTAGTTTTTCGATTGCAGCCAGCATGTGGAACTCTTCCCTCCTCCTCCTCTTCCTCCTATCATCAAAGATTTCTATCACCATGGGTTTGCACTCTGGAGATAAGACTCTCGGAAGCCAATAACTCCACACAATGCCATAGAGTTATAAGCATGATGATGATGATGATGATGATGATGGGAGGATCTGATGCCTCAGGAGGGGAGGAGGAGGAGGAGGAGGCAGAACTTGCGACATAGAAGAAGTAAGTACACCCAAACAAACCTATCTCTCAAGTAAGGAGTGCCACTTCCTGCAACCTCACATTACAACACTTGCAGCAGCAGAACAGCAGCAGCAGATAGCAGCACCTCATCAAATCCTAAGACGAGGAACGAAAAACAAACCAACAGGATACCCTTTTTGAATGCACACACACAAAGTCCCCACTTCTTCTCACTCACTCACTCACTCACTCACTCACTCACCCAAAAATAAAAAAACAGCTGCAAAAACTCATGGATCCCGAAGAGCATAAGCAAGAAAGCAGGCCAACCAGACGGGGGAGAAGAAGAAAGCAAAAGAAATACCCACCATGATGCCCTCGTGCTCAGTTCTTCACCAACTGGTTCTCAAATCCTCCAACAACACACACCCCCGCGCTTTCTCACCCAGCGTCCACGCATCCGGGTGGCAGACTCCGGTCACAAAAGAGACAAGAGTAAGTCCGCGTCCGCGTCTATGTGGGCGCGCGCACTCCCTCGCTCGCTCGTCTCTCTTCTCTCGTGTCTCTCCCTCTCTCTCTCTCTCTCCTTTGTAAGCGCCCGTAAGCGCCTGGCGCGTTTGTAGGACTTTTCCTTTTACTGTGTTGTGGAAGAAGGGGTGGCCTATTAGGGTTCATTTTGTTGGTGTTGGGTACTACACCACATGTGCGTTTGTTTCCGCATTTTCTTATTATTATTATTTTTCTGGGAGAGGGGGGGTGGGGAGGGGAAGGGGGAGGAGAGAGGTTGGGTGTTTTGGAAAACAAAACAGAACGACCAAAAATGAACCTCAAAAATGGTGCTCACATCCAAGTGTAAGTTCATACTTAGTGTGTGTGATTCATATTCATTAGTTCATGGTTGTGTTGTGCTCACAAGTTTTTGGGTCTTTTTTTTTTGGAAGGAGCCATATTGAGTGATTAGTCCATCATCAATTTTTTTTGGAAAATTGGGCACTCCCCAATAGAAGCACCTCTTTGGAGCCCCAATAGCAAAATAAACGCTTATGTGCTCCCCTACAGCCTACCTTTTCAGTTTATTGGGCCCTGGCTCCCCCCCCCCAGGGAGAGGGACTATTGCATTGGATCCAACTTTTGGAAGTTTTACCTTATTAAAAACCGGTTTCACATTAGGTGAACCGGTTTCTTTGTTGAAAGTGTATAGACTGTTTAGATTGGAACGGATTTTTTTTTTGGTGTTCAGAGTGTGGACTCGGCATATAGATGCACAACATCTTGTCTATTGGCAGAGCTAGCGTGTTGGTGATAATATGCCTTGTTATATACACAAAAGTTGAACTTTGGGTGCACCATAATATGGTATAAATCTGAGGTGCTATTGGGAATGTCTTGGGGGAACAACCTGTGAACTTGAGGAACATACCATAGTTATTCACCTTTTTCCAACATCACCCATAAAACTCAAACTGGGACTGTAAGTATGTAGCTTGTTTGCAGGATCGACTTTAGTGTGTTTGGGAAGAAGAGTTACCTCTTGTGGTTCATTTTGTTTGTGTTGGGTACTACACCATACGCGTCTTTGTTTTGGTTTCTTTTTTGGGGTTGGGTGTTGGGAAACAAACAAAACGATGATGAACTTAGGAGTGCTCAATATGCGACTCTGCAAGATATTTTTCTCACATCCAAGTTTAGTTATTTATTTTTTACCCAACCTCACCTACACAACTAAAACTGAGAGGGCAGATAGGTGGGAGACTACTAAAAGCAAACCACCTCGATTGGCCAATCAAAACCACGGAGCACAGTCAAATCCTATTTATTACACTCTTCTGTGGCAGGTGTTAAGGGCGACTTTAGATGAGGGTCCAAGGTCTAAGGACCAATGAATTCAAGCAATCTTTTTGATAAAAGCTTTAAATTGATCCCAAGGCCTTTAGACATGGGTCCAAGACCAAAAAGTGGCAAATTGAGGCTAAACCTACATGGCACCTACTTTGGCGGGAAAATCAATTGGTTAGGACCAAAAAACAGCGCTAAAAGGAGAGCTCCTGATTTGGAGAACCAAGAATCAGGCTAGGGACCAAGGTACAGTCCAACTCAAAGATTCAATTTGCTTCAAAGTAGTCCAAATTGGTTCCTAGGAAATTGGACCCTGGACCCTCATCTAAAGTGGGCCTAAGCTTTGATGTGCCTTTTACCAGCCTCAGCAATCACTGGAGCAATGCTGGGCCAAAACCATTGCGCTGAACCAAACTGGCATGTTTTGACTTTTCTTCATCTGATTTTAATGTGCAGTGTCACATACTGTGCCCTCCTGGGGAAACTCTAATAACGCACTCCAACGCACCACCCACATCAAGCTGAGAAAAAAAGAACCAGAAACAAAAGAACAAAACCTAAATCGAGGTTTTCTGTCTAGTCTCGACGACCTCGTCATCGGATACATGGATAGATATCTCTCGATTTGTTTGTCGGCGACACAAGGTACCCATCATCTCCCTTCTATGCTGGTGTAGGTACTTTCTTCCACAGTTTTTTTTTCTTTTTTTAAGCTTATTTGTTTATTTTCCTCCTCTTCTATCGAGCTACCAGAAGAGATCATCATATGTCATTCATATATCATTCTTCTTCTTCTGCTTCTTCTTCTTCTTCCCCAATGTGTTGCAGAAGCTGACAAACAGCAAAGCTTAATAATATATGTAGTATACCTTACTTATATGGAATTGGATTGTGGCATATACTTCATCAATGGGGTTTTTTTAATTTATTAAGCATGGTTTGGATTGTTGGAGCTCTGCCTTTTTAGTGCCTCAAATCTGATTGTTGTTGTTGCATCAGAAAGGAGAAAAAAGGAAAAAGAAAAACCTGGGTGTTGGAAACCCCCATGAGCTTGTCGGAAATCAAACAGCTTTCTCCTATTATACATTTGGCAAATTCTTCATCTCAAAGCCATTTCCTTGCTCTCTCCCTCTTACTTAATTTGTCTTCGTCTACATTGTGCTATTTCTTGCTCACATTCTCTCTGAATTAGGGGTTGCCATACTCAGGATTTGGCTGGTGTAAGGGTTTAGGGTTTAGGGCACCATCCATTACAGTGCTAACATGGGAAGTAAGTTACAGGTATGTCCACATCATACTCTCCTGCTGCTGTTGCAGGTTGTTCTCACATAGACTCCTTGAGATGTGTTCTAGCTCTGTGCAGATTCTGTATACAGGTGTGGTGTTTAGCATCTTCTTGACAGAGCAACACAGTGAAGCTTTTCAGGTGTCTGCAGAACTTGCACATGGTTTTCACCCCAGTTCTAAGGTATGTACCCAATGCCATGTGTTGCATGCTTTTTGTGTCTGATTGGCACACTCCTCTTTGTTCCATCATTAGAAGGTGTGCAAGGCAATGGGAATGATGTAGAGCACTATACATCAGAACTGTTCTCACAGGGAAAACACGCATATGTTGTTCCTATTGCTCCAAAGCATAAGGAGAGGGGATGATAGGCATCCGTGATGATGTTGAAACAAGAAATTGTTTTCAGATAATGTGCATGAGGTGTGAAGTTTTTTTTGTTTGGATTAGGTGACTTTTGTTCTATCACTCTGTGTCTGTCTGGCTCTGATGAGTGTGAATGAAATGTCATTCTAAGGACAAGCATGACGAGAATGATCAAGCCAAGTTCCTCAAGGGCCTTGTGATGTAAGCAGAATCCAAACTGAGAGCTACACCCACTAATGCTACCACTTCCCTTCCTGTTTAGGGAGATAGCACCAAACCCTACACCCTAACCATGCTCACTGACCCCATGCAGGTAAGACCTGTGACATCAATATATGATCAGATAATTCTCAACTTTGTATGTTTCTTAATGTTGCAAGCAATAGGTACTACTCTCTGCTCTCCTTTTTGAACCCATCTTGTTATAGATTTGGTTGCAACACATCAACCAAATGTTAATGTTCACATTGAGAATTCTCACATCCTTGTCATTAGGACTTCTTGTGCACAATGTAGGGTGCCACAAAAAGCACCAATATTTTGCTAGTGGTCTGGGCATCTGTACTGTGGATATGGGAGCAATTCAGTGGAGCACCCATGAAGATGTGCATTGTGGTTTTTTCACTCCTACAACTACTTTCAATGCTGTCTTTAGAGATTCTCCATACTAGATGCATATTTTATTTCTTTGATACTAAAATGCATAGCATTCTACTTCGGTGATTTGGGTAATTGGCACATTCAATGCACTGATTGTATGTTGTATTTGCTTATTTTGTAAATCAACAAATGTTTACACCATTTCACTAAAAGCTCTTGACATGCAAGTGAAGGCACCCACCACCCACCTCTTTCAACAATGGGCCAGTTTGTTGATCAACAATTCGCCTGTTGTTCAACTTTGCTTCTTTAAAGAAGATGTTTTGATGCACACCATGGGGACTACCAAGTTCTGATTTCATTAAGCAATGGAGCTATCTTTAGAGCTATAGGTTTAGGTTTAGAGGAAAATAAGAAATGACAGCGAAGCGCTCACCAAATACTTGCCTCTTGGAAAAAGTGGAATGCTTGCAAAGGCAGGCATTTTTCTTTTCAAAATACCCACTCATGGATGACACTTGATTAGAGTTTTTCTTTAGGAATATTTGTTTGTTGTCGAAGTGGTGATCGTCCATAGGAAGATGTAGGAAAAGTGGCAATCATTTTGAGGAAGATTTAGCCAAATTTGGCTATAAACCAGAATAAAGTACAAAATTTTAATCATCCTTTTATGTGTTTTGCTACAAAATGAAAACCAAGTATATGAATATGATGATTTTTATTTTTATTTTTTCTCAATTATGGCGACTAAAACTTTCCAAAGTCACTTTTTATCAAATTTTTAATGTTTCAATTTTAATTTCTCTTTTTGGCAAAATTTTGCCAATAAAAAAGTGTTGTTAAGGGTTTATATATATATGAAACAGATTTGACTTAACTTGCAATCCTAGGTAGTTCAAACTGAATGGAATCAAACATATCCATGGTTATTTATAAATACAATGGTGTGTTCCTAAAGTGATTATGCATAATTTGTTTTACAACTTGCAACAACTAGGTACTCATTATTCCAATGATGGTGATGATTGAAACTTGTTTCAATGAATCGGTATAGGGTTCATTAGTGGTTGTCACCTTGAAAATTTTAAACATTGTCCATTTGACAATTATAAAAATATTGCTGAATTATTTAACTATTTCATTCCTTTCACCAACTCACTTGCAGGATGTAAATATGTAAATTAACATGTGCCTTCTCATAATTAAAGTCTAATAATTTGATAAAATTCAACTCAACAAAATTATGAAAAGAATTCAATTGAAACCATATTTGGTTTAAATTGAATTGAATTGAATTGAATTTGTCTCAATTCAACCAAATTCAATTCAATTGAAATTTCATTAAGAACACTACCCATGTTGAATCCAAAAAAGTAGAATATTGTGTTTAGTTCAATTTACTTCAATTTAAGAATTTAAATTTAAATTCAATTGTGTTGCATTCAATTTAAGTTATAATATGTAAATTCATTCAATATTAAATCTTTAAAAAAGACTTAATTTCTACAAAATCACCTCATCTTTTTCATCAACACTAGTAACGCACAACAGTGGGATTTGGGGGGTGGCATTAGGGGTGTAGTTGTTACTCTTGGAACATGGTTCAAGTGTGCAAGGTTTTTAATTATTTTTTAAAAATTAATTTTTTTAATTTTAATTTTTAATTTAGGAATGTAATTGATATGGGTTGTCACTTTTTATTGGTTGTGGAGTGCTAATAATTTTTTAAAAATCAATTTTGAGCTTAATAAGTTAGGACTGGACTTGCATAAAATATTTTTTTTTAAAGAACCAAGAACCATGATGCAAATATGAGCCAATTGTTTCCTTCATTCATCCATTCATACATATACACATACATACATACATACATACATACATACCTTTGTTTGTTGGTGGGTATTTTATTAGAAAGTTGTCTGAAAAAGGCCAGAATCCTGGTGGCAGGGATTTGTTGGCCTGGTGGAGATGGGGAAGGACTTGTAAGGGGCCACAGTGAACCAAGAGCTCACAATTCGGGATGGATGATTGGTGGACAGGAAATAGTTTTTCATTGGGTTCTAACTTCCCTAGGTATAACCACAGTGGTTAAATAAGTTTCTGTTTTTTACTACCTAACTAAACAACCCAATAGCCCTTTACTTATGTACTAAGGTACTAACCAGGGTTGCTCGCATTTCATTCTATTACACCTGTGCATTATGCAGGGGGTTCACACTAGTTTTTTGGGATTTGAGAGACGTCCTGAATAAGGTGTCCTTGGTAATTTTTAGGGTTTTGGTTCAAGGGATGTTCCGTCTAGGATTGACTTACATTGAAGACAACAGGGTGCAATGCAAGAGACAAATGAAGCATGGCAAGAGGTGTTGAAAGGATAGTGAGAACACTTGAGGGACACCCAAAGGACACCAAGAATGTCGAAAGATGTGAAGAAAAGAAATGGGGATGCTAAAGGACGTTGGGGAATGAGGTGTGGACGTTAGTTAGGGGGCGTTGAGAAAACGACAAGGTGCACCAAGAAAATAACAAGACACATCAAGCAAATGCCAAGAATGCCAAGAAAATGGTAGTCCAAGATAACAAAAAAGAGGCATATTTTGTAACATGAAAATCTCATTGCAATGATTTGTACATTGCCCCCATCATGTTCTATTTTTTCCAGCTTGAGTACTTTCTGGTTCTTTCTCTCTGGTTTAGGGTTTAGGGCCACGTTAGTACAGTTCATCACCAAAGTTAGTGCCAGGTTGGGCAACATGGATGGCACTAGTCTTTCAACATGTCTGGCAACTGATCAGAATAAAATCAAACAAACTCTTTCTTCACATGGGCATACATAATAAGAGTACTACTTTCTTTTGTATGCATAACATGTAAGAATACTTTCTTTGTTTATTTCTTTGACATACCTTCTCTTTGGTCTTTCTTTGATATTATTTGTCTTTAACAAGATCTAACAACAGATCATGACAGTATTAAGCTTTGGTACACACAGTCCAACAGGGCACATGCCTTGATTCATATCTTATAGTAAAAGCTTCTCCAAGCAGCCAACTTTTGGGCTACCCAAGTCAAGAAAGAACTAACAAGGGGAGAAACTGAGAAGAAAAAGTCATGGATGAGAGAGAGAGAGAGAGAGAGAGAGAGAGAGAGAGAGAAACACACACATACAAACACACACACACACACACACACACACATGAAACTTGTTTTGCAAAAAAATTAATAGCTGCACAGCAGCCCAAGTATGTTCCCAACAAAATTCTGTCTGGCTGGAGGGTTTACAATTTTGACACACTCACAAGCTTACCTCAGAGAAGTGGTGCAAAGCTTTGATGGCTTGCCAAGGTCCTCTTTTGGTCCATCCCAAGGATGCAGGCTTTGTTTTTTTTCTTTTTTTTGTTTTTTTCCTGCCAAAGAGAAAACAGTGTCAAAACCATTACTTAGACTGCTGTCTGCTGGGTCTCTAGAGTCTAAAACATATTTGGAGAAATACAATCGTATTGGGTTGCTGCACATGGCTACAAACCCACTCCAGGATGTGGGTACTTACATCCTGGAGATATCCTGGATGTGGACACATTCTTTGCACAAAGTTTGTAAACAAACCTCACTTTAGGTCATCAATATCCAGCACCATTATTTAATGCCCACAATAGCTCAGGATCCAGGCTTTTCTGCCTGCACACAGACAGTTTTAAACATAAAAAATCCAGATGATGTTTATATGCTATGATCATGAAGTCACAATATTCAGTTAAAACAAGTCTGTGTACATTGTCTCCTTTTGACATAAAGCAATTAGTGTGTGATGATGCCAGAGCAGGCTTGTGTCCAATTTAGCAGATGTAATCACAAGAAGACTGGTCAACCTGCTCTTTTTCTCTTCTTGGTGCAGAGTTGGTGGCACTCACCTGAATCCTGATCAGCAGAAACTTGGGAGATGAGTACAAGCTGTTCTATCCATCCACTGCAATCCAATCCTATCTCTGCAAATCAAGTTTCTAAGAAAAGAAATGACATTCATAATTCCCAAACCAAATGGCTTTCCTTGTTCTGGTACTGACATGGAAACATACATGCTAAAGAATCAAAACCCAGTGCCGGCATCTAGAGCTTTGAACACCATGCAAATGGAAAAACAATATAGTTGCCCCATTTGCTAAAAAAGAAAGTCTTTGTCATGCAGACATGACAGTCCTAATTTAAACAACTCTAGTAATGCATACCCTGCATCTGCAAAAAGATTATCACAGAAATGAGATAGTAAACTGGTTTCCATGATAAAGATTACATGTCATCATTGTTTCCATAGTACCCTTTGTAATATTCATGGAATATTTGACCCACTAAAACAACCAAGATCAGACCTTCCCACATTTCTGAATTGAGAAATGATCCTTCAATTCCCTCACAAAATACCATCATTTAACAAATCTCTAAACCATCAAGAATCAAGAAAGCAAGGAAAGCAGGAAGATACATCTTATGTGGGCACTACATAGACATAACCTTTCCTTTCTCTTTTCAGTAACACTTCAGCCCATCTAAGAAATAACATGCAGCCAAGTACCATAGAATGTATTGTTGGACAGTCAAGGACTGGCACTCCACAGGGTCAAACATGGGAACAAAAATTGAGATTAGTGCACAATCTAAATTGAAATTGCCAAACTCAGATTATAGATTCAAACTGATGCAAGAGTCTGAAAAATAACACCATTTTACTATGTCAGAAACCTGTTGCCTAGGAGTTTATACAAAACTTTCATAACAGGGAGGAACACCTGCACCTGCTGCAGGAGTGAAATGAGTGTCATCTGTATGGAGGATGCCAGGAGACTATCCTGTTGCTGTTGTCTATTCCTTGTGAAAGGACCAACCCCCCAACTTCAGCAGATGGTATACTACAAAACACATGAGGTATCCTGTGAGTGAAAACATGTCAAACTCTACATTTCCTACTGACAGTGATTTGTGGCAGGCCCTGCCTAACAGGTTATTGAACTAAGGTTACTAGGAACGATAATTCCTGCTTTCCACATCAAATAGCAAGGGGTTGGGAAGCAGAAAAATTCCTAGACACATGAAGATCTCCAGACTCTAGCAGCCAAGTACCTCACAGCACACCTCACATCTTCCCCTGCACCTGGCTTTCCTGTCTCTCTGAGCCTGGTCCCCAAAACTGGATGAGGAATACCTTTCCAGTCCTTTACTGTCAATCCAAACCATTCTCTTCAGCCTGTACTGGATAGTAATTGTGGACAAACTTGCTGTACACTCATCTGTCAATCAAGAGCATTTGATTTCATGTGGCACCCAAGTTGGCAAAGACAAGAGATGAATCCTCCCCTTTCCTACCTCATGTTTCTGATGACTTCCTATTCCCCTAGCACCAACCAACCATTTGAGATGTATGCTAGAGAAAACAACCACTTGCTTGTCACAATGGTTGGCCCCCTGAGAAACTAGCTAATATTGTCCTCAACCACACCCCCTGTGGATGCAATTGACAAATCTTGGACACTCTCTACCATCTCTACAATCTTTTCAGTTTCAGGCTGGCTATCTCCTTTCCTGGTAACTTTCTCATCCGGATCACCATTCAGCTCCACCCTTGAGGTTGGTGACCGTTTATCTATTGCTGATCCTAGCATTGCAGAGCTGTCATAGGAGTCTTTGCTTCCATCAATGCTTGAAGTAGAGGAGCATGAATTGGCCTCAGATGGTTCAGTTACCTTACGTCCTACATTTGTATCTGCTGCTGGGATCTTACTCGGTTCCTCTTGCTCTAGTCGAGGCAAAGTTTCCTCAATACAAGCTTCATTACTTCCAATTCTCACATTGCAAACACCTCCCTGTACATATTTGCAGAGATATATGTATACAACAATCAGTAAAAAATGCACATCCATCATGCTCTGTGGAAGTGAATCAAAACATCTTTGATAAAAAAAACAGCTGAATAATTAGAGCATCATGTGCATCATGTTTGAGGATACAGTGAAGTATAGTAGATATATGCAGAACTGCAGATGTAAGAGCTGGTATCAGAGGCTCAATCAAAACTACCAGGTTCAAAAAACCTGATTTGTTTATATTCCAGGATATCAATTAGACATTCTAAGGATTGCCAATCTACCTGCCAGAGCTGCTCCTGTTGCTGCTGGGAATGCTGTCTTGCTCTTTTCTCCTGCAGAGCTTGCTGTCGGTTTTCATAAAACTGGAAGTCATCTAGGATAGATGTCTTAGAAGGGAAGCCTTTGAAAATGCTTAGCATTTCAATTCCCTGTTCAAACCTTACCTGCAAATTTTTTGGACAACAACAATCAAGAAAAATCCATCATGATCTCAACTTGAAGAACAAGATTGTAACTTTCAAAATGTACTGAAGTCCACATGTAGTAGTGTGCACATGTAGCAGGATACACACAGCTTGAGTATCAGCAGATGTGGCGCTTATGGCATTGAAACTTCAATACATTAAGTGTACCACTGCTGCATACCAAGGTAATGGTTTAGGGTTCTGGTAAGGTAGATCAGGAGGTAAGGCATTCACCTCTTGAGTATCTCTGCTATTAGTTACAGGCTTATTATCATTGTTCTCAAGTATAATATGGCGGAACTGGCAGTTAGGGATGTCCTTGATAATGTGCCACTTCACTGTAAAACGGCCATTCCACTTGTCTTGCTGCCAGTACTCTACGCTTTGGGTAAAATCAACAGGACCTGTCATCTCTGCCACACCACAGAACTGTCCACTGGCATTCACCTGAAAATTTTCAACCGAAGAGTTAGTACTAAGAGTCATGTACATGCTTGGCTGAAAAAGCATAATTGCAGCTAAATTGGGGATCTCCAAACCCTGAGGAGTACTGCAAAGTAAGGAAACCAAGAAGGCACTCTTTAACTTATCAAATTGGCATTGAGACTAGCAGATTAGTCTAAGACACTTACTGAGAAGAAGAGAAACACAGGGCAACCTCCTACTGCCTTGCCACTGGCATCCTTGAATGCAGCATCCAGTCTTTTGTTCCCAACAGGAGTACTGGCCCACACATTGTATTTTATGCTCTTGTGCACATCATCTTCACTGTAGGATTTGATCACAAAGAACTTTGCAGACTCATAGTTGGTGATAAAATCAGGTTGGTTGTACTGCTCCTTGCTTGCTATAGCTCCAAGTGCTTCACTATTTCCTGATGAGATTGCCCCTTGACCTCTGGTATGCTGGAGAACCCCTGGTGTTGGCAACTGGTTCCTAATTCTAATTGTTCTGGGCCCCCTGTTTTGCTCATTCAAAAAATCAAGACCTCCATTACCATTGCTTGAGGGGCCTCCACCCCTTCCTCTGTGCTTCCCTTTGTCAATACCAATCCAACCACCACGCCCAGCTGACTTTGATTCAACTCCAGGGCTCCCTACAGCATGGCCTGCTCTACCAAGGACAATTGGACCATTCCTAAGTCCAGCTGATGGCAGGTAACCCCTTGCTAGTGTGCCACATGCAAGATTGGGTGATCCTAATGTTGGTGGGGTTTGCAGCTGCTGAGGTGTTTGGACATGAATCTGCATCCCAGCCATTGCTGTTTATACGTCAGTACTGTGCATTTCATGATTCTCTGTACATAGAGTAACCCTTGACCAAATTACTACACTGGACTGATCAGGATACATGCTCCCTGAAACAAATCCCAGCACAGTTGCTCACAATATATCTTAAAAAACCATCCACAGAGATACAGATGGTATGATCAAGAAAGGCCATTGTCATACACACGCATCTGACCTGTATGAGGTCAAGTAGTGGGATGTTTGCATGTGCCAGTAAAGTTTGCTAAGTGGAAACAGTAAAAAAAACCTTATACCTGCAAGGCAGTGATAGGTCTCAGTGGCTGTGAGACAATAGAAGGTATGCTTGCTGGAATCACAGGTTGCTGTGGACCTTCTGAGACTTTTGAGACATCAACCCAAGATGGAGCCCCTGCTCTCAGGCCCTCATAGCGCACATCTTGAGGACCTGGAGGGTGAAATGCCAACGGAAGGACACCCCTGCCATATGATGCATGAGAAGGAATAATAGTCACAGCTGGGAATCCAGGCCTTGGTCCTTTGTTCCCATTAGCTAGGGCACCATTGGACCCATCAACTCCTGGAGGGCCTGGCTCAATTGCTCCCGGTGTAGTAACTTCTCCCCCTCCCATTGCAGAAGGTGAAGCTAAGTATTGACCACCTGGAGATAACGGCTGCTGATATGCCTGTTTTGGGTACTGGAATATCTGAGGACCATAGAACTGGCCATCAGCTCCAATTGTAGGGACAGGCGTTACTGGAGGATAGGGAGTGTATGTTGGCTGGGATGTGTAGCCATAACCAGGTGCAAGAAACATGGAACCATTCTCACTGTAGACACCCTGTACAGCCATGAACCAAAACACACCAGCAGATTCAAATCAAGGATGTTGTTGGTCTTCAAAATCTGTCAACTATCATGTCATGTTCAGCACAGGCCATGATATAAGGTGCGACACATACAAGAATCTGTGACAGCAGGGCAAGTTTTCTAAAACTCCAAACAGCCCACTGTTATGAGTTCTTACAGGAGACAGTTCCATGCCATCAGCACCAACATAACAAGAGTACTCATCCCATTCACCAGTCATTCCAGATTCAAACCCTGCAAAAGGAACAGACCACAGAGTTACTGTACAAATCCAGGACTTCATTGTCACTCAGTAGCTGCAATCCAGGTCTGCACACAAGAAGATGGCCCAATACTTAAAAGACAGTTTTGGAAAGGAGAATCAACCTCCAGGACCATACTCATAGTAACCCTGAGAAGAGGTATAGCTATAGTACACCCCAGCTGTCTCTTGAGGTCCCTCTGGTGCACCATTGTTGATGGCAGCAATGTCACAAGGTCCACTAGAGGCTGCTGCATTTCCACTAATGTCCAAGGAATTTGCATCCTGGCCAGGAGGTGCCTGGATTTCCACATCAAATTGCAGCACTCACTCAGACAACTAGAATCCAGACATGATGGTAGGAACAATAAGGCTTTCTTCTTCCGCCTCGGTGTCAACAATCATAGGGAGGGAGATTGCTAAAAGAAAAATTGATGTTCCTCTCTTACAACATCACAGATTGCTTGCTGTTATGCATGTGGATATATGCACACAGCATAAGAACTGAAACCAGCCAAGCAGATCAGGACCATCCTTGATGCATCAAGTAATCAACCAATCCACATCAGAAGAAACAGAAAAAAATCATTCTAACAATATTATCCTGAAATGTGCAAACAACCCAAGTCCAGAAACAAACTCAGAAATCTCAACACACAAGAGCAGACAGACACACAAACAAATATGTCTATTACAGGCTTGAATATATATATACCCACTTGAATGCAAGTGCTTGGAAATCAGATTACAACCAATTCAATGCAAGTGCTTGTTTTTACCTCAGAATCAGCATCATCGTCGGCAGCTTTCTTGGGCAAATCTGTTTGCAGCAATTCATCGCTCACTTCTGGAAACGCTATATAGTCAAGGAATTAGTGATGGATGGTATTTAGTAACATATATATTTGCAGCTCTCCTCTCTCTACTATGGAAGTTCCTCTTACTCACCACACAAGACAGACAGAGACACAACCACAAACACCACAAGAAGACCAGAAACTACAAACCCCATCTCCCTCATATGACAATATTCTTCAAGAACATTGATGCTTCTCTGGCTTGCTACTTTCTTTTTCCCCTAGTTTGTCAATGCAATACAGAGCAACAGCATCCCACAAGATCACTACTGCACACCAAGAAACTCTCTCTCTCTCTCTCTCTCTCTCTCTCTCTCTCTCTCTCTCATCGCCTTCATATTTGACAGGATACGTTCCGTAGGCTGAGCGACTGCCGCCATCTCTCCCGAACTTGCCAATCCTTCATGAAGTCACTAGTCCAGCCGAGAAACAAACCCCAAGAACGCCTCCTCCTCCTCCTCCTCCTCCTCCTTTTCTTCCTTCCTTCCTTCCTCAACAAAAAACTCTCTTCTCTCTTCTGCTGCTGCAAAATTTCTCTTCTTCCTCCTCCTTAAACTTTCCGGCAAGAAGCCACCACCAAAAACAAAAAAACTCCCTTTTTCTTTTCCCGCTATCTATCTATCTTTCTTCTTCTTCTTCACCGAAGTTCCAATTGCAAGAACGCACCTTCAGCAAAAGCACTCCGACAATCTCATTCATTCCCGGAAAACGCAACAACGCAACAACAGAAGAAAAGGGGGAAAAAAAAGAAAAAAAAACGAGAAAGAAAAAGGAGAAGAAGACAATCCGACAACGAGAAGAACCACAAGAGAAGAGACACGGACACAAAAGAAGAGGGAGGAAGGAAGGAATAAGCGCGCACTGTGTCTTAAGGTACTGACTACTACGCACCGACGACACTTGCTAATTAACACTCTCGCTATCATAAATGCATCTGAAATTAGCATAATCAGTGTAGGAATTAACAATTAACCTCGCATAAATCACATACTTAGTACTAAGCAGTACCTAATTAACATTGGCCTAATCTTAATCACATCGCTAATTAACGGTTAATTAACTTATCAACCAGTCGTCCGTCGTCTTTCGTCCCCGGTTTGTCTTTGTCTCGTCTGGTCTGGACCGTCTGGTCTGGCCCAGTTTGGGCGACCGAAAAACCAAACAAACGGGGGAGGAGTCACCGCGCGGTTGGCGGCACGGGTATCCCGCCTCGGCAGATGATTGGCTGAGAACGTAAACGCGGGTGGTCCGAACATGTGATTCGGTGAAAAGTCAATTTTGCTTTACCGCGGGACCGGGTCCACGGACGGGATCGCGGTCGGGACTGGAGTCCGGAGTCCGGACCAGTGGTGTTTTTTTGGGGTGAATTTTGTGTTGTGGCCAAAAGTGGCTATCCAAAAGAAGATTTTGGACAACTTTGGGCTACAAGCTAAATATGAAAGTTAAATAATAAAAATTAAAACATCCTGATTTTTTTACTACCTATTTGAATCAATCACTTATAAAATTAAGGCGATTTTTTTCTAAATTTTGATATATTTCTGGCTATTGAAAATCTTTAAGAAAGCACTTCACTTGTACTTTCCAATATAGGTTGCTACTTGGCTCCAGCGTTTTTTGTTTTGTTTCGATTTCATTATGTCGGCTATAGGCCCCAACTCAGTGACTTTTTTTGTGGCGAATTTTCACCATTTTGCGGAAAATATTTTCAAAAAAGAATATTTTGTTGCAAATTTCCCCCTTTTATTTCAGGAAAAAAAAACGCCAAAACAGAAATAAATTTTAAAAATCGGTAAAAATCACCATAACTGCCTATAATTTGAAACCATGCTTAAGATTTTATACTTGTTTATTTGGAATGTCGCCAAATTTGGCTAAATATATTTATGGACTATCACCACTTCAGCAACATCACAAAGTTGGAAAAACCAAAAAAACACTGGACCAGCTACCAAAGTGGCTCTGTTTGGTGTGTTTTATGCTCCTTTTCTCTCTGTTTTGATTTTCTTTTTTCTTTTTCTCTTAATAATAATATTTAATAATAAAAGACTAGGGAGCAAATTTAAATTGCCGAATGGAAATTGGAACAATTTCTTTTCACCACACATTTGGTAATGAAATCACACTAATTGCCAGTACTTAGGCTGGTTCAGCAGCAAGGTACCTAATAATTTAATTATTTATTTTCATTTATGTTTGGCAGTAATAATAATAATAATTTATGATACAACATTGCAATTAAAAAAAATTAAGTTATTGTGCTTGAGAGCTTTTGTACTTTTGTAATTCAGACTTTTGTAATGGGAAGCACTTTTTTTTCAGAATTTTCACCAATTCCAAAAAGTAATTAATTAGTGCCTAACCAGCCTAGGTACTACAGTAGTTAAATCTTTCTTGGGTAATAGAATGTTAATCCATGTCATGCAGCCTCTGTTTGTTTGGGTGAAATTTTGCACTATAGAAAAAAATTGAATTTGTTGTTACAAATTCAATGATTTTTATAAATTAAATCCCCAAAATTTGAAAATAAAAAACCTTGTAATATTGCCAAATTTCTACAAATGGTTCAAGTAGGTAACCAAAATTACATAAGGATTCTTTTTAATTGTTAATATTTTGTTAATAGCCAAATTTGGCTAAATGCTCCTATGGATGATTGCCACCTCAACTATATCACTAAACTGAAAAATAAAACACCAATGTTGGGTGAACTCCACATAAGGGTTGAATTGAAAAATGACTCCATTTAGGTTTTTTTTTTTCAAGTTTCCAAAATCTAAAGTGATTTAGGATTGAGACTTAATGTCCAAATGTTTTGTTGCTCAATGAAATCAATTTATTAAGAAAGGAAAATAAATTAAAGCCCTTATTTTATTATTAATGGGAGATGGCATTTCAAGTTTACAATCATAAAGTTAGGACGATGTAAGTTTTTCAAGTTTTTCATATCATAAGCCAATCAAATTAATTTGCTAGTGTATTTGGAGGGCACCTTACATTAGAGAATATTCCCTCCTTAGTTTTATTTTCACATTCTCAAAATGTTCCCATGTTCCAATGATGTTGCCATGACATTCCCATTATACTCCCAGCATGTTCACATGTTGTTCTCAAATGTGTTCCCTTTGTTCACATGTTGTTCTCAAATGTGTTCCCTTTCATATGTTCCCACATTCCCATGGAAATATTTCTTATTTACAAAATGGGAAAGAAGCAAGGAAATCAAAATAGAGTTGTTTACATAAGGGGAGGTTCCCATACTTGTGCATTCTCCTGAGGTTCAGGAACATCCTCAGGTTCACACCCTCAAGAGAATGCACGAGTATGGGAACCTCCCTACAACAAATAACTAATGCTTCAGCATAGATTATTTGATTGCTTAAAAGCCTCAATGAAGGGTCAAAGCCAATGTTGGGCAATTCTCACTTGTTGGGTTCTTATTTTAAACCTGACCTTATACTACAGGTTAGTTTACCAAGGTTTCCACATTGGTCAATCAGTTGTGGTTCATCCACATCTGAGCCATAATGGGTTTCCAATGGATGATGCACGGGTGTGTGCTGGGTCATATAACTCCTCAACAACATGTACTATTTTCCGTATGGAACCTATATAATAAGTTAGGGCTTGCCACTCACGAGAGTTGAATTGGGGCCCCATTCTTGCCATTTGAGCTTGTGGGGTTTATTTGTGTTTTCTTTGGTTTACTAGTTTCTATGGTGTTTCCTCGAATTGCATGTTTATTGATTTGGATTGGATGCTTCAGATGCATTCATGTACAATTTATGTGTTTCGACTAACAGCATTGGTAATATGGTGTCGTCTAGTGTGCGTAGGTAACAAGGTTTGGTAAACAAACCTAAGGCACATGGTAGATTTTTTCTTTACATTTGTTTTGTTGTGTTCTTGATGTGGGTTGTTGTTGTTGGGAGGGAGGCAAGGCAAGGCAAGGCAAGGGGTGGCTTTTCACATAAGAATATTGGATTTGGCTTTGCATGTTCTTTGAGAGTAAAGGATGAGATTGAGTGAATGTTACCTAGTCAATGCAAGTTGGAAGTAGTGTATATGCGGTTTATCCATCAAGATCATTTCGTTGGCCTAATTATACATGTAAAGTTTTTAAATGGTAAATTATGTATTTTTTAAAAATTGTATTCAAAACATCCTTTTGTTAGTCCGAATTTGCTAATGGCATTAATTGTTACTCATGAATTGTTTCACATAGGTGGCCATTGTGGTTGTTGAACAACCAAATGATAACCACCACACATACATGGTGCACTAAGAACAATTTGGTGACAATTATCTAATGAGGTCATGCAATGTGTGTGTGTGTGTTGTCGTTGTTATTATATACTAAATGTTGTGTGGGCAATCCCCCCCCCCCTCCCCCCCCCCCGCCTCCCCGCCCAACAAATTGTGATAACTCATCATAGACTTTTCATTGAACCAATTTGTAACACCTCCCCAATTTCTATAGCTACTATAGACTATTACAACATTGGATATCAAAAATGCCTTGGCGACTTCGGCACAAATTATATATTTTAAGAAATGTTGAAATTTTCATAAATTTATTTTTCTCAAAAAAAAGAATTGTGAAAAAAATGGATAAATCTTTTAAAATATTTGAAAACATTTTAATGTTCTAATTTTAATATTCAAATTTAATTAATTATTTAGTAAACATGTGTTGGAGCTTCCCCCATGCTATGGTAACTCTTCAAACTTGTAATGCGACTTCCAACCAGTGATTTTTTTGGGGCAGAAAATAGCCAAAAGGCTTAAAAAAACTACCTTGGAATAAAAAATAGGGGTAAAATCTAACCACAATTGTTAGATCCTCTTATTTCCATGTGGTAGCATCACCATCATCTAACACCTTAAACCCTAACATAGCCATCCGTGCGCCCACTTCTACCTCCAATTCGCCAACAACACTCCCAACTTTGGTGAACTTCTCACCACCATAACTTTTACACTTGAAGGGAAATCACCAACAAGAGGCAATCTTATTCTAGAGCAAAATTGCCAACAAGAGGCAATATAGTTACATTTTTAAATCGCAAGTACTTTATTTGCATTGAGAATCTTAAATTTAGGGGACATTTGATTTACAACTTTGCATGATGACAACAATTTTAGCCCGTTGACAATTAAATTTAGGTATTAGGTTTGCAACTTTGTTTTGAAAGTTTGATTTTTTCTTTCATTTAAAGTTTGTTGTCGTTTGTGACTAGTGTCAATGCAACTTATCCAACGTGACTATTAGAATTTTAGTTGCAAATGTCGTTTGCAATTAAAACTTAGTCGCAAGGACCAATTGCAAAATGGCCATTTTCTACTAGTGTATTCAATATTTTCCATTATTACAATGTTGTTTAAATGAATGTGAATCATGAAATGTGACAATTTTGCAGTTAAACAAACCCTTGGTCACTAAGTGTAGGGATTCAAGACAATTGTGCATCATTTGAAAAATTATTAAAGATTATGAACTTTTAGTCCTACAATAAAAATTAATAAATGTAAGAATTCGATTTTGGTAATTTTTTGTCAACTAATTAAAGATTTTGGCTCAAAGTTCATCATATTTCAATGGTGCCCAATGTATGACATCCATGTGCATAGGCTAGTTACTCTAGATAATGTTAAGTGGAGCCTAGGCCTTGAAGGGTTGGAAATTACATTTTTGTTGCTTGTATGGTAGAATCAACATCTTACATAATACATTATATATATAAGTTTTGCCAATCGTGATGGAATATATCTACCTAAGGTTATGATTGATTGCCGATTTCTATAAACTACATTTGTTTAATTCCCAATGCCCATTTCCCACATATTTAATTTTAAGGTTACAATCCAAGTCCATTTATGAATCTAATATGTTGATCAAATTTATGAAAAAATTAGTTTGATCAACTTTCAACTTGTAACATTTGTTTTGTGTTTCTTAATCCTTTGTTACATGTAAGGTTAATACATCATGGCCCCTCTACAAATCCCCTTGAATATCAAATTCAAGTTTATATTCCATGTTTCATCACCACTTGAAGATGAAGGCAATCCATCTTTTGCCAACCTACTATTGTTTCATCTACAAATATATCACCAAGTTAAATTGCCTCTATGAAAATGTGTCCAATTAAATTCCACCAAAGAAATGGAAGTTGTACAAGAGTTCAAAGAAGTTTCAAGATGCTTGGACAACCTATTTCCCTTGCATAGAATCATCATTGATGAAAAAGGGTTGGTGCAACAAATCAGATGCAAAATTTGCACATCTATTAGAAGGTAGGAAAAATTGTTAACCCCAAAGCTGGATAGCTTGCTTAAACATGTTGCGCATTAGAAAGCTAAGTTTTTTATGCTAGGTATGGATGTTGGTTCACATTACCTTAACAAAAATTCAATGCATGTTAAAAGTGAACGTGAATTTTCTGTTGTTAATCAGCCCTCTATCCTAGATCGGCTCCATGTTGATGTCCCCTTTGAGCATAGAAGAAAGTGAAATTTCTTTCCATTTATCATTTGTTGACCCATGGATGTCCCATGACTCACTATGAAGACATGCCAAGCTTGTTTCACATGTTGAAGGTCAAATCTATTTTTCAAAATCATTAGTCAGATTCTTCAAGTTGGGGCATGGTTGAAATGATGTATGATGTGCTACTAAAGGCAACATTTGTTATGCCAACTTCATCGTTGTCAGTGCAAATGAAATTACAACCATTGACAACACAATGGTTATCAATTCATTTATACATGGTGCAAGGTTAGAAGAGGATTTTGATTCTCTTATATGTTGAATCTGTTGGGGTTTTGGCCACATCTAACAATATTTTTGGACCAATGGTTAAGGGCTTGCTTGAATTTGGTTGGTTAAGGTTCGAAGAATTGGTAGGGAAGCTAGTTAGCATGGCTTGTGATGGTAGTTTTATCTTTCAAGGCCATGAAAGAGTGTGACCATGTAGCTCAAAAAAGTTGTTGCCTTTTTTTTTAATGGAGTTCATTGTTTTGCCCACAAGACAAATTTGGCACTGATCACCTTGTCTAACCTTCCACTTGTGCATCAATTAGACGGTGTATTACAAAACTTATATGTTTTTTTTGCTCATAGCCCAAAGAAATTCCTTGAATTTCATAAGTTGGCAAATTTGATCAACATAAAAGGTAACAAGTTGCTATGAAACGTGAAAACCCAATGGATCTCCATGCTTTCCCCCAAAAAATGGGTATATGTTGAATACCGTCCTTTAATTGTCAAGATGCATTCTAAGAGTTCCAAGAGTGATTAGGTTTGAAGAATTTGAATGCCATGTGTCACTAGAAGAAAAACATGTATTTTTGACTACTCTTTGTGACTAAATTTTAGTTGCAAGAGACATTTTGCAACTAAAATCCTTTTAGTCGCCTAAGATAAGTCGCATGTGATAAACTAGTCGCAAAGAAAAAGTCAACAAATACATTTCATCCTTTGACTCCATTGTATACGTATTGTCACATGCAACTGATATGCAACTATTTTGGTCACGATTGAAAGCAAATCATGTGCTGCCACGTGTCTTAATATATTATTATTATTATTTTGAAATAATCTAAGACATTCAATTCAAATATTTGGATGATCTTATATTATGACATGTGGCCCAATGTAAATATGCCACGTGGCATAAAAATAATTTAATAAAAATATTAATATTAGGTTGGTAGGTACTTAGGTAGGTACATAAATAGGTGCCTACAATCCTTACCTACCTACCTACCTACCTACCTACTTAGGTAAAAAAGTAAGTAGGTAGGTTCTACCCTCCTAGGCTAAATACCTACTCATATAAGTAAGTACTTAGATAGGTAGGTACATAGGCCGGCCTAAATGGGTAGGTCAAACTAGGTACCTACCTAGTTAGATAGATAAATAGGTTGGGGAGGTAAGTATTTTAGAATTGTGCATTATTTGTTTTTTTATTTTGGGTTGAACCTTTTAATTAACTCATCCCATGTGCACAAATTTTTTAATGTGAAATTGAATGGGCATACCCACCTTTTATATAGTGTTCAAAATAGGAATGAAGAACAAACAATCATATATATAAAGTGCCTTGTCTGTCCGTTCGTTCGTGACGGTGCTCGGGTCCGTCACAGACGGACGACTGGGCCCAGCCGGACAAACTAGGATCCCGCTCATGTCCAGCAGCGCTGCTACGCGACGAAAATCCCGTTTTTGCGGGGTCGGGCCCGGGACTCCCGGAGTGCGTTGCACGCATGTTGAGGTCCTGAAACCCAGGTCCTGAGAGCCGAATATCGAGGTCCTGAAACCCGAGATCCTGAGACCCAGTGTCCGTTTATCGAGGTCCTGGAACTCAGGTCCTGAGAGCCAAATGCGGCAACACGGCAGCAACAGAAGAAGGGAGCCGCGTCCGTCTGTCTGAATCCTGAAACCCAGCTGTCGCGGCTTCTAATAGGACTTACATGGCTTCTAAAATTAGGTTTTCTGGGTAGGTATCAATATATCAAGAAGAGGGTATTAGGCTTCAAATTTTTAGGTTTTTTGGGGGGATGGGTTTGGGGTGAAGGGTAGAGTGGGGGTTTGGGTTGTGGTTCTTTTACCTTCATTTAACTATGGTTTGAGTATATATGGGAGTCTTAAGACCATCCAAGTGAAGGGAAAAGAAAAGCCAGGCACGGGCGGATTGTGTCCGACCGTCACGGGTACCCACTAGTATGGATAAGTTTTGAATTTGCAACTTCCTTACAAACTAAGTTGCAATTTCAAAACTTTCTTCATGCCTTACTTTCTTAGTTTTTTTATTTTTAAACAATTCAAGTATTAGATAATTAGATAATCATTTAATTAATAATGATGGAATTTACATATATTTAAATTATAAACTATACACTACAAATATTTAGTATTTATTATCAATACTTAAATAAGTAATAATTTATTAATATTTAACAAACTAGCTATCTAGTTATTCACAAGTTATTAATACATAATTCATAAATATTAAAAATATTTTATTACTTTTTAGAATCTGATTGAATTATATATAATATAATTAATGTGAAAACTAATTAAATGACTATAATTTAAAATTAAAATTTTAAAATATTTATTTTAAAATTATAAATAATGAATTAACAATTGTTATTAGAAAGTAAATTCTTACACGAATTTTTTTAAATTATTATTCATTTAATTACATTATTTATTGTATAATAAAATTTATTGTTGTAAAAATTATTATAGGTCAAGTAATTTTTTT
>Ga0209611_10000315_pt1 | contig 66893 bp, 52 predicted proteins | sample S1TSphgellanicum_3_FD_187693 | JGI IMG/M metagenome (GOLD analysis project Ga0209611, IMG submission 187693) | Host-associated microbial communities from peat moss isolated from Minnesota, USA - S1T2_Fc - Sphagnum magellanicum MG (SPAdes) (version 2) | ecosystem: Host-associated > Plants > Peat...
ATTCCTTATTTATACATTAAGTTATGTATGTTACTAATTGTGTATAGGATGTCATGTGTTTTATGTTATGGTAACTAACAATTATGTATAGTAAGCCTTATGTATACATTATGTACTCCACATTCATGATGGTATATATATGTATTATTCTCGTAGATTAGTTAGGCATAGTTTGAAAAAACTATTATTGTATATTAGCCTCATATTTGGGTATATGTAAAGGTGGCAATACATCAATCATCTATAGGTTTATAAAAAAACAAGTACAATAATTATTGTAGAATTATTGTAATTAAATTAACTACCAAAAAAAATTTATCAAAAATTTTAAATAATCAAATTATTTAGAACTTAAAATATATAATTAAAATCCATATTTATTTGTTTCACTAATCATAATGTAATTCGAGTAATTAATGTAATTATCATCAATATTGTAAATTTGATATATCTATTATTTATAATTACTTGTTTATAATAAATAATTATTCTTCCAACAAAAACATTTACCCTAATTATTATTATTTTACAATGCTAAAAATTCATTAAAAACTATATAATATGAAATTGCACTCATAATATTTAATATTGACCATTATAACTTAAATTAACATTTATAATTCTAATGGTAATTTTACTATAATGTGAATAATTCATGTAATTATGGTAATCAAATTATAGTAAATTATTTTATTTATATTTTAAAATTATTATTTACAATTAACAATTATCAACATTACAAAATATTCACATTAATTATTCATATTTTTTCAGTAATCAAAATAAACTATTGCAATTATAATAATTTAATGAAAGTTCATGACTATATGTTTGGTGTATTTTTTTGAATTTCATGATTATGTGCATATTCTTATTCAAATTGGTAATTTTATTTTGTAAATGTTTTTGTCACATTGATGATTTCATCGTATGTTTATGACATTCAAATACAATACAATATGTAAAAAATCAAATGTGATGAAAAAATGAGCCACCCTATCTTGCTACCCCACGTGTCATCTTTGTGATTGTGATTTAGTTGCAATAATTTATTGACAACCTCTTTCAAGCATGCCTATCACCCTTGGTGTATAGGAGAATACACATAACTTTGTCCCATTGTGTTGTTCCTTTTTGTAACACCATTTTTATTACAAATTGGTGTGCAACTTATGGTTTAAAACTAGATTCCAAGAATGTTCAAGGAAGGGTGGGCATGAAAATATAAGCAAATACGGTATAATCACTCCCAATGGAAACACCCAACATTTCATTTTCAAATGTGTGAAACACACTTTTGAATACATTTTGTTGTCTACATGTTTATTTCATTTATTTCCATTCATTTGTGTGTTTTGTTTCAAGACCTATGGTCTTCAACAATCAATTTTCCATTGTTCTCTTTTAGTCCTTAATCTTGATGCACATGAATCAATCTAGTTCATTGAATCTTAGAGTCTTTTTCAATATCATCTTTAATGAATTTTTTGCATACACATGGTCATGATCAATTAATGCACCTTCATAATTTTTGTCACAAGAGGTGTCGAACCACTAATTGTTTTAGGAACCAAGGTGTGGTTTCAAGAATTTAGAATCCTTAAACAAGTCTTAGTACAAGACCTTATAATTTTCCAAAATATAGGAAATTTTGGAAGGAAATGAATTAAATCCTTTTGAATTGGGAATATGAGTCCTTGATTTTGTAGGAACTTTTACTACCTGATAGTTTTTAGAAAATTGGATCCATGCTTCAGGATCCTCAATTCTTCATTAAGACATGCAATCTTGTGTTAAGAATTGAATTCTTGGGTTACAACTCCATTTCTGTTTTATGAAACCCAATCTTGCATATTGAGCTTAATTAAGTTTTATATTTCATTTTTCAATCCTACTTCAAGTGTGTGGATCCTAGACTAACAATATTATGTCCTATATTGAAGAAAATGCATTCCATTTTTTATCATTGTATTGGTAGGGAAAGTAAGAAACATCATTGGAAATACAATAGAAAGTTTTTGCATTAAAGATGTTTCACCATTTGTCTCCAAGGTTTTACAAGACTTGACCAACATCTTGCCAAAACAAAGCACAACAATTCATGATAGAAAAAAGGATGGTACGGTAATGTTTCATGAACTCTTACCACATTCATCAATAGGTGAAACATTCATTCCAATTGGCATAAACACAAAAAATCATGACAAGCTATCCAATGTCCCATGTGAGTATGTTTCAATAAACTAGTGATAATTTTTGAACTCTTGCACATGGAGCAATGAACACACCCCTTTCAACTATTGAATCATGTGATCATTTACCAAAACCTAGTTTATTGGCCCAAATGCCCCAACAATGCATATATTGCCTATATTTCATTTAAAATTTGGTGTATGATGCGTATGTGGAGTTTCTATAATAAAGGTTTCACCTTAAAAAGTGAAGGTGCCAATATATATTATGTAGGTGATGGTCATTGTTCCTTTTTAGGAATTTTTGTTTGTAATAAAAATAACTATCATCCCTAAGAAGATTTAGCCAAATTTGGCTAGAAACCAAATATGAAGTACAAATCTTTAATCATTTTAAAATATTTTTGACTACACACTAAAAATCAAAATATTAGAATGAAGATTTTCTTAAAGTTTTTTCTTCACTTATGGTCTTTGAAAACCTCCAATATTTATTTGTGAAAGAAAGTAGTTTATTTGATTTGTTTGTCACATTGAAATCTCCCAATCTTAGTTGAAGTGGAATAGGTTTCCTATGAAAAGTCAACTTGAAAGTCTCGATTTGCCACAAAATTTGTGGAAAAGTTACTTTTTGCCAAAGACCCATAGAAATCCATTTTTCTACTGAGTCATTTTGATGAAACAAAAACTTAGATAGACTTTTTTGATAATTCTTAACCAAATTTTTTAAATAAAAAAATCCCTATTTTTTAGTAATTTGATGACCAACTCTAGGATTTGTAGGATTATCACTAGAAGTAAGAATCAATTCATATCGGTAAATGTTTTTCCCCATTATTAGAAATTGAACCAAACCATGGTGCGTTTTGTCATGCTCTTGGTGTCATTGGAAAGCTTTCAATGAATACTGGTGTATCAAGTTGGTTTCATAATGTTTCAACTTATAGTGCAAAAGTTATTGAAAATAATTTTTTTCATTTAAAATTCATTTAAATAAAAAAAATTATAATGGAATTTGGGCACACTCTTGGTATTGTTAGAAAAATTTCAATTCATAGGATTTAATGAAGGTGTTTGGATTTGTAGAAATTCAATGGCATTTGCGAAAAATATTGAATTTTGAGTAGTTTTTTTGTTCAAAATTCAATTAAATTACAAAAAAATGGTTTTGGAAGGAAGAAATGGGTAACCAATTCACATTCATGCCAATGACATAGGCTACACCAATACATTTGAATTATAGTCTTTCATCAACAGTTATTGTGGAAGAAGTAATGGCAAAACTTCTCACAAAATCTAGGTATGAAAAATGAAACTACCTTAGGAAAGGGAATGGAACCTTGGGACTTAAAAGTAACTTATTTCAATGTTATTAAATTTTTGCCTTCATTTTACATGCAGAAGGTGTTAATGGCATTGTAGGGAACATACACAACCTTTATTTTGAGATGTGTTATTATTATACGTGAAGGTTCGTCTAAGCTAGGCATTATTTTAGGTGTTCCTCCCCTCTCCTTATTTAATATGTTTCTTGCAATTGGGGGGGAGGGTTCAAGTACTTGATTTCTTCTCGTTCCCCTTGCAATTTGCCCTCTTTGGAGTATTCTTAGTTTGCCAAGACTTGTGGTCCTTCCATCTTGTACCTTTTGTTGCACCAAATAATCATCAATTAAGTTTTCTTATTTTCACAAAAAAATCTCTTCATCACCATTTTTAGTCTTCATCCTTGATGGACCAACTTTCTAATCCACTTGATATAACATTTACCAACAATCATATAATTCAAATTTAATGACAAAAATTCAAGTAACATTGTGGGCAAGTGTGGATTTTTTGGCCCCTTCAGGCTTCTATGACAACCATTCAGAATGCACTACCTAATGTATTCAACTCATAATGGGAATACTTCATTGCAAATCATGGTTACAATGGTTGCCCACAATAATACTTTATTGATGGTTCTAATAATAAGCAAATAGTGTTATCTTCTTCTCGATAAGCTATCTTATGAAAGTCCCGTGTGAATATCATTAGACATCTTGACAAGATTTTGCTAGATTTTGTTTATCCTAGACTTTGAAATCATTGCCACAACTTAGTAACTCAAACTTCAAATAGTAGTTCCAATAAATCATGCACACAAGGTCACCACCCACATTAATTAGGCATTTTCAAAAATTCAACTCCATGAGTCTCAACCCATACTTCAAATGAATAAAATATTCAACCTCTCTCTTTACACAAAATTCTAACAATCCAATATGCAATAGTTTATGTTTTTGTGACTTTTAAATGGTTAGGATCTTGCTCCACCTTGAAGAACCTTGATAATATTTGGCCCACTTAAGAAAAGAATATTTTTTCCTAATGCCCAAGTTCTAGCTACCTCTGGTGGTAGTGCTCTAGAATTGTCACCATCCTTGCATAACATGACACGCCCAACCTGAAAGCAACCCATATCTATGTGTAGGGTAAAGCTTGAGGCTGTGGGCTTTACCCTGGGGCATTACCCTACCCTTCCAACCCATTGTCTGCTTGTCCTTTCATATTATGATACAAAATCTAAATGGTTGTGTTTGTGATGAAGGGCCACAGTAAACCAGCACCCACTAGCACACCATACAGGATGAATGTTGAAGTAAGTTAATCATCATTTAGTCCGTTAGTTTGTATGCATGGTTTTGAGGCTCTTTGATGTTGGTAGGACATGGCTGTCTTAGAGCATCTCCACCACGTCTTAGTAATTTGCACTTTTACATTGAATTCATGTAGTGTTTAATGTTCACCTGTTCTGAGCCATAAACATGAAAAAAAACACTGAAAAAATGTGAGAGACCATTTAAGTTTTCACTTGAGCCCATAATTATCACCAATCAATCTAACTTGGTTTAACAAAATTGTCCTATATATGAGATTATACTTTAACCACAAAAATGGTTATGTTCAATGACTCGGATGTTTGGATTTGAGGTTGATGGTAATTTTGTGCTTTCAATCATTTTTGGTATGGTAGTACAAGGATCAATTGAAAAATGCATTGGTTGTGTTCCTGTTGGGTGTGTTTTTTTGGTTGGTTTGTTTGCATGTTGTGCCAAGAATGGGTTGTTGGGTTTTGCCATCCATCTGCTTGATCCATGTGTGGAATGTTAGGAGAAAAGCTTGGTTGCACATTCAGCAAACTAAGTGTTCAAATTCTATTTTGGCTATTGTATCAAGTTAGGAATTGAATTGGATATGTATGTTCACAGTTGCTCACATTTTTGGAATGCAAGTAAATGCCATTTGGAAATCAATGTTTAATTTAAAATGAAGCTCAAAATAATTTTTAAAAAATGGCGGTTGGGTTTCATAGGCCCTATAGGAATTGTTGCATAGGGTGAGGCACCCTCCTGAGGGTATTCGAGGACTGAGGTCCTATTGTAGGAGGGTGGAGTCCAAGTAGTATAGGGCTAAAGTCCCGGAGTACCCATGAGATGGTGCCTTACCCTGCATAGGTCGTACAGGTAGTTTGAGAGCCTCCATATGCTTGCTATTATTGTCATTCAAAGATTATGCAAATAATATCAATATGTAATGAGTTTTTCTAATACCAAACTACTTTTGATAATACCATTGGACGAGTTTAACACCACACTCCTAATGGATTATTGATGTTACCATCCCATAAAATATTAAAATTTTCCCGGCACCATTGCTTTGCTCGATCTTGAAATTTTCAGAATGCCAATATAGCACTATCAATCTCATATGTACAAGGTGTGATATTAATACAACTTTCATCATATAATATGTTCTCAAATCCTTGGTTTTGGGGTGGGCTGGAATCTATATATTCATTATACATTTTGATCAATTTGGCTATGGAAGTTGGTGGGTTCAACATCCTCTTGTGTGATAAATTTAATACCTTTCAAGTAAAGTTACACGACACAACTTTGCAAGCACTTTACGCAACTCATCCTTGCACCAAAGAGAATGTGATACTCACCATAACACTTGTTCTCATTGAAAACTTCCTCATGCAATCATGCAAAGTGCAAATGCAAAAAGGTTGGGTGGGGTTCCTTCTAGTTAACCCCAAAAAGAGTTGGACCATTGTCCAACTTGCACATTTGATAAATTGTTGCCATAATTGCTTTGATTCAATAGCACAAATGGTCAAAACATGGGCACATATGTGGCTCATGTTTGTAGTACATTAAGGTGTTGGGTGCTGGGTTATGTCATTTTCTTGACCACATTATATGACATAATCTTCCAATGAAGATCAAAATGTGCTCATAATAGTGATCAAAATGTGTTTGTTGAAAATTTTTTAAAATAAAAGTTGTCAAATCTTAATGTTGTAGAATGACCTTTCCCTTTTTCATTATGCTGGGTGCGTCACCTAGCATGCCCTAACACGCTTGCTGATGCCTTACCCAACATAATGGGCAGGGGCTTGACCATTCCATTGTACTTTTCATCCTACTCAACATGTTTCCAGTTATGTAACAACATACCCTGGTGGAATAGCAAGTTCGACATAAAATTATCATATTTTTAGACATGCTGAAATTTTCACCCAAAAAAATTTCTCAAAGAATTGTTTGTTTCAAGGAAAATGAAACATCTTTTGGAAATCTTGGGGAATATTTTATTTGTCAAAATGGAAATTTCACAATTAAATAATTATTCAGCAGAGACCAACCTGCTATTCAACTACTGTACTATGGGCAATTTGATATTAATGCTATGATGGTGTTTAGTCTAAACGATGACCCATTATTCAATGTTCAACATAATAAACCCACCTGTCTAAGAAGTTCCATGTCTAAGTTAAAGAAGTGCATATAGTCCAATAATTTGCCCAACATCTACCTCAAATCAAATAACATTAGTAAACGAGAGAATCAAATTGGATAGATCTTCACACAAGAACATGTAGGCATGCATCCAAATGAACCAATTTTGTGAGAGTTTGAAGAAGTTTTTTTGGTGAATGGTGGGGGAGTTTGTTGGTATTCCAAAGATGTTTGTAAGTTTAGTGGAAAATTTATTGACAGTTGGTATGATTTTTGAGCGAAGGGGATTGAAGGAGTGGCGCTCCATGTGTTCACTCTTACATTCCTAATAACATAAAACATCGGCTACAATTTCGTATTGTATTTGTAGGGTGCCTTTTTTGGTGCAATTTCTCCTCCATTGAAGGCAAGGTGTTTTGAAAAGCAAAATGCCCATTCTTGCAAGCATGTCATTTTTGAAATGCATTGACTCCTTTTTATTTATTTTCCCTATGATACCTGATGGGTATTCACTGGGTATCAAAAGACAAAAATGAAAAAAAAGATTTAAAAGGGGGTGGGGGAGATATAGATTACCAAGGTGGGACTTGGTAACTCAGTTGTGGTTAAGCAGTAACAGGTTTCCATGGATGGTGCAGTGGTGGGTGCCTGGTCACAAACTCTGGTTAATTTAGGGTTGAGTTGTGTAACCGGAAGTCTTGGTTGGTGACTTATCCCAATGCAATTTGATTGCACCTCTTAACTCACAATTCTTATTCCAAATGTTATAGTCACAAAAATATTCAAAGAACGATTTTTCATCCACAATTAACACATTTTCCAAACAAGCTTATTCATCCATCAACATGTGCTTGGCTGTGGAAACAGTTTTGATGAGGCAATTTTTATCATCAGAAGTTTGTTAGTGAGTAAATTCTAAATATGAAAAAAAGTGTTAGCATAATTTGAGCTCCGCATCGCTGCACACTTACCAGTGACAATCAACTATTTAAATTTTTTCTTATGTTTTTTTATATTTATGTCAATGTCAAATTTAATTTAAAATTAATTTATATTTCATGCACATGAAAAGACACATGTTAATTTGTTTTTTTAAATCCATGTTGATTGCTAGGAAAAAGGAATGAGATAGTTATAAAATGAAGGTAGTTATTAAAAAAGGTGAGAGATAATTATTATGAAAATTAATGAGAAAAGGAAGTAATTATGAAATAATTAAGCTTGAAAATGAGATAATTGTTTTTGAATTCTCTTTGGAATGGTCCAGGGATGACCATACGACCAGAATGATCATGTAAAAGTGACAAACAAAACTTTTTGCAAAGAACCTCATATAAACCAGTTTCTACGACACTGGAATTATTATGAGTCAATATGGTCCCTACGCATTTAACTTTGAACTTTAAGCTTGATGGATAGTTCCATCTATGCAGGGTTTCCCCCTCCCCCCCCCTCCTCTTTCAATTTCATGATGTATCTGAAGTGGCAATGAGTCATAAGATGATTTAGCCATATTTGGCTACATATTAGATATGAAAGTTTTTTAAAAAAACCCGAATTGTTCTATGTTCTTGACTACCTACTATGTCAAAATTTGGCAAACTTTGCCCCAAAAAATAACACTGCTTTTATATTCAAATTCCATCATGAGATGATATGCACCCTCAAAACAAAACTTTTTGGAGCACTTCTTTGAAGAGGGGAAAAATTTGTATTGAACCTTATCCCTAGCCGGCCATGAATTATGTTAAACTAAACTCTTCATCTAAAAAATAGTTTACAAGCCATTCTACTGGTGCTATGGAGCTTCTCTTATTGGGTAACCACCCCTCCACACCCCCCCCCCCCAAATATAGAAAGGTTTCAATTATTTAAAGCTTAGCTTCAACCAGCCCATTATCACCTACTACAGGATATTCCAAGGACACTCCTTACTTTTCCGACAACTAATGTAAGTATATGGTTTTAGTATTATGGAAAGGGGCCCCATTCCACTTAGGAATCCGTGGAACCTGGTGGGTCAAATGTCATTCTGTTTGATCGTAATGGGTTCTACCAGGGCCTGTTCCAGCAGATAAACTACCTGTCCTACCAGGGAAAAAAGTCTTAAAAAAGTTACATTACATAGGACAAAAAAATGGGTAATATAATGTGCACCTGATGATCACTTGGTTGGCAGAATTGGCCACTAGAGGGTCATTCCCTGGTGTAAAAGCCAAGTGAACTCCCTGATCCCTTAGTATCTACGGTCTAAGACGTCGGCGATTTAGTAATCTACGACTAAGAAGACGATTGAAACTTGAATCGATGATGAGAAACCCCGTTACACATTGGAATGGGCCTCGGAAGAACCAATTACCACCTAACAGAACAGCTGCTCACCTTGCTGGGCTGATTGCATTCCCTGTGCGGAATGACCCCCTGTCCCATGTCATTATTTTGCCTCCTTCTCTTGTTCACCTTCCTTTCTTTTTTTTTTCTTTCCCCCTTTTCCTTTGGAATCAAGTCTTCCTGTTACCAAAGCTTAGGTCCGATTTCGCCAAATTCAGGAACAAAATGGCGAAATGGGTAAAGAACTCACTCCGATATACTAACGGCGCCTGTTGAGTACTGGGGACCGGCCCGGGAGAAATTTTTGTCTCCAGCACTCGGGCAGTTTTATAGAACGGGGCGGGCGGGCGGGAGGCGTGGCCCGGTGAAGATATACGATGGAAATGGGCGAGGGACCTGGTTACTAACCGGGTTGTGGTTCGGTTCCCGGGACCGGCGCTTGGGCACGGCTGCGAGGGGAAGAAGTGCGGGGCTTCGTTTGCGCAGTGGCCGCGACCTTGCAGCAGCGACAGTGAGCGCGCGCGCCCTTTGCTTACGAGCAGCAGCGACAACGCACGCGACCGCGGTGACGTGCTGCAACAGTCCAAGCTCATTCTCGGGATATCTTGTATGCGCCTATTGCGTTATTAGCGTGCTCGGAGTGAGGAAAGTTCTGGCAAACTCTGTCAGGCTCTTGATAGTCTCGCAACCGAAAAGAGTTCCCGAGAGTAGCGAATTTCCGTTTTTGTTGCGACTTGGACATCGCTTCTTCCTTTGTGACTGGCTGGAGTTTCTCGGCTTTGTTGCATTCTTGTGAGGTGCATAGATAGGCGGCTTTAAAGCAATCGACGTTCTTGGAGTTCTTGGAGGAAACGCGCTATAGAGAACTGATCTGTGAAATCGTGAGTGAGAGGGAGATCTTTGGCATTTTCTGGTGTTCAACAGACTTGGAAGATCTCGAAGACTCTGCACTTGTCTCTCGCAGTCTTGAGGGAGATGGTGTGTATCAATGAAGCATATTGTTGGCTGAGTGTGCTGCTGAGAGGGTAGTGATGTGATGCAGCGTTTTGCGAAAATTTTGTGATCCATAATGTTTTTTGTAATTGTGAGATAAGAGATATGTGAATTACTTTGTAAAAACTTCGGTCCTTCTTGCGCATCCGGCGGACTTGCTGCACTAGTTGTTGTTGTTTTTTGATTGCCATCGCTGAGCTCCTATCTGGCGCTAATATGATTCATGATCTATGCCACTGTGCGTCTCACAACCAAGGATCAGAGGTTTCTTCCAGTGGCGAGGACGACGCATTGATCCTTCATCCCGAAGGAACTTTGCTGCAGTGGCAGCAGGAGACACTCCATAGATTTCGAGTCATTCTGACAGAGGAAGGGCTAATCCGCAAACGAGACGATGACAACTCCTTGCTACGTTTCTTGCGTGCCAGAGGGTTCAATATTGCAAAGGCCAAGGCTATGTTTGAGGCCATGTTGGAGTGGCGAAAAGAAATCGGCGCAGACACTATCAAACAGGTGAAGCGATCCCCCGTCTTTTTCCCACTTCCTGATGTTTGCAGATTGCCACAACGTGACATTTCTTGTCGTTAAGGATGAGTCTTTCAAGATCTTAGCAATCCGAGCAAGGTCATCGGCGCTGTTTTCTTCCTGTCGATGTTAACTACTATGATCTAACCGTGCATGCGTTCTTGTGCAAAACAAAAAATTAAAAATGTGCGCACGATTTTGCGCATATCCTCTAACAAAGAAGCGAAAGTAGAGCACTTGGGATTACACGTATATCTGACAAGATCTAGAAACAACTTTCCATTTCAGGACAGCATTCGGATGTGATGTTGATGTGGTTTTTTTTTTTTTTTTTTTTTTTTTTTGTATATAGCAGACTTTCCAGTTTCCTGAAAGAGACGCTATTAAGGAGTTATATCCGCACTTTCACCACAAGACGGATAAGATGGGCCGCCCTTTGTACATTGAGAGGTTAGGCCAGTTGCAGGTGGACGAGCTTCTCAAAATCACAACCATGGACCGCATGCTCCTGTACCACGTCCAAGAGTGGGAGATTGTGATCGACTGGAAGTTGCCAGCATGCTCCAAGAAGGCTGGCATTAACATTTCTCAGTCACTGACAATACTGGATATGAAGGGAGTGGTAATGTTTCATACCTTATTCTGTCTCATTTTATGTATTTTGCTGTATCTTAAGATGTCCTGGATTCATGTGGACTTCTTTTGGTACATTGGTTCTTGTTCTCTGTTGCTTCTTGGTTGAACCCATGCTTTGTTTTTTGGTCTTTAGCCAAATACCCAAGGTTACCATGAAGTTTTCTCTGTCAGTATGATTATCAAACCCACTCTTTGCTTACAGTGTTTGGACTTGGATTTTTTTATTTTTTATTTTTTGGGGGTTGGGTGTTTATTGTTTCAGCAAAAAAGGCTTCACATTTTGCTAGAGCATTCTGCTCACACATTTGGGTCTGCTTCTTCTGTCAATGCAGACGATGAGACACATGAGTAAACAGGTGAGGAATTTCATTCAGAAGATCACAAAGGTAGACCAAGATTTCTACCCTGAATATCTAGGGAAGATGTTCATTGTCAATGCTCCGACTGCTTTTAAGGCAATGTGGACTGTTGTGAGACCATGGCTTGATAAGGCAACTCAAAAGAAAATTGAAGTTCACAGTGGTAATTTCACTTCCAAGTTACTCGAGCTGGTTGACAGTGAGAACCTGCCCGCATTTCTGGGAGGCACCTGTTGCTGCCCAGGAGGATGTGAGAATGCAGATGCTGGCCCTTGGAATGAAAGCAGCTACCAGAACAGCCAGCCTTTTGATGAACCTCCAAAAGCACCTTATTAGCTTGGTATTGCCTCTCCTACTTTGAGAACTTTTTGACAATATGCTCAGTCACTCACATATGGTAGCCCTAGATGGGGCACTATATGCAAAAAACACCTTGATTCAGTAACTAAAGCATAGTTGTGTAGATGAAACATTAGCCTCCACTTTCAAGAGGAGGAGAAGTTGAGTTGCAATCAGATGCTACTTTCAAAATGGTAGCACCACACAATAGGGTAGCAATAAATTTTGAGCATATATACTTTAGTGGTGCAAAGTAAGCAGTTGCACTTTGTCCCTAGCATACAAGCCCGGTAGCACACTCAAAAGTAGGCAATTACCTTGAAGAAGGCATGTGCCATTTGCTACAGTTGTTGTCACTGCCATAGAAATGCCATAGGCATGATCTTGTCACTTAGAACCTAATTCTTTCCACAAACTCAAGAATTCTATGTTCTTTGTCAAAGTCTGCAGCAAAGGATTGTGGAGAACCACCAGTGGTATGCTCTTAAGAACTGAGAGATCTTCTATGCACCAGAAAAAAAACACATTTGTCAATGTTTACTGCAGATGTTTTCTAACAAATTGCAATGAAATGCCAACAGCCAGGACCCATTTATTATACCCAATCATTTCACACTAGTCTTTACAAGTTGCCCAATGCACATGTTGCTTAAGTTTTTGGTGGCCACTTGTTCATTGCTCCTCTCTCAAGAACTTGTCAATCATCTCCAGGCTCATAAGTGCCCATATGTAAAACAGTATAGAAGGAAGTCTTGAAGGATGTGAAGATGGAGCACTCCTTACAGGGAACTTCATTCAAGGAAAGAGGTTGCCTGCACTTGGGGCTGTATTACACAAGTTATCAATGCAAGTTTCAGCCTTGAAAGGTTGCTTTTCAAGGCACAACTATGAATAATGCCCTATGCTCACACCATGTTGTTTGATTGGCTGTTGCCTCTTCTGCCTCATAGAATACATAGCTTCCATTGTTCTCACAATAAGGGAAAGAGTCTTGCAAGATTTCTGGCTGAAGGATTGCATAGGAGATGATGATCTCTTGGCCAGAAAGACATCATCAGGGATTGTAAGGTACATAAGCATTTCTGCCATTAGCATGATATAGTAGGACATTGGCAACATACAGAACTGCAGCAATAGAAATCGTCAGCGCTCAAGCTTGAGCTTGATGCTTCTTCAGGCAACAACACACTTGTATGCTCAACAAGATGAGTATCTTCAGTGTCCAGGAGAGAAAAACCTCAAATGTGTCCCTCATTTGCTGTCCTTTTCTCTTGGGAGAAATGTAATGCTGTCTGCTATCCAGTCACCTTTCTGTGACAGAAGCAGAGTGCTTCTTTTGCCCACAATTCATTCATTGGTGACTGTTGTTGTTCACTCGACTGCATTCACTGGATGCAGGTGTTGTCTCTTGCTTGAGCTGATGACACGCTTTCTGCAAATGAGTGCCACATTTCAACTCTACAAATCAGAGTACATTTAAAACAGAGAAGAAGCTTAGACCATTGAAATGCTGATGGAACTCTTCTTCCATATTGAAACTGCTGTTCACAGCACATCAGAGAGTTTGTGGTGTTAAGTTCTATTTCAGGAAGATGCCAATGCCTCTGGAAGTAGTACCTCAAGAGTTTTCTATGACTGCATGGAAACCCCCTAATCTTTCACATTCCAGGTCTTGTGATTAGATAGAATCTTGGAAATAGTTTTGAGAAATGATTGGAGCAAATGAATCATTGGTGTGGTCATTAATGTTGTGGGTTGCTGCATTTGAAGATGATTCAAAGATGGATTCAAATTTGTTCTTGTGTAGGAAGGTGCAACAAAAGAAATGCCATATTTAGACCCTGGAGTCCAGGAAGGAAATGGTATGTTACCTGCAAAGCCTCAATATCCTCAGAGGGTGGATCTGCATTGACCCTGTGTGAAACAGTGCAAAGTTTTTGCTGGTGTGTTTGATCAGCTGCTGCCACCAACTCCAAACATTTGCGCTGCAGTTGAGTTCTATCCTCATCAACCTGGCAATAGATTCAAGATCTTCCTATCATGCTCACATCCCTTCAGGTGGCCAAGATATACAGACAAATTGAACTCTGCAGACTCAATAAGGCAACACAATTATCCTGCATGATACAACACTCGCCAGACACTACAGTCATAGAATTGCTGGCTATAGACGGAAAAAAAGAGAGACACACAGATGGAAGACCAACAAAGACAACAGAAAAACAATACCAACTTGACAAATGAGCACTGCCAGAAAGAAGCATCCACACGACAACCCATTGCTTAAAGCAAAAGGAAGATCCAGCAAGATTCATACTATAGTGCATACAAAATGAGTATCTCAAGCACAAACTTTACTGCAGAATTGGGTATTGCTGGAAAGTCTAGATCTCTGATGTAAACACACTTACTTTTGATAGTAGAGAAAGTGCATGCTCATACTCCCTCTTCATGTCCATGTTCCTGCAATCAAGCCAGCAGTACCGTGACCCAAATGTGTGGGAATCTCTCTTCCTCAGAATTGACAAAACTAGGGAATTACCAAGTAGGAAGATACAAGTTTGAGACAAATTAAATGATTCCTAACCAAGTGACAAGTCATGCTTGAAAACTGGACATTTTGTTGGGAGAACTTGTACGGCTTTCAAATGATGAATGTTTGCTTTCAGAGAGAAGACATCCTGGTGTCAAATTGACCAGAGGAGGTAAGGTGGTGAATGGAACATGGTGGTTGAAAGAAGCTTGTGAACAGAACATGGCAGTTGAAAGAAGGCGTACATACTGTGCCTCCACTTTCTGCAGGCAGGCAAAGCAATCTTTGTAGAGACTTGCAGTCTTCACTAAATCACCAGACAAGGAAAAATTCTTCATCTCTAGCTCCTGGATCTTGGCCTGCAAGATACACCTGCATTGATCATCATGACAGGACAGTACAGAATGGCTGTATGGACTGTGAATGGCTAGTCTAGCTATTAATCTCCTATTTGGGTCTGATGAGTAGAGAAGAAAGCCTTGACCAAAGGACTGATGGCCTTGCACTGGAATGACAATTAGAAGAAACAGTCACTAACCTACAAAGTCAGATCAACACACTGTGACCAGGGGATATTGTGGCAAGAAAAATGACTACCTTAGAGCCAGCTACATCAGCAACAGTTTGATGGAGTTGAATCTCCATGGAATGGTTTGACAAGGGTGGGGATAGTGCCAGTGGGTGGCATCGTGTTCTCTCCTCTGTCTCCTGTTACCATTAGTCCCTAGTAGATCAGTGTGGATTTCAGCTTCAATTATGAGTTGCTGGAAACTTATGCAGAATTTTCTATGATTCATGTTCCTTATGCTGCTTGAGTCAAGAAATACTTCATGAACTAAGGCAGGAGATGCTTCAGGAGAAGGACCATAGTTGGATGTGAAGTTTCCATTTCTGGTAAAAGTGCTTTGAGGATAGCTAGAACAGAAACCATTTAGGGGAATCTATGATGCCATCCAGATTTCAGCATCTCGTTCTTACTCTAGATAGACAGGATTGCAACCGCATAATTTCTTGGTTTTGTGCATCTCTTGTCATTCGCAATGTTTGCACCTGCTCATTCCAACTTCAACTTCATAAGCATGTAGATCACTCCGTTGGCTTTTGGATCATGAGACACTTAAAGTACAGACAACCTACTAGGACCTTCAATGCACTTGAATGGTTTACATATAAGAAGGCTGTATGATTTCATACAGTATCATTCAGCTGAAAGTTACCTGCTCCTCCAAACAAAAAAGACGATCTCGCATCATTGTGTATTTTGAGCCTGTATCCTGTGAGAATCACAAGCATGCACTGACTCCATGCTCAGTAATTGTATCTCCCAGCATACATCATCTTGTATTATACTGCTCTTCAAGCAGGTCTATATGCTGTTACAATTCTGTCCATGTATCTTGCCTTGCCAATTGGTGCCACGTTACAATCTCAATAAATCCAAAAGTAGAGAGAGGTTTGAATGGTTGGTCTTGTATGCTAGGTGGAGCTTCTCAGAAGTCCCAAGGTGTTGATAGGGTATGACAAACAAAAGTTCATGGTTCAGCAATCACCTTGCTTTCCAACTCCAACTGATGCTCATGTGCACGCACACATGCAAGCAACTGTTCCAGCTCCCTTATCCGCTCACGTTCCAGCCTATACCTTGTTGTCAGTGCTTCCCTTTCCTGCATCAAATATTGTTATTGCCCTTGCAAGAGTGTTCTCAATCCTTGCCTTGTCCACCCAATGCTTTCCTTTTACACCTTTTGTGCTTTTCCATGTCCTTGACGTCTGATTGCTGGCTAGTGATTTCCATACCTTTAACATTGGATTGTTTCATTGCCCTCCTATACAAAAGGGTCAATCTCTAATCATCAGCACCAACACCCTCTCAGAAATTCATCAGAACCAGAAAAAATTTCACAGACCTGCTGACATTCTTGAAGATGGTCTGCAACATACTGATGCTTAGTCTCCAAAGCAGCCAGCTCACCCAGCACATTTGCATTCCTTAGCTCCAGCTCTGTTGAAGCCTGAATCCATGGTTCCACAAATGGAAGCTGAAGGACTAGAAGTAGGACACCAGACTCACATCAGATTCTTCACAGCTGAAGAATGTGCATATAAGATGAATACAAAAATGATGGAGAAGCAGACAAGAAAGGGAACAGGAAGAACAACAACAGCACAGAGAAGACAGCAAACAAGAACTTGAAGAAGAGAAAACTTCAATGCATTTTGAGATGACGTTTGAACCATGAGTGCATATAGGTCTTGAAGAAATTTAATATAGCTGAATTAAGATATCAATGAAGCCTTAAAGCCAAGATGAACTGGAAAAAGTGGATGGGAAGGAATACACACTGTTTTGAGTCCAGAGATTTGGGACAGCAATGCTGCCTTTTCACTTTGGTGATCAGTTATAAGAGCGGATTGTTGAGACAAGGAGCGGGACATAAGATCTCCCTGCCTTTCTGCTGCCTACATGCAATGTCCCCTAACCTACTATTAGTCATGCAACTCTAGTTCACACTATAAGCACACCAAACATGAAAATTTCAGCACAGCTGATTTAGAGAGAATGCAAGAAGATACAGAAGTTGGATGGAAAACCTTAAGATCAGAAGCTAATTGCTGGTTTTCTTCTGCAGCCAGCTTGATTTGTGCTTGTGCCCTCTGAACTGCCTCCTCCAAGCTTTGAATCTGATACTGTTGGTTCTGCAATTGGTTATCTCCTTCCAAAGCTGCAAGTTTGAGGTGCTGATTGTCTTCACACAAACTGTGATATAATTTCATGATTTCCTCTTCCTCTTTCTCCTTCACATGAAGCATCTGCATGTTGAACACGCAAGTTTACTTACTGCAAGAACAATTCCCCCAGCATGTTGAAGGAACAAACTTCTTCTTGACAAGGATCAACTGAATATGACTTTGTAATCTTAGAATGTCACAATCTCCTTCAATCATTTGAGGTTTTTACAAACCTGCTCAGCATAATGCAGCTTCGAGTTTGTATTGTGCAAGTCTGTAATGGCATTCTCATGCTCAGATACCAACTGCACCAGCTCTGACTTGACCATCTGCCAAAGTAACCAATGACAGATATATGATTCCAGTTCCCAAGGTGCATGAAACAGTTTCACCATGAGAAACTCCTGCGAAAGAGAAACCCATGAAATCACATCTGAATCTACTCACTTGTTAGTGCAAGTCCAGTTTCCAGACTTTTTAACCTAGTCCATAGAAACCATCAGCACTAAAGAGTCCAAGGCCATGCATATGAAATGTAGATCAGTTCAAAACAATGATGCAACAGAAGAGGGTTGTATGACAACCATAAGCCTTGCAGAATTTAGCTCTGTGATAACTCACTCGTAGTTCGCAGCTTAAAGTTGAAATCATTTCTTCAGCCGAATGAAGCTCTGATGTCTGCAAGATATCACATTATTACTTTGTTAGTTGTGGATTAGAACAGCCCACCTGGGCCATACTGTAGTGATACTAGTAACACAAAAGACAGCATTTGATCCCTCCTTGTCTACAAAATACCGGGTTGGACACAAAAAACCAATCAACTTGATCAGAGTCTTCTAGAACTTATGAAACTCAAAACTTGGTACAACTTATCATGCTCCTACAAACAATAAGCAACTCCATCTACTCAGCAACTCCACCTCATTACCAAAGCTGAAAGGCACATGCTATCAAGAGGGATTGGCTATCACTATCTCAGCAGACAATGTCAGGTACATGGTTGTCACATCATTTACCTTTGTGGCATATCGAACCTCAAGATTCTTGCGAATATCTTCCTCTGCGGATAACTGCCCTTTCAAAGATGCAATCTGTGATATGGCACCATTAACCACTACTACAAAATTCAGTGTGAGACCAAAAATGCAGTATGTTTATTTAACCAGTTCTTTGTGAGGCGGCTAAATGGAGATCAAGTTTCCAAGATTTTGACATAATGAGGTTCCCCCCCAAATCTCTGCTCCCCAACAGAACAAAGAGAGAAGAAATTTGAGCACCTCAGATTCTGCTTGCTGTATGAGGCTATGACCTGCCTGGAGCCTGTGTTCAGCATTCTGCAAATTACACTTCATATAGTGTATCTCTGTTTGCAGCTGGCCATTCTCTTCACTGAGCTGTAGGATTTTCTCCCCTTGTAGATTCACCTGTCCACACCAGCAGGCGTTGTCACCAAAAATAAAGAATCATAGCTCACAAAATGACATCATATCTTGTATACTGGGCAGAAAGCACTCCGACCAGATAAGTAAGCACACCTCAGCTTGAACATTGTTACGATCCTTGCCTAAAGATTCCAACAAGCCACACAGATGTCCAACCTCTGCAATGCGGGCACCACAATCTTTGGAGAGCCTCTGGACTTCCATGTCCATTGCTGCAGCATGCTCCTCAAGCATCTGCTGGTTTCCCAATGTGGACTTCAGCTTTCCCACCTTCATTTCATGAAGACAATGGAGTACACATTTTAGAACATTAGAATGCTAACTTCCCAAACTTCAACCCTTAAATCCATTCCACAAAAGCTGTGCTGGATCTGTAATTAACTACAGGTCTAGAATCTGAGGCAGGGAGGAAATTTTTGTGAAGTCATAGAATTGAGATGGTCCATAACAGAATCAGGAATCAGAACAATTTGAGGATCTGGAACAAACCAGCTCTTCTCTAGTTGAATCAAGTTGAGTGATCAGGGCTTTTAGCTGCTCCACATCCCTTTCAGCTGTCTCCGCCCTCCGCCTACACAAGAAGTAGCAGATTCTCGCAAAAAACACAGTTCAAAAACAGAGAATTCGCAAAGGTACATTATATAAACTGAGACTTCATCCTGATTCTTTGCTTCTGCAGTAGTATAAAAACCTACATGCATTGTTTCAATTGCGATGCTGCTTCCGTGAGCTTAAAGTTGCTTTCTTCCCGCTGGTGACTGCAGCCTGCATGATCTGCCTGAAGCTGTGAGTTCCTCAACTGCAAGCTTTCCACTTCTTCTCTGCACCACTCAAAGTACATTGCCAGAGTTGAGCATTAAGGTCTGTGGGATCTCCTTATCGAGTAATTCACATTTGGACAGAAGGGAGAATTTAAAATTGCATCTGACTGGAAAATTAATGATGATATTCAAATGCCTGATGTGCAGATTCTGTTTGGAATCTAGGAGCAAAGTACAAAAGAATTTGTAGCAAAAATAGATGGTTGCTGTTGGAGTTAGAAAGTTACACCAATTTGTTGCACTTCATGCAGAGTTGCTCCTCTACTGTCATCCGCACCTCTGTCTCCTGCAAAGATCCAACAAAAACAAAACATAACAATAGCAAATTTGGGTTTTCATTTCATGACCATCACTATGGCTAAAATATGAGAAGCTTAAAGAAGAAAGGAAATTGCATCACGAAGTGGAAAAATTCAGAAGCTACTGCATTCATAAAACAAGATTCATACTTGATCACGCTCAAGAGTTCTAGTTGCAAGTGCTGATGTCAACTGCGCCATACTTCCATCAATCTCCTGCAGAGATCAAGTACAACTGTCTTGTCAGGCAAAATGTTTGCCCTGCATCTTTCCATAATCTATGTACTTACACTTGGTATGAACAACTATGAGCTACATGTTCTAGGATAGAGAGTGCATACCCGAATTAAAGAGGCTAACTGGCTACATTCGAGCTGGCTAGCTTCCAGAGCTTCTTCTCCAACTACCTGCAAAGTTATGCACAATCTAGCACATTTGGCAACTCCCTCCATTCAAAGCACTATTCTGATCCATTGCAAGCCCTCCTCCCATGGTCTGATTACACATCCATTTATAACAGGTACTCACCATCAAGAGCACATAGTATCTCTCTGAACATTACCAGTCTCTATCCAGTAGTTTTTCTTATGGAGGTTTCAATCTACCTTTTCATCAGTGATGAAAGCAAGCTGATCTGTTTTCTTGAATAGCTCTGTATGTAGAGAGACAATTGCTGCCTCCTGCTCCACAATTGCAGTTTGTAGCCCTTCAAGTTCAGTTTTCAACTCTTGTACCTGTATAGAGACAGCAGTACAGTTCATAGCTTTGACCAGCATGTTACACACATTCACAGCTCATAAAGAAGACTGAACTGCTGCTTTGGAAATGCCTCAAAACAAAAACTTTGACCCAATTGGTCTGTGCAGATTTTCAGAATATCTTTGCAACTTATAAAGAGTTCTGAAAACTGTACCTTGCACAAGCTCCGTTGAAGAGCTTCTTTCTCATTGATCAAAAATAATGTCTGCACATGACTCCATGACACAGGAGCAATTATGGTGTTGAAATCAGACTTGCAACTAATATCCGTTGTGAGAGACTGCAACTGGAAAATGATATGGAAGGAAAGTCCAGAGCTGAAGTTGTGGACAGAGAAGTCTTCAGAAAATTGACCTCAAAATGGAGAGGGGAGAGATCAGTGTTTAATGTCTACAAGACAGCTCAGAGAGAATAACAAGAGATGAAATACAGGATAACAAGATACTTGTGCTTCTCTTTCCCATTTGTTCCTGATCTAATTCTATCCAGTCATCATGCTTTGAACTGATTTAACAGATAAATCAACAGCAGCAGCTCAGGTTCCTAACAGAATGCACCTTTGTTAGACTTTGATTGAACTCTGGGGCACTCCTATCTGCAATCTGCATCACAGACAAACCCACCATACTCACACACAAAGACTGATTCCTGCCATATTTCCAAATAACCCAAACCATTGTGCACATCACATGAGTAAGGGAGAGAACTGAACAATGTCCTGATTGAAGAAAAGGGAAAGAGAAGATGAACAAAAAGAGCTATTCAAATAACTCACAAGAGCCAGCCCATTGAGCAAATCAGCAAGATAGCACAAAAAGTGGTAAGATAACACCCAGTCATAGGCCCCAAGTCTGTAGTGTAATGAAAGAAGCATGGAATATGCAAGGATTTACCCATACCCATACAACACCCCTGTTCTCTGCCTCAAGCACATCACAAACCATTGAGCTAAGGAAGGTTTTTGGCAAGCCCATGAATTTATGGAGGAAGAGAGTTTCCATAGCCTAATACTAGACCCACTGCATAACTGACTCCTATATTTGACCAGTACTCAACATCACATCTCTGGGTTCTTGAATGTAGCTGAGTTCTTGAATGTACTGTGAAAAATAATGATAGGAATGGATGTCAAAAGTTTGCAGTAAAAGTTTGCAGTAGTGATTCTTATGAAGATATGAAGTATCATTGAAGTTGTCACCATCTTCCTATGCAGGAGAAAGAACTGGTACATTTCCTGCCTTCAGCTTAAGCATAGACATTGCCAGGAAATTTGTGATTTTTGGGGTAGTATAAGCAGACAAACACATACCACATTCAAGCTGCCTGCTTGTCTGATTGCTTCTTTCTCCTGCAGAGTTGCCAAGGCAATGATGCCAGATGGAAACTCCTGCATGATATATCAGCAGCAAATTATGTAATCTGGAATATGAGATGGTCTCACTATCAAAATATCAGATCATTTAATGCTCCGGAAAACCAGACCGTCCAACAATCTAAAAGCCTTCTTGAGGCCAAAATAAGGTGAACAGCCTCACATATTGGTAAGATTCTTAGATCTTGGTCAAGATGGGCAGAGAAACTCAATAACAAGTCCTAGTTTCTTTCACAATTGAGTATCTGGTTGTCCCCAATCAGCTTGATACAGGAAAGGAGATACCTTGCACAGCTCATCCACTATACATCTTAGCTCCATTCGTTCAGCACACACAGTCTCTAGCTTGGACTTCAGGCCATGAATTTCATCAACCAGCTCTTCCTGCACCCACACCAATAGAGCTGGTTACAACTCACAGTGAAGAGTGCTGCTCTCCTTATGCACAATATAAGTTGCAACACACTCCCTGCTTTGACTGCCAGAGACGCAATCTGACGCAATCTTCTCTCACCTCCTTTTGGTCCAGATTCTGGATGTAGCTCCTTATGCTCCTAAGCTTCTGTTCTGCATCACAGTCCTGAAGAAGATGCTCTATGTGATGCCTGCCTGCCATCTCAATTTGCCTGCAAGCCACACTTTGAGGTCATACAAGTGAAGCAGTTTGTAAATGAAAGGCTCACAAGAGAGGAGATAATGAAAGGTAGTTGAGTCTCCTCCAAAATTCAGTTGCTAGCTTGCAGTTTGATTAAGTTGATGGGCCATGCTACCAGGCATCCTTGAATACCATGGACCTCTAATGCTTGAGAAGAATCCCCAGCTCCAGTTATAAAGCAATTCAAAGATAATGTCACTGAGCTCCATGAAAAGTGACAAGTAGTATAACTATGCACCTGAAGGGGGCTTTGTGTTCCAGAAATAAGGATATGAATCTCTCCTGATCTCTGACTCATGATGACAAGACACCAATGCTGTAATGCCTAGAAAGATGCTCTTCATGATGCTTGCATTCATTGAGTGGAAAATTACATTGAGTGGTAAATAAATGACATGGATTCTGAGTTTCTGGTGCATGGAAAGCGCACTTGGTAGATGAGCCCAGTGGTGGTCTGGAAAGAGAAACTGACTTTTGAGCTTCCTTTTCTTTCTCATAAACCTGCATAAGTTCATCAGATGCAGAACACATCTCACATTTCTAGCCAATTGCATGAAATCGGTTGATTACAGTATTTGAGCAAAAGACACTCTTGCGTCCAAAAGCAAATCCTACTAAGTGATGGCATAATGTAGGTATAAGCACATCCTTCTTGTCACAGCAGAAAAACACGCATGTTCATCATTACGTTGGTAAATGTGAACCTTAACTGAGAACATGAGAAAATTAATCTTCCTCATGGGCACAAAGACTACCTCCTGTAAAGCCAACAGCTCCACGGCAAGGGAATCAAGTTGCGATGTCAAAGCAGGTATTTTCTTGCTAATGCTTGTGACCTCCTTAGAGTCTTCTTACACAAGGCACCAAATGACAAAGCAAGCCCATCTGTGATTCCTCAATGCACTAGAGTCTCCATTCCACCACACACAAATGTCAACCTAATTGCAGAGAGGATCTCCTCGAAACAAGATAACCAAATAAATGTTGTGTCAGTTCTGGCAAAGCCAAAACAGACACCACAAGAATGAGTGTGGTCATAACCTTGTGAGTGTCGCTCACAAAGCATTAGACCATCACCTTCAAAGACAAAAATGGGTATCTGCATACATCACCTTCTCAAGCTTACCTACACTGGAGATTTTCTTTGCTGAAGCTTGGAACTGCTGTAGCTCTCTATCCTTGGCAGCAATTTGTTCCTGCATGCATGGTCCACATCTTTCTCAAGTGCATCTTCCTGACCAAAGGATGAACCTCTTACAACAAGACGGCCACAGATGGATAGGAGAAGGGCTCATAATCACAATCCTGTATGCTTTTTGATTCTACAACTTGAGCATTACAATATTTTATGCAAAAACTGGTTGATCTTGTGCCTTTCACAGCATTTTGCAAAACATATATCCTGGTACTGGGTCCTATGCCTTTTGGAGAAAAGGAGATCAGTGTTCCCTTTCTTCCTTGCAGCCAACTTACTACTTCAGCATAGAAAAAGATCTCAAAGTGCTAAGTACCCTGAAGCAACTGCTTAGACTTGTCTGAATTATGTGGAAGAATGTGTAATTCATCGTAGAAAAGTGTCTCAAAAAACAATTGACAGCAGATCTGGCATTTTTTTTTTAGGTTATGACCTTCTGTTGATATTCACCTGGGCAAAAGAGAGTGTGCCTTGAAGAGCTGAGTGTCTTTCTTTCAGATTCTCAAGCTCCTCTTCCATCTTCTTACATCGCATCTCTACAACACTGCCCAAAAGAAGAGAGAAGGTCCACTGAATTTCACTTGAAGTACAAGCACTTGATATACGTATGATATATGTACTCTGAACCACTTTGTCCATGTTCCTCGTTTCCTAACACAACTCCGTTAGAAACATCAGGTGGATAACAATGACCATAGCGCGACATTCCACACCACTCTCTTTGTGCAATTCATGTTGTCATTTCAAGGACCAGTTGGTTGTGAGAAAGAATATAGGTAGTGATTCAAGACATTGTGAAACTAGGAAAAGTTCACCAGTGTCAATAACTTTACCGAACCAACTCCAGCTTTTGATTTCCTCCGGCCTTCAGTTTCGTCTTAGGAGCAGGAGGTGAGATAGGCTCCAATGGTGCTTCATGATATTATTTGTTTGCAAGGGATCAGAGACCCACAGTTAGGTGTCTATTGCTTACCCCAACTTTTTATCTCATCTTTGTAATGTTTAACTTAACTTCTTTAATCTCCTCCTCATTGCCAGGTGCTTTGTTACAGAACACAAGAAACAGGATGATAGACATCATTATTACTTTTGTTGCAACAAGTTAAGGACCATACCAAGAGGCTCAGAAAGACTGATGTGTCCTCCAACTTGCCCTGGACCTCCACTTTGAGTTCCACCTGACAGCATGAAGTCAATGCACTTTGAACTCTAATCTACTTTAACATGTATGCTCATGATTCTGCTTCTTTCGCAGTGTATTTTCATTGGAAAATGCACACCTAAAGTATTAACTGGCTTGGATACTGTCAATCCAGTGGTTAAATCAGGGTTTTGTATGGAAGTACAAAAGGAAGTACTGTCACAGGTTATACAGGAAACTGTGCATAAAAAGTGTAAACCTTGAAGGATGAGCAGTTTTGGAATTGCTCCCTCAAACCAAATTCTGCACATTTCTTGGTGCAAAACCTCAACACATATGTGACACATATGGATTGAAAATGATCAAGTGGAAAGTTCACTCTGCTAGCTTTCCACAGTTCTATGAATCCCCAATTGGATCCTCAGATTGGGTACCATGGTGTCAAAAAGGTTCAATTCTTGGGCTAAAGACTTGATTTGAAACTCCACATCGGGCTTGTGAACTAGAACCTACTGGACAGGATGTAAGGATAGATTTGTATAGATCTGCATTAAGGATTTATAAGTTCTAGTCTGTTTTGTGCTCTTCAAAATGGAAAGCTATTTGAACTGTGATGACATTGCAGAGAAATCTCCACAACTGCAGTTTAAAAGTAACATGACAATGAGTGCAGTCATATCTCATGACAGTTGCTCATAAAGTGACAGACCATCACCTTCATCACAAATGGCAGTGGCAAGCTGCCATAACTACCCAATGACTTGATCAGCTTGAGACGGTAGGTATAGATAGTATCTAATAATTCAACCAAAAAATTTCAGGCAAACCATCATACAAAATCTGCATTTCTGAGTTTCTGTCACATTTCTGGAAGCAAAAGGAAGACTTGGTCATGATGTTGGCTAGGAGTTGGAGATATAGCTAATTGAAAAAGTCAATAGCATCCTCATTCAAAGTGTAACAAGCTTGTGAGGGTAGGCTTCATTTCATCTTAGCATCTAATCCATAGGCATTGAGAGGCCTACATAGAGGTAATAGTTGGAGACTCTGCAACCTGAATGTATCCAGTGGAAAACTCACAAATTCCATCTGCAGAGAATAGGATGATGACTCTACAGCTAGACATTCTACAAACATCACAGCCCTTGCAACCTAAAAAATTATTTCCACGATAAGAAATAAGGAGAGAGCACATACCAGTTGGGAGACCAGAGGTTTGGCGGTTGAGAGTGGATCTCAAGGCTTGGTTCATGAGTTCGAGTTCCTGCAGCTGATGCATGCTTTGTGCCCTCCATTGCTGAATTTGTTCATCACCTAGAATATCAGATGGGGATGTAATACCATCTCCAATATGTCCTGCTGCACCCTTTCTCTCCACCTGCCACAGCAACATAAGGAAGAAACGTGATGAAGAGAGTACATTTTTGTTCATTTGCACACCAAACAACGCAACATGTTACTGGTGTGACAGTTCAATCCACCTCTCCATGTAACTCAGGCCTGACTGACTTTTTTTAATGATTAGGGCTTTTGTCTCAGACAATAGTGGCACAGAATTTGGACATGGTCACTTTGTAACAGCATTCACTGCAACATTGTGCTCTGCCCATGCTTCTCTTCCCCCAAGTATTAGAAGCTTCTAAGGTTCACATGGTTCAGATATTTGATTCATGACCCGGGGAACTTCGAGCACAAAAATTAATTCGTATGTGGGCATGAACTGAGCATCTGCCAAACTATGAGGCTAGATGGGCTTGACACTTTGCCCTAGGAAGAGGAAGGAGGAGGATGGGAGGACAATGCCATAACAGTGCTGCTGATTGTGAAGTTTTGCATCCTGTCTCTTGATGCCCTAATCACTGAGCAGCTCATGGCATGAGTCCTTTGTTTCTCTATGGCTTACCTGAGCACGGAGCTCAGAATTGGCTTTCAGTAGCCGCTGATTCTCGACTCGTAATCGCTCTAGCAGCTGTTTTTCGTGATCTAAATCGTCGCTCAAGGTGCTGACCTGCACTTTGAGGTCGCGAGAATTCTCACCGAGCTGTGTCAAGTCGCCCGCTAACCTCTCCACAAGGGATAGCGCCGCCGAGTCCAGTTTCTCCACCACTTTGGCCACGGGCTTCACTGCATTGCTATCGTAACCCCAGGACTGCAACTTCACTATCAGCTGCGCCACGTGCGCCGCTCGCTGAACCTTCAACATTGCTGTTTGCCGTTGTCGCTAGAAGATCACTTGGTTTTTTCTGCGAGTCCCGAAAGACTACGGACTCCCAAATTCCTCACGGCTCCTTTATGAGTGTTTCACCCACAGAAAATTGCTCTTCAAAAGTTGACAACAATCTAACAGGAAGAATCCAAACCTAAAACCGCCATCATTCCTTTCTTGCCGAATTCCTGCAGGAGAGGCCATTTTTTCGGGGATCTTAAATGCTGCGATAGACAGAAAATCCTTCTTCCCGAAACCTAAATGAGGGGTTCGATTTGAGGTTGAGTCCTGAGTGCCGTTCCTAACCTAAAACTGTGCATGAATGCATGGTTCCCATCACGATGCGCTAAGTAGTTTGCAAGTTCCAACTGATCATCTCGTCGTCAACTTCCGCATCTGCAGACACGTCCATTTCCTGCATGCAGAATATCCACCGGTTGCCCGCACAGAAAAGCCTCAAAGCACATAACACTCTCGCGACTTCAAAACGTACGTCGTGCATGGACTCGGAATGAGGCTGCAACAAACGGTGCCCAATCTGTAGATCTCGCAGATGGGGAAAAAAGAAAAGGAGGAGAAAACAACAAACAACGAAAGACAGAAACAGCTAGCATGCAGCTTGTTATATAGGGGCATAACTTTGTGCACAGAGCTCAGATTTTGGCAAGTGAGAGGTCGCTGGGAAGAGGACAAATAGATGCACAGATGGGTCGTGAGGGATTCGGAAACGATGGAGAAAGGAGGCAGGAAATTGTTACGGGAATGCGACAGGGTTGGAAAATCTCGCCAGCGGAGGAAGAAGGCGGGAAAGGCGTTGCCGTCGGTTCTCAACGTCCCCGGGAACTGTTATTCTACGCTCCTCGTTTTCTTGGCCCCTCGATTTTACCGAGCGCGTTCACACTATATGTCCCCTCAGTTCAGGTAACCTGGTTGGGAGTTGGTACCGCCCTCGTTCCCCTCCCCTAGAATTTGATACCTACCGGTGCATATACCTACCTACCTACCTGTACTGGAAGCCAGGCCATCCACTATATACGTAGGTACCTAGTACCTACCATACTGACACTGATTTGACCTTCCTTTGTTTTCTCAAATTTTCCATAGTTTTGCTATTGCATTGCATTTTTGGGGTAAGATTTCCAATTGGTGAGGAATTTAGACACAATGGAATTGTATATGTTACTACCTTGGCAGCTTCTTTGGCACTGATTATGTTATTTTCAGAAATGTTAAAATTTTCAAATATATATATATTTTTTAATTTTATTTATTTATTTATTTATTTCAAAAAAAAATTTGTGAAGGAAAATAAACTCATATTAATAATATTCTGGAATATTTTATTTTCTGCATGGAATCTTCAAAATAAAATAACCATGCAACATTGAAATGTTCATCATTGAACTGGCCATGGTCTTGCATTATTATCATTGGTTATGGTATATCATACTTACCTTGATATGTTTTGGAAAAGGTTTTTGGCATTTAAACATATATCACAATATGAATTTCATTGTTGTAAAAGGTTTAGGCTTAAACCTTTCTGGATCTTCAGCTCATCCCTTCATCATTCTCTCAATCTTTTTAGATTTAGTAGTAGGATTTAAATACAACTTGTAGAAGAAGCTACTTGGTTGTCACCAACAATGGTAGTTTCCAAGAAGAATAAAAAATTTAGAATTTATGTCAACTTCAAAAAATTAAATGTAGTCTGAAAGAAAGATCCATACCCATTGCTTCTTACAAATGAATTTTTGAACACAGTTGCAAGGCATGATGCATATTCCTCCTTAAATGAATATTCTAAATATCGTCAAATATCTATAACATTAGAAAACATATACGAGATAACCTTTTGTAACAGATTGGGGAGCCTTTACTTGGGTAGTTATGTCGTTTGGAGTGAAGAAAGGACCTCCTACTCACTAGAGAGAATAAATAAAACATTCAAAAATTATTTGGACAATTTTACGAAGATTTTTTTGGATGGTTTTATAATAGACAATGACATGGATATTCATCTCAATAAACTTAGACTATGATTCAAAAGTGCAAAAAAATTGGGATTAGTTTAAACTCAAAGAAATGTGCATTTATGGTTTTTTAAAGGTGACACTAATATTTATAATATCCAAGAACAGTAAACTACTAGATCCTATGAAAATCCAAACCATAGTTTAGATGCATGTACCCACAAATCCATAGCAAATTTAGGTATTCAACAAAATGGTTCAGTTCTATTGACATTTCATCAAGAATTTTGCATTTATAATGGCCTTAATTATTAAGTTTACAAGGAAAACAAAACAGTTTCTATGGATCCTAAAATGTCAAGCAACTTGGGAGTTGATAAAATAAAAATACAATATCTCTTAATTGGGATGTAGAGTTTCTTGTTCACTCACATGCATCATTGTTAGCTATAGGTGTTATGCTAACACAGAATCTAATAGGGAAACATGTTTAACCTATACACTTCTAAACTATTGAATATTGCAAAGAGAAACTACAATACCATGGAACATGAAGCCTTAGCAATGGTGTTTGCATTTCATAAGTTTAAACATGACCTACTAGGTAATAAATTTGTGTTTTATGTTGACCATATGGTTCTAGTCTATTTAGTGAACAAACCACAAGTTTCAAGTTGTATTGTTAGATGGTTATTTTTGTTTTCGGAGTATGAATTTGTAGTAGTATATAAGTTAGGACATACACATGTATTATATGGGCTACTAGATACTACAAAATTGACACGTGTACTTGATTAAACTAGAGATGTAGCTTTGTTCCAATTGCATCTAGTATGGCTAAAGAAGGTGAAGGATTATTTGCAGACATGATAGATGTTTGGAATTTTCACAACCATTCAGAACTAGATGTTAGCAAAAAAAAGTAGAATTATTCACTATGCAAGATGGAAAATTGTATCAAATGGGTTAAGACAATAGATTGAAACATTGTGTAACTACAAATGAAACACAAAAGATAATATTACAAGAGCTTCATGAGGGATTTACAAGTGGACATTTCATAGCAAATATTACTACTAAGATTATTTTAGATGTTGGTTACTAGACTTGGGCCATGTTGTTCAACGATGCTACAAAACATGTGATGCATTCCAAAGAATTAACAAATTAGCAACACAAAGTTTGGTAAACTTGGTGACTATTCTCCTAAAATAACCATTTATGAAGTGGGGACTAAATTTGATTGAATTGATCAAACCAATAGGGAGGTTTACAAGTAACAAATGCATTTTAATATCCGTAGATTATGTTACAAAATGGGTAAAGGCAAAAGCATTGTAGATAAATACTACAATGGTGACAACTAAATTTCTTTATGAGTACATCCTTACAAGGTTTGGTTGCCCACTCATTCTAATAATAAACTAGGGAATTCATTTTATCAATGATCTTATTAAACATTTTACTTATCATTTTCTCTTAAAGCATGTTAGTGCCATTATCCATAGGGGAATGGGTAGGCATAGTCAACTATTAAGTTCATTATGAATTTCATTAAATCTATGTTAGATAATGAAAATTAAAAAAATTGGGATAAACATTTACCTATTATATTTTTTTTTACAAAACAACTTATAAGGTAACCACATGGTATTCCATATTAGTTAATCTACAAACTACATCTTTTAATGCCCACAAATTATGTTTTATCGACATTTAGTGGGGACCACATAGATACAAATCTTGTTAGGGTATTCATTAGTAAACTAACAGATATCAAGAAACATTAAACTAACATATTGCAAGCACATGAAACCATTAACAATCAACAATGGAATCCTACATTTTGGAATCAACTGACACACCCTCGAACTCCTTAATAGACTCAACTGCAAGTCCCAAGGTGAAAACAACAAAAGGATAATGAATTGGGGTACGTTCCTTGGCTCATAACACTTCGGGGGTAAAAGGGCGTGTTAGAGCTCTGGGATGGGGACTAGGACAAATGATAAGCAAGTCAATTATTCACACAAACTTACACAAACCAAACAACAAGTTAGTTAATGTGTAGTTGGAGCATTTTTGGTGCACGAACGAACCATAAATAAACATGGACTCATAAAACTCACCACGACCCGGACTTGGGGGAAGTCGCCACCTTCCCTTTTATAGTATTCTCTGTGCATGGCCATGGGGCCTACATCCAAATGTCATTTTGTCTCAGAACTCCCAAATTAAAAGTCCCGAAATTCCTGAAATTGGGACTCCTATGACTTTGGAGGCCCATAACTTCTTGTGTAGACCTCTAATTGAGGTGAGGTCCAAAGAAAAATTATAGCCCTTGTCGAGAAATTTCGAATGGTATGTGGCACATCACCTGAACGTAAGTAAATCATGACAATTCCCAACTTTTAATGGTCGAGAGTCAAATTGCCAATTTGATTCCCGACCTTTCTTTTGGCCATAATTTATGTTTTAAATACCCAAATGGGTTATACAATCCCATTTTAGACATCTACGTTCCAAGAACTTTCTAATGGTATAAGGAATTTTTCAATCCAATGATATTTGACCCTTGAAATCGCCCTCTAAAAATTCAGGAGTCCATTGGGACTCCAACTCCCAAAGTGGGAGCTCACGTGGGAGTGTGTGGGTTCATTCCCTCACTTTCCTACACTCCCGGGAGCATGAAATGTGATTCCTAGGCTTCATTTTTGGCTCACACCTTTGCAAACCCCTACCTTGGTCGCGAGCCCAAGGCTAGGGTTATGACATCAATAATTTAGGTATCCAAAAAAGAAGTTTTAATTTGGGAATCATGTGTTGTGGTTTCCAAAAGGACAATGAAAACATATAACTTGGTAAAAAAATCACCAAAAAATGGTTTGGTCCGAATATAGTTTTGTTTATCAAATGATATTATTTTTAATCACATTAAACAAATTTGATCTGAACTTTATATTTGTCAATGTGAACAAGTTAAAACCTTATTGATTATTGGATATTGAAACATAAAGCACAAAACCTCTTGCACTAGTATATTGGGAAGGACATGGTGATGTTGCAATTAATGACGAAGAAAAAGACAATCATGACAAAGTAATATGTATTATAAATATTCAATAATTCAAACGATAAAACAAACATATAGTTAAAAAAAATTGTTACAATTGAATCGAATGACAATTGTTTTCATTCAACGCCAAATGGTTGTAAGAGATGCAACATTTCAAATGTGGAAACCTCAAAAGTCAAGTGACAAATTAGACATAAGGTTGGAATTGATAATGGTAAATTTTAATGACCATGATTGTGAATAGTCATTATCCCATATTTATGTCATTTTTCACCTCTTTCAACTAAGCAACATGAATGACAATAGCTTTGGTGAAAAGTTGAAAAACATTACGAGAAAAAAGGAAAAAGTGAGAAAAAAACATTGTCCATGAGCAAAAACAGGAAAAACAGTGAAAAGAAACGATTGTTGTTGAAGATGAAATGAAGAAAAAAACACAAGTTCCATATTCAAGATTTACAAATCCACACCCTATTTAAGTCCATTCTCCATCTTCTTTTCAAAATTATGACCCAAGCAAACAAATTGAGGAAAGTCTATAACATTTAGTTTAAATAAAGAATGAAGATGAAAAGTGGCTACATATACTTCAAGAACAAGGATTGTTTTTTTTCAAGTTGTGCCTGAAATGGTGATACTATCGAACTTTAAAGATGAAGACAACTTGCATTTTTTTCAAGCATTAAAATAATCGACAAAACCAACTCCATTTTTGTTTCCAATTTTTTCTTCCTAGCACTTTACATTAGGTTCTTTCAACCCTAGATGTTCAATTCTTATGTCTACACCTAAAAAACATAATAGAATGGTTTAACAAGCTAGGTCAGTACTTTTGCTAAAGCCATAAAGGTTGATTTTCATATCCACAAAGCAGTTGTGTACCTATGAGCTCGAGAGAATTACCATGTGGTTGAAAATGGGAGCTGAAGAAAATAGATGGGCCTCCAAGGTAAGATTGGTAAGATTGTTTGAACTAGAAAACACCATGCCATGATAAATTGGTGGAGTTTTTCAATGCCTAGCAAGAAAAAAAGAACACAATTTATGCTAGGATAGGAGAAAAAATAGTTGTTATTAATAGACATGTGATCATAGATGTCTTTAAAAATTCCAACACTAGGTGGAAGGAACAGAAATGTGTAGATAAACAAATTATTGAAGCTATGTTTCAAGGTGTTGCTTTGTTCATAATATACATAAATGCAAAATAATGGAATGTTAGTAAGATGAAAAAACCTTATCCTATTAGTTTTTTTGCACTTATCAAAATAGTCTACCAAAAAAATAAGGTTTATTATTTTAGTAATAGAAATGTTATCTCAATAATGACAACAAATCAAGGAAAGTTTGTAGATTAAATAGACATTATGTAGAGATAGTTGTGTAAAGAATTGGCCAAGTGGACAAGATTAGAAACTAAAATGCCCAAAAGTATAGTAAAAATTGATGTCAAGAAATATGTATGTCATTTTGCATTGGTCATAAAAGTATTGATGCAATATTTTTTTCTTAAAAGTGATCCATAGATATTGACCATGTTAGAACCAGCCAAAACACAACAAATTTCAACATCTAAAGGTAGCGGTTCAAAGATAAATTATGGAGAATCAAATGTTTTTAAAGGTCATCTACATTACACCAATATGTGTTCAAATTCATTATGTGTTTCATTAAATTTTAAATGAAATTGAACAAATTTACCATGGTGAATATCGTCAACCCTTTAATAAACATGGACTAGTTGTTACAAATAGGTGAACTCACTAATAATTAATTCATTAATAGTTAAATCATCAATAATAAACTCACTAGTAGTTAAAATTTCAATAATAAGTTCATTAATAGTTAAATCATCAATAATAAACTCACTAGTAGTTAAAATTTCAATAATAAGTTCATTAATAATTAAATCATCAATAATAAACTCACTAGTAGTTAAAATTTCAATAATAAGTTCATTAATAGTTAAATCATCAATAATAAACTCACTAGTAGTTAAAATTTCAATAATAAATTCATTAATAGTTAAATCATCAATAATAAACTCACTAATAGTTAAAATTTCAATAATAAGTTCATTAATAGTTAAATCATCAATAATAAACTCACTAATAGTTAAAATTTCAATAATAAATTCATTAATAGTTAAATCGTCAATAATAAACTCACTAGTAGTCAAAATTTCAATAATAAATTCATTAATAGTTAAATCATCAATAATAAAATCATTAATAGTTAAAATTTCAATAATAATTTCATTAATAATTAAATCATCAATAGCAAAATCATTAATAGTTAAATTTTCAATAATAAATTCATTAATAGTTAAATCATCAATAAAATTTTCATTAATAGTTAAAATTTCAATAACAAATTCATTAATAGTTAAATCATCAATAAGAAATTCATTAATAGTTAATCACAAACCTAAGTTAGGCACTTGAAAACCTTGATCAAGTTATTTAATGTAAGCTAAGTATTTAACCCACCAACCCAGGGTGCAAATGTGAAAGTTTGAACTTTTTTCTTTTTTTATCTATGTTTTAAAAACAAGTCTTTAACCATTGAACCATTATTTAAATGAATGATAATTCTTTATCATCATATATTATTATGCATTTTTTTTACCCTAGGATATTCTTGGCAAATTTTAAATATTTTCAATACATTGGTTATTTTAAAATATTATATCGTAAGCTATTATTGGTTATTTTATGTTATTTTATCATAAGGTATTTATGGCTATTATATCATACACTATTGTTGGTTATTATAAGTTAATTTATTGTAATTTATTCTTGGTTATTTTATCATAAACTACTTTTTATTATTTTATCGTATGTTATTATTAGTTATTCTATGTTATTTTATCGTAGGCTACTTTTTGATATTATATCATAAATTATTGTTGGTTATTATAGGTTATTGTACCATAGGTTATTATTGGTTAAATTATTATAAGTTATTATTGGTTATTTTAAGCTATTTTACCATAATTTATTTTTTGTTATTCTATCATACATTATTGTTGGCTATCATAGGCTATATATTCTTGGCTATTTAGTTTATTTTACCATATGTTATTTTTGGTTATTCTATTGTAAACTATTATTAATTATTCTAGGTTATTTACCATAAGTTATTATTTGTTATTCTATCATAGGCTATTGTTGACGCTTATGAATGCAAGCTCCACATGGACAATTATGTGCACATGTTCAATTTTGGTAAATTGATATTCTATGGTGGCATGCCAACATTTGTTATTTACTTTGAGTATTTAGATTTGGAATAATATGTGATATTAGCAATTACATTGGAGCCTTCAATTTTGATCTATGTTGAAAGAACACCATAATTCGTTAGCAAAAGTGTATCATTAATTAAATAATGTGAAACTAACATTATTGTATTAGATGGTGGTATGTAGTTTAATTGTACATTTTGGAACACATTCGTAATTGTGTAACCTTTTTAAAAAAAATAAGGCCTTAAAAGAATTAAATAGAAACAAAATGTAACCTTAAAAACTATCCTACACGAGCAAATAATAAGTGAGTTAACATGGGTATTTGAGAATTGACCTTTATGTATAACATGCAAATATCACCCCCAAAATATTGAATAAATTGATAATTGAAGGTATTACTTTGATTGTGAAATTGATAATTAGTAAGTTTATTTATTTTGAAAGATAATGATATTGATACCTTGTGTGCTCTTAAAATAATAAAGAAATAAAACCTATTTAACTAGTTATGAAAGAAAATTGGCCAACATTGATGTAGACTCAAATTTTTATGAAGAAAAAAACTAACAAGCATAAAGTTGGCCTCAATAGAATACTTTTTATTTGTTGTTGAATTTTTATACTATTTAGGATCCTCATAGTTTCATGGGTTTGTGTGTGTTAAGGCTATAATAAATTGTAGCTGCATAAAATGCCATTAAGTGTCCAAGAAACGAAAAAAATGATATTACAACCCAACAAGTCTTGTGTGAACCTTTTGAAAGTTTTGATAATAATGTTGGGTCACCAATTTGGTGCGCAAGAAAGATTTCTTGAAGTATATTTCTTTATAGGAAAAATAATGAAAAGATTGGATGTAAAGATGACATCTTGATGTTTGCTTTTTTAGTAGGATTGTGTGGTGATTTCATCAAAATTCAAGAGTCATTACAACTCATCATGGAACTTTAAAATTGTCCCCATTTTGAACATGGAACCAATGGATCTCATAAAACTTGGAACTATTGATTCAAAAAATCAACAAATTAAAAAATTGGGTTTGACATTGAAGCATGAAAGCACACTATGCTTCCTCAAAGTTGTAATTAAAGTGTAATATTTCTATAATGAATTTTTTTATAACATATGGACATCACATTTTGGATTATTTTTATTTGTTTAAAGTATATTTGATTAGTTTTAGACTTAAGCCAATTAATTTTTTAAAAAGTACAACAAACATTGAAACACTTAAAAACCTTTTATATAAAGTTTAAAATGGCGAATTAAAGATTCCATGGATTATTTCATTTGGAATCGTGACGGAGGAGCTACATACTACGTACTTTATTGGCCAAAACATGTGCTTAGCATGTCATCATAAACAATCTGCAGGAAAGCTCTCACTACACTAAAATAGGCTCAGCCTCGGGAAAAATAGCATAGAGATAATACTTGTCATAAAGTTTGAAATTTTGCATATATATATTCAAAACTAAAGTTGTGCATGGAATTTTTGGGTGAAATTTTTTGTGGTGAATGATATTAATATACATCCATTAAATCTATGATCATTTATAAGTTACATTTTTTGGATGGAATTTTGATTAAAAATGTGTTTTTATTGCATTTTAAAATAATAAATGAACAAAAATCTTTTATTTTAAAGAAAAAACCATTACCACATGAAATAAGAGGAAATTTTTTAATTTGATATTGCATTGTTTTTTTTGTTTTCTTTTGTTTTGTAAGGTTTAATGAATGACAAACATGAGGCCTTATGGTTGTTGAAAAAATGTAAGTTTTATAATTTATATATATTGATTTTATCCAATCCTTTTCATCTAATAATTGAATCAAAATTTATTTATTAAAGGTCTCAAATTTATTTTGCAAAGGTCTCCCTTCATGTTCATGGGTGAGGAAGGGGAAAAATAAAAACATTATTTGGATGTGGTAGACCTTTGCAAAAGCTCACATATCAATGTGGATGAAGAATCATATATATGCTCACAATTGGGTGTAATTGAATGCATATCCTTTTTTAAGTTCTTAAGAATGGGAAATCTATAACAAATTTTGTGAAGTAGTAGATGTGGATGATAGATTCAACATTACAATGTTGAATTTTTTAATTTGTGAATCGGTCATTTGGCACCATTAGCAAACATTTTCCAAACTTCAATTCACATGTGTCAAAAGTTTTTGAAAGTTCCACTTTATTAGGGGTTGCATGCTATGTTGTTGGTGTTCTAAACTTTTCACATTCTTTTTTCTTGAATTGTAGTTGATCTAGAGTAGACACATCTCGTGTACAATTACACACCAAAGTAGTATGAGAGAGAAGGAGGCATGGAGGAAGAAGATGATAAAAGAAGATTGAATTTCTTTCCCATAGAATGAAAGATAATGATGAAAAAAACTTGATTTACTCACATTCAAACAAAATCGCCACTAGACATGATGAAATTGCTTGACATGGTTAAGTAACTTGAATGTGAAATGAATTTGTTTATGATCTTTTAGAAAAGCTTAAGTTCTCTTGAATGTGCATGGTTTTGAAAAATCGTTTAATCAAATAGATATAATCCAATTGGGAACTATTATCATTGTCTTTTGATCCTAGCTCCATTTAATCAATAGACATAAATCAAAATATTTGGTTTATTTTTTGACCATGGTTTTTTCAAGGACAATCACATTAAAATCCATTAATATAACTAAGGACAAATTAGGCAAGAGAGTAAGTTTTTGAAATGTGAAAAAAAAGAAAAGGTACTCAAAATGTCAAAAATGAAGCTTTGTAAAAGTGTGATAATGTGAATTGGCACACACAAGATTTTGCATCATTCACCCTCGGTCACAACTCACTCAACACTAGTTGTGAGTTGTGACCAAGGGTGAACCAGCACCCACACTAGTACCTTCAACTTCTTGAGTGAGGCCTCTTAGTGACCAAATCAAACCCAAGAAACGTTAGATTTGAACTCAATGGCCCTGATTTAGTCTCAGCATGGGATAAATATTTAGAATATTTAGAAGCAATTTAGAGAAAATTTGGGGTTTTTTTTACCATGGTACAGTATGGTGGTCACCTTTAAAATATTATCCTATGATTTATTATTATTATTATTATTATTATTATTTTGTCTCGCTTCTGGTTAATTCACACAGAGAGCACTGGATGAATATGTAAACAAGTACTTACCTAGTGCATCCCATGAGCTTCAAGATTACATCCAGCTAGGTCTTCAGCTGTCATCCACAAATTGGTTCCCAGTAAAAGCCAAAATTCTATCCCATCCCAAATCCTTACATGGATGCAATCTTTGCCCTCTCCTCATCATGGACATAGCCAACAAATGCAATAGGACAAAAACAAAGTTTTACCCACATGAGCTAAGAAAAGCCACAAAAACCAACTACCCACCCAAAAAAAGTGGTGCATTATTATTATTATTATTATTATATGGGCTGGAATTTCTCAAGCACCTTGAAGATCACTGGAGGGTGTATGTAGTGTGTACCATAACAAGGGGTGGTGTGTCATATTGTGGCCATTTACATTAAGAAATGTCTTAAGGCAAAAGAAGAGTAATGAAAACTCAAATATTTCACCATGCAAACATATAATCTTCAAAAAACCCTCTAAAAAGAAACCAAAATACTTCAAGATATTATAACTCTGTAACTAATCTCAAGTTTCAACACAAGCCAAAATGATCATCTTTCAAAAATCCTCCTATTAAAATAGACCTATTATTATTATTATTACCTAGGGGCCAAAATCCCTGAAGCTACTATACTATATACTCTATAATGAATCTAAACACAATATCCTTGCCTGGGTAGGTAGACCAAGGCCAAGGCCAATAAAGCATATTGTCTACTAAAAGTTGAGTAAAGAAAGAGAGACATATAACAAAGTGTTGAAGGACAAAGGGCCACTAATAATAAGCTTACAAATGCCATATCTAATCTAGCCAATCCATACAAATGGCAAAACAAGTGGGTTGTGTCGGTGGGCACAAAACAAATGAGCTTGAATGACGCATGAAACAACAAAACCTTTTACTCCAAAGAATCAAGAAGTACTACTACACTAGGCATTCATTCCCCCCACTTTCCTCCACATGTCTCATGTATGGGAGAGCTTCACACAAGAGACAGGTGGGGAGATTGACACAAGTTTTCCATTTCAAATTGCCCCTAGCCAATTTGAGCCTGAATAAATAATTATTTAATTTAATTTATTAATTATTAATTTTTTCATGTGGTTTTTTTAATAATTCATAATTATTTATTTCAATGTCTAATTTAATTTAAATTAATATACATTTCATGTGCATGAAAAAACACATGTTAGTTTGTTTTTTCATATCCATGTTGCTGGATAAGGGAAAAAGAGTGAGGTAGGGTCACTCTGAACCAGCACCCACCAGCGCACCATCCACTGGATGCCTGTTATTACTCAGTTGTGGATGAACCTCAACTGAGTTAATATTTGGTTTCACCTTGGTAACCAATATTGTAGGAAATAGGTCTCTCATATAGGTAGATAGGTAGGAAAATAGGCAACTAGTAAGTAAGTAGGTGGTTTATTCATAGATAAGGGCTGTTTTTACTACTTACTAACAACCTGCTTGTGGGATGTTAGCAGGTAGGTTTTTAAAAAAAAGCAATTGAGCTAACCACCATGGTTCGATAAGGAACTGGAACCCGACAGAAAACTGTTCCCCAACCACTTACCATTCATCCCTCAGGCTGTGCTGGTGCGTGCTGGTTCACTATGGCCATGAGGTAATATAAAATGGATGTAGTTATTAGGAAAGGTAATAAGAAATGAAGTAATTAGGCTTGAAAATGAGATAATTATTTTTGAAATTGTCTTTGGAATGGTCCATGGACGACGATACAAAGGATTCCAAAAAAATCCCTCATATACCAATTCCAATTACTCATCACTGGAATTACCCATATTTTGAATGCTTTTGGTGTTGTCTAACAACCAGGGTGATTAGATATGTACTAAACATCCACGGGTATCTACTTATCACAATCTGAACATCTATGATTGGAAAGAATTGACAAGCTCAATGATAACCATTCAGAACAACACAGAAGAGATCTCCCAATAATCCAGTCCGAGAAACAACATAAGAAGCTCATCTCTCTGCATGATTGAGTTGCCAATCCCGCAAGTGTCGGCTAGTCCTATTATGAATTGAACTCGGGGTTATATGACCCCCCAGCACCCACCCATTTTTGTTTTGTACCAATGAGATCCACCGAACCAGGATGCTTGAGATTGAGTTCTTGGTCTCTTTCGAAAGCTCTGGAGGAGGAGGGGTGCATGGGCTTGGTTTCATTACGTTTGGACTTGCCATGTAGAAGTTCTTGAATATTGAATGGTTTCTTCACTGAAAATTAAATTAAATCATAGCTAAAAATTTCAAAGGAATTGGAATGTTTCTTTGGTGTTGTTGGAAAGATCTTGATGAGCAAGATTTAATGGAATTTGTTTGGTAAGATTTGGATTCAGAATGTGGGAAATATTGATTTTTAAAATTGATTTCTGCTGCTGAAAATTCAAATAAATTCCAAAAAACCAGGTTTTGGAAAGAAAAATCAGTTAAGGACATGGTGGCACTTAGGCCAACAACACAGGCCACACTAGTCAAGTGTGAATGTACCATAATTTATGGTGGGTAAAGCAGGTAAGGAATGTAAGTGGTTACAATGTAGGAAGGTAAGTAGTAGGCTAGTCCACTTGGTAGGCTATACTAGAAAGGTTTAGATTGCATGTGGATGGTTAGTGTGGAACTAATCAGACTGGTTAACTAAAACACCTGGTTAGTGTTTACCTAACCAGTCTGGTTAGCCAAAACACTTGGTTAGTGTTCACCTAACCAGTCTGGTTAGGTATAGGACAGGAATACAACCAAAAAAAAAACGTGTTTGCTTGGCCGCACACCATCCATGCTGCATGTTATAGCTGGTTGGTGCTGGTTACACTTGGGAAATGTACAAGCTCCACGGCACGCACGAAAATGCATCCAATTGCAGCTCTACTTGTCTCCATACTCCATAGAAGAGTTATCATGCATACTATGATCGAAGCTAACCCCACCTCACTCAAAAAATATTGGAACCAAATGATTGCTGAGGAATGGGGGCATATCCACTTCACATGTGTTTTTTAAAAATAAATTATTATTATTAGTAGTAGTATTATTATTTAGTGTGTTGGGGAAAATAATTTATTATTATTATTATTAGTATTATTATTTAGTGTGTTGGGGTTGAGCATAGTCTCTCAAAATAAACGGGCATGGAGAATGTGACATTCATCATCCTTCCGGCAACCAAATGGTGTATGTATGTGTTTAATAAGTTTATTCATCCACACTTTGTGTCATGCATGTGAGTATATCCTTTTAAATATATCCACTATTACCGTATGCTTGGTACGGTAGATTCTCGTTTTGGTCTCAGAGCCACTTGTTTCAAAGCCCATAGCAAAGGAGTTTTCGGTTGCTTAGCTCGAGGTTTTTGATTCTATGGGTTCATCGTTTTGAGCACAAGGTTTTTGATTTTAGGCATGAGGTTTGGTTGGTTATTGAGTTTTGACCTAGTTATCAAGTTGGTTATTAATAACTTATCGCTTGATTCTTGATTTTTTTTGGATATAATGGTCTCATATTGAATTTTCAATGATGATAATTCATTGAAATTAGTTTAATTAGGACAACTATAACATTCAATAATGTTTTTTCATCTTAGCAAATTCCAATTTAGAATCTCAATAGAGGCAACCAAAAGTGTCTTTTCATTTTTATTTTTTTAATATTTTTTTTTCAACACTATGTTCATAAGCATATTTTCAATACTTTCTCCACCAATTTGCATTCTATTTTTAAAAAAATCAATTTCAATTCAATTTGCCAATTCAACATCTTTGTATTGTTATAATTGTTATTTTATTTTTTTCAATGCCATGTATGTGGAGTTGAAAAAGTTCTTTAAACAAATGTGACAACGTGTTGAATGCAAACAAATGTTAAACAAAATTCAACACCTTGAATTCAAATTTGATGTGTGAATGTGTACCTTACACATGTTTATTGATTTATTAAGCAAACATGATCTATAAATTTCAGGATTTTCAATAATCACATGTATGGTATTGGGCAATCAAATAACACAATGACCTTTAATCATCGCTTAATGTTCTATTAAATATACACATGTATGTAACATCATGTAAGCAATGGTAATCTTTGGTTGTTGTTTTAACAAGTGGTTATTCACATGATTGATAATTGTCTCCCAATATATTATCAAGAGACATTTACCTCTTGATGGCCATCAATTATCTTTTAAAAACCCTTTGGTTGTTGAAATGATTTAAGCTTTACAAGCTCCTCTTGGACCTATCTCAAAGCTTTATGGTTTTAAAATCTACCTTAAGTGGGCATGGGTTTTTTTGAAAATTTGAGCTCAAACTTGTGAGATATTCAGATGACTTTTTTGCAACTTTGATATTGGTTTCATTGATATTGGGTTTGACTACCAAAGTTTGATTTTGTTGGTGGGATTTGAAATAATATCTTACAAACATAGATGGGTGCAACCCATTTACAATTTTTCTACTAATTATTTGTAGTCCAAAACGTGTAGATTGTCCCATGATTCAATAATGTTTTTCATTCATGTGACAAATTGAAAGTTTTATTGTTGGCCATTTGAAATTCATGATTAATTAGTATCAAGAATAGACATATGTGATGGGCCATAATTTGTTTGTAATCAATATTGTAGTTCGTTCTACCTTGCAAAACTTTGATGTAATAATAGTTACGAGATTCACATGTCAAGTTTTAAAGCAATGCATAAAATTTCATCATTCATTTGAGTCTAGTATTTTAAACTTTTGTGTTTGAGTTCTTTGGTCATATATAAATGTCAAAATTGAGTACAACATTTTGTTATATGTTTGTGAACATTTTTTCTCATACATTAAATTAGTTAAGCAATTTTGTTTTACAATATAGATTTTACTTGAACAATGTGAATAATGTTTGTCCTAGTTTATTTCTATGGAAAGTAAGCATGTGTAACAATTCTCAAGTAAAACCCAAATATATTTTAAATTGGGAACTGTAATTAGCATAAGAGTTGAACCCTTAATTCTTCTTATGTTGAAGCTTTATATTACATCACTCTCCTTCTTAATTACTCCAATCTATCTTAGTGACACATGTCAACAATTAATTGTCCTTGATATTGAAGAATTAAAGGTGAAATGATTAATTTAGATTTGTTTCATTGCTTTGACAGAGGTATTTTTTTATAACTTGATGTTTATTTTGATTTTTCAACAAAATCATTGATTCCAAAGTGTAATAATAGTAACATCCAATTTCAATTATTTTGATTACTCTTATCAAATATTTTAGTTTGATTACAATAAACCACACTTTTGAACAAAAAATCAAAATGTTATTCATCATAAAATTATAATGAAAAAAATCAAGAATAAGCAATTTGAACAAAATATTAACACAATTTGTTTTCCTATATTCATAATTGAAAGAAAATTATTGGTTATCATGGGTAGAATTTAACAATGTTGTTGTTGTTGTTTTTATTTTTTTGGATAAATTTCAATGTTGAATCAAATCTTGGATCATTACACATGACCATTTTAAAGTTTACTTTCACAAGTGTGCATTATCCATGGATAAGAATGGTAAGCAATGTTTTTCAATATTGTCTACTTATTTTGAATTGTTGCTCTATATATTGCTTTTCCAATCATTATATCCAATCCCAAGTGCATTATGATACAAATCCTAACCAAATTTGTAATATATTGGCACATTAATCAAAATAACATGTGAATTATCTTGCATGTTGCTAAAAAGAGAACCTAAATTTCAAATCATAACATCTTTTTGCACATTATGATATGATGTGAATAACTAATTTCAAATTTATTAGAAAAAATTCTATTTAATACCATCCATAAAGAAAGTTAACAAAATTTTTGCTTATGTTATTCAAATGTTAGTACTCAAAGGCATTTCACATCAATGGCTAGATTAAGTATAAAAGGCATGGGGAGGTTTTATATGAAGGCCCATTATAAAGTTTCAAAATGAAGTGACATGCATTTCTTGGCCATCCCCAAAGGGAGCCATTTAAAGCACCATAGTGCACCACATCTTTGAACTTATCCAAAGATAAAGGTTTCTTGAAGCCAATCAAAATGATTGACAATAGATATTTGTTTGTGTGGTAGTTTAAGCACATTTGAAATGTAAGAATGATGGACCAATTTATTAATTTGGTGAGTCTTTTGTAACCTTGATTTTCCTTATTATATATAGATTTTTGTATAAATTAAAAATGGTTGTGTCATGTCACAATATTCATAGACACCAAAAAGTAAACACAATAAATTTTGGACTTGTAACTAATTATAATAACATGTTTAATATCCATGTAATTTTAATGTGTTTTGTAAAATTTCACTACAAAAATAATGTTTCATAAAATACATTGGTTTCCATAAATAAACATACCAAAAATTTTAGCCAACATCACACAACAATGAAAAAGTTCAAATTGCCAATCTAAAGCCCATTGATGAAGGAGAATGCAAATTGAAAATATTTAGCAAAGAATGAGATGATGTGAACATTTTTCAACCAAAACTAATTCCAATCACAATATTTTCTTCACATATTCCTAAACTTGTAATATCTATTGTACTAATTTGTTTTTATCATTTTGAGTGGAAGGAAAATTTATTGCTTGAAAACGGTAAGTGACCTAAACAAAACCAAAAAAATGCATATGGAAACAATTAAACATCCAATAACACAAACTTGGGAAAAATCATAGATGGATTTGAAATAAATAGAATGCAAGTAATTAATAAGGTGAATTTAACAACACATCTCATTATAATCTAATTGCTATAAATTTATATGCATATATTTTTCAATGTATTCTTATTATTTCAATCCACATCATTTAAATCATATATCATGTTGCATTTTCTCATTTGATAAAATATTCCTTCTTATGGTTTTAAAATATATATACGTGTTTTGTAAATTCAAATTATTAAATTTGAATGCTTAGACATGAGGATGGATTTTTTACAAAAGATATTATACATTGACATTTAATTTCTACTATTGATATAAGTAAATTGACCTAATTTGTATACTATGAAAATCAATTTATCCATAAAATTGCATGAAAAAAAAGTGTGAACACAAATGTAATATTTAATATCACAAATGTAAACATGTTTCATAATAAAAATTATGTGCATAAGTTAAACTTTTTAGGTGTTTAAACAACTAGACTTTAGAATATAATCTAAATGTAAAAAACAAATTATGAAGAAAAATTTGTGGACATGATTTGTGATTTCTTATTATATTATATTTATATTTGAATAAAATTATGATTTATTATTATTAATAAATATCAACTTTTGAATATACAAGGTGATATTCAATATACTGAAAAAAATTCATGTAAAAATGTTGGTAAAAAATAATTTCGAAGTCGCCTTTCAAGTCATGTTGTCCAAACATGTACCTATTTATATGTTCAACATTTCTTTTAAGGATTTCAAAAGTCCATTTTACATTCATTCATCTATTGTTTTAGGGTTTAAGGACAAACCTAGTCTGATTTATCGGACCACATTTGTCAAGATATGAGAGCCCAAAGTACCAAAAGATGATTTGAGATAATACCCGACAACCAATTTTTTGATATTGATAACTTGCGTGAGACACGGAAAAATAAATTTCAAAAAATAACTTACCCAATGATTTTAAAAAATAAAAAAGCGAATCAACACGGGTTTGGACCTTGTGCAAGTGGCACAAATTATAGGAGTATTCAAGTGCTTTTACACTCATTCACAAGCCACTAGGAATTTCCGTTTGTTAATGAAATATTCTCTCAACCAAAAGGGGTATGGCAAAATTGATATTCTATAGGGAGGAGAGTACCACATTTGGTTGGGGGTGAGGGGTGTATACCCAACCTATAGCTAACCATGGTGATTACCTCGGTATCTAGTAAAGAGTGTTGGGTGGTTATCAAAAATAGCCAAAAAGAAGAGAAAAGAAAAAAAAAACCCCAAAAAATTTCTTAATCTAGTTCTTTATCTCAAAAGCAATGATGGTAAAACAAGTTAATAACCGCCCAATATAAAAGAAATGATAGTAAATATTTATTTATAAATAACAAATAAACAAATGGGATAAATGGCAAGTTAGACTTAACCAATTTGGGGTGTCCTATTGAAGAAAGTTTTCATCCACTTAGTGGATGAAAAACTATTGCATTAGGACTTTTAAAAACTTAGGTGGGACAACCAGTCATCTTCCGGCTCCACTTTTGGTGCAAATCAAGTTCCACTTTGGTGTAATGGTAATACGTGGTGGAGAACCCACTTCAGATCTGGTGGGGAGAACAAACTTACCTCTTCTGGAACTGGCTTCTGAAGAACCCGTAAGTTAACACCTAACAAAATTGCAGTGAGCCTGGTCCACTTGGGACTCAAAGTGGACCAGGCTCACTGACTCAAAGTGGAACCGGTTATGAAATGGAATAGGCCCTGAAAGAACCCATTCTTTACCATCTAATGAAATGACAGCACGCAAGCCCAGTCCACATAAAACGTGAATCCATAGTGGGGACAACCAACCCTGCTTATGAATGAAGCCCTGGACGAATCGAAATGCCACCAACGAAACAGCAGCAGGACTGGTCCACTTGAGATGTGATCAACCGGCCGCAGTGAGCCAGTAGCCCACCAGCAGCACACCATGAAGGATAGATGGTAAGTGGTTTGCTGTTGGGTTCCAGTTCCCTGGCTAACCATGGTGGTTAGCTCAGTTGCTTTGTTTTGTTTTTTCTACCTACTAACAACTCACAAGCAAGTTGTTAGTAGGTAGGTGGGTAGGTAGTAAAAACAACCCTTACCTATGTAAAAATAAACCATCTATTTACCAAGTAGTTACCTATTTTCTTACCTATCTACCTATATATTAGACCTATTGACCCACAGAATTGGTTACCAAGATGAAACCGAATATAAACTCAGTTGAGGTTCATCCACAACTGAGTAATAACGACATCCAGTGGATGGTGTGCTGGTGGATGCTGGTGGATGAACTACTACTTACCGTTTTGAGCTCTAGAGAAGAACATCAGCCAACAACCCTCTCTAGTGAACCCGTAGCAAGCCCAGCCCAGTTGAGAACTGAATCAAGGGGACCAGTTATGCTCTAGAAAAGGCCCCCAAAGAAACCTAGCAAAAACAGAGGGGGCTCATCCCTGGGCGCGGAATGGGGACCATACTATAGTTAGATGACAAAGTACCCAGCTTTCCTAACATTACAAACTAAGGGATCTTTTCACTTAGGAAAATTAGGAAAATGGGAAGATTTTAAAATAAAAAAAAAATTTGGGGTGTCTTTTCATTTGGGAAAATTAGGAAAATCGGAAGATTCTTTTTTATATTAAAATTTTGATTTTTTGATTTTGATTTTTTTGGGGTAGGTTTGGGAAAGGGTGGGGTGGGTTAGGGTGGGGTTGGTTTGGTTTTTTGGTTCTTGGGTTGGTGAGTCCTGGTGGGATGATAGGAAGTAAAGATGGAAAAGGAAGGAAAGCAATGAAAGCAATGAAAGCACGCGCAGGCATTTTAATAATAATAATAATAATAATAATAATGCGCTGGCCTGTAAAGCAAAGTGCCAAAAAGGCGTGACGCGGAGATGATGGCAGACATGGGGGCGCCATTAGCGGCAGTCACCGCGCCCGCCCTGCCCCACCCTGCCCGATCTTGCCTGCCCTGCCCTGCCCTGCCCTGCCCTGCCCTCCTTACCACGCCCCGCTGCGCTGCCTACCATCGTCATCGTGATGATCATCGTCCCCACCTTTTTACTTCCCCTTTGGATCCGCATTCCACAACAAAGAAGCCTCCGAAATTCCAGCTTCCATCGCTCCCTCGCGCCGCGTCGATCCATCGATCGATCGTGCGCTCCATTACTGCACTTCTCCATCTCGGACCCCCAATCTCAAACAGGTTCTTCTCCTCCGTTCTCCTCAGTTTTGTACAGACTTGCAGAATCAAACATCATACAAATCTCACAGAGAAGGCAGAGTTTCCAGAGAGAGCTTCTTCGTCTGTTTCTGACCTCTGCATCGACATTTGTTCCTTCTTCTTCCCGTGTTTTTCGACTCCTCTCCTTTTGCTTCTCCTTTTGCTTTGCCGAGGTCCCAATGAGAGCAAGCAATTTAGTGTTGTTTTTGTTGTCGCCGTTTTTGTTTCCGTACTAGTGCGAGAACAGGGTTTCATGAATCTCTCCGAGTTTTTCACTCCGCCATCGTTGGAGCGAGGAGGAATCGAACACAGGAGTAGCCCTTTGAAGAAAATGCCACCAAGAGCAAAGGAGGGTGGTGGTGGTGGTGGTGTTGTAGTGTACGACAGTGAGCCCATGATGCAGCAGTTTGTGCGCAACAATCATGCTCCTCAGCTCCTCGCAGCAGTACAGGAATTCAAGCTGCTGGAGAGTAATAGAGAAAGAGGAGGAGGAGGGACTAGGAGGAGAGCTGCTGAGGAGAATGTGAGCTCAAGAACATCATCGGCTTCTTCTCCTCCTGCTACTGCTGATGTTACTCTCTTTGTGGGGAGGAACAGAGCTTCATACACTGTATGTGCGGAGAGCTTGAGACAATCGACTTACTTCTCCTGTCTCCTTGAGAAACGGTCCACCACCCAAGAGCCCATCATCGTCGACTGCGAGGAGTCCGTGTTCCAGAACTTGTTGCTCATTCTCAGGTACCGCAGCTTCGAAGCTCTTCCCAGGATGTCAGACTCCGAGCTTTTCAGACTGAGAAGAGAGCTAGAAATCCACGGAATTGAGCTTCCGGAAAACATGCCAAGAAAAGAATCATCCTCTTCTTCTTCTTCTGCTTCTTCTTCTTCTTCTTCTGCTGGTGGGTCTGGAAATCTATCTCCTTCAAGTCTCTCTGCCGCGTCTAGATGCCACCCAATGCACCACCAGCAGCAACAACAACAACTCGCTCGAGTTCTTCATCAGCAACAACACTCGTCAGTCTCGGAGCTTCCAGATTTTCCTGAGGAGCTCAAAGACTCGTCGAAGATTGTGTTGGTGGCGAGGATAGATGACGACGAAAGAGGAAGATGCGCATGTGCACCCAAAACTCAGCAGCAGCAACATTCCGGCTACTGGGCTTTGAGCTTTCACTACAGGCATGCATTCTGCACTGGGTGTGGCAAATCTGCATCTGCAATGCTGTCTCCCAGGTTTGTTGCAGAGATTTACATGGCTGCTGCCATGTACTACTCTGGGGAGAATGTCACCAACAAGCAGAAATGGTCTGTTGGGTGTGATTCCACTTGCTCTCTCAAGCTCTTGAATCCCAGACCTTGCTGCTTGTGTCCCTGCAGTTCTCTCAACACCAACTCCAAGACAAGTAGCAGCAGCAACAGCAGTAGCAGTGTATGGGCAGTGAGTACTTATCACTCTCATGCCTTCTGCACTCGGTGCGGCGAATCTGCAAATGACCAAACTTTGGTTTGCATTCTGCTCACCTTGCGGTATGGAGGTATTTCCAAGTCTACCACTAGGCTCAGAAGATTGGAGCATTCGAATGGGAATTCTGGCTCTGAGAATGTGATCACTGCCAGTAGTGATGTTGTTACACCACTGCCAAAGCTTTCCTCAGCAAGCAACAGCAGGACGTTGCCAACAACAACAACAACCGAAATTCCCCGCCATACAAGAAGCAACAAATCTCTTTGATTGACACAACACTAGACATGTAAGAAAGAAGCTGATGATCAGCAAATCACTTTGACAAGACAAGAAAAGGAGAAGCTGATCATCTCAATTGTAATTGTTTTTCAATAAAATTCTTCAACCAAGCTGATGATCATGTCAACATGCCATGTGCATTGTCAGTTCATCATTGTGCAGTACATAGTTACTGACATTGACGTGGAGCTTATGCCACCAGATTCCACTGCATACAAACACATTGGTACCTAACAGCAGGAGGAAGTCAGAGGAATTTGTTGAGAAGCTCAAGTGAGGCTGTAAGGTTTTTTCCCTGTGGACAGAGCACTAATTCAACCCCACAACTCTCTCATTTTGCTATTGTCTCTCCTGTTGCACAGACATACATTTGTGGAAGTAATGATTTGACTGCTGCTGCTGTTACACAGATTTTTCTACTAACAGGTTCTGGTGAAGGTTGTCAGTATCTCCAAATATGAAATCCGTGCCGCTGCAACGGATGCTTGACATGTAAATGCATGATTGTTACATAAATGTGTTGGAATATGGGAATGATGTCATCTGCTTATCTTTCTTCATGCTAGCTAATATTGAGTTGTACTACAGGGACAAGATAAAAATGACATGAAAGCTCACCCTCTCTCACAACCTCTTTGCTCTGCTTGTTGAAGCTTGAATGAGGATACAACTACTATTGAGTTGTTTTTTGGTTTTAGCTATGTCTCTTGAGTGCTAGCAAACAAACTTCATTACTGAGTCAGGCTTCCTGTTGCCTCTGGACAATTGATGGATATTGAGGTTGTAGATTTGGTATGATGGGTTAGCCCTAAATGTTGGGTGGGTCTATCCTCAACTTATTTACACTGCACTATCAAGAGCTGATGAAGTTATTGGGTAGTCATGGCAGCAGCTCCTCCACCATCAGGAGTTGATGAAGTTAGTGGGTAGTCATGGCAGCTTGTCCTTCACTTATTTCCACCCACTTTCAGGAGGAGGAGCTGATGAAGTCAGTGGTTAGTGATAGCAACTTGTCACTACTATTCATGATGAAGGTGAAGGTCTAAAACACTTTGTGAAAAATGTTGTGTTACCTTCAAAGTTTTGTTGTGGATGTTTTGGCATGACAGTGCTAGTAGTCATGATGCACTAATTGTTATGTTACCTCCTCCAAAGTGTTGTCCTGGATTTTTTTCTGCAATTTCATAGATGTGTTGCTAGAATTGATGCTCAATACAGAAGTTTGCTGTAAAGCAAAATGGATTTGTCATCGCATTGCATGCTATCCTCACAGACATATCTTGTAAGCCAAAAATGATAGGGCCAGCTTCTATATGTTTGTCAATCTTTTTCTTTCATGTCTATTTGGTTGTCTTTTGCTGTTGGATCTTCTTCCCTACCTCATGTCAACCCTCAGCAATTTATGAAATTTAGAATTTCAAATGTCAATCTCTTAAAGATTGTCTCCTTTGTCTCACTTTAAATGTTACAAACAAGAAGAAGCATTTAATAAAGTTCTTGATTATTATTGTGAAAGCTTTTTTAGTTTGGAGTGCTTTTAGCAACAAATTGCAAGTTTAATTCTTCTTGAAACATTTTTCATGTTAGTAGTGTTTTTAAGAAGGAGATCAATTCTTGCAATTATGTATGATCTTTTTCAAGTGCATTGTGATTGTAGTAGCAACAAAGTAATATTGGTCACCATTGCTCCTACTAATGGCCTTACATATCCTTGTTCATTGTGTTCATTTTGTTTTAATTCTACTGCACATTGTTGTTTCATTCCAAGTATGTATTCTTCACCAATTTTGGCACTTGAATATGGTGATCAAAGTCTCCCTTGATTTTTATTGCATTTTGATATTTGATCATTTGATTAATTGCCACTAATCGATCATGACTTTTTACATGTGATCTTCTAAAGCTATAGTGAGCTTTTGATCAACCTTTTTGTTTTTTTATGTTTGCTTAATCTCAATTTTCTATGTGTGATCCTCTAAAGCTATAGTGAGCTTTTGATCAACCTTTTTGTTTTTTTATGTTGCTTAATCTCAATTTTCTATGTGTGATCCTCTAAAGTTATAGTGAACTTTTGATCAACCCTTTTGTTTTTTGGTGTTTGTTCAATTATGATTTTTTGTGTGCAATCCTTTGGAGTTACAATGAACTTTCCATCAAGGCTCTTATTTTGATTGATCAAGCTTTCAACTTTGTTGTTCTTTGTATCCTTTTCCTTTTTGTAATACATTTGTTACAAGCCATTCTTTTGGTGTAGTTTTGATAGCTTGTTTTGCAAGCTCAAAACTTATTATTAAACAATTATGAAACGATTGAAAACTTGTCCATTGTTTGATGCTTCAATATCTTCTCTAGAAGATGCATGGTTTGTTTTATAGTGTATGCAAATCATTTAAATTTTGCACCAATATTAGATATCATGTTTATATGGAATATTAAAAAGTATAAAACTCAAAGATTAAATCAAGGGTTGATCTACAAACCTACAAGCTCAGTTTTTTATGGCACAATATGATGAATAAGGTGGATTAAACATTTAAAAAAACCCTTGACGAGGTGGTGTGCCTATATATCTAGTACATGAATTCAAACTTATTTTTTCCTTCCAAATGTTTTTCATTTCCAACTTTGTGCCTCTTTTTTACTCCAACCCATAGACTTGGGTTTTGACGTTTCATTAGAATTTCATTTTTACAGTTTTGTTGGTGTTTTCTTGAAGCTTTTCCATTTGTTTTTTTAAGTTCTTATTATTACATATTGTACAAATTCAATGTTGAATTTTTTTCTTGAGTTGTTGAAGTTTGTTCCTTTTAGTTTTATATAAATTTTTAGATCTAGTTTTTCAACTCATGTTGAAGTTTCTTTTTAAGTTGACAAATGATTGAACATTGTTGTTGCCCCACAATTTTTGAAATGAGAAGTTTTGCTCCCTTGAATTTGGATGTAATTTTTAGGTTTGATTTTTCATCACTGACAAAAATTTGCAACCCAATATTATTGTTACCCCACATTTTTGAGGTCATAAGTTTTACTCCTTTGAGTTTTGCTATAATTTTTAAGTTTGATTTTTCACCACTTACAAAAGTATGCAACCCAACATTATTGTTGCCCCATATTTTTAATGTCGCATTTGTTCCCTAGAATTCTAATGTAATTTTTGGTTTGATTTTTAACCATGTACAAAACTATGCAACCCAACATTATTGATGCCCCACAATTTTGAGGTCACAAATTTTTCTTCTGATGTAATTTTTAGTTTTGGATTTGCATCACATACAAAGTTATGTTGCCCAACATTGTTCTTGCCCCACATCTGTTGAAGTGACAAATTTTGCTTCTTTAAATTATGATGTAATCACTACTAGAATTCACAATTTATCAAACTATACAACTTGACTAAATGATCTTTTTTGACCTTAAACATATCCATTTTGACTGGAAGCTCAAATGTTGAATGACATTTGTAATTTTTGATTAATCAATTTGACCAAGATGACCTATTCAACCAAGTGTCAAATCAAACATTTAGTCGTAATGTATTTAAAAATGAATATCCCAATCAAAATGACATTTGATTTGGTCAAAAGTGACAAAGGGTACCTATATTATGTAAGTACCGTAAAGGTTTCGTTGGTCAAAATGGCACCTGGCCTAGTTTTTTTTTAAAAATTGTTTATACTAACTAGGTGCCTTATGTCTTGTCAATGTTAATAATGTATGTTTCATAATTTTGGTTTAATACCAAATATGGTTTTGAACAAACATTTTTAATGTTTATTTTGGTATATACTAAAAAAAATTATCTTTAATATTTTTTTGATATTATTAAAATTAAAATTTCAATCTTGAACTTTTTATAATTAATTACTAGTTAATATTTTAAATCTATCACCTATAAAGTAATGTATCATAACCTTTAGTATGTCAATTAGTAACAATATGACATATTACATTATTATGTAAACCAAAGTTTATTTAATCAATTTGTTGTTTATATTATTTATTTGGACAAATGTTATAAACATCATTTTCAAAATCTTCAATTGATGTGATGTTAAAGCTTTTAGAATTTGAATTGATGATTTGAATTAATTATAATTAGTATGGCTATTTACTAATGAATACTTTTGAAAGTATTAGTTACAATAGTTTTTTTCTATACTTAATTACATAAGTTTACAAAGTTTATTTCTGAAATTATTTAATAATAATTTATATTAACATTTTGTAGTTATTAAATCACAAATTTTTGAAAATAATTTAATTATTATTTGATAAATTTTTTTCTGGATTTTCGAAAATTATTTAATCACACAAATTTACTGTAATTATATATTTTTAAAAATAATCTAACCACCATTATGTTTTGTAATTCAATTATCGTTAATTTATTTAATTATTTAGCTGTATTAGTCTTTTGAAATTATGTCCTTATAATTATTTTTATGATTATTTAATTTCCCTAATATTCTAAATTAATTAACTATGATAATTTTTTAATATAATTACATTAATTTCTAAGAATTATTTCATTACTTAAGTAAGGTAAAATTATGAAATTATTTAGTTACAATATTGTCTTGAAATTAATTAAACATGAGAAAATTTTGAAAATTTTAATTAAAATTTTCTTTAAAATATTTACTTATATTATTTTCTGAAATAAAAAAATATTTTTATTTTTATTTCCATTTTAACTATATATTTCAAATATATATTTAGGTTTAATCATTTTGAAATTATAATAAAATTTGAATTTATTAAATTACACAAATATTTGAACGTATTGAATGACAATAATTTTTTATAACTTTCTAAATATACTGAAATATTGAAACACAAAATTTCTCTATAATTGAATTTACATAATATTGAAATATTAAAAATCGATTGAAATAAATAATTAAAGCTAATTTTTGTAGCAATTATGAGTTTTATTATTATTAGTATTATGAAACTTATAATATACATACATCACAACATGTATTTTATATATATATATATATATATATCATCAATACATATAATACATGTTGAGATGTAACATGGTATCAACTTTGTGATTATTAATGACATGTTATTGAAGAAATGTATACGTATTCTACAAAGAATTAATATAAAATGATTGAAATATGAAAAAATTAAGTCATAAATTTTATTAATCGTTTTTTAAATTAAAAATATTAGTCCAAATTTTATTATAAAAAATACATATATACGTATACATAGTTACATGTCCAAAATATGGGATGAAATTTTGTGTTTGAATTATTATTAAACAATAACATTCAAACATATTTTTATAAAACGATTTGAAATTTTGGGTTTCCATTTATTACAAATGTACAAATTTATGAAAAAAATTCAAAATTCAAATTTCATTTGTTTCACTTGAGCAAAATATGAAAAGGAAATCACATTTCAAAGTTGATGATTTTTAACACAAATTGATAGAATGTCAAATAAGTTTAATATTTGGCTTCATGTGTAACAACATGAAAGTGGTGGTTGGGTGGGAAAGTTGTCGATTTACCATTTAAAAAACCAAGGTTCTAACATTGTTCCCAACAATTCAAGTGTTGACTGCCTCTTGACTTCTTGTTGACTTTTAAATGGGAGTTGACTGGTCAAAATATTTATAAATACATAAATATGTATATATACGAAATAAAATAAAAATTATTACTTTTGATACTCAATTTAAATTAATGAAATTGTTCAATTTGATCGACAGTCAAATATTCATAGGTCAAAATGACTAGTCAGAAATGCCACCCTAGGATTGGTCAAAAAAACCATCTTGGTCATGTTGGACATGTACAAAACAACATGTCCAAAATGATTGGACAACCTTTTTGGTGATTGCTCAAAATGGGTTTTTTAAAATTAATGTTCCTAGTCAAATAAACCATGAATTCTAGTATGAATTGTTAAGTCTAATTTTTCACCACGTACAAAGGTATGTAGCCCCAGATTGTTGTTGCCCCACATATTTTGAAATGACAAATTTTGTTTCCTTGAATTTTGATGTAATTGTTAGGTCTGATTTCTCACCATATACAAAAATATGAAGCCCAACAATGTTGTTATCTCGCATTTTTTGAAATGAATTTTTTCCCCCCTTGAGTTTTAATGTAATTTTTAAATTTGAATTTCATCTTTACAAAAGTATGCAACCCAACATTGTTGTTGTTATCAAGGTGGGAGTTGAATGCAAGTGGCAACATAATACAATAGTTGAGGATTAAGGCATGTATGCTATAGACCATTGACAATAGATAAGATTCATATGTCTTTGGTGGAAATAGTTTGGTTGAAGTGTCTGTAAAGTGTGGCACCTAAAAAGTGTGATAGAATAATTAATTGTTCTTTTTAGTTCACAAAGTTCTAATGAAACAAACAAATACAACAATGGCCATTGTTGAACATATTCCATAGGTCCCTATGTGGAAACCATTTTAAACCACCCAATATATAAAAAATTGGCATTCAAAACCCACTTGTAACACCACCATCTTAAACCACCCAAAATGCTAAATCGTGATTCAAAACCCACCCAAAGTGAAAAGTCCACCAATAAATCGACCAATAAATCCATTCAAAAAACAAATTAAATCCCACCAATAAACCATTTAAGAAACCATCGAAAACTAACCCATAATATCATTAATAAAAGTACTTAGGAAACCATCTAAACCCCACCCATAACACCACCAATAAAACAACTAAAGAAACCGCTTTGAACCCACCCATAACCTACCCACAAAAAACGGCACCCATACCACATCCATAACACCACCCTTTAAACCACTAAACAAACAACCAAGAACACCACTAATAAACAATTACAATTCACCCACACATTAATCATTAATAAACCACCCATAAAACACTCACACCAACTCACAAAGAAACCACTCAAAATTTACCCCTTCTATAGTACCCACCAAAACAAAATTTAAAAAATCACACCACACCACACCACACCACTTGTTAAACCATTGGGTGACCACCAAAACCATCATGAGTGGTTTCCTTTGCCACACATGACTACCCACCAAGGAAACTAAAAACCCATTATAGTGGTTTTGTTTCAAACCACTAACAATTGGGTGATATGTTGAGTGGTTTAGCTACATGTTTTTCAACAATGACATGTTCAACTCAAAGGTCATTTGACCTATGTTTCTCGAATTTTAGTGGTTAGGAGTGGGTTCGCATTTCAAGTTTTCCCAAGGTCAAAAGTGGGTTAGCATTTCACATATAGAGTGATGAAGTAGGTGTTATATGACTAAAAGAAAATCTATGAATCAAATTAACAACTCCCAAAATGAGAAAATCACTTGGGAATATGTTTGAATTATAGGCATTCCCCCAAGGCACCCCTCTCTTCTCTTGCCTTAACCTAGGTCATGAACCCAAAACTAGGATTGCAACATTATGTGCAAGAACAATCGAAGACTAGCAACAAAAAAATATATAGAACACAAACACAAGAAACCGAGGGGATGATGTTGGAAGATAGGAGAGAGACAAAAGAAAGAAAATGATGCTTGAAAAATGAGGCAAAAAAGGCGGACAATGTTTTTGTTTAGAACATAGAAAAAAGGGGATGATGTTTCAACTTGAACATTAAGAAATTAACACCTTATGATCACAATTGATAAACTATCATGCAATTGGTGCGAAAATGTAAGTAATTGGAAGATTTTATTAATGAATAAATAATTTAACATTTTGTACTATCCAATGTTGGTAACTTGTTAACAACATATAATATCACCGAGAAATGTCAATTACTTACTCGAAAATGTTTTCAAACATTTGTAAAATGTCAATTTTTCATTGTCATTGATTGCAAATGTGAAGTAACTTTAAATGTCTTAATTTTTCATTAAGATAAATGTCATTAATTCTTGTATTGACTTGAAATAATAAACCCTAATTTTCCAATGTTGCCACTTGTAACCAACTTTAAATTCCAAAATGGAAATGCAAAATAAAAAATCAATGTGCATTTTTACACAAAATTTGAAGATTGATATGATAACATGAGTGAAACTTAAACCCATTAATTTGCACAATGTGAAAATGGATATTATTTATTCTAATGTTGGATGGGTATCACCAACCCTATTGGGTAACTAGCCAATTTTCAATTTAATTATCACAATGAAAACCAATAAGTAAATCATCATACGTGAGTGTTGGCCTTGAAAAATTAAATGAATATCATTTTGTCCCAAACTTGATACTCAGAATAGTTATAGGGTTAAAACTTGGATATGGTTTTCCAATTTAATAAGGGAAAATTGTAGTTTGGTTAAAGATAGGAAATGGAATTTTGAACCCATAACCTCTTTGAGGTCAAAAAAAAAAACCACCAAACCACACCTTGACATGTGAAAACGTTGTATGACAGTTTTATATTTAAAGTTTGAGCGTGCCAAAGCTTGTGTGTGTTTTAAAGGCATTGGCTTATGTCTTTTTAAAAATAATTCAATCATTATATTTTTGACACATAAGGGGGTATAGCCATGTGGTAAAGGATTACATCCCTTTAATAAGGTCTTGGGTCCAAATATAATTAAGGTGAGAATTGGTTCACTCAAAAATTGACAATTTTTAAATTTATGATAATTGGCTAGTTTTTTTTTTTAATTAAAAAAAATCTTGATTCTTAAAACTTACTTTAATAATTAGAACCACCCCACATTGAATTTTCAACCTTGAATGGCTCAAATTATGGAGTGAAAAAAAATTGTTAACATATGCTAATTGCCCTTTAAGAAAATGCCATTTGCTACCATTTGAATAGCAAGCATAGATGCACCTAATGACAAATAGGTTATAATTTTTTTGAATTCCATCCAAAATTAAACCTAGAAAAATATACTCCCAAACAAATATTAACATCCATGTGATGTATATGTAATGATTCATCCAACACATCAAAAACAACATTTTTTTGGGGGCAAAAAAATTAAATACAATTTATACAAATGATTTTTGTGAAAAAAATGCACCAAAGTGTAACATGATTTTTATTTTACTTTATTTTATTTGGATAGGTAATGACATTTGGTGAATTTTTCTTGTAAATGATCACTAATGTGGAAACCTCACAAAATTGAAAAAAAACCTTAATCGTAGATGGTTGAATCCTTAAAATTATTGTACCAACTTCATATTCATGTTGAAACCATCCAACATTTTATGTGAACTTTAATGTTGTGTAATTATTTGAATTTAAGAAAAATTATTAGTTTCAGCTTTAAAAATATTTAAAAATAAAAGAATTGTTGGTGATAATTATTTCAAAAATCTTTAAAAACCTATGGTTTTCATGAAAGAATTGATAAATAACCAACATTGTATGGTTAACAACTACATTATTGTAGAACCTTTACCATTTTGAAATAGTTTAGGCAAATACTTATTTATTTTTCACTTTTTCCTTTTGACCTTCCAATCACAATTTTTAAAAATTAACAATTTAACATTTTATTGCAAATAGGTACCATGTAATTAGGTTGGTATTAATAAGTAGGTAGTTAAAATGTTGTTAAATTAATGAGTTAATGAATTGTGATGATATATTGTGATGATTTAAGGTAGTTTCTGATTTTGAATAAGTGCTTGTTATTGGAATTGGAATCAGGAGGTGCTCATGGACAAATGAACACATGGGTCATAAATTTTGAAATTTAAAAAATTAAATTTTTTGATACTTTCAACAAGGATGCAAAGTTTTTGAAATTTAGTATTATCTTAAGTATGGTTGAAATGGTAAATGTACTATGGTATTCATCCATCATTACGGCAATATTCTTGTCATTTCACATCACATTATCATTTTCAAACATTTTTGAATGTTTTCAAATGTAGATGTGTTTTGCTTTCATTGTTTTGTCACACCCTTCATTATGCAAATATTTTCTTACCATTTTGTGTGTGAATCATTGTGAGCTTTGCAATTGTTATTCGTTGGAGCTTTGTAAATCATTATCCTTGGAACTTTACATTTTTTGGTAACATTTTGTTATAGGAAATGTGTAGGTCTTTGTTGTTGTCAATTGAACTTATCATAGGTCATCTTTTTGTGTGTAAATGATGAAAAATGGTAAAACCATTGTTGCTACATGTTTCCCATTGTTCTTTGCCACTATGTTGTAGGTGACACACTCCATTCTTGATTTTTTGCTTCTTGGGAAGACAAATGTGAATCACAATTTTTTTTACCGCAATCAACATGCAATTTTTCTATGTTTTTCATTAGTGTAGGATTGCTTATAGCTTAAGATGTTTTGGAAAAAAAAATGTTACAAGGTAATAATGTGTTCTTCAATCATCGAAGCTTTAGCTACACCTTTAACCATCACGCCAAAATATTAAAAATTATACAACCTTCAATAAAATTAGAGAAGCATGTGTTTAAAGCTCCTTACAATTTGCAAAATACATGCAACATTTGAGACTAGTTCAACTTTAAAAAAGGAATTCAAGGCACAATTAATCATAATTTTTTTCTCATATTTAAACACTAGCTTCATATGAGGATGATACAACATTTAAATGCTAGTTTACTCAAGGGAACTCATGATGCATCAACACCTAATGATATATATGCAATAAATGGGTTTTAAAACTACGTTAACTTATTAGAAGGCTTGCACACTCGGTGTTAAAACATCCACGATGTACAATGTGGAATTTGACATGTCATCAAAGTATTACCTAAAGTGATAACACAACACAAAATATGAACTTGAAAATCCCAAATTTGGGTAAATAAATCAATGGCAACTTCGAAATCATGTAAATTGGCAACACCTGGCAAGTTGCACCATCACATGGGGGCAACTATAACACCATGCATCATCATGCCTCATGCCGTGTTGTCACCTACATAATGGAATGGCAGCTCACCTTATTGGGGTCACCATGCATATTCTTAACACCCATTCCATAGTATGTAATAAGGATTGTTTTTTTCCATTTTCTTGTGCGATTTTTTCTTTTAAAATCATGATCTTGGTGTATGAAAAAGGTGGCAACAAATTGTGAGCCCAAGTGTGCATGTAGGGTATGATATCTTTCTCTCCACAAATGGGAAAAACATCTTCCTAAGTTGATACATACAAAAAAAGCCCCAATGGGAACATAGTAGGTTATTTGGAAGTGGGACCCGTGGGGATTCGATCCCGCAACAGGTGGCATCTTAAATAGGCCTCCTGGTGGCAGGAAGGGAACGGACCATCGGACCGAACGAAACTTCCCCACCCACCTGCTGGACCATCGGACCATCGGACAAGCACCTGATTCCTGACGCGTTGCAAGATTGACTGTTTTTAGGGTTTGAAGATTTCGGGTCCCGTTCTGTCCGTCGTCGTCTTCGTCCTCGTCGGTTTGCAGAGCATTTTCCTTTAGGGTTTCTAGATTTCGAGCTTCTCTGGCGCTCGCGGTTTGTTCACAGTTTTATGCGATTTCGAACTTCTCCGGCGCTCGCGGTTTGTTGACAGGTTTGTGGATTTCGAGCTTCTTGTGGTCGCCGTTTTTTGGACATTCCCTGCTCCCGCCATTTGGCTCTGGTTCTTTCTCGAAAGGAACTCAACTCAACTCACAACAGCTTCTGCTTTGAATCTCTTCTTCTTCTTCATCGGTGTCCGGCGTGGTGTGTTCGTGTTGTCTTGGCGGGAGCGCTGATTAGTTGGTGCGCACGATAAAAAGGATCCAGCAACGTAGCGATCAGGTTTTTTGAAGTAAATCTCAGGAAGTGAGGAGTATGGGGAAGACTTTGGAGATGCGAGGCAATATCTATTTTCTTGAGCCTCAGGTCCGGTTTCCTCTCTCTCTGTCTCTCTGTCTCTCTCTGTGTGCTTTGTCAGTTTTGCCTTTTGATGCGTGCACATCTCTCAGATGAACAGGGTGCATGCACAAGGGTTGCAGGAATTGGCCTGTGATTTCGTTTTGTCTTTGCAGCCGACCTGTTCTTTTCTTTTTACCGCGATTCAAAGATTCAATATGATCTTTGATTCAATATGATCTTGTGCTTGGGAAACTTATAAGACAGCTTGGAAGTAGAGCTTGAGAAGAACACTGCGTCTGGTCTTCTTGCCTGCTGGCAAGATGAAAGGCATGTCTGAGATAGATGTATCTGTCCTTGGTTACTCTGCATTGTAGATTGTGCATGTGAAAACGTGTTGCAGGTAGTAAGTATGTCACAGGTTTCTTGTTATTGTTCCCTGCTATGTGAAGTGCAATGTGCCTCTGAATAGCCTGAAGGCTGCTGACCAGCCAAGATGAGGATAAACATGTTGTGGTGTTGAGCCAGCTTCTTCTTCAATTGTGCCATTTTCCCATTGTAAACAGATATGGTACTCAACTAGACACTAGAGTCAACTAGAATAGTAAAGTACTCCTGGCACCTTAAGCATCTGCATGGGAATGCTTTACTATTTGTATCTCTCTCTTTTGCTTTGGGCCCAATGCTTCTGCAAAGACTGATCTACAATGGCTTCTGATCCTGGTTGTTACAGGCAGTATTTTCTTTTCTCTTTGGTGATGATCAATTCATGCGCCTCTATCACAAGGAAGCAAATGAGGATCCAGATGCAGAGGTAACATGTTGGACAGCTGCTGGGGAACGAACGGTTTGCTTCTCAGCTCCTTTGAATGCCCCAGCTTTGGTGAGGAAATTTGTAGGTAATTCACCACTCTAAACATGCTTATCTTTTAGTGTTTACTTCTTTATTGCTTTTCAAGGTCATTCCCAATTCTGATCTGGAGACTCTACATGAGCAACAAATGCTAAGAGTTGGTCAGCATTAACTGCATTTCTGTCATGGTTCTAGGTCTGTGGAGATAGGGTTTTGGAGTACAAATTTTAGCATCAGTTTTCTTCATGAAAAGAGGCCTTATGTTCATTCTTTCCAGGAATGTCAAACTTTGCAAGGTATTTCTATGCTATGTAAGTCAAGTTTACTTAATGCAGTATGTGAATGACTGTTAAGGGGACTGGAAAGGATTTAAAAAATTTCTATGACTTGGCGTAAACTAATCGAGTCAATTGCATGTTGTGATTCCAGGCAGTGATGTTCTTAGAGTAACTGAGATTCAGCAGTATGAAAGAGTGGGGAACTGTTTCACTGTTAAATCCAACCCAACCTCAGATGCAGCTGCTGCAGATGTTTTTTCTACAAAGGGCCGCATTGTATTGTCGCCTACAGAAGATGGAAAAGGTTGTGCAATTCTAATTAATGTTGTGCTTGAGTTCAAGACCGCAGTCTGGGGGTTGCAAGGTATATGCTTCCTTTCTTGGTGCTTCAATCTCTTTGTTTTATTTCTTGTTTTCTTTACTTTTGTATGTGTCCAAACTCCTCTGCTGCTGCTTAATCAATGAATTTTTTTTGCCAGGAACAATTGAGAGTTTCATGGAGACTAAAGCCAAGAAATCATTTGAGAGATGGATAGAAATCGCACAAAAGTACTGTGAAGAACAAAGGGGGCTTGCACGGAAGGCTCTTTCCTCTTTCAACTCAAACGAAGTTGACAGCACCCTTGACAATGATGAGGACATATTTTTTGAAGTTGAAAATGGACAAGAGCAAGAGGATGAACATGCTGTGGAAAGCACCAGCTTTGATCAAGAGCTAAATAACACTGGCCCTGTTGCTCTTGAGTCTGAAGGACATTTTGATACTGCAGCTGACAACAGATCTGAATTAGATATGTGGTTTGTGAAATCGGTGATGAGGGAACTAAATGCCCTACGGGTTTCTAGTGATGCAACAAGAAGCCATCTGGAGAAACTAAATGCAAAGCTACAAAGAATGGAGGAAGATGTGGGATCTTTAACATCCCAAATGCAGTTGCAAAAGCGATCAGAGATTATTTCACCTCAAGTTGCCTGGACAGTTGCTGGCCTTGGTGTTGGCACCTGTCTCCTGTTTGTTGTAGGACGTGCATACTTAAAAGCAGGGAGTTCACAACACTAGTCTGACAGGTGTTCATTGAACAGAGTCACACAGGTAATCAAGAGCTGTTAGCTGCCAGCTTCTCACTGGGCTAATCATTGGATGCCTGAAATAGAGGATTAGCAAAGGAATTATCTGATGGTGTCATGAATGACTTGGTTGAAATTTTGACTATGAGACAGTTTTAGTGATTATTTTAGAGAGTGCTTGTCCATACTTACGCCCACCTTGCAAATGGTTGCATGTCAACCCTAACCCATACCACTTTGAAGTTCAGTATTCTCCATGGAGTTTCCACCACCTGAAAACATAACATGGTCATTTCTGTCAGTGCAACAGCTGCTGCCATTGCATGGGCTGGTTTCAATGATTTTGTCTTTAGGGTGAATTGAAAGTAATGTATTAAGCTCTACCATGCTCTGTGCAAAATGTTCTAGTTCCCTGTGTTGAAGTCAAAGAGAAGGTAGAACTGTGATGTATTTTACAAAGAATTGGGAAGTTCTAATTCTAATCTACATATTTCACTTCTAAATGTTCAACACTCATTCTTAGCTTCCAACTGTTAACTTTTAACTGGTTTTCTGGGTTTGTTGAACACACCAAAAGTTTTTAAGACTAATGGATGTGGTCTATAGATAGGGTTGACACAATGGATTTCATATGAACCCTCTACCTCTAGTTAATCTACTTTTGGCTGAAATTGATAAAATTAAGATAAGTTTTTGTTTTGGATGTCACAATGCCAGAACTCTCCGAAACCATGGAGACTCTCCCTTCACTTGTCGAATGGTTGGAGAGCCCTTGATGAGCTGGTGTGCATGTCTGTCATTTTGCAACTTCCAGACCAATCGAGCAAAAGCTATGGAATTTAGAGTGGTTTTTATTTCTGGAAAAATGAAGTTCAAATTTGAAAAATGATTTTTTCACAATAAGTCTGAAATTAAGTTCACTTTTATGAGAATAGTATTCAGATGGGTGACATTACAGGAGGTTTGACATAACTTGGGCCTATGGCACAGAGCCCATTAGTACTCCTGATAACACTACTAGAAAAAAGCTTACAAGGCCAGAATTCCCTATTGAAGAACTTGCAATGTGGGGCAGAAGTTTAAAGTTCCTGTTACGAAGTCCCAAATAACTCTTGTGAGAAGAGCAACCAAACTGAGCTCTAGACTCAGCCAGTTAGGTGTGAAAAAGTCTTGGGGATCATACAACAAGGGGTATACCATACTGTGGAGTATCTTAAGGCAAAAGAAGAATTATGAAAACTTAAATATTTCACCATGCAAAAATATAATCTTCAAAAAATCCTCTGAAAGAAATCAAAATCCTTCAAGATATTATAACTAATCTCAAGCCAAAATATCATCTTTCAAAAATCCTCATGTAAAAATAGACCTGTTACCTAGGGGCCAAAATCCATTGGACTACTGTACTCTATATTGAATCTAAACACAGTATCCTTGCCTTGGTAGGCAAGGCCAATGAATACAATAGTATGTTCAGTCCAATGGTAAGGGCAGATTTCAGCAGATACACAAGCAGATTACAGACCATGGAGTAAGGCCTGTTCCACCAAAGAATGTTGTGAACCTCTTAGGGGCAAGACATATTGCAGAAGGGCCGGTTCCAGAGCGTCACCAGTGTCTCAACTTTCCACCTTCGACTTAGGCAAAATGGTTTTGGCTCAGCATAATTGAACAGTTTGTAAAAGGCACAGCAACGTTGTGTACCTGCAGAAAGAGTATAATAAAAAATGAATGTGATATGACTTCTGATAAGTGTTTCTTATTTGTCCACCATAATGATTGGTCCAGGTGGTTTGCTATTAGTAGTCCCCCACGTATTTGCTGTCCCAGTATTATAGGCGGGGTTGCAAAAAGTAAATAACTGAACTCGGACCTTAGAAATATTTTTGCAGACTCACATACTGAGCACCACTGGAGATGCTCTTAGTCCCCCCCTAATTATCCCCCAAAAATTGACTTATGAGCACCAAAACATCTAAGTGTTTTGCATACAACAGATGAGATTTTGTACTTGAACTTTCATTGCTGGTACAACTAACAGGACCCAAGCTGGAGCTGATGTGTCAGAGGGTGTGCAAAACGAAGTTGACATTGTGTGGCTTGCTTGGTAACATAGACGGTCCAGATCCAAGGATGGTGGGTGATAGAACCCCAAACCCAGCAAGATACTAGTCTGGGATCTTTGCTTCTTGGAGGCTTTGGGTATGTAATTATTCATTCATATGTAGTAGAGAGTCTGTGTATGTAATAATCCAACAGATTCTTGTCTACAAGAATGAATTTCCTAGATTGCATTTTCCAGGAGTGAGAAGAGAGTAGGTGGGTCAAGTACCAAACTAGTTTCTTGAAACCCTACTCCTATCCATGATGATAAACATTCAACATACTAAAATAGAAACACATTGTGATTAGCATG